>ODAK010002226.1_pt1 | contig 20476 bp, 19 predicted proteins | sample 1539591 | NCBI WGS metagenome assembly ODAK01 (sample SAMEA3539303, study PRJEB22396) | soil metagenome | biome: tundra; feature: field; material: soil | place: USA | collected 2010-05 | depth 0.15 m | reverse complement strand
TGCGGATCGAGGCGTCGAGGATCGCGTTGCCGACGCGCAGCACGATGCCGCCGAGTATGTCCGGGTCGACCGTTGAGGTCAGCTCCACGCGCCGTCCGGTCTGCTGGCCGACCTGTTCTCCGATCTGCGCCACGGCCGCGTCCGCCAGCGCGATCGCGCTCGTGACGTGGACGGGCAGCAGCTGATTCTCCTTCTCCCAGAGCCGATCGAGCCCGCGGCGCATGCGAAAGATCACGGGCATCCGGTGGTTCTCGATCAGCAGCTCGAGGAAGTTGGTTAACAGCGGGTCGGCGCCGGTCAGCGTCCGAGCCAGGCCGTCGCGCTTCTCCTCCGTCGAGAAGTAGGGCGAGAAGAAGAAGACCTGCAGGTCGCGGTTGGAGTCCAGCGCATCCGCGACTTGGCCGAGCTGCTCGCGCACGACGTCCAGGCGCCCCTGCTCCTGGGCAGCTTCGAACAGCGCGCGCGCGTAGACGGTGGCGATCTCTTCCATCGGCTGCTAGTTCTCCGAGGCCAGCGCCGAGAAGTCGAGCTCGCCGATCGCCTCTTCCACCAGGCGCCGTTGGTCGGCGCTGTCCAGCGACTTGCGGGTGACCTTCTCGGTCGCGAGGATCGTGAGGTTCGTGACCTCCTTGCGGATCTCGCCGATCGCACGCTGCGTTTCGGCCTCGATGTCTCGCTTGGTCTGCTCGAGCAGGTGCTCGTGCCGCTGGTGCGCGGCTGCGGTCGCCTCGTGCTCGTGTTCCTCTGCCGCACGACGTGCCCGGGTCACGATCTCCTCGGCTTGTCCGCGCGCCTCCTTCAGGCGCTCGCGGTACTCTGCCAGCAGCGTGTTCGCCTCGACGCGCGTGCGCTCGGCTGTGTCGATCGCGTCCTCAATCGACTTCTGGCGACGGTCCAGCGCATCGCGGATCGCCGGGAACGCGAACCGCCGCAGCAGCAGCATCGAGGCCACAAACACCAGCAGGGTCCAGATCATCAGCCCGAGGCTGGGCGAGATCAGGAACTTGCCGGATGTCGACGCCGCGACGATCAGATGTGAGCTGACTGGCATCGCAGCGGCCTAGACGATGAACGCCGCGAGTAGGCCGGCGACGAGGCCGTAGAAGAAGCACGCCTCGGTCAGGGCGAACCCGAGCCACTGGATCTGCGTGATCTCGTCGCGCATCTCGGGCTGGCGCGTGATGGCCTCGATCGACTTGCCGAAGATGATGCCGATGCCGACGCCCGCGCCGACTGCTCCGAGGCCGCCGCCGACGCCAAGGCCTATCGACTTGCCGGCATTTGCTATGTCGACGTCTGCGAATACGGAAATGAGGCTGTGCAACACGGTGACTCCTTCTGTAGGGCTAATGGTGGTCGGCGACCGCTCCGCCGAGATAGATCGCGGTGAGCGTCGCGAAGATGAACGCTTGGAGCGCCGCGACGAGGCCGACCTCGAACGCGAACAGCGCGACTCCGAACGGCAGGGTGAACCAGCCGAGCGCCGACACGCCGAGCAGGACCGCGAGCGCCCCGGCCATGAAAAGGATGATCAGGTGTCCGGCGAGGATGTTGGCGAACAGACGAACCGAGAGCGACATCAGGCGCATCACGTTCGAGAGCAGTTCGAGCACGAAGATGAAGCCGGCCATCGGCCCGGTCACTCCTCCGGGGATCAGCCCCTTCAGGTAGCCGATCGGCCCCTTGGCGCGGATCCCCTCGGCCGTGTAGGAGACGAAGACGACCAGCGCGAGCACGAGCGGGATCGAGAGGTTCGCCGTCGCGGCGTATAGCGAGAAGGCCGGGATGTGTGCGCCGAAGATGTTGATCGTCTCGCTGCTCGTCGGCAGCGGGATGTATCCGACCAGGTTCGAGAAGAAGATGAAGAGAGCCAGCGTGGCGATGAAGGGAAACCACTTCACCGCCATGCGGCGGTCCATGTTCGCGCCGACGATGTTGTTCTGCAGGACCCCAAAGACCACCTCGACGGCGGTCTGGACGCGGTTCGGCCGCTGCTTCATCCGGCGGGCCACGTAGATCATCGTCACACAGGTCAGGATCGCCGCCAGGAAGAGGTACAGAACGGCCTTGTTGATCGAGACGATGCCGAGATTCACCCATGTGTGCAACTTGAACTCGGCCTGCGGCTGGTAGGAGCTGTTTTTCCCGGCGGTGCCGAACGCGAGCACCAGCGCGAGTGTTCCTCCGAGCCAGATCGCGACACCGATCGCCACCTTGCGCTTGGTGCTCACGACGGCCGCCGCAACCCGGCCGTGATCGGGCCGCGAAGCACGACCTTCACCACCAACTCGACGGTGAAGGCGGCAAGCACGACGACCGCCGCCGCGATCCCATCGGGTGTGCCGATGGCGAAGCGCGCTACGAGCACGGCCAGGCCGACCAGCCAGACTCGTCCAAGGATTGCGACGAGGTGCAGCGCGGCGCGGACGCGGAAGTCGCGCGCGCTCCACGCGTGGCGCTCCACGTACGCCACGCCGAGCCGCGTGACGATCCAGGCGGCCGCGCCGATCGCGAAGCCCGCCTTGGGCAGGCTCGTCAGCAGCACGAACGGCGTGCTCGCGAGCACGAGCACGATGTCGAGGTAGCGGATGAACGCGACTGCGAGCGCAGCGCCGTCCCCCTCCTCCCCCGTGCTCGCAGGATCCGTGGTTAACGGGGTCACATGGCCATCTGATCGAGTTGCGTGGGCGAGCATTGCGAGCGAGCGTTGGTGCGGATCAGCAACCGGGGCGACGACGGCGCATTGCGAGCGCCGCCGTGTGGGCCCAGGCCGCTCGTCTGCGGCGCCGCGTACACGCCCGATGTCGTCCGGCCAGGCGTCGGCAAGGCTCCGGCGGGCGGCCAGACTCCGGTCGTCGATCGTCTGCATGGGCGTGGTCGGACATCGTCGAGTTGCACCCTATACCCGGACTGCGGCCCTGTGCCAGCGGGCCGGCCGTGGGATCCGGGCGGTAGGGGGCCCGACGGCGGGCTCAGTGTAGCGGCGGGCCAACTTTGTAACAAGATTGTAACAAAAGCCCCGAGCCCCGAGCCGCTGGCGGAAAAACGCCTGGGCGTCGCGCCACCGATGTCGTGCAGCTCATCCGGATACCCGGCCGCGCGCCCTCCTACAGGTCGAGCGACCAGTCCAGTCCGCGCCCTTCGAGCTCGGCGAGCACGCGCGGCAGCGCCGCCACCGTGCGTCGCCAGGATCCCTCGGCGCTGTAGTCGTCGGCGTCGTGCAGCAACAGCACGGACCCCTCGCGCACCTCGCGGCCGACGAGCGTCGCGACGATCGAATCGGGGGTGGCGCGAGCCTGCCAGTCACGGCCCCAGTGCGTCCACAGCAGGGGCCGCCAGCCGTTGCGACGCACGAGCGCGAGCGCCGCAGCGTTGAAGATCCCATAGGGCGGCCGGTAGCGCTCGATCGGAGCGCCGGTTGTCTCCTCGATGCGGGCGGCGCCGCGCTCGATGTCCTCGCGGACGGCACGCGGCCCGAGGCGCAGCTGGTTGCGGTGGCGGTCGCAGTGCAGGCCGATGCCATGCCCGGCCGCGACGATCTCGGCCGCGAGCGACGGGTTGCGCGCAACCTGCTCGCCGACCAGGAAGAAGGTCGCGCGCACGCCACGCGCCGCGAGCGCCTCCAGCACGGCGGGCGTGCCCTCCCGGTGGGGTCCGTCGTCGAAGGTCAGGCCGTAGCCGCGCCCGTCGGTCGTGCGATCGGCGATCCCCAACGGCGAGCGCAGAGAGCGCAGCGCCCCAGCGAGCGCCGGAAAGACATAGGCGCCGCTGATCAGCGATCCGGCGAGCGCGCAGGCTCCCGCCACGCTTTGGCTGCGATGATCGCGGCTGGTCATGCTCTCGTTGCTCATCGGCATTGCGTTGGCTAGCGGCGCCTCCACGCTCTACAGCCTAGGGATCGCGGTTCAATCACTCGACGCCCGCGTCAGCGCACGCGAGCACGCGCTGCGAATATCGCTGCTGACGCACCTCGCCACGCGCGCCCGCTGGCTGTTCGGGACCGGCATGACGGCGATCGGCTGGCCGCTGCAGATCCTCGCGCTCTCCTACGTGCCGCTCGTGGTCGTGCAGCCGGCGCTCGCCTCGGGGCTGCTCGTGCTGCTGCTCGTCGGCGAGCGGATGCTGGGCGAGTCGCCGGGGCGTCGCGAGCTGCTGGCCGTCGGCGCGATCGTCGCAGGAGTTGCGGGCATCGCCGTACTCGCGCCGGGGCACAGCACCCATCACGTGCACGGGGTCGCGGTGTTCGTCGTCCTCACGCTGTTGGGCGCCGCGGCTTTTACGCCGTTCGTGCTCCAGCTGATCGGACGTCCGATCGCCAACGCGACGATGATCGGCGCCGGACTCGCGTTCGCCTGGAGCGGCCTGGTGAACCAGTTCGTCGCGGACGCCGGCCAGAACGGACACTGGGGAACGGCGCTCAGCTGGGCGGCCGGTGCCGCCCTGGCCGCGCTCGTAGGCCTCACCTGCGAGATGAGCGCGCTGCAGCGCCGACCGGCGATCCTCGTGGCGCCCGTCGTATTCGTCGTCCAGACCGTGGTTCCGATCGGCCTGGCGCCGCTGGTCGTGCGCGCGAGCTTCATCGACTCGCCACTGCACGGCATCCCGCTGCTCGGCTGCCTGCTGGTATTGCTGGTCGGGGCGATCACGATCGCCCGCTCCCCGGCGCTGCTCGCGATCGGCCGCTCGGGCGATCAGCTGGTGAGCGCGGAGAGCGGCAGCCCGATCAAGCCGTCTGACTGAAGCGCCGTCGCCAGGCGATCGAGCGCGCGCAGCGATTGCGCTGACCCGCTCAACGAAACGACGATCACGGCGCCCGCCCGCAGGTGCTGCTTCGGCAGGCGACTGTCCGCGCCGAGTGTCAGGAAGCCGCGCACCGGCAGCCCGCCTGCGGTGCGCGCCAGCAGCAGTTGCCCCAACGACGGGTCGTGCGGCTCGAGGTAGTAGAAGCGGTGATGCAGGTGAAGCGCGCGCGCCTCGCGGCGCAGCGTGCTCGAGGTGCGCATCCAGCCGAACAGGCCGGCATGGCCGATGGTCGGGATCGGCACGTCCCCGTAGGAGCTCAGCGCGCGCATTGCCGGCGCCGTCAGCGCCACCGTGGTGGCGATCGACGCCTCGAGGCCATCGTGCCCGAGGCGCCTTGCCACCTTCGCGGCGTCGGCCACCGGCGCGTGCACGATCAGCGCCACCGCCGGACGGTCGGTCTTCATCGTCTTCACCGGGTGGATCCCGACGACCGCAGCCAGGGCGGCCACCTCGTCGGTCGACATCACCCACGCTCCGGCGCCCAGCGACATCAACACCGCCGCGCCGATGCTCACGACGCGCAGCCGCCAGGCCGCGACGGGGCTCGCGCGCCGGTGCGCGGACAGCACGGCCGATGCGGCGTCGAGCGCCGCTCCGGCGGACACCGCCCGGCGCTGCGTAGGACCGGCGCAACCGCGTTCGACATGCCCGACGAGCTCTCGGGGGTCCTCGGCGAGCAGCAGGAACTCGTGCTTGGCCATCAGTCTGGTGTTGAGCTTCGCGTGGCCGACGGGCAGACCGTAGGAAACGACCGGGCAGCCGCGTGCCATCGCCTCGAGGCAGGTGACCCCACCCGTCGAGTGCACCAGCACGTCCGCCGCCGCGAGCAGATCCGACATCTGGTCCGTGAAGCCGAGGACGCGAACGCGCGCTGCTGTGGCGAAACGCTCGCTCAGCCGTGCGCGCGCCAGCTCGTTGCGCCCGGCGAGGCAGACCACGGTCGCGTCGGGGATTCGAAGCAGCTCCTCGACGGCACCCTCGAGGTCGCCGACTCCCCAGCCGCCGCCGGAGACCACCACGACGCGGCGTGCCGCGGAGAGCCCGAGCGCGGCGCGCGCAGCGCGACGGTCGCGCGGCGCCAGGAAGTCGGCAGCGATCAGCGGCCTGACGACCTGGGCGCTGCCGCGCCCGGCGATCCGCTCGACGTCGCGGACCGAGGCGTCGTACATCACGAGGTGAGTGTCGATCCCGCGCTGCGCCCAGAAGAACAGCCCGGTCATGTCGGTGATCGTCGCCACCGTGGTGATGTCGAGCAGACGCCGGCGCCGCAGGTGGCTTAGGACCACGGTGATCGCCGGATAGGTCGAGACGACGACATCGGGATCGCGCCGCAGGATCTCTCGTCTCAGCGAACTCGCGCCAAGCCGGCAGAGCACCTGCTTGGTGATGAAGCGAATCGGCGCAAGGTGCTCGAGCATCCAGTAATACACGGAGTAGGACCGTGGCGAGACGCGCAGCTGCGTGCGGTAGCCGTCCTCCACGGCCGAGCGCATGCGCTCGCCCATCGCCGCCAGTCCGTCGATCACCGAAACCTCAACTGGCTCGCCGCAGCTCTCGAGCTGCTCTCTGAGCGCGCGTGCGGCCGCGGCGTGCCCCTCCCCGACGTCCGCCGAGAGAATCAGTATCCGTCGCGGCCCGGGGGCGCGCGGAATTGGGGGATCGTGTTGGCTGCGGAGGCGCAAAGCTATGTGGGGCGGCCGACCGGCGCCCACCCCGCGCGAAACGTCCAAGGCCTGCGGGTGGTCCACGAAGGCCTGCGGATGGTCCAACTGTAGCGGGCTGGACGGCGAAACGTAAGAAATTGCTACGAAAGTTCACGCCTTGGCAGTCGCCCCCACACGCCGCCGCGGACCGCCGGCGCCCACCGGCGGCAGAGCGTTGCGGCCCGGCCCGGCGCGCACGCCGGGCGCAGAGCGGTGATCATTGCTGCGTGGCGACCAGCATCCTGCCGCCCCGGCCCACGCACGGGGTAGAAGAACATCCGCCCATGGCCGCCGGCGCAATCCGGCTGCGCGCGTCCGCCCCATCGGCGCCGGCACACGACAGCGGACGCGCCGCGCTCGTCGGCACGCTCGCGCTCGTCGGACTGGTGGCCGTGATGGCGCTGTTGGCGACGGCGACGGCCGGCGCGCCATCGAGCGCGGTGGCCGAGGCCAGCCCGCACTTCTTCCCCGCTTGGCTCGCTGGACCGCTTCACGGCATTGGCCTGAGTGCGTCGATCGGCGTGCTCGAAGCGCTCGTCCTCGCGATCTGCGCGTGTTACGCGATCGCGCTGCGCTGCGCCTCGGCGATCTCCTCGCGACGGCTGTGGGGCGCGATCGTGCTCGCGCACGTCGCCGCACTGCTCGCACCGCCGCTGTTCTCAGGCGATGTCTTCGGCTACATCGGCTTCGCCCGCCTGGACGTGCTCCACGGACTGAGCCCCTACATCCATACCGCGGCTGCGGCGCCCCACGATGCGGTCTATCACCTGCTCGGCTGGACGAACCTGACGACCCCCTACGGCCCGCTGTTCACGCTGTTGACCGATGCGCTCGTGCCGCTCGGCATCGCCGGCGGCCTGTGGGCGCTGAAGAGCATCGCGGCGCTGACCAGCCTCGCAACCGTCGCGTTGATCTGGCGCATCGCACCGCGCGTGGGGCGCTCGCGGCGCAGCGCGATCGCGTTCTACGGACTGAACCCGCTCGTTCTTGTGTTCGCCGTGCCGGGGGCGCACAACGAGGCGCTGATCGGGATGTTCGTGGCCGCCGGGGCGCTTTGCATCCTGGCGGGACAGGAACTGCGCGGCGGGGTCTCGCTCGTCGCAGCGAGCGCGATCAAGGCCTCGGCGGCGCTCGCCCTGCCGTTCGCGCTGCTCGGCGCCCGCGATCGTCGTCGCCTCGCGGCGTCGCTCGCGCTGGGGCTGGCGCTCGCGGCCGCGATCGCCGTGATCGCCTTCGGCCCCCACCTGTTCGGGCTCGCCGGCGCGATGCTGACCCAACAGGACAAGGTCGCAGGCCACAGCCTCCCGGCCGAGGTATCGCAGCTACTCGGGCTCGGGCAGCTCGCCCTCGGTGTCAGGATCGCCTTCCTCGCGCTGTTCGCGTGCGTGCTCCTTGTCACGCTCTGGCGGACCTGGTGCGGCGCGCACTGGCTTGATTCCTACGGCTGGACGACTCTGGCGCTGCTTGCCGCCACCGCCTGGCTCGTGCCCTGGTACGGCCTGTGGGCGCTGCTGCCGGCGTCGCTGAGCTCGAGCCGGCGGCTGCGGGTCGCGGCCGTGCTCGCCTGCGCCTATCTCGTTGCGATGCGCCTCGCGATCCAGCACCCGCTTTCGGCGGCGTGAGAACCCATCGCGCTCAGTGGGTCGCGCCGGTGGCGCCGGTGGCGCCGCTCGGGCCGGTCGGTCCGGTCGGTCCGGTGGCGGTGCCCTGCGGGCACGCGGGGGGCACCCGCGAGATCGTGCAGTTCGGCTTGATCCCCCAGGAGGCCAGCGTCTTCGCGAGCACGCCGTAGCCTGCTCGCGGCACGCCGGTGTATGAGATCAGGGCGGTGTCCCAACTGTCACGCGCGGTCTTGGCGTCCCACTCGTAGAGGTAGATGCGCTGGATCCGCGGGCTCAGCGAGCCGAGCGTGTGAAGCACATAGGAGTCGACCTTCGCCGCGTGAGAGGCGTTCTGCGGGAACCCCGGATGCTTCACCTTCGCCCGGTTGACGAGCCCGCCGGTCTCCGCGAGCCAGACGTTGCCGCGCACGGCGCCCAGCAGCGACCGCGTGCTGGCGCTCACCAGGTGATTGGCGTCCTCGTAGTCGTTCAGGCCCCAGTAGCCCGGCTGGTATCCGAGGTCCTTGATGAAGTCGTGGGCCCACGTGGCCATCGGCACCGCCCGGTGCTTGTCGACGTCGAGGAACTCAGCCGCGAGAACCGTGCACGACGAGCACGCATGCCGCAGGCCGCGGTAGTAGGAGGCGATCAGCCCCTCCTTGTCGTAGGTGGCCTCGCCGAAGAAGTTGGTCTCGTCCCAGGTCGCGAAGTCCTTGACCCACGGGAAGCGCTTGCGGAACGCGCGGAACGCGGCAATGTATTGCGGCTCGGTCGGCAGGACGCGGGTCTGGCTGAAGGCCTTCTTCTTGGTCTTCCCATGCACCTTGACCTTCTTGTAGATCACCCGGTCGGAATGGTCGATCGTGACCAACACGCTCAAGCCATCCTTCTTCGCCGCGTCCATCCACGCCGTCACCTCCTGACGCTGATAGGTCACCGACAGCGCATCCCACGACATGTCGTAACGCACCGTCCTGATACCCAACGCCAGAAACCGCGGATCCTTCAGCATGTCCGGCTTGTCGTCGCCGATTCCGACCGTCGGATGATGAACCGCCGCCGAACGAGCAGGCGCCGCGCCGGCCGAAAACACCGAAACGGTCAGGCCAACCGCGAGCAGGCACAGCAATAGTCGTGGCGACATCACTCTCTAGGCCATCCAGTAGTCGGGAAGTTGCGTTGACGGCGTGGGACGTGCTCGAAGCGTGCTTTCGTCACCGCGCGTGCGACTCCTGCCGGCATTCTGGCACATGCCACCTCTGTCGCTCCAAACCCGCCGCCGCTGCGCTGCGGCGCGACTACTCCCCGGGCTGCGCGTGCGCCTTTCCCACCGGCTGCGCGCGCGCCTCCAGCGGTGGCCGCACGTCCGGGTCGTCCGATGAAGGCGATTCCGACTCCACGGGCGCATCCGAATCGTCCGTCGGTTGCGAGGCCGCGTCCTCCGGCTGGCGCGCATCCGGCGGCGGCTTGGGCAGTCTTCGCAGTCTCACCGAGCGAAAGATCTCGAGCACGTAGATTAAGTAGACGCTCGCCGCCGCGACCAACAGTCCGAGCACGCCGACCAGGATCGACCAGCCCACGTGCAGGTGGCCGTGGCCGTCGGAGTACGGAATGAAGCGCAGCGCCAGCGCGAGGCCGGCGAGCAACAGCGTCCAGCCGTAGAAGAACAGCAGCGTGCGGCGCACGCTATAGCCGATCCGCGCCATGCGGTGATGCAGGTGCTCCTGGTCGGCCTCGTACACCGGACGGCGGTACTTCAGCCGCTTGAGCACGACGAACGTCGTGTCGATGAATGGCACCGCGAGAAGGATCAGAGGAAGCGCCAGGGCGACGACCGCGGAGGTCTTCAGCTCCCCCTCGACGGCGACGCAGCCCATCAGCAGACCGAGCAGGTTCGAGCCCGCGTCACCCATGAAGCTCGAGGCCGGCGGGAAGTTGTGGAACAGGAAGCCGAGCGCCGCACCGGCCGTGATCGCCGCGAGCACACCGCCCGCGTTCTGGTCGAGGTTGAAGGCGATCACCGCGAAGGCCGCTGCCACGATCGCGCAGACGCCCGCCGCGAGACCGTCGGCGCCGTCGGAGAAGTTGACCACGTTCATCATCGCAACCAAGCCGATGACGGTCAGCGTCGGCCCCGCCTGCGGGAATGCGAGATGGCCGAAGAACGGGAGTGTGATGTAGGGCACGTTGACGCCACCTCGCACCGCCACGATCGCGGCCAGGACCTGCCCGGCGAGCTTGACGGCGGGGTGGAAATCGAAGCGGTCATCGAGCGCGCCGACCAGCGTGATCAGCGCACAGGCAGCGAGAATCCCGGTCCAGGGGAAGCCCACGAGGCGCGTGTGATGGACACCGTGTGGCAGCAGCACCTCGGTGCGCTGCAGTGCGTGGCGCAGCCAGATCTCCCCGGCCACCGCCACCGCGACGAACACCGCGAGGCCTCCCAGCAGCGGTGTATCGCGGTCCGAAAGTCCGCGCTCGCGCGGCTGATCGACCGCCCCGACGCGGCGCGCGAGCCACATTGTCAAGGGCGTCAGCGACGCGGCGATTCCGGTCGCCGCGAGGAACGCGTAAAGCGCGTCGAGCTCTGAGGGATTCATCGCCGCTGCCCAAGCATCGCACGCTCGGGCGACCGAAGCCCGCGGGCGGCGCCTAGGCCGGCGTCACCTAGGCCGTCACCGCGGCCGAGGTCCCGATCACCGCTCCGCGCGCGTCGAGCGCGCGGACGGCGAAGTAGGGACCGGCGGTCGCAGCGTTGATCACTGTCTCGAACCCGCTGCTCGCAACGCGGGCTCCGATTGCCCCGAGCGTCGAGGGACTCGCTCCGGCCAGCAGCTGCCAGCCCGCGACGGCGGTCGCGCCGTTCCAGCTGGCCGCGATCGCGGTCGTGCCCGCGGCGGTTCCCGGCGTGGCGACGACGGCGGGCGGCGTCCCCGGCTGGGCGCTCCACGGGAAGCGGAAGGCGCGGTAGGACTCCACCAGCGGCGGCAGGCTCAATTGGAACGTAAGAGCGCCCGACGGGGAGAACTCCGAGGCCAGGCCGATCTGACCCCAGCCGACGAACTGGTCGCGGTTGGCCAACTGCTGGATGTCGCCCTGGCTCGGCGACAGCACGGTCTGCGCCGGATCCACGTATTGGTGCAACAGCGTCGCGCTGTGACTGGCGGGGTCGAGCGCGACGTCGATCGCACGCGAGCGCGGCTCGATCCTCGGCGTATCCTCGTTGTCGAAGATCTCGATCGAGTTGGGCGCGACCATCGTGGCGTCGTGCTGCCATGCGAAGCGCACGTTCGGTCCGAGCGTGAAGCTGCTGTGGCGCCCGCCGAGGGTCCATAGGATCTCGCCGAAGGTGTGCCCGATCTGGTAGAGCGCCCACGTGTTGCGCGAACTGATCAGGATGTTGTGGTTCGGCTCGACATCGATCGAGTTGATGTGGAACCAGTCCCAGATCGAGCCGGCGGAGCGTGATGCGAGGCTGTAGGAGGCCGTCAGCGGTACATGCCCGATGGCGTGCCACTCGAACATCACCAGGCCGGTCCGGACGTCGATCTCCTGGATCACGCAGTCCTCGATAACGCCGTTTGACGCCCCGCCGTATGGCGTGAGGTTCATGTAGACCGGCTCGAATACGGTGATCCAGGCGACGCCGTCGGGCTGCAGCTCGAAGTCGTGCAGGTCCATCGAGAGCCCATTGCCGGCCCGCACGGCCGCGATCTGCTTGTAGGCGGTGTTGTCGATCACTCCTGTGCCGTCGATGCCGTGACCGAGTGCGATCCGGCCCTGCCAGTAGGTCAGCACCGGGTGGCCGAGGTACTGCTGCACGCGCAGGTCCTCCGACTCCTCGCCCGTCGGCGCCGGGTCGAACCAGACCAGCTGGCCGGCTGGGTTGACGATCATCGCGCCCGGCTGGTAGGAACCCTCAGCGGGTGTCAGGAAGACATCCCCGAGCGCCGGATCGGGTGCCGGCGAGGTCACGGTGACGGTCGGCGGATGGAGGGTCGGCTGCGACACGAAACCCTGGACGCCCGTCGGCCCCGTCGCGCCGGTGGTACCCGTTGCGCCCGTCGTCCCGGTCGCGCCCGTCGTGCCGGTCGCACCGGTGGCGCCCGTCGTGCCGGTCGTGCCCGCCGGCGTCACGATGTAGAGCGAGCCGATCGTGAAGCTCGTGCCGATGTCCTCGTGCGCTCCGCCGACGGTTTCGACGGCGGTGACCGTGACCTGTTCGCCGACCGTGAACGCCCGATACAGCACGTAGCTGACCCCGCCGCCGGTCGCGTATGGCTCGAGCCTGCCGCCGTGACCGCCGCTTCGCGAACCTCGCACGACGACCGCGGAAATGTCGTGTGCCGGCATTCCGAGGAAGCTGATCTGCGTCGTGGGGGAGGCGTCCAGCGTGCCCTTGAGCGGAGAGATCGTGACCCAGGGCGGAGCCGATGCGGCGGCCTGAGCCGCAGCCGGCGCCAGCCACGCGCCAGCAAGCGTCAGCGCCAGGACGGCGAGGCCGGCACGAGATCTTGCTGCGAGCATCGTCATAGGTCTAGACCAAGACCCCAAGAGAAGTCAAAGAGTTGCGCTTGTGGCTATGCCACCGTCGGAGCGGCCAGCTCAGCATAGAGCGGGTAGCGCTCGACAATCGAGACCACGCGCTCGAGCAGCTCGTCGCGGCGAGCCGAGAACTGCGGTCCGAGCGCCACGCCGATGATCTCGCCGATCTCGAGAAAATCCTCGCGTCCGAGGCCACGCGTGGTCAGCGCGGGCGATCCGATGCGCAGCCCGGAGGTCACGCGCGGTGGTCGCGGGTCGAACGGCACCGCGTTGCGGTTGACCGTGATCCGGATCTCGTGCAGGCGATCCTCGGCGTCCTGGCCACTGAGCTCGCTGTCGCGCAGGTCGACCAGCACGAGGTGGACATCGGTGCCGCCTGTCAGGACGTTGACCCCGCTGCCGGCGCGCAGCAGCGACTCCGCGAGCGCCTTGGCACCCTCGATCGTGCGTCGTTGGCGCTCGCCGAAGCCCTCGCTCGCGGCGATCCGCAGCGCCACCGCCTTGGCAGCGATCACGTGCTCCAGCGGGCCGCCCTGCTGTCCCGGAAAGACGGCCGAGTCGATCTCCTTGGCGTAGCGCTCCTGGCAGAGGATCGCGCCGCCACGGGGACCGCACAGCGTCTTGTGCGTCGTCGTCGTAACGACGTCCGCGCCGGCCTCGACCGGGCTCGGATGCAGGCCGGCTGCGACCAGGCCTGCGAAGTGCGCCATGTCGACCATCAGCAGCGCGCCGACCTCGTCGGCGATCTCGCGGAAGCGGGCGAAGTCGAGCTGGCGAGGGTAGGCCGACCAGCCCGCCAGTAGTAGCTGCGGGCGGTGCTCGCGCGCGATCCGGGCGACCTCGTCCATGTCGATCACGCTGGTCTCGCGGTCGACCTCGTAGGCGACGATCTTGTACAGGCGCCCGGACACGTTCTTCTTCATGCCGTGCGTGAGGTGTCCGCCATGGGCGAGCGACAGGCCCATGATCGTGTCGCCAGGCTTCAGCAGCGCGTGGTACACGGCGGTGTTGGCCTGCGCGCCGGAGTGCGGCTGGACGTTGGCGTGCTCGGCTCCGAACAGCGCCTTGGCGCGGTCGATGGCCAGCTGCTCCACCACATCGATGTACTCGCAGCCGCCGTAGTAGCGCGCCCCCGGGTAGCCCTCGGCGTACTTGTTGGTCAGCACGCTGCCCTGGCATTCGAGCACCGCGCGGGGAACGAAGTTCTCCGAGGCGATCAGCTCGAGCGTATCCTGCTGGCGCTCCAGCTCGAGCGCGATCGCCTCCGCGATCTGCGGATCCACATCGGCCAGCGGGCGGGTGAAGTAGTCGCCTGGAAGATCGTCACTCATCGGCTGACGAGCCTACCAGCGCGCGCTCGAGTGCGGCCATGGTGAAGGCTCCCTCGCGCACGATACGCCAGCCGCCAGTCGCCTCCAGGACTCCCAGGTCGACGACCGTCGAAGGCGTCCCCGGCAGCGTGCCGCGATCGATCGCCAGATCGACGCCCGAGCGGATCGCCTGCGGAACCTCGGCGAGCGTCCGCGCGTCGGGCCCGCCAGCCAGGTTGGCGCTCGTCAGCAGCACCGGCCGGTCGCACTCGAGCCCGACGTCGATCACACGCACGCCCAGCAGGTCTCCGCCGACCGATGGGAAGCGCCCTGCGGGATTGGGCACCAGCAGGGTCAGCGGGCCTGGCAGCAGCGAGCGCAGCGCCGCCCGCGTGCGCTCGCCCAGCTCCGGCAGCGCCGCCAGCGCCGCGTCCAGCGAGAAGAAGGCGACGGCCCCCGGCTTGCGCGACGGCCGGCGCTTGAGCGCCAGCAGCCGCTCGACGGCAGCCGCGTTCTGCGCGTCGCAGCAGAGGCCGTAGACGGTGTCGGTCCCAATCACGGCGAGGCCCCCGTTCGCGATCACGGCGGCGAGCGCGACCGGCGTGTGCCGGGCCGTCACCGCCGGGCGCTGAGCGCTCGCGCGATCTGCGCGAGGTCGCGGTGGTGCGTGACGGCCGTGTACCCGGCCGCTCGGCACAGGACGGCGACCGCATCGGCCTGGCCCTCCCCGTGCTCGAGGATCAGCGTCGAGGCGCCGCTGCTCGCCGCCTGCTCGACCAGGCGGGTGATCGTGTCGAGACCGGTCGGACCGCCATCGAGCGCGCACCGGGGTTCGTGGCGCGAGATCTCCGGCTCGAGCGCTTCGATCGTCGCACTCTCGACGTAGGGGGGGTTGGCGACAATCGCGTCGTAGGCGTCAGGCAGGGCGACGAGCAGGTCCGAGCGTCGCCAGGACACCTCCAACCCCAGGGTCGCTGCGTTTGCGGCGGCGACGGCCAGCGCGCCCACGTCGACGTCGGATCCGGACACCTGCAGATCGGGCCGCTCGTCCTTCAGCGCGAGCGCGATCGCTCCGCTGCCGCAGCAGCAGTCGAGCACGCGCGCGCCCTGCGGCAGCTCGACGGCTAACTCGACGAGCAACTCGGTTTCCGGCCGCGGGATGAGCACGCGAGCGTCGATGGCCAGATCGAGGCGCCGGAAGGCGCGGTGTCCGACGATGTAGGCCACCGGCTCGCGGTTCACCGCGCGGCGACGAACGTGCGACTGGAAGGTGCGGACGGCGGCGCCGCGGACGGCGGCGTCCGGATCGCTGTGGAGGCGCGCGCGCGTCGTCCCCAGGGCGTCGGCCAGCAGCAGCTCGGCGTCCAGACGCGGACTCGGCGAGCCCCCTGCGTCGATCGCCGTGACGGCGCCGTCGAGCGCGTCACGGACGTTGACGGCGCTGTGTAGCGTCATTCACCGGCCTGCGCGGCGAGCCGGCGACGCTTCTCGTCGGCCTGCGAGGCGGCCGTCAGCTCATCGAGCTCGCCGGCGAGGACCGCGTCGAGGTTGTGAAGCGTGACGTTGGTTCGGTGATCCTTGACGCGTCGGTCGGCGTAGTTGTAGGTACGAATCTTCTCGGCCCGCTCGCCGGTGCCGACCTGCGAGCGGCGGTCCGCGGCCAGCGCCGCCTGCTGCTCGGCGAGCGCGCGCTCGTACAACCGCGCCCGCAGCACACGCAGCGCCTTCTCGCGGTTCTGCAGCTGGGACTTCTCGTCCTGCATGGAGACGACGATGCCCGACGGGCGGTGCGTCACGCGCACAGCCGAATCGGTCGTGTTGACCGACTGGCCGCCCGGTCCGCTCGAGCGGTAGACGTCGATCTGCAGGTCGTTCGGCTCGACCTGGACGTCGACCTCCTCGGCCTCGGGCAGCACGGCGACGGTGGCTGTCGAGGTGTGGATCCGTCCCTGGGACTCGGTCGTCGGCACTCGCTGCACGCGATGCGTCCCGCCCTCGAACTTGAAGACTGAGTACGCGCCGTCGCCCTTGATCGCGAAGGTGTACTTGCCCTCCCCCATCTCCAGCGGCTCGACGCTGAAGCCGAGCCGCTCGGCGTAGCGAGTCAGCATCCGCTGGACGTCGCCGGCCCATAGTCCCGCCTCCTCGCCGCCGGCACCGCCCTGGATCTCGACCAGCACGTGCTTGTCGTCGTTGGGATCGCGGGAGACCATCGCCAGGCGCAGCTCTTCCTCGAGCGCGGCGATCCGCTCCCGTGCTCCCGCCAGCATCTCGCGCAGCTCCTCGTCGTCGGCGCCGTCGGCGAGCAGCTCCTCCGCGCCGGCGGCGTCGTCCTGCGCATGTCGCCACTGCGCCGCCAGCTTGGCCGCGGGCTCGAGCTGGCTGTAGGCGCGGCCGACCTCGGCGTTGCGCTGGCGATCGCCGATCACCGCCGGGTCCACCATCTGCTCGCCGAGTTCGGCGAAGCGCTGCTCGATCTGCGCGACCAGCGCGTCGATCATGCGACGACCTCGAGCCCGATCAGGTCCGCCGCGCTCTGCGCGTCGCCCGCCTCGATCTCGAGCACCGAGTTCAGTGCTGCGATCGCGACGGCGAGCTGCGAGTGGTCCGGCTCACGCGTCGTAAGCCGCTGGAGCGCGAGCCCCGGAGCCATCGCGGCGCGCACCCACGAGCGCTCGCGATGGCGGGCTGCGAGCTTGATGATCTCGAACGAGATCCCGGCGATCAGCGGCACGCCGAGGATCCGGGTCGCGAGCAGCCAATACCACGCTGGCAGGCCGATCGGCGCGAAGACGAAGATCGCCACGATCATCACGATCAGCAGGAAGCTGGTGCCGCAGCGCGGGTGAAGGCGCGAGAAGCGCGACGCGTTCTCGGGCGTCAGAAGCTGCCCGGCCTCATGACAGGCGATCGCCTTGTGCTCCGCGCCGTGGTACTCGAACACGCGGCGCAGTTCGCGCAGGCGCGACAGGAGCACGAGATACGCGAGGAAGATCGCCGTGCGCACGACCCCCTCGATCATCCAGAAGAGCGTGGAGGAGTGCAGCTGCGATTTGATCAGGCTGACGAGCCCGACCGGGACGACGAAGAACAGCCCGATCGCGAACGCGAACGAGAGGATCAGAGCGCCGGTCCAGGCCGCGCCCGAAAGCGCATTTCCCGCCTCGCCCTGTTCCCCACCGTCCCCGTCGCCCTGGCCCTCCGCGCCCTGCTCCGGCACGCCGCCGATCTGCACGTTGGCCGCGATGTTCAATGCCCGCAGCCCGATCGCCATCGATCCGCCAAGCGCGACGATCCCGCGCAGCAACGGCAGTCGCAGCACGCGGTGGCGGCGCAGCGCCGAGGAGAACGGAAAGGTCTGCACCGCGATCTCGCCCGCCGGGATCTGACGCTCACCCGCCGCGAGCTGCTCAACGGTGGGCGCGCGCATGGCGACCGACCACGTGCGAACGCCGCGCATCATCACACCCTCGAGCACGGCCTGCCCACCGATCGGCGCGTCGCGCCCGCGCGCAGCCACGCGCGTGGCCTACTTGGTCGCGGCGGCGCGCTGACGGCTGCGAGCGACGCGGCGCTGGAAGCGCTCGACACGACCGCCGGTATCGATCAGCTTCTGGCGACCCGTGTAGAAGGGGTGGCAGTTCGAGCAGATCTCGACGCGCAGCTCCGGCTTGGTGGAGCGGGTCTCGAACTCGTTTCCGCACGTGCAGCGCACGATCGCGGTCACATATTCAGGATGGATCTCGGCCTTCATCGGATACGTAGTGTAGCGACCGCGCGCCAGCGGCCAGACGGGCGCGGTGGCCTGCGCCCCTACCTCAGGCAGGGGAACGTACGGGTGCGAGCCGCGTTGGCCGGCTCGGCGACGCTCCCGGCAGGATCGGCGACGGCGGTCAGCGTAGAGCCGGCGGTGCACCGCGGCCCGCTGAACTGCACGACCTGCGCCGCGCCCGCAGCGAGGCTCGCCACGGAGACGTTGCTCAGCGCCACACCGTTGACGCTCAGCGACACCTGGAACGGCCCCGCCGGCGCGGTTCCGTCGTTGAGCACCTGGACGCTGTAGCTGACGGTGGCGGCCTGGCCGCCTGGGGCGCGCCTGAGCGTCCCGATCGCGAGGTTCGGCGTCTCGAGCGGCTGCGCGCACACCGGTGAGAGAAGCTGCTGGTGGCGAATCACGTGACGGTGGCGATCGATCCAGCGGGCGCGTACCAGCACCCGGAAGGCCGCGGGCGCGGGCAGCGACGTGACCTCGTGGTCATAGGTGTAGATGCCGACGCCGGGCTCGGAGGCGACCCACGCACCGAACCCGGGAGCGCTGACCGTCGCGAACGTCGCGGCTGCGGTGGAGCGCTCCTGAAGCGCGAAGTTGACCGCCATCGTCCTGGTGCCGGGAACCGAGGTCATCTGGGACGCGAAGATCGCGTAGCGGTTCGCCTGCAGCGCGTCAGGGTGGCAGGACGTCACGGTCGCCGAGAGCAGCGGTGCGGGGCTCGTCGGGCCGGTGGCGCCCGTGGGGCCGCTCGCGGCAACCGCGACCGGGTCCACCCCTTGCGCGCCAAGCGCACCGGGAGCGAGGAGCGCCAATATCGCGATCGCGCCGGCGAACAGCGGCGGCAGGACACGGCGAAGCAAAGTCATCACGACCACTCCAACACGGTAGTGGCGCGGATGTTGCGCAGCGGCGCCGGGGCGCGCATCACATCTGCCCGTAGAGTGGGCCGTCGCCGCCCTCGGGGGGGGTGAGCCTGCCGCCCTTGGCTGTGATCGCCCCGCATTGTACGCAGTTGGTGTAGTTGACGATCACGTCGACGTTGCCATGGGCCGGCGCGTCCGGCGGGATTTCATAGACCCCGGCGGGGCACATCCAACGCCAGGTCTCGGCCAGCTCGCGCGGCACGTTCTCGCGCACGCGGATGTGGTTGGGCGCATCGTCGCGCGTCGCGTTGCCGCTGAGGTAGACGGATGAGAGCTTGTCGAAGCTGTGGCGGCCGTCCGGTTTGGGGTAGCGGCGCGCGGTGGAGCCGATGAACATCGGACGCTCGTCGTCGCGATGCCAGGCGAGCCGGCCCGCCGGCAGGCGGCCCTTCGTCGCGATCGCGAGGTTGACGAGCGGCGCACCGAGGATGAAGCCGCGCTGGAAGGGCTGGCGTGCGTTGCGCACGCCGTAGAGTTCGCGGCCGCTGTCGGACTGCTCGATCGCCTGCTCGTAGGACTCGAAGTCCTCGCCCCCGCGTGCGAGAGCGGCGTAGATCGCCTCCGCGGCCAGGCGGCCTGAGTTGATCGCGTGGTGGACGCCCTTCAGTGCGACCGTGTCGACCATGCCGGCGGCGTCGCCGACGATCACGGCGCCGGGCATCGAGAGCTTGGGCATCGAGAACCAGCCGCCGCCCGGTAGCGCCTTGGCGCCCCAGCCGATGCGCTCACCGCCGTCCAGGATCTCCTTCACGAGCTTGTGCTGCTTGAACAGCTGGAGCAGGTCGTGGGCGGAGGTTGTCGCGTCGGCGTAGTCGAGGTCGATCACGAAGCCGATGCTGACGAGGTCCTCGCCGGTGCGCTCGTCGCGCATCGGGTAGATCCAGCCACCGCCGATCTGGCCGTAACGGGAACGCAGGCTCAGCGGCCAGGGGCCGATCGTGTGGATCACGCGGTCAAGCGGACGAGCGACCTTCCAGACCTCCTTCACGCCGAGCTCCCAGACCTGCGGCTCGCGGTCGGCGCCGAGGTCGAACTCGCGGATCGCGGCTCCCGTCAGGTGCCCCCAACTACCCTCGGCGAGCACCGTCGCCTGCGCGGTGATGTCGCCGCCGGGCCCGAAGGTCCGCAGCGGCTCGCCGTCGCGGCCGCGACCCTTGTCGCCCGAGCGCACACCAACGACGCGGCCGTCGCGCACGATCAGCTGGCTGGCGGCGGTCTCGGTCAGCACGTAAGCGCCGGCCTCTTCGGCACGGCGCTGCTGGAAACGCGCGAGCGCGGCGACCGAGATCACCTCGGCGCCGTGGTTGCGAAACGGCGGCGGCGTCGGGATGCGCAGCCTGGCACGGGCCCCGGGAAGCAGGTAGACAGCCTCCCGGGTCACCTCGCCGAACGCGAAACCCTCGGTGCGCCACTGCTCGCGGGTGACATCGGGGAAGAGGTCGAGCAGCGGCTGCGGGCGCATCACCGCCCCAGACAGGCTGTGCCCGCCGCAGGCCCTGGCCTTCTCGATCACCGCGACCGGGACCTCGCCGAGGCGCTCGCTGGTCTGCGGGTCCTGCGCGAGCAGCGCCAGCAGCCGGTTCGCGCAGGCCAGGCCCGCCGTGCCACCGCCAACGATCGCGACCCCGACCTCGATGCGGTCCTCCTCGCTGTCGAGCTCGCGACGGATGAACTCCGCCCGAGAGTCGACCGGCGGTCGGTAGGCGGCCGGGACGACGCCCGTGCGGCGCGACACCTCAGTCCTCCTTGCGAGCCTTCAGCGCCGCGGTCAGCTTCGGCAGGATCTTGTTCAGGTCGCCGACGATCCCGAGGTCGGAGA
>ODAK010002225.1_pt1 | contig 20486 bp, 18 predicted proteins | sample 1539591 | NCBI WGS metagenome assembly ODAK01 (sample SAMEA3539303, study PRJEB22396) | soil metagenome | biome: tundra; feature: field; material: soil | place: USA | collected 2010-05 | depth 0.15 m | reverse complement strand
CAACCCCGAGTAACCGTTCGGCCGAAGCCTCCCGTGCTCCTCGGGGCTACGTCTGAGACGAACCGTCGACACCGTTTTGGGATCGTGTCGGACAATCCCAATCCGGGTCTGGTCCGGCGGCTCCAGGGAAGTCACCATTCCGCAACACGGCACGTCTGTCGCCGGAATCTTCTTCCCGCTCCGGCCGCGAGCTCCTTGCAGAACTCAATGCCGACCCTCGATCCGGCCTTGCGGCTTTCTCTCGGCCACCTTCCGGCCCGCCTTGCGGCGGCCCTTCCGGCTTCCCTTCGTCCTGCCTTGCGGCTGTCCGTCGGGGTTCGGCGGGCTTCCGTCTCCGAACTGGTGCAACATTGCGCTTCCTGTCGCAGAAGGTCAATGCGATTTCGCGAAATCCAGACCTTCTCCCCATCTTTTCACCAGTCATCCCCAGTGCGGACCCGAGAATCCCCAACTCATCCCCATGGGCCCGGAACTACGGAATTCCTGCGTCGCCACTCAGGGAACGCGCCGACGCGTGCGCTCACAGCGGGGTGACGTAGGCGCCCGAGATCCCGCCGTCGACGAGAAACGTCGACGCCGTCATGAACGATGCGTCATCGGAGGCGAGAAATGCGGCGGCGGCGGCGATCTCTGTGGCCTCGCCGAAACGACCCATCGGGATGTGCACCAGGCGTCGCGCCGCACGCTCGGGGTCTTTGGCGAAGAGCTCTTGGAGCAACGGCGTGTTCACCGGCCCAGGGCATAGTGCATTCACGCGCACGCCCTGACGGGCGAACTGAACACCCAGTTCGCGGCTCATGGCGAGGACCCCGCCCTTGCTCGCGGTGTAGCTGATCTGGCTGGTGGCCGCGCCCATGACCGCCACGAAAGAAGCGGTGTTGATGACCGAGCCACCGCCCCGGGAGAGGAGGTGTGGGATCCCGAACTTGCAACACAGGTAGACCGACGTCAAGTTGACGTCTTGTACCCGTTGCCAGGCCTCGATGCCTGTGTCGAGGATCGAGTCGTCGTCGGGCGGGCTGATGCCGGCGTTGTTGCAGCAGATGTCAATCCCGCCGAAACGCTCCGCCACGGCCCGATAGAGGTCTTCCACGGCCGCCGCGGAGGTCACGTCGACCTCGACGAACATGCCGTCGATCGCGTCGGCCAGCGCTGTCCCGCCAGCCTGGTCGAGGTCGGCTACCGCCACCTTTGCCCCCTCGGCCGCGAACCGCTCGCACATGGCCCGACCGATGCCACTCGCCCCACCGGTGATCACGGCCACCTTCCCCACCAGCCGGTGGGCGTACGGCATGCTGTCGCTCATTGCTCTCCTCTTCTTTTCCGGTGTTCGGTGCGTACCCTGTGATCGGGTGATCCAGGTCAGTCGGAACTGATGAAGACGTTCTTGACGTCGCTGAACGCGTCGAGAGCATCGGGACCCAGCTCTCGGCCGATACCGGATTGCTTGGCCCCCCCGAAGGGCGTCCAGTAGCGGACCGACGAGTGAGAGTTGACCGACAGCGTTCCCGTTTCGACCGCCCGCGCCACCCGCAACGCCCGGCCGATGTCGCGGGTCCACAGTGAACCCGACAACCCGTAGGGCGTGTCATTGGCCAGCCGCACCGCGTCCGCCTCGTCCTCGAAGGGGATGACGACGACGACCGGACCGAAGATTTCTTCGGTCGCCGCGCGGTCCCGCGGATCGACCGGGGCCAGCACCGTGGGGGCAAACCAGTTTCCCGGACCATCCGGACTCGATCCCCGGAACGCCACCGGCGCGCCATCAGGGACGAACGAGGACACGGTGGCCAAATGTGCCGCCGAGATCAGCGGGCCCATCTCGGTCGCTTCCTCGGTGGGGTCCCCCACCACGACGCCGGCTACGGCCGGTTCGAGAAGGGCGAGGAACTCGTCATAGACCGATCGCTGCACGAGAATGCGGGAACGGGCGCAGCAGTCCTGCCCGGCGTTGTCGAAGACGCCGTACGGGGCACGCGCCGCGGCCAGCTCGACGTCAGCGTCGGCGAAGACAATATTGGCGCTCTTGCCCCCCAGCTCGAGTGTCACTCGTTTTACCTGGTCGGCGCAACCGGCCATGATGGTCCGGCCTACCTCGGTGGAGCCGGTGAAGCAGATCTTGCGGACTGCGGGATGGGTCACGAAACGCTGGCCCACGACGCTGCCTTTGCCGGGCAGCATCTGCAGCACCCCTTCGGGGAGTCCCGCCTCGAGGGCCAACTCACCTATGCGCAAGGCGCTGAGCGGAGTGAGCTCGGCCGGCTTGAGGACCACCGTGTTGCCTGCCGCCAGCGCGGGCGCAAAGCCCCAGCCGGCGATCGCCATGGGGAAGTTCCACGGAACGATGATCCCCACCACGCCGAGCGGCTCGTGGAAGGTCAGGTCGACCCCGCCCGGGACGGGTATCTGGCGCCCGCTGTGCCGCTCGGGCGCGGCGGCGTAGTACTCGAGCACGTCCCGCACGTTGCCGGCCTCCCAGCGGGCATTCCCGATGACGTGACCGGCGTTGGCCACCTCGAGCGTCGCCAACTCCTCGCCATGCGCGTCGACCGCGGCGGCGAAGCGGCGCAACAGGCGGGCCCGGTCGCCGGGTGTCACATGCCGCCATGTCTCGAAGGCGCTGGAGGCGCGGGCGATCGCCGCATCCACCTCGACCTCACCCAAGGAGGGGACGCGGGTGATGTCCTGACCTGTCGCCGGGTTGCGGACGAGGGTCGTGCTGCTCTCTTCGTTCTCCACACAATGATCATTGCCGATGACTGCGCGACGACGGCAACAGGGGTGCTCGATCCTTCCCCGTCCTGAGCCGGACCCGCACCTTCGTCACACCCGCCACATAGGGTCGCAGCGTGACTCCCCCCACATCCGCCGCCATCGATCCTGACGCGTTCGTGCCTGACGACCGTCCTCGCTGCCATTGGGCCCAAGGCCCCTGGAACACCCCCTACCACGACAACGAGTGGGGTGTCCCGGTGCACGATGACCGGACCCATTTCGAGTTCCTGGTGCTCGAAGGTGCCCAGGCCGGGCTGAGTTGGCTCACCATCCTCAAGAAGCGCGAGGGGTACCGTCGCCTCTTCGCCGACTTCGACGCCGAGAAGGTGGCCCGTTTCACCCCGAAGCGGATCGAAAGGATCCTGTTGGACCCGGGCATCATCCGCAACCGGGCCAAGGTGGAGGCCACCGTGCGCAACGCGCGTCACTTCCTCGCCGTCCAGGAGGAATTCGGTTCTTTCGACGCCTACATGTGGGCCTTCGTGGATGGGCGCCCGAAAGTGAACAGGTGGCGTCGGATGGAGCAGCTCCCCGCCACGACCCCTATCTCTGATGCCCTCAGTGCCGATCTACGCACGCGGGGCTTCCGTTTCGTCGGGCCGACGGTCTGCTACGCGCACATGCAAGCGGCCGGTCTGGTCAATGACCACCTCGTGAGCTGCTTCCGTTTCGCCGAACTGACCTAGGACGGCGGACGGCGGATGCCCCATCGCCCTCGGGTCCCATCGCCCTCGGGTCCCATCGCCCTCAGGTCGCGATCGCCTGCTTGACCCAATGGACGCCGCCGTCCGTCGTTTCCCACAGGTGATACGGGTCTCCGAGCCACCGACCGACGGTGGTGTTCTCAAAACCCAGGAAGGGCTCGGTGGGAAAGAACGGCTGGGCCTGCCCTGATTCGCTCACCGCGGTTTGCCAGGAGTGGCCCCCGTCGGTGCTGGCCAGGAGCACCCACTGCGTTGATCCCGTGCCGGGCGACCCCGCCGTGCCGACAAAGATCGTCGAGGCACTGGTGGCGGCAATGGAGCCGAGGAAGGCGGACTCGGACAGGACTGACTGCCCCGCGAACACCACGCCGCTGTCGGTCGATACGGCGACATACGCCCGCTGGGATTGCAAACGATCTCGACACAGGGCGACGAGCACCGACTGTGGCGCCGCGTTGATGGCGACCGTATCGAACTCGTCTCCCCCTACGTCGTCACAGGGGTCGGCCCGTTGGCCCCATGTGGTCCCCCCATCCTGCGACATCATCAGCGTGGTGTGGGCGTCGCCGCCACCGGCCGGGTTTCCGTAGACGGCCACGTAGGCATCGCTACCCTGGCGGACCAGCTGGACGGCGTCTCCCTGGAAGGGCGCAGTGACCGACTGCCACGCGCTGCTCCCGGCGGGAGCCAACTGGACCGTCAGATCGCACGGGCCCGGGCACCCGGTCTGGGTGAACGAGACGCGCATCACGTTGGCGCCGGTCGGCTCGAGTGTGGTGACGTACGGGCCATTCTCCTGCGTCCACGTCACCCCGCCATCGGTGGTCACATACAGCTGGGGACCGAACGCGTACCCGTCGAGGTTGTTGGCGAAACGGATGTGGCTGACGCCGACGAGGCCGGCGCCCGAGCAGTTGCCCGACGGGGCGGCGATCGATCCGACCGGGGTCCATGCAGCCCCCCCGTTCGTGGTCGTGAGCACCTGATTGCCCGTGGCCTGCCCGCACGGCCCGTCATCGACCAGGGCCCAGCCATGGGTGGGACTGATCCATGTGAGGTCTTCGACCACGTTGCCCGCTGTCGGCGTCACGGGCTTCGTGGAGGAGGTGCCGGGGGCGGTGGTGGTCGGCACGACGGGTGTCGTCGTCGTGCTGGTGGGACCCGTGGCATGAGGATGCGGCGCCGTCCCGGAGCAGGCGGCGAGAAGGACGGCGACCAGCACCAACGCGGGGAGGATTCGTCGCACCGTCATGTCCTCCTTTGAGCCTCACCTGTCACAAAGGCACCACGTCCGAGGGATCAGATTGGTTGTCAGGAAAGGCAGGAACCTGTGGCCGGAGCCGCGGCGACGAACGTCGAACGACGAACGTCGAATCAGCGAAAGTCGAAGGCCACTTTTATCGCGCCGCTGTCCCGTTGGGTGGCAAGAGCCTCGAAGGCACTGTGCCAGTCTTCGAGGCGGAAGGTATGAGTCAGCATGGGGCTGATGTCAATGCGCCCCTCCTCGACCATCTTGAGATAGTGCCGAATCCCGTGCATGCGGACGCCATCCACCTCCTCGACGCCGAACGCGTTCGACCCGACCCACGATATTTCCTTGAAGTACAGGGGGGTCCATTCCCAGCGGCCGGGGGCATTCACACCGCTCTTGACGAGGGTGCCTCTGGCCTTGAGCACCCGCACCGCAACTTCGGCGGTCTCGTTCGTGCCGACCGTGTCGTAGACCACATCGATTCCACCTGGATGCGCCATTGGAAGTCCCCCACCCGAAGCGGGAAGGAGCGTGCCACCTGACCAGGCGATTATCTCCTCAATCAAGTCACCGGCTTTCCCCGGGTCGATGACCGTGGCACCCAACGAACGGGCCAGCGCGGCTTGGGCGGGGAATCGGGCCACCACGAGCACCTCGACGTCGGGATGCAACGCACGCAATATGGCAGTGGCGCACGTTCCGAGGGCTCCCGCGCCATAGACCATCGCCTTGCCTCCGGGAGGCGGCGAATGGCGGGTGACGGAGTGAAGCGACACCGCGAACGGGTCGGCCATGACGGCAACCTCATCGGGGATCGAGTCCGGGATCGGAATGAGCATCGAGTCATGCGCAGGCAGAAACTCGGCGAAGCCGCCGGTGGCGTCGCGGGAAAGCCCGGTGTGCATGCCTGCGGCCAGCCGTCCGTGAAGGAAGTTGTGACAGAGGCTCAGGTCGCCGGCCTGGCATGCAGGACACTGCGGATCTATCCCCCGGGGACCGCAGGTCAACCACGGATTGAGGACGACCCTTTGTCCGACTTCGAGTCCACGAGCATCTGGACCAAGCTCAACGACCTCGGCAACGACCTCGTGGCCGAGGACGGTCGGGTACGTGAAGAATGCATTCATGGGATTGTCCCCGTTGCCTTCACCGAAATCCTGGAACACGTGCTTGGCATCCGAGCCGCAGATGCCCGTCAGCCTCGTCTTCGCCATGACCCAGTCGGATCGCGTGGGGTGAGGTTCGTCGATCTCCGTCAGCTTCATGGGAGTAGTGACCATCCCCGCCATCAGCGGATTCGTCGGATCCGAGGGAGTCCAGGGGTCAGGCTCTACACCGAACAAGAGCGCACGCATGTACAAATTCCTCCTCCAGAGATGGGCTCTCACGAGTCCGGTCGATCGACCGAATCACCAATCGAATACACCTGCACGTGGAACGCATGGTGGACTTGGTGCCCCGAAGAGTGAGTGTATCGGCCATCACGTGAGCATGACGGCCCGTACGCGCCGATGGCAGCTCCTCGCCGGTGCGCCGCGCGCGGGTGACCGCACAACCGGTCCCGAGCACCGTGACGTCCGGATGCAGCGCATCTGGATAAGTTGAGACCCCGCCGCCTCTCCCGAGAGGTGGCGATCGAAGCGGCACTGCGGTGCACGAGAAGCGCGAACAGCGCGAAAGGGGTGACCGGTGCGGGATGAGCCTTTTGGCGGGGTGATCGGGCGCTACCACGACGAGTCGACGCCGAGTTGGCCCGAGCCAAAGAGGGCGCCGCGGGGCGCGCCCAACGTCGTGATCGTCGTGCTCGACGACGTAGGGTTCGCCCAGCTCGGCTGCTTCGGCTCCGACATCGCCACCCCGAACCTCGATCGCCTGGCGGCGGAAGGCCTGCAATACACGAACTTTCATACCACCGCTCTGTGCTCACCGACCCGGTCGTGCGTGTTGACGGGTCGTAACCACCATTCGAACGGCATGGGAAGGGTGATCGAAATCGCCAGCGGGTACCCCGGGTACAACTCGCGGATACCTTTCGCCAACGGGTTCCTCTCCGAGATGCTCGTCGAGATCGGGTATTCCGCCTATGCCATCGGCAAGTGGCATCTCACGCCCGAAGACGAATGCCACGCTGGTGCAAGCCGGGCCCGATGGCCCCTCGGCCGTGGGTTCGAACGCTTCTACGGGTTCATGTCTGGGGAGACGCACCAATTCGTCCCCAACCTCATTGACGACAACCATCTGACCACCCCGCCCTACGGTCCCGACGAGGGCTATCACCTGACCACCGACCTGGTCGACCGGGCGGTCAGTTGCGTGCGGGACCTCCGGGCGTCCGACCCCGACAAGCCGTTCTTCCTCTACTTCGCCACGGGCGCCTGCCACTCGCCCCATCAATCCCCGAAAGCCTGGATCGAGCGCTATCACGGCGCCTTCGACGACGGCTGGGACCGCTGGCGGGAAGAGACCGCACGGCGGCAGACGCAGATGGGTGTACTGCCCGGAGGAACCGAGCTCTCTCCTCGCCCCGACTGGGTGCCGCCGTGGGACGCACTGTCGGCGGACGAGCGCCGGCTCTACGCCCGCTTCATGGAGGCGTTCGCCGCCTTCCTCTCGCATACCGACCATGAGATCGGTCGCCTCGTGGACTACCTGCGCCGTACGGGCGACCTCGACAACACGATGCTCTTCGTGCTCTCGGACAACGGCGCCAGCTCTGAGGGCGGCCCGACGGGGTCCATCAACGACGTGCGACCCTGGAACGGCGTCACGACGACAGTGGAGGAGCCCTTGGCCCATATCGACGAGATTGGCGGTCCGCGCTGGCACAACAATTACCCGTGGGGGTGGACCGTGGCGGGCAACACGCCATTTCGCCGCTGGAAGCGCGAGGTGCACGAGGGCGGAGTGGCCGACCCGCTCATCGTCCATTGGCCCAACGGGACGGCCGAGCCTGGCTTTCGTCGCCAGTACGTGCATGCCATCGACCTCGTGCCTACCGTCCTCGAAGCTGTCGGGATCGAGCCACCCGAGGAGATTCGCGGCGTGGCCCAGCGCCCCATTGAAGGGACGAGCTTCCTGGGCTCCATCAGTGACGCCACGTGGCCGGATGCGCACACGATGCAGTACTACGAGATGTTCGGCTGCCGCGCCCTCTACCACGAGGGGTGGAAGGCAGTCACGTACCACCCCATCATGCAGACCGAGCCAGGCATCGACGCCGATGAATGGGAGCTCTACCATGTCGCCACCGACCCCTCGGAGTGCCACGACCTCGCCGCGCAAGAACCGGCCAGGCTGAGCGCGATGATCGACCGCTGGTGGGTCGAAGCCGGCCGCTATCAGGTGCTGCCTCTCGACCCGCGGCCGCTTCCGGCACTGGTACACGAGCGCCCCCTCAGCGTTGCCCCCCGCCAGCGCTACGACTACTACCAGGACGCCGCCCAGGTGCCCGAACTCGTTGCCGTAAACGTGAAGAACCGCACGCACCGCATGGTGGCCGAGGTCACCATCCCCGACGGCGGCGCGGAAGGCGTCCTCCTTTCCCAGGGCTCGTTGCTCGGTGGCTGGTGCTTCTACCTCGACGGCGGCGCCCTGCACTACGTCCACAATCGGGCGGCGACTGCGCCCGATCATCTCCGAGGTGAGGTGCACCTTGCGCCCGGCCCACACACACTGGCCTTCGAATACGCCAAGCTCGGTGAGCATCGAGGACGGGCGCGCCTTTTGGCCGACCGCGACGTCGTGGCCGAGGGGACCATCGAATTCTTCACCCCGGGTAGGTTCTCGGTGACCGGCGCAGGCGTCACCTGTGGCTACAGCAACGGCCTTCCGGTGATCGATGAGATCTCGCCGCCTTTTCGCTTCAGCGGAAGCATCGACTCGCTGTTCGTCGAAGTCGACGGTGAGCCGTTCATCGATCCGCAAGAGGAAGTCGACGCGATCATCGCCATGCAATGACCCGCGGGCTCAGGAGTCGGGCAGGCTCGGGGCTCAGACGCCGAGAGGGTACCAATGCTCGCCGTCACTGGTGTGCCACAGCCCGACGCCGTACTGGCAGATCCACCCCTGGGTTGCGCTGATGAAGGTGACGTTCCCCGGACCGCCGCTCCCGAACCCGGCCGTGTCGAGCCCGGGTACCGCCGCCCACGACCGACCGCCGCTCACCGTCTTGAACATGGCGGTGCGGAACGGGTAGAGCCAGGCCGTGGTGGGGCTGGCCACGGCAAGATTCTTGTGGCCGATCGAATACGGCGCGATGTACCCGCCCAGTGGAAGGGCGTTCGGTTGTGACGCCGGAGGTGGCGGTGTGCCCAACCCGGTGGCCGACGCCGTGAGCGTCCATGTCATGCCCCCGTCGGCCGAGCGGTACAACTCCTTCGACTGATCGCCGGCCGAAGCCTGGCTCCCGCAGAGCAGCCAGAGGTCGTCGGTTCCCGAGGCGGCCATCTCGGCGCCCAGGTCGAACGCTCCTTCACATGGCACCGGCCGGGCCCGCCACGTCGCACCGCCGTCGCCCGTGTAGCTCAGTGTGATGACACCGGATTGCTCAGGGGCGCTCGCCGTGAGGACGTACGACCTGCTGGTCGTTATCCGTGCCAGCTCCACCCGTTGGGCCGATGGAGTGGCGCTCATCACGTCGGCAAAACCCGTGCTGCTCACCGCGTGCCACGATGCGCCGGCGTCCAGGGACTGCTCCATGGTCAGCGCGCAAGGAACAGCCGGCTCGCTTCCTGGAGGCTTCACATTGCACGCCCCCGTCAGGGCCCACACATTGGAGCCGATCGCGCTGACGTCATAGACGACCGGACCGATCGGAGCCGCATGCCAAGTGATCCCGCCGTCGCTGGTGACCCACAGCGGTGCCGCTCCGTCCGTCTCGGGCGGCCCGCCCCAGAGGTACCCGTGTGAGCCTTCGAACTCGAACTGGCCCGGATAACCGTCACTCTGCCCATAGCCGGCCGGAAGACCGCTGTTCTGCACCTGCCACGTCTCGCCACCGTCAGCCGTCGTCGCCAGGACGGCGTCGCCGCGATGTGCGGCGAGCGCGAATCCGTCGTGCTCGCCCGCGAACACAACGTTGACGAGCGCGGTGGCTGGCACCGGCGTCCCGATGGCCAGCGGTCTCCTCAACGCGTTGAACTGGTAACCGGTCTCCGTCGTCGAGATGTGCTCTGAGGGCGAGCGGGTGGCGAAGAATCCGGCGATTCCGGCCACCACGATGACGCATGCCGCCATCGTGCCCACGCGCCTTCGCATACGGATGGCGTAGGCGCGCCGAACGACCTCTGCCATCTCACGGGCGCCCGGGGAGACCCCTGCCGGATGGTCAAGATGCCCAAACATCGTTCCCGTCCATTCCCGCTGCCGCCGAGAGCTGGCGCCGAAGTGCCGTCAGACCTCGAGCGCCGTGACTCTTGACGGCACCAATTGAGCATCCCATCTCCAGCGCGACCTGGGCTTCGCTGAGGTCACCGAGGTACCGCAGCACGACTGCCTCGCGCTGCCGGCGGGGCAGGCGGCGAAGGGCGACCACGAGGTCGCCTCGTTCGCCGAGGTACGGATCGACCAGGCCGACCGGACCGGTCATCGGCGCGACGGGGCGGCGGCGGCGGCGGCGGCGGCGGCGGCGGCGATAACGGTCGATGGCCAGGTTCGAGGCGACGCGGGTCACCCATCCCTCGGGTCGGTCCTTGAGGCGTGACCAACGGACCACGGCCCTGGCCAACGTCTCCTGCGCCACATCTTCGGCATCACCCTGATCGCCCAGGATCCGATAGGCCACGCGGTAAGCCAGGCGATACAGGTTCTCGAAGGCCAGGTCAAAGCCGTCTGGGATGGGCGACGGCATCAGGGCTGTGCCCTTGTGGCGATCCCCATCCGCAGTACCCCGATTCCCCCGCAGTTCGGCATGCGCCTGGCCGTATGCACTCATTTAGCAGGTTCACGTCCCAGAAGCCCGCTGGGTTGTCCTCCGCCGCCGAGTTTGTCGGCAGCACCGAACTCTCCGCGACTAGACATGGCAATGACTCGTATCGGTCTGTGCAGCAGGGTGCGACGAGGGGGAGGTACTCGTGCAGGGAATGCAGGGACGCTGCTACATCGTCACGGGGGCGGCGTCGGGCATCGGCTGGGCCACGGCGGTGCGCCTCCTGGGCGAAGGTGCCTTCGTCATGGGAGCGGACCTGAAGAAGCCGGCGGCGCCGCCTATCGGCCACCGGGCCGGCGACGGCAAGTGGGCGTTCACTCACACCGACGTCACCGACGAAGGATCGGTTGAGCATCTCGTGCGGGCCACCGTGGAGTTCGGAGGCCGTGTGTCCGGCCTGGTGACGGCGGCCGATGTGGCCGGAGGCGGGCCGGTCCATCTCTTGCCTCGAGACGAGTGGGAGCGCGTCCTGGGAGTCAACCTGACGGGAACGTTCCTGACCGCCAAGCATGTTCTCGCCCAGATGCTGGACCAGGCTTGGGTGGACGGTCAGCGCGGCGCAGTGGTCACGATTGCCAGCATCGAGGGCTTGGAGGGAACGGCAGGTGGGAGTGCCTACAGCGCGTCGAAGGGCGGCGTGGTCCTGCTCACCAAGAACATGGCCATCGACTACGCGGGGCGCGGCATCCGGGTCAACGCCGTCTGCCCTGGCTTCGTCGCCACACCCATGACGGCGGGCAACTTTGACGGACCCGGCATGGAATCGACCCTGGCCGACGTGATCGAGCACCACAAGCTGCGACGCCTCGGGCGTCCGGAAGAAATCGCGGCGGTGGTCGCGTTCCTGCTCTCCGATGACGCATCGTTCATCACGGGCCACGCCATGCCGGTGGACGGTGGCTATACCGCCGGTCGAGACCACGGCGTCACCGCCCTCCTCGGACTCTCCGGGCCCGAAGCGAGCGCACGGCAGCATTGACCAGGCCCGCCAGGTCCACAATCCGCCCGCGTCCCGCGAGCGAGATACTCGACAAACTCGCTCTGGCGTTGTAACAACTCCGTATTCCCCCGCCTCCCTCCCTTCGCATCCGCCGGTCCGCGTCCCGTTGACCCGGTTCGCGACCCCACACTCCCGGGAGGACCACGTCTTCGGGAGCGACGCGATCGACGACCCTCGACCCGCGATCCCCACGGCCGTCACGCCCCGCCCGACGGCGGGCGGCATAGCCGCCATCATGGCGCGCCACCTGCCGTGGGTCCTCGTCGTCCTGACCGGGGCGTACGGGATCCTCGTTCGGGTGTGGCTCCTCGCCCACCTCCCTCTTTTCGGGGACGAGGCCGTGGTCGGCCTCATGGGACGGGGCATCCTGGCCGGACGCCTGGACGCCTTCTACTGGGGCCAGGACTACGGGGGGGCCGAACCCTATGCCGTGGCCGCTGTGTTGGGCCCGATCAACGGCGGACCGATGGGGCTCAACGCCACTCCGGCCATCCTGGCCGCGGTCGCCTCCGTGCTGGCCTATGCCGTGCTCCGCGCCGGTCGCGCCGGTCGCTTGCTGGCGGCAGTGGGCGGCGCCATGGTCTGGATCTGGCCCTACGCCGCCACATGGAATTCGGTGCGCGAGATCGGCTTTCGAGGCGCCACGCTGTGTTGCGGCCTCGTCCTTCTGCTCTGTGCCCTGCGGGTGCAGCAGCACCGTGCCGGCACGGCCACGCGCCTGATCCTGGGGCTGGCTGCCGGCGCGGGATGGTGGGCCTCGCCCGAGATCGTCTACTTCGCCGTCCCGGCCGTGGTCCTTCTGGTGTCCAGCTGGGATCGCCTCTTCTCTTCGCCAGCGCTCGACCAGCGCCGTTGGTCGGGACCGTGGCACGTGATCCCGCTCCTCCTCAGCACGGCCGGCATCGTCATCGGCGCCCTCCCCTGGCTCTACGCCAACGTCAGGTCGGGCTTTGCCTCGTTGCACCTCGGCACTCCTGCGCCACCCGGGTTTGGCTATGGGACCCGCGTGTCGATCTTCTTCCACGATGTGCTTCCTTCCCAACTGGGATTGCGCACCGTGCCGGGCGGGGCATGGCTGGGCGGAAGCACTCTCGGGCAGGCGCTCTTTGGGGTGGTCCTCGTGGCGCTCGCGGTGATGCTCGTGCGTGCGGCGTGGGTGGCCCGGCTGGGCCGGGCGGCAGCTCCCCTTCTGGCTTCCGGCGTGGCCGTGGTGGCCTTCCCGTTCCTCTACGCGATCTTCCCCAGCTCGTGGTATTGGGCCGATGGCCGCTACGGCGTGTATCTCCCCCCTGTCATCGTGTTGCTGGCCGTCTGGTCGTTACCCTCGGTGATCGTCTCGTCGTCCACGGCCGGCGCCCACACCCGACGTCGTGGTCCCATGATGCGAACGGCGGTAGCCCTGGCCAGCGTCGGTCTGGTGGCTGGCGCCTGCTCGACCGCTGTGATCGCCCACGAGTCCGCCGGGATCCCGACACACCCGGGGGCGTTCTTCTCGGGTTGGTCGGATCCGAACCAAGCCGCTCGCCAGGTGATCCGATCTATGGCGGCCCACCACCTGCGCACCGCGTACGGCGACTATTGGACCGCGTACGACCTGGATTTCTTAGCCCCCCACACAGTGACCATCAGCCCCTCGCCACTCGATCTGCGGCGCTCTGACAGCCTGGCCCGCACCGTGGCGAGGAGCACACCGCAAGCGTGGCTCTTCTTTGCTCCCGGTCACGAGGCGGCTGCGGGAGTCACCTTCTCCAATCCCGAACCGGGACCCGGGGGCTATTCCCAAGCCGCCTTCACCGGGTACCTGACCGCCCATGGGGACAGCTACCGGGTCATCCGCTTAGGCGTCCTCGACGCGGTGATCCCCGACCACCCGGTCCGCCATCTGCCGCCGCTGGGCTGAGGCACCCGAGCGGACGGCTCATCCCAGGACCAGCCGTCCGCCGCTGTAGTCAAAGATCACCCAGCCGAAGCGTTGCAATTGATCCGACCCGATCAAACCGGCGGTTCCGTTCGCACTGATCGGCCCGAAGTTCACCGCCCCGAGAAGCTGGGGATGGAGCTGCACCCCCGGGATCGACCAGGGACCAGTGCGCACCAGTGGCGCGGTGATGGTGGAGCACACCGTGGGTTGGCGCTGGGCCAGATCCGTTGAAGCAAGGTGGGCACTCTTGGCCACCGAGCTGGCCACGACGGACTGGGAAGAGCCGGTGTCGACGACAAAGGTCAGCGCGGGTCGGTGACCGAACTGCAGGCGGACGTTGAGCGAGACGTCGCCCGGGGTGAGCACCACGGTGAGCGGCACGGTCGTGCCCGCCTGGCCCTGGGTCAACACGGCAGACGGGGAAGGACCCGTCGGGCCGCGCACGTCGGGGGGGCTGCGCGGCGGCGCCGGTCCTTGGGGGCCACCGAACGTGAGTGTCTGCGCACTGAAGTCAAGGCGCACCGCCCCGAAACGGCTCAACACGTCGGAGCCCAGCAGCCCTACCGGCTGTCCGGCACGGCCGAAGTCCGGGAGCGTGGCAGCCGTCAGCGACTGCGGAGCCAATGCGACTCCGGCCACCGACCACGACGGCACGCCGACCGGTTGTGCGGTCCCGATGCAGCCGACGCCGCTGAACTCGGTCGGCGATCCGTCGTGCGCCAGCTGCAGCGTGGACGCCAGACGGCGATCGATGATCGATTCGCCGGCGCCTGAATCGAGAACGAAGGGATAGGGGCCCTTTCCCTCAATGCAGACGTTGACCAATTCGGCGACTTGGCCCGCCACGGTGCTGACGGTAATCGGGATGCGCTCGGCGCCACCCCCGAGCGCGGTTGCCCCACCGCACCCGGCGGAAGCGGCGGGAAGGGCGAAGTTCACGATCGGCTCGATGTGGATGTGTGGGTGGTGCCCGGTGACACGTGCGCCGACCAACAATGAGGTGGCCACCATGAAGGCGATCAGCGCGCCTGCGCTGCGGTGCACGCGCCTAGTCCCGTTGCAGCGCCAGGCGCGCCGTGGCCATCCCCATGCGCAGTCCGAGGACGATCACGGCCAGCGGAAGCAGGGTCCGGCGCCAGCCCGACGTGGTGCGCACGGTGAACCGCAAGGCGGAGCGATGGTGCGCCACCATCATCTTGTAGGGGTGCCGTGCCGTGCTCGCGCCCTGCACATGCGTCACGCTGGCGGCACCGGTGAACCCGATCCCCCAGCCCGCTTGGTGAGCCCGCCAACAGAGATCCATGTCCTCGGCGTACATGAAATACGCCTCGTCAAAACCTCCCAGTTCTTCGAGGGCGGCGCGGCGCGCCAGGAAGCAGGAGCCCGAGATCCAGTCGGCCTCGACCGCACTCGCTTGTTCGGGGGCGCCGGGGTTGTAACGCTTGGTGAAGCGGTTCTCCGGATTGAAGAGTGCAAGCAACGCATGACCGGCGGCATCAAGGAAGGAGGGAAAGTGACGTACGGATGGATAGACCGCGCCTTGCGTCGTGAAGATGCGTGGACCGACCAGAGCCCAGGCCGGGTGCGTCTCGAGGACCGCCCGCAGCGCGTCGATCGCTCCCGGATGGACGTGCAGATCAGCGTTGGCGACCACGACCCATGTGGGCGGCGGCACCATCCCGCTGAGCGCAGCCAGTCCCCGGTTCACCCCCGAGCCGAAACCCAGGTTCTTCTCCGGGTGGAGCACGATGACCGGGGATGCGGGATCCTCGACGAAGAGCGCTGCCAGCGCGCGCGTCGTGCCCCCGGTGGCCCCGTTCTCCACCACCACGACGGGGGCAGCACCGTCATCGAGGAGTGAGCGCACGCACTGGTAGAGAAGTCGACCGGCATCGTGGTCCACGACGACGGCTGCAACCTGGCCCGGCACCGCGGGCTCAGTACTCCTTGGTAAAGCGGAAACGCACGAGGGCCGCCAGCGCACTGAAGCCGTCGCGCCAGGTGATCTTCTTGCCTTCGTGAGGTTCGCGACCGGCGTACGAGATAGGCACCTCGTAGATGCGGTATCCCCGACGCAAGACCTTGGCCGTGATTTCGGGCTCGAAGTCGAAGCGGTTCGAGACGATCGTGATCCCTGCGATGGCCTTCGCGTCGAAGAGCTTGTAACACGTCTCCATGTCCGACAACGTCGAGCTGTAGAGGAGGTTGGTCGTAAAGGAAAGGACCCGGTTGGCGAACCAGTGCAACGGCAGCATGTTCTTGCGCTCCCCGGTGAAGCGGCTGCCGTAGACGACGTGCGCCTTACCTTTGAACATTGGATCGAGCAGGCGGGGCCAGTCGTCGGGGTCATATTCGAGGTCAGCATCCTGAATGAGCAACAAGTCGCCGGTGGCCGCAGCCATGCCGGTCCGGATTGCCGCGCCCTTTCCCTGGTTCTGGGCGTGGCTGATCACCCGTACCGTCGAGTCCTCCAGGGCGCCGAGGACCTTGTCCGAGCCATCAGTCGAACCGTCGTCGACCACGATGATCTGCAGGGTCAGTGGCAACTCGACGGCACGCATGCGGCGGACGATCTCGGCTACGGTCGTGCGCTCGTTGAAGACCGGCATGATCACCGACAGGGTCGTATAGACGGCGCGGGTGGGAGACTGGTCCTCCGGCATTGCCACCCCGCCCGTCATGATGCCCGCACCCGTGGCGCCAGATACTCCATCGTCCGAGTGATGCCGTCCCGCAATCCGACGATCGGGAACCAACCTAACTCCGAGGTGGCCAAGGTGATATCCGGGCAGCGTCGCACGGGATCGTCGGTAGGCAGCGGTTCGAACGTGATCGGGGAATCCGAGCCTGACAATTCCAGGACCGTGTGGGCCAGCTCGAGAATGGTGCGCTCATCGGGACTACCGATGTTCACCGGCCCGATCAGCGACGAATCCAGCAATGCCACCAGCCCGGCAATCTCGTCGTCGACGTAGCAAAGGCTCCTGGTCTGGGACCCGTCGCCGTAGACGGTGAGCGGTTCGCCCCGCAGCGCTTGGCTGATGAAGTTGGAGACCACGCGCCCGTCACCGGGAGCCAGCCGCGGGCCGTACGTGTTGAAGATACGGGCAATCGTGACGTCGACGCCGCGGTAACGATGCATGGCCATGGTCATGCTCTCGGCGAATCGCTTCGCTTCGTCATAGACGCTGCGTGGACCGGTCGGGTCGACGTTGCCGTGATACGACTCGCGCTGGGGATGGACCAAGGGATCCCCGTACACCTCGCTCGTACTGGCCATGAGAAAACGCGCCTCGTGCGCCAGGGCCAACTCCAAAAGTCGCCGGGTGCCCTCGCTGCCCACGGCCAGCGTCTCGAGTGGACGTTCGAGGTACGCCGGGGGCGAAGCCGGGCTGGCGAGATTGCACACCGCGTCGACCTTGGTGTTCGCATCGAGCTCCACCTTCTCGCTGACGTCGCCCACCACCAAGGAAAAACGCGGCGAATCGAGCAAATGGGCCACATTGTCCCGGCTGCCCGTGGACAGATCGTCGAGGCAGACGACCGAGTCGCCCCGGGCGATCAAGTAGTCGCACAAGTGCGAACCCAAGAACCCCGCCCCTCCGGCCACGACGATGCGGCTCATCGGCGTCCGATCCCGGTGTACACGAACCCGATGCGCCGCACCGCCGCCGGGTCGAGCAGATTCCTGGCATCGACGATGGAACCGACGGCCATGAGCGACAGGACGCGGCCAAAGTCGAGCCAGCGGAAGTCGTCCCATTCGGTCAGCACCACGACGACCGACGCTCCTCTCGCTGCCTCGTAGGGGTCTTCCCGCAACAACAGGCCGGACAGGTCGTCGGGCACGGCATCGGCGTGGCCGTCACCTTCGACCGGGACGGTTGGGTCGAAGGCCTGGACCCGAGCACCCAAACCGATCAGCCGGTGGGCGATTTCGAGGCTCGGCGAATCTCGCCGAGCCTCGGTGTTGGCCTTGAAGGTCAGGCCCCATACGGCCACGGTCACTCCGTCGACCGAACCACCGCAGGCGATTTCGACCTTGGCCACCACCCGCGCCAGCTGCCGCTCACTGCTGGCGATGGCCCCCGCCAGCAGTGAGAAGTCGTACCCCGCCTCTTCGGCGATAGCAGGAGGGCACGGGTGTCCTTGGGGAGGCACGATCCGCCCCAACCCGGGCCCGGGTGCAGGTACTCGAATCCGATGCGCTTGTCGTACCCCAGGCCGAGCATGACGTCACGCACGTCGGCGCCCACCTCCTCGCACAGCCCGGCCACGGCGTTGACGTAACTCAACTTGGTGGCCAAGAAGGCATTGGAGGCGTACTTGATGGTCTCCGAGGTAGTTGCATCGGTCACGATCAGTGGCGCGCCGGTGCTCGCGAAGAGATTGCCAACCGTGGCCGCTGCGTGCGCATCGTCGGCTCCCACCACGAGTCGGTCGGGGTGCAGGCTGTCGCGGACCGCGTGACCCTCACGCAAGAACTCGGGATTGGAGACGACGCGGACGTCGGAACGACCGATGACCTGCTCGACGAACGTCGCCGATCCGACGGGGACGGTCGACTTGTTGACGACGATGGTGCCGTGCTCGAGCAGGGGCCCCAACTCCTTCGCCGCCGCCTGCACAAAGGAGAGATCGGCTGAGCCGTCGTTTCCTTGGGGCGTGGGCACGCACAAGAAGACGAATGACGCCCCGGCGACAGCTTCGGCGGCCGATGACGTGAAGTGCAGGTTGCCGGCGGCCACTCCCTCCGCCACCAGATCGTCCAGTCCGCTCTCGACGATGGGCATGCGCCCGCTGCGCAGTGCTGCGAGCCGCGCCTCGTCGCGTTCGGCCAGGACCACGCGGTGGCCGAAGTGGGCCAAGGTGGCGGCGGTGGGGAGGCCGACGTAGCCCGCGCCGATGACCGCCACCGCACGGGACGCAGGATCAGTCGCTCTCTTGTTCTTGTTGGTGGTCGTGCGTGCGGTCATCCCTCAACCCCTTCGGCCTGCAACGCCCGGACCAGTCTGACCAGCCCATCGTTCCAGTCCGGCATGGCCGGCAATCCGCTCAGCCGCAAGGCCATGTTGTCGAGGACCGAATATGCCGGCCGAGGCGCCGGGCGTGGCGGGTCGAGGTCCGCGGTGGAGATGGCCTGCACGCGCGCCGGATCTGCGCCTGCCGCTTCCATGATGGCCCTGACGAAGCCCCACCAGGTGGTTGCCCCGCCATTGGTCACGTGGAAGATACCCCGTCGCCTGTCCGTCCCCAGCGTGATGATGGCCGCGGCCAGGTCGGCCGTGAAGGTCGGCGACCCGTGCTGATCGTCGACGAAGCGCAATGGGTCGTTCCCCGCGGCAAGTCGCAGAACGGTCTTGACCATGTTCGATCCGTGCGCTCCGCAGACCCACGAGGTGCGCACGATCGTCGATCCTGGTGGGCACTCGCGCTCCCCGGCCAATTTGCTCGCTCCGTAGACCGACTTGGGTTTCGGCGCATCCCACTCGCGGTACGGCCGGGTCGAGGTCCCATCAAAGACGTAGTCGGTCGAGACGTAGAGCAGGTGCGCACCGACCGCGGTCGCCGCTTCGGCCACATTGCGGGTTCCGATGGCGTTGACGGCATACGCCAGGTCGCTCTCGGTCTCGCAGGCGTCGACCGCGGTGAGCGCTCCGCCATGCACGACGAGCTCAGGTCTGAAGGCACGGAACACATACTGCACGGCATCACGATCGTCCACGCGCATGTTCGCGATGTCCGTCGCCAACACGTCGTAGCCGAGACCCGGCACGTCGCCCTCGGGCGCCAACAGGCTGCAGCGCCGTCCACCCATCGGCACTCGACCGGCGAGCGCATCGAGCAGATCGCGTCCGAGCTGCCCCTCGGCGCCAGTGACGAGAACTCGCATAACGGGAACCGGCGTCAGCCGGCTGCGCCCCATCCGCCCTCGACCACAGGAGCCCGAGCTCGCAGCGGCTCCCACCAAGCCCTGTTGGCGGCGTACCACTCGACGGTCTCGGCCAACCCGTCCTCCCACGAGATCTGCGGGGCCCAACCGAGTGTGGTGCGGAGCTTCGACGAGTCGAGCAGGTAGCGGCGATCGTGCCCGGGACGATCGGGCACGATCTCCTTGAGCGAGGCGGGCTTGCCCAACGTCTTGAGCACCAGATCGGCGATCTCCATGATGGACGCCTCGACGCCACTGCCCACGTGGTAGGTCTCGCCGACCACGCCGCGCTCAAGCACCGCTTCGATGGCCGTGCAGTGGTCCCGGACATGCAGCCACTCACGACGGTTCTCGGTGGTGGCGTAGAGCGTCAGGTTCTTGTCGTCGAGGGCCGACGTCGTGAACACGGGGATGACCTTTTCGGGGAACTGGTACGGCCCGTAGTTGTTCGAGCAGTTGGTGATCGTGACCGGGAGCCCGTACGTCTCGCCGTAGGCCCGCACGGCGTGATCGGCCCCGGCCTTGCTGGCGTTGTAGGGCGTGCGGGGGCGATAGGGCGAGTCCTCGGTGAAGACCTCATCCGTGTCGAGCGCCAGGTCGCCGTAGACCTCGCAGGTACTGATGTGGTGGAACCGGCTGATGCCGACCTGGCGGGCCGCCTCCAACAAGGTCTGGGTCCCGAGCACATTGGTCCGAAAGAACAGTCCGGGGTTCAACACGGCCAGACTGTTGTGGGACTCGGCCGCAAAGTGGACGATGGTGTCGATCTCTTCGTCACGCAGCGTCTTCTCGGCCAGGGGACCATCACAGACATCGCCGTGCACGAAGACAATCGCATCTTCGACATCGGCCAGATTCGGTCGGTTGCCGGCATAGGTGAGCACGTCATAGACGACGACATGGTCCTCGGGATGCCGTTCGACCCAGTAGCGGACGAAGTTCGACCCGATGAAGCCGGCTCCTCCCGTCACGAGAA
>ODAK010002223.1_pt1 | contig 20490 bp, 29 predicted proteins | sample 1539591 | NCBI WGS metagenome assembly ODAK01 (sample SAMEA3539303, study PRJEB22396) | soil metagenome | biome: tundra; feature: field; material: soil | place: USA | collected 2010-05 | depth 0.15 m | reverse complement strand
GACCGTGAACAGCATGCTGATCTGCTTGATGTCCAATTTCGCGAGCAGCCCCGCGATCAGACGCCCAAGCGCCAGCAGTTGACCGAGCACCAACGGCCCGACCTCGATGGTGTCGTCACCTAGCGGGATATACCGCAGGTTGGCGAGAACCTCCACCGGCATCGTCCGGGTTTCGTCGAGAACGCTCGTCCCCATCCGACTAGCCGAGCGATCCGACCGGGATCTCGTCAGTGATCTTGCCGAAGAACGACCCGACGTTCTGGCCAAGGTTGGCAAGGCACGACATGGTCAGGGAAATCTCGGAGTTCTTGTCGCGCTTCCAGTCGATCGTGACATTGCCGTCGGCGGTGACGCTCCAGAAACGGTAGCGCCAGTTCAGTCCCGAGCCGTCGTTGCGCGGCACGGCCACGTCGAGTTGATACGAAGGCACGTAGGTCTGACCGCCGATGTAGAAGAGGTCCGACGCCGGGGTTACGGGTTGCGCCGCTGATGGCGTGTACGTGGTCGCGACAAGGCCGGTGTCAGTGAACGAGATGGCGTTGTCAGCCACTCTCCAGAGCAGCCCCGTCGACCCACCGCCGACCGTGCGCATGATCCCGAAGCCGGTCTGTCCAGCCACGGAGGCCGGAAGGGTGATCGTGATGCTGTTGAGCGATGTCAGGGTCACCGGACCTGTCGCGATCGTGACCGCGGTCGCCGGAATGCCGTCGCCGTTGCTGTCGAAGTTGAAGATCTGATACGAGTACGACGTTGAGGCTGGCGTGCCGTTGGTGGCAAGGGTCGCGACGCCCGCGACGCCAAGCGTTCCGGCTGCCGCAGCGGTGTCCGAACCGGCGGTGTAGCCCATCGCGATCAGCAGGTTCTGGACGCTGACCTCGGGCAGGGAGAGCACCACGTCGGCGTGCTCCTCGGTACGCCACCGCTGCACGGCGGCGATTGCCTGGTCGGCGATGGCGTCGAAGTACGTCGGCTTGTAGGTGAAGACAACCCCGCCCATCGACGTGCCGACGTCGTACTGGGTCTTGAGGTTGTAGTTCAGCCAGATTTGCGCAGGAGCCCCGAGACGGTACTTCGTGACCGATCCAGACGTGAGTGGCATCAGGACTCCTCAGGTGCGTTGCACATACGCTCCGAGGCTATGGACGAACCCCCCTTGCCCACTCAGAGACGGCCGGCCAATCCCTTCACCAGACGAGACCCGATCCGCCCGCCTTCCTCTCGCGCGAGCGGGAACACCATCGCCTTGAGGCGGTCTTCCCAGTCCGAAGGCTTCGTGCCGGGGTGATGCACCGAGCGGGCGAAGACCTCATTCCCCTTGACCTCGAAGTGCAGGGCTGAGGCGTTCACCGCAACGATGTCATGGGGCTTCGTGCCTTCGCGCAGCCACGTCCGCAGGTCGCCTTGGCTGGTCTCGAGCGTGACCTCGAAGCCCTTGCCGGTGGCGGCAGCGTGACCCGTGAACGAATCGGCAAACGGAGTGCTCTCGTCCGTGCGCGGGGTCTTGCTCCGCGGCGCGAGGACGCTTGCTTCGTAGGCGATCTTCTGCGACAGGGATTCAGCGCTCTCCATCTGGATCATGGTCAGCTCCGGCTCGCTGCCTTGCTTCTCGAACCGGCCCCTGGCCCCTCGAAGACCGACAATGGTGAGGCCGAACGGCTCAGACATGGATTCGGTCATCCACAACGGTGATCCGCCGCTCTGAGGGTTTGACGTCGTACTGGCTGTCCGACTTGCCGGTGAGGATCTCGTTGATGTCCGGAATCCAGCCGCGCATGGCGTTGTGCGCCCACACCTCGTACCTTCCCGTCCCGACGTAGGGCTGGATCTTGATGAACCGCTCGAGGTATGCCTCGTACTGCTCGTCGGTCATCGTCGGTCCGGGCGGGAACTGGCTGCTCCCGAAGGTGAAGCGGAACTCCTGGGCGTCCTTCTCTGAGGCGCAGATGATCTTGAATCCCAGCACCGACGCCGGCTGCCACTGCCCGTGCTCATTCCCGCCGCGCATGTTGCGGGCGACGAGGATGAACAAGCTCTTGCGAGACACGTTCAACGGACGCACGCGGGGGTTGTGGTATGCGGTCATCGGTGCAACCCTGCGGCCACATGGCAGCCCATGCAGTGAAGGCTCTGAGGTTGACCCGGTGTGGCGCAGTGCCGTCCGCACTTCCAACGCTTCCAATCAGAGCGGAAGGCGCGCTCGAACACCATCAACTTGGCTCCCATAATCGGCTGGGTCACACCTGTCGTTCCACGTCGGCAGTGAGGCGCAGGTGCGCTCCGCCGACCGCTCCCATGCCCTTGTATGGGGCTGTGGCGGGCACACCGGGGCCGGACGACTGGATGAGCCGCACCAACCCCCCCAGGAACCAGTTGCGGGCGATCAGACGGTCCAGCGCCTCGGCGTGGATCTGTGCCTCCCTGAAGGCCGCGTTCGGGTCACCGTTGACCGTGATCAGGATGCAGTCGACGACGTACTGGTAACCGACGATCGGCCCTTGGTCGGCACGGAACTCGTTGCCCTTGCTGTCACGCAACACGCTCCCGGGCTGTGCCACCAGCGACAGACGCGGGAAGGGCGGCTCGATGCGCAGCCCATCGGTGATCTGCGCGGCCGCAATCGAGGGCGAGATCCACGTCAGGTCCTTGTAGTCGTTGTCGATCAGGTCGAGGTTCTGGCTCTGTCCGTTGGCATCGAGTACCGCGTACTTGAGCACACCGGCCGTGGTCGGATCCGCCGCAGCGATGAGGTTCGCCACCTCAGTCGCATACGCCGAACTCAGCGCCATGAGCTTGAGGAAGCGCAGCACCTGATCCAGGGAACCGCTGCCCGGGTTTTGTGCCACGTCAGACCACCGTCAGATGGGTGCGCCACGACCCGAACTGCTCCTTGGTGCCCACCGTGAAGTGTCCGGCCTTCGGCTTCTTCGCCTTCGCTGGCTTCTTCGCTTTGGGTGCCTTCTTGGCCTTCGCGACCTTGTGTTTGCGCGTTGAGCGGTGCGTGGTCATGCGCTCACCAATACGCCACGACCACGATCATGCAGAGCAGCGCCACACAGCCAAGGCCAACGCCAATCCATCCGAGGTACTCCCCGGGCATCGCCTTGCCGAAACGATCGCGCCGGATCATCGGGGATCAAACACCGAGAGGATGGAGTTGGTGAAGCGCGCGGTCTGTGGCAGGCCAGTCGTCGAGTCGTAGAGGTTGGGGATCTGGATCGCCTTGGCAGGGTCGATGTCGGGCTCGAACGGACCCGCCACTCCGAAGACAGTGAGGTTGGTCGTCCCATCCTCGATCGACGTGATCAGATCGTCCGCCAGGGCGATGTGGAACTCGGCCTCCTTTGATTCAGCAGAGGTCGGGTCGTAGCTGCCGTGCCGCGAACGCAGGACCGATGCGGCGGCGAGCTCGGCGACGATGGTGCGGAGGTGCGTGTACACCTGTGGCAGGATCGTCATGCTCGGTTGCGCAACCAGCGGGATCGTGTATCCGGTCCTGGCCAAGCGGAGATCGAGGTCCGCTGACGCCTCAGCGATGAAGTAGTTGGTCTGCTGGATCGTCGGCGCCTGCGCGCTGTTCCCTTGCGGGTTCCACGTCCCGCCGAGGATCCGCGCGGCCACATGAGGGATGTCGCAGTAGCCGAATGCGAACGGATACCCACTGGCCGCGCCGAGGGTGGTGATCGGCGCCGCGCTGACGAACCAGGTGTTGATGTCTTCCGAGGTCCCCGCACCAGAGGCCGCAGCGAAGACGCCCATGAAGTTCCCAATCTCGACGCAGAGCACATCGCGGTGATACACACCGGCCGAATCGTGGGCGATTGTGCTCCCGCCGATGCCGAACGTCTCGGATGTGCTCGTGCCGTCCGGCAGGGTCAGAGTGAACGTGGGCGCGCTCGCCGGGTCGGTCAGGACGTTGCTCTGCTGGAACCCGACACTGACCGTCCAGACATTATTGGAATAGAGGACGCTCATCGGTTAACTCCAGCCCGTGAGCGACGACTTCAGGAGACACTCCTCGACCGATTCCCCGGTCGCTCCGCCCGCCTTGAGGGTCGAGAGCAGGTTCTCCCGAATGTTCGCAGTATGACCGCCTGCAACGAGCTTGCGGCGGACGGAGGATTCGAGCGTGTCGTCGCCCGTAGCCGCGAGAGAGGCCCATTTCAGGTAGACCTCGGTGGCGCTGTCGCCGGTCGATCCCGTGAGCGAACGCAAGAGCGCTTCGAGAGATTCGCCAGCCATCAGGGGTAGTGTCCGGCTGCGGTGGCTGTTGCCTTGCCACCACCCGATGCTCCAGCCGTGGAGCCCTGCCCTCCGGAATTGGCTGCGGTCGAGCGTAGGCTTCCCGCGGCAGTCGCGCTGCCGACCGACCCCGTAGCCTGGGGCATAGCTCCGCCGCTGATTATCACCGCACCCGTAGCGAGCAATGCCACCGTGATCGCCGCCTGCAACGCCGACCCGCTGACGACCACGGCACCAGAGGCAAGCGGGGCCGCGACAGCGAGCAGCGCCGCAGAGGCCGAGACGACTACCGAGCCGTTGCTGAGGACGTAGCCGACATCGGAGACCGCCGCAGTCCCGCTGGCAAGAGCAGAACCGGCAGTCACCAGGAGCGCCAGGTCGGCGAGTGCGGATGAGGCCGAGACCACCACTGCGCCCGCGGCGGTGACCTGCCAGGTGCTGATCCCCGAGGGCACGGCGGTCCCGCTGACGATGACCACGCCCGCGGCGCTGAGAACGCCTTCGGCAGTCTGAGACGCCGTACCAGCGACGATCGCCGTCCCGGAGGCGAGAAGCGCTGCCAGGGCTGCCTGGGCGGCCGTAGCGCTGATGATGGCGTCACCCGAGGCGAGCACAACGCCGAGCGCGGTGTCGACAGCCGAACCGGACGCCTTGACACCTCCGGCGGCGAGGAGCACCGCGAGTGCGATCTGTGCTGCTGTTGCGCTCACGACGGCATCCCCGCTGGCGAGCTCCACTCCGAGCGCGACCTGTGCAGCAGCGCCACTGACGACGGCCGCACCGGATGCCACGACGACGGCGGGTGTCACAGTCTGCACGGCCGCTCCGCTCGCAACCACAGCGCCAGCCGCAAGTGCGCCGACGGTGATCGCCTGCTGAGCTGCGGTGCCCGAGACGATGACGCCGCCCGCGGCCGTCGCCGACCAGATCGTGACGCCAGTGCCGAAGGCGAGCGCGGCGTTGTTCTTCTGGCCGGTCCCCGCACCGCTCGCCACCAGATCGAAGAGCAGCTTCACATAGCCGATGTGGTTGGTCACGTCGACGAAGCTGAGGTAATCGGTGTTCGCGACCAGCGCGACGCCACCGAGCGTCGGGATCGGAGCGACAGACCCGGTCCAGTTGGTGAGCTTGTAGAAGGGCTTCCGGCGCACCGTCACATGGGTCGGGAAGGTGTGCGTGAGGGTCGCGACGTTGCTCGCTGCAGCCGCGACGTTCGACCCCTCGTCGTAGCTGTATGAGGCCCCGGTTCCAACCGTCCAGGCACCCGCTGCGTCAGGGTTGAGCAAGTCGGCAGCGATGGCGTTGATGTCCCCGGCGCCGGCCGAGCGAAGAAACCCCTGCACGTAATACAACGTTTTCGTGGTCGAACCAGGGAAGGACGAGACGGTGACCTGAACCTTGACCTTGACCCGACTCGAGGCGGCATCCGGTGGGCCGAGGTAGCTAATCTTCGCCGTGGTCCCGATACTCGCTTCAACGAGGCCGGTGATACGCACGCAGAACTCGGTGACGCTCAGTCCTGAGCCGCCGGCCGGCGTGATGTAGACGTAATCGGGATTCGCCGTGACCGGACCCGGGGACGTGTCACCCGGCCACGCGGTCTCTGTACCACCGACCGTGGCATAGAGACCAGACGTCCCTGGCCATGCGTTCGCGCCGCCCTGGTTGGCCGTGAGCAGCCCGCCGATCATGGCGATCTCCATCCCATCGGCGCCGTTCAGGGTCACCGCTGATCCGGAGGCATTGGAGATGTCGACGCGGTGGAAGATCAGCCCCGGGTCGCCCGGCTGGACGACCGTCCTGATCCGATACCCCAGCTGCGGACCCGTGGAAGGAACGACCGTCCCGGTGTCGTAATAGCGCCGGAAGGTCTGTCCCGTGGGCGCGAGTTCGGTCATCGTGAAGGTCGGGTTCTCACTGCCAGTGAAGGTCCCCGCGTTGTTGGAGAGGACGTGGATGAACCCATCCGGGCTGCTCGTGGAGAGCGAGGTTTGATTGATCGACCACACGCCAGCGGTGATCTCGTATCGCGACGACCATGGCATCCCGCCGTAGGCGATGATGTCGCCGACCGCCCAGCCGTTGCCGCTGGCGTTCTGCCATGAGACGTCCGTCTCGGTCGTTCCGTTGCCAGGCGGACCGCCGCTGATCCCGCTCTGAGTCTGCGTGGAAACGGTCAGCCCGAGGTATGTCGAGATGTCACCGACGGCAGCGGTGCCGCTGATGACCACGTCGCCTGCGGCAAGCAGCACGCCGATCGCCGTCTGGACGGCTGCTCCTGAGACGACCACGGCGCCAGCCGCAGTCGGTGCGGGGAGCGCCGTGAGGACTGCCGTCGCGCTGACCACGATGGCGCCGGATGCCAAAAGAACCGCGGGCTGCTCCGTGACCACTGCGGCACCAGAGACGACCACGGCACCGGAACCCGCGACCAGCTTGCCTGTGGTGTCAACCGCAGCACCGCTGACGACCGTCGCGCCTGCCGCGAGCGCGCCCGTGATGATCTGCTGCTGCGCTGCGGACGCCGAGACGACCGCGGAGCCAGACGCCACGAGGACCGCTGGATGCGCAGTGATGACCGCTGCGGCAGAGACGACAACCGCTCCAGCAGCGGCGGGCGTGAGTTCTGCGGTCAGGCCTGCTGTACCGCTGACGATGACCGCGCCTGCTCCGGTGAGTTGGTACGTCGTTCCCGCGACCTGCGCCGTGATGGTGTTGTCGGACTGGCTGCTGTAGGTCGCTGTCCCGCGCTGGAAGGCGAAGGGGACGTAGGCCGACATCCCGTAGTCAGCCGGAACGCGCGGATATCCGTCACCGGTGGTTGCCGCGACCGTCGTCTGGACGCCTGACCAAGACGAGCCTGAGTTGTCCGTGTATTCGTAGTCGACGACACCGCTGGTGCCGACCGAGCCGGTGCAGTAGAACAGGTACACCCGGCTCTTGACGTCCACCGCGATCCCGGCCGACGCGATCGTGCTGGTCGTGACCGGGTTGTAGTGCGTGCCCCACGTACAGGTCGTGGTCGCCACCGTGACCGTGGCGTAGTTGACGCCGATCGACCCAGCGGCGACCGTCGATGTCCAGCCGATGTTGATCTGTCCGTTCGCGGGATCGACCGTGGCGCACAGGCCGATTCCTGACTGGGCAGTGGCCGCTTGCTTGGCTTCAGTGCCCCAGTTCGCCGGAGCCGCCGTCGCCGCGCTGTCCAACAGGACGCGACACGCGATCTGATCGGAGTGCGAACCCGTGTCCAGGATGTAGACGGCAACCGTCCCCGCTGCGCCGCCGCCGCCAAGGTTGGAGCCGTGGTGGCGCAGCGCGCAGATCATGTGCGAGTTGCCGGTGGTCACCGACGAGAGCGCCGCCTTGGCCGTCCATCCTGCGGAGCCGTTCTTGGTCGTCGTGTAGCAGATTTGCACCGAGTGATCCGAGGTCGTTGAGCCATCCCGGAAGATGCAGATCAGGTCAGTGCCGTTCCAGAGGATCGACGGCACACCCTGCCCTGCGACACTGGTCGAGGCCACGACCGTCGCGGTGTTCGACCAACTCCACGACGATCCCGACGCCGTGTAGGTCGCGTGGGCGCAGAGGACACTCGCCCCGTTCGATCCATCGTTCGAGGCGTAGACCAGCCAGACATCGCAGGTCGCGCCGCCGAACTGGGTTGGGTCAACGTAGAGATCCGCGACGATCGAAACCGTCGAGGCAATCGCGAACGTCTGCGAGAGCGCGCTCCACGTCTGCGTGGCCGCAGTTGGGTTGGTGCAGATCTCCAGGCCGAGCGTGCCCGTGGCTGTCGTCGTCGCGGCCAGCAGGGAACCGTCGCAGAGAACGGTGATGCGGCGGTGTGGAGAGTAGAGGAAGCCCGACGAAATCGTCGAGGCAATCTGAACTGGCGAGGTCATAGCTCGCTACTTACAGGAGCCGGAGACGATGCCCTTCGCCACCGAGATCGAACAGGTGTGGCCGTGCAAGTGGATCGTCTCGGAGAGATTCAGCGTCCCTGTTGGGGTCGGCGTGACCGTGGGTGTCGGCGTTGGCGGTGGCGGACCCAAGCCCAAGAGGTGTGCCTTGTAGAACGCTCCTTCACCGGCAGTCGGTGCTCCCGTGGTCATGTTCGTGACTGCGACGTCATTGGCGTCCAGCCATGCGTTCCACGTCCAGGCGAGGTAGCTCAGCCCGTGCTGATCGGCCCACGGCAGGAACGTCGGGAGGTACGTCTCCGGTCCTGCGCTACTGTCGCCAGTCTCGCCGACGACCACCGGGAACCGCGCAGCGATCGGTGCGACGTTGGTGTTCCAGCAGGCGAGCGTGTCGCAGGATTCGCCGGGGTACGAGTGCCACGACGCGACCGTGTTCGGGTCACTCGGAGCGTGGGCCAGCCAGCCGCTCATGTCGTTCGCCCAATCCACCCCTGCGGCCATGATGACGTTGCTCGCGCCTGCGTTCCGGATGTCGCCGGTGAGCTGGGTGAACCCTGCGGTGAGCCAGTTCGCGGTGACCGTGTACGGAGACCCGCCTGTGATGTACTGCGTCAAGGTGCAGCCGTTCCACAGGCACGTCTCCGCGTCCGGTCCACCTGCCTGGATCCAGTAGAAGAAGGGCTCGTTGTAGAGGTCGAAGATGACCCCGCTGTCGGCGGCAAAGGTACCGGCGACGCTTGACCAGAACGCGGGCGAGTGATCCTCATCCGGCGCGGGGTTCTGCGAGAGTGCTCGCTGCGTTCCTGGCGCCGACCAGTGCTCGTCGAGGATGACGTACAGCCCGGCGGCTTCGAGGTCGCGGACCAGCTTGACGATGGCCGTCCGATACGCAGTTCCGCCGATCTCGACGCCGTTGATGTTGAGCCAGCAGTCCTCATTCAGCGGAATCCGGACAGCGTTGACCCCCCACGACTTCATCGCCGCGAAGGTCGCAGGGTTGTCCTCCGGCTGTCCGCCAAAGGGATCGGTCGTGTAGTTCTGGGCGCAGACAAACTCCGTGCCACTCATGTTCACGCCGTGCAGGGTCACCGTCTGGCCGTTGGCGACGAGTTGGTTGCCCTGGACGTGCAAGGCTGAGGGAGCAGCACTCGCCGGGTGGAACATCGCCACGGTGACTGCGACGATGACGACGCCCAGCAGCAGGGCGACGCCGCGTCTCATGTACAGCTTCCGGTGACAACTCCATTGGTGACCGTGATCGTGCAGGTGTGGCCGTCGACGTTGATCGTCTCAGTGAAGCTCGGCAAACCTGAGGGCGTCGGGCTAGGTGTTGGCGTGGGTGTTGGGGTAGGCGTCGCCGTGGGGGTCGGTGTCGCTGTCGGTGTAGCAGTGACAGTAGGCGTCGGAGTGGGTGGAGTTCCGCCGAGCAACCCTTGGAGCGTCGTGAAGCTCGCCTTGCGGACGAAGTTGGGGTCTTCAATGCCCCAGGTAGCAGCAGCCCCCGATATGACTGGCGGGCAGCAGTTCCACGCAGCGGTATCGCGAAGGTTGTACCAATCAGCCTGTGCGAGGTTCGACGAGCCACTGACGAACACGGATGTCAGCGCCGCGCTCTGGTTGCCGCTCGCGCTCTGCACGCCGAACTCGGTCATCCAAACCGGCTTGCCCGCCATGCCCGCGCCGTTGAGCGTGGAGCGGTATGAGTTGGCCTCGCTCGTGTACGTTCCAACGTAGTTGTGGAACGACGCGATGTCGAACTTCCCACCATCCGCGATCATCGCTGAGAGGAACGCACAGCAGGAACCGGCGTCGTTCACCGACGAACCGCCGACCACCTGGATCGACGGGTTGACCGCCTTGATCGCGGTGTAGGCCGGATTCAGCAGGGACGAGACGTAGGTCTGTGCTGAGCCGTTGTAGAGGTAGGTGCCGTCGTCAGGCTCGTTCCAGACCTCGATCTGCGGTGTCTGGGAGCCGTATCGGACCGCAAAGGCTGTAACGAACACGGCCCACTCGGACACATTCGAAGGCGGGAGATTCAGAACAGAACCACCACCATCCCACTGAGGGGTCCACATCAACGTCGGAAGGATGGTGATGCCCGCAGTCTGCGCGGCGGCAAAGATGGCATCCGCACGGCTCCAGTCGAAAGTCCCATTCGACGTCTCGATCACTGGCCATGGAATCTCCAGTCTGACTTGATCGGCTCCGACCGCTGCTGCTTCCGCAAGCTCGTGCTTGATGGTAGCAACAGGGTTGGAGAAGTCGCTCGTGCAGTTCGGCAGCACGCACCACCAACTCTGCGGGTTGGCACCGATGTAGTGCCACGGCCGCATCGACGGCTCCACGTTGAGTCCACCCTTGACGGAACTCGCCGCCTGGGCTGGATGTGCGCCATTGACCGCGAACGAGAAGCCCGCGACGAGGCCGACAGCCGCGAGGACGGCGAGCGCAGTCCAGCGCCGCATCAGTTGCTCCCTACGGGGACGCCGATCGAGAGCTTCACTAGATCGCGACGCGCGTTGTCGATGATCTGCGCCGCCTCCATCGAGCGTGCGACGTTCGGCGGCACCGGCAGCACGGCCGCTTCCATTCCCTCGCGCATCTGGTGAGCCATGTAGCGCACCGCTCCTTCTGCAATGTCGTTGTCGGGGACCAGAACGATCACCTCACGCATTGAGGCAGTCGCCTAGTGGTAGCTCTGCATTGAAAGTGCGGCCGCCGCGATCTGCAAGGAGTCGCCGGCCGCAGGCGTGCGGGTCGCGCCGAAGGTCCACCAGGCGTAACGGTTGGCAATCGCCCCGCCGCTCAGCGAGTCATGCAGTCCGGCATAGCCGACCACGTCGCTGCCGTTCGCTCCCGACAATGGGCCGAAGGTGCAGGTCGCATAGTTCGCCGCCACCGGAGGATCCGCCGCTGTGGGCGCGGTCCAGGGGATGAGTTGGCGCGCGTAGCCGGTCTGGCTGTACTCGGTGCCGAGCGTGTTGTCGGTCGGTGCCGAGGAGATCAGCAGGGCCAGGTAGGGCGTGAACGCCCCGAGGTAGACGAAGGCGCCGATCGCATGGGTCGTCTTGATCGTCTGCGACGTGATGTTCATGGCCGTGGTCGTGCCCGAGGCATACGCCGAGGTCAAGGTCACCATCTCCATCGTGGAGAGCGTGCCTGCAGCATCGACGATGATGAGCTGCGCACCCGTGGGGAGCGCTTTCAACGTGCCGGCGGAGCAGGTGATCGTGGTGACGACACCCGCTGTCGCCGCTGACGACAGGGTCCCGACGAGGTCGCCGGGAGGCCCGGCTGGCGTGTTGCTGACCGCGCCCATGAGGTTCGCATTCAACGCCCGAGTGTTGCCGGTCCGCGTGAACTCGCCCGAGCCGGCCATTATTCGACCTCCTCGAAGAGTTCAGCCATCTGCGCTTCAGTGAAACTCACATGGCGGACGTGCGGCCGCGGCTCGGTGGCGTCGAAACGGAGGAACACATGGTCCTCGCCGCCTTCGGCCAATGGGGCGACCGCGACGGCAGTCCCTGTGGATCCAGCGCGCAGCGGGTAGCCGTCAGGAAGCGGGTGGAGCGTGACCGATCCGTCGTCGTTCGACTTGCCGTCAGGATGGAAGACTGGATTTGACGCGCCCGGCTCATTGCCGTGATCCTTCGCCAGTTGGTATCGCTGGCCGATCTTGACGTTCATGCGAGTACGAAGGTTCCGCGCGTCGAGTCGTTGCCCGTCATGCAATCAGCCCTCGAGCGACCAGCGCGATGGTAGGTGGCTCAAGCGGATCGAGTGGGATCGTGTTCCCGGTCGACTTCAGCGCGCCGTTGTGGAGGAGCCTGCCGTTGCCGGCTGCCTGGACGGTGTAGGTCTGCAAGGGCGCGATTCCGTCGTCGTATACCGTCGCAGTGGTCACGGCAGCGATGTATCCAGCCGCCAACAGGGCGATGGTCGGTGCCTTGGTGGTGTCGAGCTGTACCTTGCGGCCTACGTGCAGCACGACACCGTTGTGGATGATCTTGCGATCTCCGGAGGCGGTGACCTGCTCGTCAGTGATTGCCATGGTCAGACCTCGGTGTTCGTAATCGCAGCGCCGACTGTCGTCACAGCCGAACCCGACGGGGTGTAGGCGCTGGCGACCAGGGCGTTGTCGACCAGCGAGACCTGTGAGGCCGCGACGGTGGCGATGATGCCCTGCGCCGCCCCGCCGACGGTGCGGATGATCTTCATCTGCGTCGCACCAGCGGGGCTCGTCCAGGTGATCGTGTTGAAGTGCGTCCCGTCAAGCGTCGTCGGGCCGACCGCCGTGTGGGTGGCGGTCGGCGGCAACGTGTCGCCACTCTCGTTGACCGCGACGACCTCATAGGTCTGCGAACCGGACGCACCGCCTGTCGGTGTGACCACGCACACCGGAGACACGAGCGTCGCTCCAGTCGCCTGGAGAGCCGCGAGGACGCCCGCCTGCTTCTCCTGCTCGATGAACTGCGGGACGCCCGGCATGAACGTCCAGATCTTGTCTTTGAAGCTGACCTCGATGGTCTCTTCAAGACCGGCGTTCGGATAAACCGTAATCGCTGACACTGCTACTCGTCCTCGCTGAAGGACGTCTCCTCCGAGCCGTGCTCGAGCGCACCGTCGGCATGCAGCTGCTCGAGCGTCTTGTCGTCGAACGCCTCGTCCGATGCGTCGATCGTGTCGCCCGGGTGGTAGTCCTTGCCATTGTGGATGATGTGGCGCTTCACGCGGTGGCCAGATTTGCGGCGATGCGAGCTTTCCTCGCCCATCGGGATCGCGGTGGCAACGTCTCCATCGGCGAGCGCGACGTGCGGGAACGCGGCGGCCGGATCAGCAGGGGCGCGGTTCAGTTCGCGCTCGATCGCGTCCGTCTGCTCGGCCGATGCTGGCACAACGTCCACGTCGGGCGCTGCCGGCACATCAACGGTAGGGAAGGCGAAGGGAGCAAGGGGTGCCGCATCCGGCTCTGGAAAGGTCGTCTGGTCGTCGGTCACCGCCTCGCTCGCGTCGTCGACAGGAACAGTCCCGGATTCGTCGAATGTCTCGGTCATTTCTTTCCTTTCAATGCGCTGCCGTCAGGAGCGGCTGCGCTCTCCGGTCCGTCGGCGCCGGCGTAAGAGCCGCGCCCACCACTGACGAGCTTCTCGATCACTTCCGTGAGTTCCTTGACGCCGCTGCGTCCCTCACGCTGCTCTGAGTTCTGCATGACCGCCTGGTCGCCGTACATGCCGTTGCGCATGATCCGCGAGTCGCGCATCTGCTTACCGGTCATCGGGCGGAGTTCGAGGAACTTGCGCCGGGGCTTGCCGTCCGGGCCCAGCACGGGCTTGCCCTCGTCGTCAGTGAGCACGTCACCCACGCCGCGCGAGTACGCAACGCCTTCAGTCTCCTGACGACGCGCCTCAGCCTGCTCACTGCCAGCGATGTGCCCGAGCCGCACAAGGTCGCGCACATGGTCGGCCTCGGGGCCACGCCAACTATTGCGGTCATGCGGATCGGCCAGCGAGGCTTTGACGGTGATTTGCTCGCCCTCGGCGACCACTGCGAAGTCCCGGACGAGCGGATAGGCGAGCGTCAGACGCGTGCTCTTACCGTTCCACTCGTCCGCCTCATCGGCAGAGGCGACGTACTCGTCGACCGGGGCTTCGTAGGTTACGGTGTCGGTCATTGCTCTCCTTTGGGCGCGTCGGGCGCCACAGACGCTAGGGGGACTGCGAAGATGCCCCGTAGATCTCGGGCCAACATTCGGCGGTCACATCTCGAAAGCGCACGCTGCGAGCCTTATCCAGGAGGCGATGCTGGCTTGGGTCGTGCCGATCGGCTGCGCTGCTGAGCAGGTCGGTCAGACGCGACGCGTAGGCGTTCATCGCCCCGACAACAGCATCCACATCGCCTATGTAAACCGCCTCGTCGAAGTCGAAGGTCCTGGCACCGAGGGCGACGTCGTTGATCCGGTACTGAGCGGCCAACTCCCGCATAGCATCCCAGCCTTCCTTGATGTGCCTTGCGAACCACATCGCCCTCAGTTCGGGTCCGAGTTCGCGCACGACTGCCCATTCGGCTTGCGCTACGTTCACTCCGGGTGAGGCTCCTGCTTGAGTTCCTTGCCGTGGCGGTCAAGTGCCTCGCGAAATGCAGCGATCTCGGTGGCAGATGGCCGATTCCAATTGATCCGCATGCAGATCTCAGGACCGTGCTCGCCGATCCGGACCTTGCCGACCTGGGGGATCAGCCCACCCTGATGTCCGGTCATCGGTACTCCTGATTGACCCCTCCCGACACACCGACCCGGCGAACCGAGCCGGTGCATTCAGGAAGGGACGGGGCGTCTGTTAGGTGGTTGCCGCCACGAAGAGGTAAGCAGCGTTTGCCGCGACCACAACAGGGACGAACGTCCTTGCCGCTTCGACGTAATCGCCGGTCTTGGCATCATCCCGGTACTTGCGCACCGAGTAGCCGCGTGCTCCGGTGGTGTCGTCAGGTGCCTCGAACGTCCACCCGAAGGAGATCGTCTTGAGGCCGGGCGACGGATTGACGTACGCGATGACCGCGTTCTTTCCCATCACACCCTGGAAAGCTCCAGGGATCGCGTCGTCGCCGGTGTTGGTGATCGCCTTGGCGACCAGCACCTTCATGCCGCGGATGGTGTCCGGCAGGCCGCTCTCGGTGAGGGCTTCGGGATGGGTGTACTTGATGAGGTCCTTGATCGACGGATGATCCGCGAGGGTCATCGCCGTCTCGAACGACGCCAGGAACGTGTTGGCCTCCCGGCCGACGCCCAACCGGACCGCGACCTTCCCCGAGCGGATGTTGGTGAGCGGCGTGGAGTTGGTGTAATCCGACCACTGCGACGTGCCAGACAGAGTTGTGTTCTGGGTCACGATCGCCGTGTTGTTCGCCACCGACAACTGGTCGTTCTCGGCGTTGGTCATGAGGTTGCCGGTGAGGATCTCCGTGGAGTCGATCTCCGGCTGGAGCGGGTTGTCGGAAACGCGACGCTCGGCGTCGGTGACCAGATGCCGCTCTGCATGCCGCTCGGCGTTGTACGAGCTCTTGCTGAGCGTGTAGGTCATCTCCGGCGCGACGGCACCAGGGCGAACCTTGAGGCCACGGAGCGAGAACATCTCACGCCCGTAGACGAACCAGAGGTCCGATCGCTTGTCGACAGGCACCACCGGGAAGACCTGATCTCCGACCAAGTCCTCCTGCTGGTATGCCTGCGAGATGTTGGTCAGAGCCTGGTCGACGTGGACACTGCTGACGAATGGCATCAGAACTGCGCTCCGATCGTGAGGAGCACCAGCACGGTGTCGCCGATGCCGGTGGCTGTGGTCAGGGCACGTCCTACGAGCGGCTTCGGCACTGCGCCACCTGCGGCCTGCGCTAGCGTGGCGACGCTGCCGTCCGTGTATCCGACCGAGACGTAGGCTCCGACGGTGATGGCCGCGTGCGCGAGACACTTCGCGATCCCGAAGCTCCGCACCGCGATTGCCGATCCAGCGGTCACCGTGGCGTCGGGGTTGAGGTGCGACTGGTCGTAGCAGACCCCGAGGACCTGCGTGGCCGTGGTTGCCTGCAGGACTGCTGTGACGATCCCGGACGAGTTGCTGACGTCGATGTCAACGACCGTGAAGGGCTTGAAGTTGACCAGCGCGACGTTGTCGTACGACTGGTCGCCGATTTCGAATTCGCCGGCCACGTTATGCCCTCCCGAATCCGGTGCCGCTCACGTGGAGCAGCGCCTGCTTGTAGGTGAGCTTGGTGCCGGCCTTTCCCTGCTCGCTCATGTGAGCCTTGGCGGCCTGATCGAGACGGGCGCTCTCGTCGAGCGTGGTGTCGTTTCCGGCGACGCCCTTCTCCTTGCCGAGTGCGGGGATCACCTCGCGGGCCTCGATCTCGCTGAGCAGCCAGCCCATGTTGTCCTCGGACAACGCGACCATGTGCTCGCTGTAGATCTCCTTCTGGGCTGGGGTCAGACGGAACTCGCGTACCGCCTTGTCCAGACGCTCGTCGACTGCGGCGAGTTTCGCCTGAGCCTCGAGGGTCTTGACGCGCCCTTCCATCTCGGAGAGCTTTGTCTGCGCTGCCTCGCGCGCGGAACGCTCAGACGCGAGGATGTTCTTGTCCTCGGCGCTGTCGGCGTTCGGCTGCGTGACTTTCTTCTCTGTGGACGTGTCCGTGACCGCCGCGTCAGTCGCAGCCGGTTCGGTGGCCGTCCCTGCGGCTGTATCGGTCATCGGGCCTCCTATGGGTGATTCGCTGTACATGGACGTGGAGTAGGGCAAGGGTGAAGTGGTCCCGGAGATTGCCCGGTAGCCGTTGCATCCCTTCGTGGCCATGAGGCACACCCCATCGCCGTCGGCATCACCGGGCCAGCGGGTAAATCCTGGGCACGATCCGTAGCCGGGCTGGAACACGCAGGGCGGAACCGGACCGTCGTCGTCACCGTCGTGGTCGGGGTCGTTGGTTCCGTCGGCGAGCAGCAGGGTGTGGGCCATCGAAGCGGACGCCGCGGTGATCGGCCCCTCGCTGAACGCCAGGAGTTGCGCCTCGCCGTTCTCCGAGCAGAGGATCTCTCCCATGCCCTTGATTCGCGGGGTGTTCGTCAGGGCGATGCCGTAGGGCACCAAGGGGTAGACGGTGCCGGTGCGCTCGTCCTTCCAGTTCCTGAGCATCTCAGCAGAGCTGTAGCGGTACTGGTCGTTCGCCAGGAGCTTGTCGCCGACCGGGTTGAAGTCAACGATGGCATCAAGATGGTCGTCGTCACGGAACTCAAGACCCCGCATCCATCCCACCGCGCGGGTTGGGTTGTGGTCCTCGTTGGCGCCGGCGAACTCGTCGATCGCCCCACGGAAGAACACTGGCCAGTCCTGCTGGCGCACCCGCTCGTCGAAGACCCGCTTGGCCGATACGAGGCTGTCACGGTCGACGTCGAGATTGCCGTAGTCGCTGAACTCGAAGTTGCCGGTCTTGAGGAAGGGCACGCGGCCCTCGCCGAGCTTCACGTCCGACCCGAGAGCGATCAGCGCTCCGTCACTCGCCTGGGGCTTCCGCTCCGCGAGTTTGTTCATGAACGGCAGGAGATTCTTGTCGGTCGGGTTGTCCGCCGTCTGGGGTCCGTGGCTGTGCGAGTTGTCGCCAGACGAGACGTCGTGGGAGTGGGATTGCTTCCCGCCCCCAGCGACGACATGCGTGTGATCCACGTTCGGAGTGTTCCGGCGTGGGCAGTTTGCCCGCTAGTCCTCGACCTCGTTCACCGACCAGAACGCAGCGTGCCATGCCCGGACGAGATCGTTCGCGAGCGCAGCGGGGATGCCCTGCTTCAGGAGTTCCTTGCGGTAGGTGGCCGCTGCCTTGGCGACGTCGGCGAGATCGGCGTCGAGTTCGTTGCCACCTTCGAGCACCAGGAGTTTGTCGGCTGGTTCAGTCACCACCGGCCTCGGCGCAGCAGTCTTCACAGAAGCAGAAGCCACCGTCGATCATGGACGCATTGTCCGCGCTATTCCGGGTCGCCCTGGAACCGCTCGAGGTAGTCGGCGGCAGCGCGGAGCATCTCGATGGAGTCGTGCAAATTGCCGATGCCGAGATTGCAAGGCCCACAGAGGATCCCCCGGACGTTGCCGGTGACGTGATCGTGATCGACGCAAGGCTTAGGCTTCGAAGTCAGGCTGAGAGGGCAGAGGCAAACGGCACACCGATGACCTTGGGCTTCGAGTAGGCCCTCGACCTCCGCGAGCGTCAGTCCGTAGCGGCGACGCAGTGCCGCGACGTACATCTCGTGCTTGTGCGAATCGTTGTAGACCTTCACACGGGCGCGAATCTCAGCGCCTTTCTCGACCATCCGGGCTCGGTCGTACTCTGCCTTGTGCTCGGCGTGAGCCGCGTTGTAGGCATCGATCTCTGCTGAATGGGTCGCTCGATAGGCCGCCGTGTGTTGACGCTTCTTCTCGGGGCGCGTTCTGCGCCAGTTGGCTTGATATGCCAGATGCGCGGCACGGCACGGGTCGCAGCGACACCGGAGGTTTGCATAAGCAGACTCCGTCCCACACTGAGGCGAAGTCCTTACCAGCCTTCGGACTCCTTGTCCTGGCAAAAAACTTGCACCGGGAAGGTGATGCCGTGCTCCGGCGTAGTCAGCCACAGCGCTTGGTTTGCGGGCTCGTAATCGAAGTTCCCCAAGTAAGCGTACTCATCGTAGCCTTTCATGGTCCCGCCAACAATCATACCTTTGCTGGGGAGCCAGAGGTGCTGATGCCAGTGCCCAATAACCATGACATCGTACGGCCGCCCGGCTGCGACGCTGCGACGACTCTTGCGGGCTGACCCGAGCATCAGTGGTGACAGTGCTCCCGCGATCCCCGACCCACCCCGAAACTGATCGCCGTGGGTGAGCAGGTAGCGGACGCCGTAACTCGAGACGTGGCAGTCGGCTGAGTCGGGAATCTGGAACGTGATGTTCTTCGACCCCTTGAAGTGCTTGGCGAGGTGGCAGTACATCAGCCACTCGAAGTTGTCCCACGCCCGATTCTTCGCGATGGGCTTCTTCGACTGCCGTCCGTGGTTGCCATAGGTGCAGGCGATGTGGAGCTTCCCGAACTCAGTCGCCAAACGTTCGATCGCTGCTGCCATCTGGCCTTCCCAGTGGTCAATGGAGCGGAGAATTGGCCCCTCGTTGGTCTCCCGCAGTTCCTGGTGGATGATTCCCGAGAACAAATCGCCACCGAGCATCAGCAGAAACCCGTCGTAGATCAGACCGGCGAAGTACTCGCGGGCGATCTGGATGGTCGATTCGACACAGAGCCGCAGCCGTTGCTCGGCGATTCCTCTGTTGTAAGCGTTGAGGAAGTCGACCTGCTCCGGTAGGACCACCTCATCGAAGTGGTTATCGGTCAGCAGCAGCGTCGGGGTGGCGTGGTGGATCGAGCGTTTGGCCTTGGTCTCCATCCACCTCGGAGGCTTGATCTCGTGGGATGCCAGTCTGCCGGTGACCTCGAGGCGGCGCTGCAATTCGTTGCGTTGAGCGGTGACGATGCGGAGCAGATGGCGAGCCGCTGCTTCCGCCTTCTCGTCCGACTGGACAGCCTCAAACTCCGTGACATCGGTCACGCCGACAACCCTGAATATGGCCTGCCGTTATTTAGGGTTGTCACGAGTTACCTGTCTTACTCTCCGGGCACAGGCACTCCCGCTTTCGATGCCGCGCTACCGTCGTATCACTGATCTTGACCCCCCACAACGGATTGGGGGACTCGTCTGTCGGCTCGCGCCTCGCCCACGATTGGATCACCTTGGCTACCGCGACGTGGGTGATGTCCGGGCGGCTGTAGCACACATATTCCAGTTTGGCCCGCTGTTCGGGAGTGAAGGGAAAGGTTGCGAATGAGCAGGTTGGCCCCTTGTTGGCCATCGCTGCCTCGAACTCCGCGACGTCGAACTTGTCCCCTGGTGTCCCGATCACAGCGCTCCGTATGGCCCGTTAGCCGCGTTGCCCTGCGGAAAGTCCAAGCGCCTGCTCAGTTTCGCGCATCGCCGCAGTCAGTTCGATGCCTTCCAGCGGGGTGGCGATGACTGCTTGGTAGAGCCTTCGCAGCGTCCCCTCGCGGGAGATGACGGTGTAGATCAACTGAAGCGCCGTCCCATCGCCGCCCTCGTCGAGCATCCGCTCGCGATACCGTTCGACCTCTGCTGACGTGAGGAGTTTCACCCAGCGCTCCACTGCTGGTCCACGATCGGCAGATGGAGGTCGGCGACGAGCGAGCCGAACTTCTCCGCGAGCGGCCGCACGTCCTCACGCCGGCAGAGCGGCACGTCGTAGTGGTTGCGGATCACGTTGTCGATCAGCTGGTCGCGGGTTGCCACGACGCCGACGATCTCCGCCCGCTGTGCCCGCCATCCCGTCTGATGCAGGACAACTCTGCCCGACCCGACGATCACCGCCAAGGCGACGCCGGTGAGCTTCACCCACACGGAGTGATAGCCGAGCAACTCGGGGTTGTCGGCGTCGTAGAAAGCGTGGAACCCGCACCGGCAGAGCGTCGACGGGTGGATCAACACCGGGTCGTCGCTGAAGATCGGCGCCACCGCTCGACAGGCTTGGCTCTGGTTGACGCCGCGCTCCCATTCGTGCGAATGGACGATCGAGTGCAGCCGTCCCTCGTGGAAAGCGAAGACCCGGAACCCGGCGACCTTCACCGCGCTGGGACCGGTTCGCGCTCCGGCACCTTGACGGGTTCAACCTTCTCGGGTTCGCGCGCGGGCTCAGGGAAATGCATCGGCTCCTCGTCCGGGAGTTCGACCGTTCTTAGCGGATCGCCGATGTTCA
>ODAK010002221.1_pt1 | contig 20492 bp, 15 predicted proteins | sample 1539591 | NCBI WGS metagenome assembly ODAK01 (sample SAMEA3539303, study PRJEB22396) | soil metagenome | biome: tundra; feature: field; material: soil | place: USA | collected 2010-05 | depth 0.15 m | reverse complement strand
CACCTCCAACCTCCAGTTCTTCGATCCGGTCAGTGCGCTGTCCATCGGCCACCCGGGGGCCCACGGGGCCGTCGAGGAGGCCGAGGTCACCGCCGCGACCTGAGCCTGCCCCGCCGGTCGCTGTCCGGACGGCTGGGAATGCTCGTTAGGGGGTGCTGCGCACTCTTGCCCGTCTCGACCCGGAAGGAGCCGGCGATGTCGGACGCCAGTCCGGGCGACCTGGAAGAGCAGAGCCAGGCGCTGCGTGAGCGAGTCCTCGCGTCCGGGTTGTACTTGCATGAGATTGAGGAGTTCAGCGTCGCGCGGGCGACGTATGCGCGGGTTGCGCAGCGGGTCGGCGTGCTGGCTGACCTGGGGAGCTTGGCGACGCCTGAGTCGCGAAATATTGTTCGGAAGGTGCATCTCACTGACGGCTCATCTGCTGTCCTCAAGGTGATCGGCAATGTTCGCGAACCAGGAGAGGGTGAAGTACTGGACGCATGGCGCAAAGTTGGACTTCCTTGTGTAGGCGCCCTCGACTGGGGCTACGAGCGGGTGCGGCTCCACGGGCAGACCCGCCACACGAGCTGGCTCCTGACTGAATTCCTGCCGCTGCCCCCTATGCATCTGGGTGACGGACTCGATGCCGCCGGACGCGTGGCCACCGTGCAGCGGCTTGTCCGGTTCATGCGGCGGTTCCACTTCTCTAAGGCGACCGTTACATCGGCGCGGAGCTGGGCGGAGCGGGTGAACCTCCACTTGCGCTGGACCCTGCCGCTGATACGGCGCCACGATCTCGCCGAACCCGAGGGCTGGACCACTAAGCTTGCCGCAGCGTGCCGCCGGGGCAATGCCTTGGTGCACGGCGACCCCGCAGGCAAGAATGTTCTGGTCACGAAGGAAGGCTCGTACGTGCTACTCGACCCCCCCGGCGCACTTCTGGCACCGCGGGAGGCGGACATAGCCCAGATTGCCTCCTACGTCGGCTGCGCCGGCGCTAGGGGGGCGGCAGAGAAAGCGGCAGACGTCGCCGTCCTGATACAGCAGGCGCTAGAGGCAGATCAGACGCTTAATCCCGCAATGGCCGCGCTGTTCGCCGGGATCAACTTGTTCACCTGGTCAGGCTACTTCCTCGCTAACCACTGTGGTCCGTACACACAGCAGTCGTGCGGCGATGACCTGGAAAATCCGGCCATCGCGGAGAGCAACGCTAAGGCGTACCTCGCCGTCGCCCGAGAGCTTGTCGCCGAATTTGAGATCGACTAGCGCGGTGATTAGCCGATACGAGGTGCAGACGCATCTCGGGCCGGTAAGCCTGGCCAGCGACGAGACTCTGGTGAATATCGTGCGGTCCGAGATTGCCCTTCCGGGGGATCCGGAAGACCCGCTCGATGCCCTCCTGCGAATGGCTTCGGTGACTCGCGCTGAGGATCTCGGGACGGCGGGACCCGTCGTGGCCTCATTGGCGAGTAAGGAGAACGCGGCGAATCCAGAGGTTCGCCGGTACGAGGCGAAGTTCGGCCGCGACGCCTTCTACACGGCCGCGTTCCTGGCCGACCTCTATCCAGCGCTGGAGGCGGGAACTGTACGGTATTTCGCCGCCTACCAAGGAACCGCAACGGATCCCCGGAGCATGTCGGAACCGGGAAAGATCGCGCACCACATCCGCCACCCCGATGACCCAATAGCCCGCCGGCTGACTGCCGACAGCGGACGGCGCTGGCCCTGGTTCGGCAGCACAGACACCACAGTTCTCTTCCTTCTGGCGGCCTGCCGGGTCGTCGGCCGGGATCCGGCCGCATTAGACGCCACCGTCTACTACCCATCTGACCATGCCGAGGCTGGGAGGGCTGCCGTCCGCGGCGAGCGGCTCCTGACGCTCGGCCGTGTCATCCGCGACGCGGCTGTATGGTTGCTTCGCCAGCTGGATCGGCCGACGGCCCACGGCCTACTCTGGGCGGGCCTCAATCGTAAGGACTCCTTTACGGTCTGGACCGACTCCCCCAACTCGTTCCACCATCGCGACGGTCAACTCGCGCGGCCCCCAGTCGCACCTGTTCAGCTCCAAGCTGAGGTGTACGATAGTTTGGTCGCCCTTAGCCAGCTCGTGACACGGTGGCCGGAGGTTGATCTAGATGCTGGGCAGGTTCTGGCGCGCGCCCGCCGCATCCGTGACCAGCTTCTCACCAATTTCGTCGTCGACAGTAAATCGGGCCCATATCTCGCGAATGGCCTGGCCATCGGGTACTCAGGCCGGCTTAAGCCACTCGCGGTCCGGACCATAGGGATGGGCATGGCCCTTGACTCCGGTGTGCTTGCCGGGGAGGACACGCGGCCACTGCGCGATAGCTTGGTGCGGCATCTCTTCTCAGCGGAGATGTCATCCCCATTCGGAATCGTCGGCCGGGCCCGTGACGAAGTGCGGTTCGAGCCCTTCGACTATCACTCACAAGTGTGGGCTTTCGCTGTCCATCGGACGGCGCTCGGGCTTTGCCGTCACGGTTACGCCGACCTGGCCCGCGAGCTGTGCCATCGAGTGCTCGAACAGACTCGCGACGGGCTTCTCCCAGAGAATGTCGGCGCCGGGCAAGGTGACGAGCTGCGCTACTGTCCGCACATCCTGACCGTCCGGCGACCTGCGGCCGACGGCAGGATGACAGTGACCGTGAAGGAGCGGACGCCCGCTCCCATCGCGGCCTGGACTGCGGGTGCCGTCCTCGCGATGACGCACCGGTGAGTACTGCGGATCCGGATCCGGGGGGATCGCAGGTCGAGGATGGGACGCGACACCCAGGACGATTCCCCCACTGGGTGGTTCCCAGCCTCGCGGGTGTCGCGGGAGGTGTCGCCGGTTACGCCGCCATTGCGGGCGGGCTGACCAAGGCACCCACGACGGCGCAACTCGCCTGGTCCATAGCCACCGCGGTAATCGGCGGAGCCACAGCTTTCTTTACGGCAGCCGCCGGTGGGCTCGGCATCGATCGGCTGAGAAAGGCCGAGAGTGCGATTCTGCACCACCACCAGCCGCCTAAAGTGTTCCTCAGCTATCTGCCGGCTGATCTCACGTGGGCAGACTGGATCGTCGGCCTGCTGAGCCTCGCCGGGTTTCGGGTGATCAGGCAGAACTGGGAGGACTGGGAGGTTGTCGCAGGCGGCGACACCGCTTCACCCCCCCGTCAACCTCTGGTTGAGAACGCATGCGTGATGATCTTGCTCTCCGCGACCTTCGTCGCTTCGTCCTACAACGGCGGTGATCGGTTCAGCAGGCTCATAGAGGCAAAGCAAGGTTGGCAACCGCCTTTCCTGGTTCAGATCGAAGCCTGCCAATTGCCTGAATGGCTGGCCAGCCATGTCGCTGTAGATCTCGCCGAAAGCGCTGCGGCCACTGCAGCGGAGCGACTTCTGGGGAAACTCGCCGCCCGTGGTTTCACGGTTCCCGCAGAGCTATCATTCGAGGCAGGCGCGGAATATAACCGTAAATTTCCGGGCCGCGGCCCGGAAATATCGAACGTACCACCGCGCAATAGCCATTTTGCTGACCGGCTGGATATTTTGGGAGTTATGCAACAAACGCTCCTCTCCGCACCCACAACCGAGCCACAAGTGTGTGCCATAAATGGTCTGGGAGGGGTTGGTAAAACTCAAACCGTTATTGAGTTCGCACACCGTTTCGGTAGTCATTACGACATCATTTGGTGGGTTCGGGCCGAACAGCAGGTGAGCATCGCAGATCACCTGACGACCCTCGCCCGTGAACTGGGCGTCTCAGCGGCCGCCGAACAAAGCCGGATGCTGGCCGGCCTCTGGCGGGAGTTGCGACAAAGGGATCGGTGGCTACTGATTTTCGACAACGCCCCGAATCCTCGCACGCTCGTTCCGTTCTGGCCGCCCGGAGGTAGCGGGGACGTAATAGTGACCTCCCGTCATCTCGCCTGGGGAAGCGTTGGCGGGCACTCGGTACAAGTCAAACCTTTCGACCGCAGCGATGCCATTACATTCCTGCGCAACCGTACCAAGTCCAGCGAGGAAGCTGCCGCAGTCACGGTCGCCGAGGCGCTCGGCTGCCTGCCGCTCGCTCTTGAGCAAGCCGCCGCCTATGTCGAGGAGACCCAGACATCGCTGCAGACATACGAGAACCTTCTCTCCGCCAACTACCACGCGTTGCTGGCCGCCGGAAAACCTAACTGGTACACGGGGACCGTGGCGACTACCTGGACTGTCTCGATCAAGGGGGCGTGTGCTGAACAGCCACTGGCCCGCGACTTGCTTGCCCTCTTCGCGTACCTCGCACCAGATGACATTCCTCGTAATCTTGCGCAGAGCCATGCCACTGCACTGAGTAGTCCACTGCGTGAAGCCGTGGCCGATCCGGTCCGATACGACCAGATAGTCGCCGCCCTGATGAGCTTCTCGCTCATTGCGGCAGATCCGTACCGCATCGGAATTCACCGGCTGGTGCAGCTCACGGTACAGGACCAGCTGGATCCTGGAGAACGGGTGTCGTCCCACGGCGATTCCGTGCGCTTGCTATCAGCTGCGTTCCCGGCGAATCCCACCAAGATTGAGACCTGGCAAACATGCGGAAGACTACTCGCTCACGTTTCATTGGCGACGCGGAATTACCAGGAGCTACTGCCAGCCCATGCCGCCGAATTGGGCACGCTTCTTCAGCATGCCGGCCGCTACCTCCATGTGCGCGGAGAGTACAGAGAGGCTCGGCTTTTCCTGGAGCGCGCACTAGACATCCGCTCGACGTCTCCCGGCCTAGGCGGTACGGCAAGGGCTGAGACGCTTAGTTCCTTGGGCAGGGTCTATTACCATCTCGCCAACCTTGCCGAAGCGCGCCGGGTGACGGAGCTGGCCTTGGCGTTTTACCGTGAAACGCTAGGTCAGGACGCGCCGCCAGCTGGCGAAAGCATGCTTCACCTTAGCCGCATTGTGCGTGAGCTTGGTGATTTCGCCGGAGCGGAGCAAATTGCTCGGGATTTCTTGCACGTATTTGGCCAGTCGCGTGTCAGCAATGACCCCATGGTGGCGGTAGGCGAGCAAGCCCTTGGGGACGCGCTATGGCGTCTCGGACGCCTCGATGACGCCCGCGGCGCTTACCAGGAGGCATTGCGGATCCGTGGCTCTACCACGGCTGACCCCGTCGACCTTGCGAGCTGCCACAAGCACATTGGAATCGTTTCGGCGGAACTTGGTGATCTTGGCCTCGCGGAACACGAGTTCCGCGAGGCCAGGTCGTTGTTGAGCCAGGTCTACGACGACGAGGATCTGGACATGGCCGACGTCAACAATCATCTCGCCGATGTGCTTCGAAGAACCGGACACGCTGCGGAAGCGCGACCGCTCCTTGAGCGCGTGCTGCTGGTACGCGAGCGGGTCCTCGATGAGCACCCTGACGTGGCCGGCAGCCTGGTTAAGTACGGCGCGACCCTCAGCAGCCTGGGCGACAACGCGGGGGCAATGTCGGCACTTGAACGTGCCTGCCAGATGTTCGCCAAGCGGATGGGCACCAGCCATCCTTACGTCGCCGAGGCCAAGCTCGCCCTCGCGGAGGCGTTGCGGGCTGCGGGCCAGCGCGGCCCAGCACAGGCGAGCGCAAGGGAGGCACTGGATATCAACATGGCTGCATTCGGGCCGATGCACCGCCAGACGATCAATGCGCAGCAGTTGCTTGACGACCTCAGGACAACAGGCGGCCCCGGCGCGACTTTCGCAGACCCCGGCCCGGCGGCGCAGGATCAAAGCTCAGCAGATTAAGCCGTCAGCCATCGACCAGGACAAGGTCGCGGGTGACGGTGTTCAGCCTTTCGTAACCCTGCTCGGTGCACACCACGATGTCCTCAATCCTGGCTCCGTGCGGGCCGGGGTAGATCCCGGGCTCGACCGAGAAGGCCATGCCAGGCTCCAGAGTCTCGGCATTGCCCGTGACGATGTAGGGGTCCTCGTGGGTCTCCAGGCCGATGCCGTGCCCGGTCCGGTGGACGAACTGCGCGCCGTACCCGGCCGCGGTAATCGGCTCGCGGGCGGCGGCATCCACCGCTTCGGCGCTGATGCCCGGGCGGACCGCTGCGCAGGCAGCTTCCTGCGCGTCCTGCAGCACCGTGTAATAGGCCGCGAAGTCGGGCGGCGGCGTCCCGATCGCGTACGTTCGGGTGCAGTCGGAGCAGTACCCGCTGGGCATGGTGCCGCCAATGTCGACCACCACCACGTCGCCGCGGCGAAGCGTGCGCCCGGATGCCTCATGATGCGGGCTGGCCGCGTTCGGCCCGGATGCGACGATCACGAAGTCGGTCCGGACATGTCCCTCCGCGGCGATCGCCTCGGCGATGTCCGCCGCCACCTCACGCTCGGTCCGGCCTGGCCGCAGCCAGCCGGGGACCCGGGCGTGCACGCGGTCGATGGCGGCCCCGGCCTCGCGAAGCGCCGCGACCTCCGCGGCGGACTTGCGGATCCGCAGCCCGCGCAGCGCGGTGCTGGCCAGCCCCTGCCGGGCATCCGGCAGTACCTCGCGCAACCGGAGCACCATCAGCGCCCACATCCGGTCAGCCAGGCCGACCGAGGCGATCCCGGCCCGCGCTGATGCTCCCCCGGAACCTCCCGAGGCGCCGAGCCGCCCCGCGACCAGGGTGTACGGGTCGTCCGTCTCGTCCCAGGGGATGATCTCCAGGCCGAGGCCGCCGGCCGGCGACGCCTGGGCGGCGGGCAGCTCAAGGCGCGGCACGACCAGGAACGGGGGGCCGGCCGCCGGGATCGCCAGGCAGGTCAGCCGCTCCAGCTGGTTCGCGTCATATCCGATCACATAGCGCAGGTCCGGCCCCGGGGTCAGTAGCAGCGCGCCAAGGCCGGCCTCGCCGGCCGCTGCCGCCGCCCGTCCAAGCCGTCCGGCCGGGTACAGGTCTGCCAGCTCATCCGCCATGCGGGCCATCTAATCATGGGCACCACATCGGGCCGCGGGGCGCCGTATCCTGACCTGTATGGCCATTTAGAGGGGAGCAATCGTCTAGACAGGAGCAACTGTCATGCATCACGCTAGGTCTACTTAAGCTCACAGATGCGAATGGCGATGACTTCTGAGATCATTGCTTCTCCGGCTCATCCTGAGCCCAGCGCGGCCACTGAGCCCGCACGGGCGCTGGTCATCGGTCGTATGCCCGGGCCGGTGAGCCTCCGCCCCTCCCGTCCTCCCAGCGAACCGGGTGACCCGGCCAAGCTCGCTGCGGCGCTGGCGCAGGAGCGCCATGTCACGCTCGAGTTGCAGCGTGCGATCCTGCCCCTGCACGAGGGCCCGTTCGACCTGCCGGGCCTGCGCGCGGTCGTCCGCTACCTGCCCGCCTCCCGCGACAGCCGGGTGGGCGGTGACTGGTACATCACCGCCGAGATGCCAGGTGGTCATGTCTTGCTCGCCCTCGGCGACGTGGCCGGGCACGGCCTGACGGCCGCAGCCGGCATGGCCAGGCTGCGTGGCGCCCTGGCCGGCCTCGCCATCACGGGAGCACCGCCGGAACGCCTGGTCGGCTGGCTGAACGATCTCGTGCACCATGTGGCGCCCGAGCACACCGCCTCGGTTGTCGCGGGGTACTTCGACCCAGCGACCCGGGTGCTCACCTGGGCGCAGGCGGGCCATCCCCCACCGGTGCTGGTCCGGGGGGCCTGGGCGCGGCCGCTGGGCCAGCCGTCAGGCATCCTGCTGGGTGCCGGGCGCGAGCAGTATGAAGCTGCCTCCGTCACCCTGGAGACCGGGGACCAGCTGCTTTTCTACAGCGACGGGCTGATCGAGCGCCGGGACCGGCCACTGGAAGAAGGCCTGGCCACCCTCTGCCGCGCGGCCGCGGGCAGCGCCGACCCCGAGCAGGTCATCGATGCCGTGCTGAGCGCGCTCGGCACGACCGACCCCGAAGACGACAGCTGCCTGGTCGCCCTCTGCGTCCTGTAGCGCCAGCGGTCTGTAAGAGGACTAGCTGCCGGCGAGGGCCGCGCAGGCCCGGCGCAGCGATGAGCCCAGGTCCCAGCGGGCGTCCAGCTCATCGAGCCGGGCCGGGTCGGCAGGCACGGCCGGCAGCCGCCCGTCGGCGGGCGGCACGGGCGCGTCGGTGGCGACCCGGACCACGGGCAGCGCCGCGGTCAGGTAGTCCCGGGCGGCCGCGAGCTTCGGCCGGCTGCTCTTGGGAAAGCCCCCGTGCCCCATATCCAGCGCGGTAGTGATCGCCGCGATCGTTCCGAACGAGCGGATCAGCGCCGCCGCCGTCTTGTCCCCCACCCCCGGCACCCCGGGGAGTCCGTCGCTGGGATCCCCGCGCAGCACGGCGAAATCCGCGTAGGCCCGCCCGGGGATGCCGTACCGTGCCTCCACCGCGGCCTCGTCAACCACGTCGAGCTTGGTCAGCCCGCGCGCCGTGTAGATCACCCGGACCGGCCGGGCGTCGTCCACCAGCTGGAACAGGTCACGGTCCCCGGTGACGATCTCGACCGGCCCGGCCGCTCCGGTGGCCAGGGTGCCGATCACGTCGTCCGCCTCGTAGCCTGGTGCGCCGGCCATCGGCACGCCCATGGCGGCCAGCACCTCCTCGATGACCGGCACCTGCGCGGTCAGCGACGGGGGGGCCTCCTCGGTGCCGTCCGCGCGGGCCCGGTGCGCCTTGTACGAGGGGATGGCGGCGACCCGGAAGGCGGGCCGCCAGTCCGCGTCCAGGCAGGCGACCAGCCGGCCCGGGTGCCGCGCCCGGACCAGCCGGGCGATCATGTCGAGCAGCCCGCGGACCGCGTTGACCGGGGTACCGTCCGGCGCTGTCAGCGTTTCCGGCACACCGTAGAAGGCGCGGTAATAGAGCGAGGCGGTATCCAGCAGCATCAGCGCTCCCACCCCCGCCATCTTGCCAGGGCGGCCGGCTATCCGGCGGATAATGGCAGCGTGGCAGTGTTGCGGACGGGGTCCCCACCGAGCGGCGCGATCGACGCCGCGCGCGCCTGAACGGTCCGGCGGCCGAGGCGCTTTCCGGCGCCCTGCTCGCCGCGATCCTGCTCACCGCCATAACCCGCCCGAAGCGGCTGCCTGAGGCCGCGGTCGCGGTGCCCGCGGCCCTGATCGTGATCCTTACCGGCGCGCTCACGGTGCACCAGGCCCGCACCGAGGCAGCCAGGCTGCTGCCGGTCCTCGCCTTCCTGGCCGCGGTCCTCGTGCTCGGGCACCTCAGCCAGCAGCAGGGACTGTTCACCGCGGCCGGAGCCTGGCTCGCCCGGGCGAGCCAGGGTTCACCGGTGCGGCTGCTGACCGGGGTGTTCGGCATCGCGTCGGTCACGACGGCGGTGCTGAGCCTGGACACGACCGTGGTGCTGCTGACGCCGGTGGTGCACGACACCGCGGTCAGGCTGCGGGTCCGGGCCAAGCCGCCGGTCTACGCCTGCACTCACCTGGCGAACTCGGCGTCGCTGCTGCTGCCGGTATCGAACCTGACCAACCTGCTCGCGTACTCGGTCGCCGGGATCACGCTCACTCATTTCGCCGGGCTGATGGCGCTGCCGTGGGTCGTCGCGATCGGGATCGAGTATCTGGCGTTCCGCCGGTTCTTCAGCCGGGACCTTGCCGTAGTGCCACCGGCGCGGCCCCAGCCTGCCGCCGACTCCCCGGTTCCGCTGTTCCCGCTGGTCACCGTGGCAGCCACGCTCGCCGGATTCGTGATCACGTCTTTCGCCGGGCTGAGCCCCGCCTGGGCGGCGTTCGCCGGGGCATGCCTGCTCGCCGCCCGTGGCCTGGCCAGGCGCCAGGCCACTCCGGCCAGCCTGGTGCGTGCGGCGGGCATTCCCTTCCTGCTCTTCGTGCTCGGCCTCGGCGTGGTGGTCGAGGCAGTCGTGGCCAACGGCCTCGGTGCCGTGATCACCCGGGTGATCCCGGGCGGATCGTCGCTCCCGGCGTTGCTGGCGATCACTGTGCTGGCCGCGGCGCTGGCGAACGTGGTCAACAACCTGCCGGCCGTTCTGGTGCTGCTTCCAGTGGTTACCGGTCCTGGCCTCCCGGTGAGCGCGGGGCCCGTGCTCGCCGTGCTGATCGGGGTGAACATCGGCCCCAACCTGACCTACGCGGGCTCCCTCGCCACCCTGCTGTGGCGGCGCCTGCTGGCCGAACGCGACCACGAAACCGATCTTGGCGAGTTCACCAGGCTCGGCCTGCTGACGGTGCCCGCGGCGCTGCTGCTCGCCACCGTCGCCCTGTGGGCGGTCCTGCAGGCCTGAGTCGTCCGCCAGCGCAGCCAGCCTGACCTGTCGGGCCGTGGCCCACTGCGCCGACCCGACCTGCCGGACCCGGATCCCGTTCTCAGCGCGCACGCAGCCCACCGTGCCCCGCTGCCCGGCCGGCCGCAACCGGATATAGGGCTGACGGCGCCGCCACCGGCCGGGCGAAGCGCCAGACTGAAGACCATGACCGTGCTCGTGTGGATCACTGACGACACGTGGGCCGCCTGTGTGGACGCGGCCCGGGCGCTGGCGCCCGCCGACCAGGAGGTCACGCTCCTGCATGTCACCGACAGCGCCGCGCTCGAGGCGGCGCGCGGCGCGTTCACCGGATTGCTGGGCCGGGCAGGGCGTGACCCGGCGGCACAGTTGGATGCGATGGCCGAATCGGCCGCGACGGAGCTTCTCGACGCCGCGGCGGCCAGGCTCGGCCGCAAGGCCGATCGTGTGCGGTTGCGCGGCAGGCCCGAGCATCAGGTAACCGAGGCCGCCCGCGGTGCTACCCTGCTGGTCGTCGCGCGCCAGGGTGCCGAGGCAGGCCCGAAGAGCCTCGGCAAGGCCGCGCGCTTCGTGGTTGATCATGCTCCATGCCCGGTGCTGCTCATCTGGCCGGGCCCAGTTCCTGAGGGGCACGCTGCACCGCGCCCCGGCCCGCACCCGCCCCGCCGCCCGGGTCACGGACCAGATCACCGGGACGACCGCCATGGACCACAGGACCACCGTGGTAGCGGCGCCGATAACGGCACAGCTTGATGCCATTGCGCCGACGCTGTTAATTGGCGTCGTCAGCGCCGTGCTGACCCCCGGTCCTCTCGATGATCGTCCGCCTGCGCTGCCGGTCAGGCGACGGTGACCTGCACGGTGTGGTAGCCGGTCGCGCCGTTGGGGAACGTGATCTTGTTCGTGGGGGTCTGGGTGTACCCGGTCATGTCGGTGGCCCGTACCGCCAGGGTGTGCTTCCCGGCGGTCGCCTGCCACGGCACGTACCACTGCCGCCAGGTGTCGACCTCGTCCTGGACGGCCAGTGTGGCCTTGGTCCACTGACCGCCGTCGACCTGCACCTCGACCTGCTCGATGCCCTTGTGCTGCGCCCACGCCACGCCGGCGATCATCACCTTGCCCGCCTGGAGGCTGCCGCCCGCCTTGGGCGTGTCGATGCGGGACTCGGTCTTGATCGGCGAGACCTGAGTCCAGCCCCGGTGGACCCAGTACGGCGTGAAGGCACCCAGCGTGGTGAGTTGGATGTCGGTGATCCACTTGGTCGCCGAGCAGAACCCGTATAGCCCTGGCACGACCAGCCGGACCGGGAAGCCGTGATCCTGTGGCAGCGGCTGGCCGTTCATCCCCACGGCCAGCATGGCATCGCGGCCATCCAGCGCGACGTCGCTCGCGACGCCGACGGTCATGCCGTTGACGTCGGTGGTGGCGAGCTGGCTGACGCCGGACTGCATCTTGGCCCCGCGGAGGACGTCGGACAGGAGGACGCCCTGCCACCGCGCGTTGCCGATGTAGTTTCCGCCGACCGTGTCGGACACGCACATGATCGTGATGTCGCGCTCGACCATCGGCATCTTGAGCAGGTCCTTGAACGAGATGGTCAGCTCCTGGCCGACCATCCCGTGCACCCGCAGCGCCCACTGCTGAGTGGTTACCTGGGGTATGACGAGCGCGGTGTCGACGCGGTAGAAGCTGCTATTGGGGGTGTAGAACGAGCTGAGGCCCGGGATGTTGAGCTCCGCCCCCTTGGGCAGGACGGCGGCCTTGCTGGCCGGGGCGGCGAGCTTGACCGCAGCCCGGGACGCGTTCGCGTTGAACCGGCTGTTGGTCAGGATCTGGCCGGCTACCGCCGATCCGGCCGCCACCGCCGCGGTCGCGGTTCCGGCGACGAGGAACTTGCGGCGGTCCACCCCCCCGGTGACACCGGCCGGGCTCTGCGCCGGGTCGTCCTCCATCCAGCCGGTCGCCGGGGTGGCGGCAGCCGGCCCGGCCTGGGTGACCAGCCATATGATCGCGGCCACCCCGGCGACGCCGCCGACCAGTGCGGGAATGGCATCGGTGGTGCGGCTGGCCGGCTGGATCAGCGCGACGAACGCGCCGAGCACGCCGAACGCGCCGAGCCCGATCACCCCGATGATGAGCTTGCGCCGGGCCAGCCAGCCGATGACCATCGCGAGGAGGGCGATGGTCACGTACATGCCGCCCAGCAGCATGGTCTTGTCGTTGGTGCCGAAGTGCGCGACCGCGAACTCCTTCACCGGGGTGGGCGTGAGGTTGATCGCCTGCCCGCCGACCGCGATGATGGGCGATGCCTGCGGCCGGATGAAAGCGGACACCAGCATCGCGACGCCCAGGGCTATCGCGGCGGACAGAACGCCGGTGAAGGCCCCGGCTACCAGGCCACGGCTCCCGCGATCGGGCTTGCGGCGGTGCTCGGCGGGCAGCCTTTCCGGGGCACGCTGGGGCTGTATCGGGTACCAGTCGGTATCCTGGCCGCCGTCCCAGTGGCGCTCCGCCGGGGGCGGGGGCCGCTCGAATACGGCCTGCCGGGAATCCTGGTAACGCTCCCGGTTGGGCGCCCTGGGGGTCCAGAGGTCGTCCTGAGAACTGCCCGGGCCGCCGGGCCGGCCCTGGGCCGCGTACTGGCTCCCAGAACTACCCTGGCCCGCGGGCCGGCCCTGAGCCGGATACTGGCTCCCAGAGCTGCCCTGGCCCCCAGAACCGCCCGCGCCGCCGGACTGGCCCTGGGCCGGATACCGCTCCTGGCCGCCAGACCGGCCCTGGGCCGGATACTGGTCCTGACCCGGATACTGGCCGCCGGACTGGCCCTGGTCCGGATACTGGTCCTGGCGGAGGCCTTGGCGGCCCGCCGCGGGCTGGTGGGATCCGCGGTAGCGGGCATCGGTCTGATCGCTCAGCGAGCGCCACCTGGGATCCTGCGCGGGATCCTGGTCGTCCGGCGGGTCCTGGTATCTCATGACTCAATTCACCGTCATAGGGGCCTCTTCGCGCAGCACGGCCGGGACTTCGGTAAGCACCCGGTAAGGAGGTTGTGAACTCGCGCGGCGGGAGATCACGAGGCGAGCCAGCCAGGCCGCTGCGACGAACGCCACGGCCAGCCCGTATCCGATAGCGGCCGGATGGGGCACGCTGAACTGTCCCATCTGGGGCTCGGCGGCCACGTACCCGGCGATGGCGAAGGCCAGCCACTCCGCCCGGCCGTCGAGGACGACGAGCATCACCAGCAGCAGCGGGTACCACTGCATGAGCGGCGTCGTAATGGCGAGCGCGGCGGCCGTCATCACCAGTGCGCCACGCCAGGGCTCGTCCGGGTTGGAGAAGAGGAGCACAGCCAGCCCGGTCAGGGCGAGCAGCGCGACGGCGATGAGCATGGCCTCGCGCCCGCCGGCCAGCAACCCGATAAGCGCGAACCGCTGGCCATCTGAGTAGCCGTTTTCTTGCAGGTATCCGGGCAGGTACCCGAGCACCTTGCTGCCAACCGCCAGCACGTGCGGCAGGTAGACCACGGCTACCGCCCCGGCCATCGCGGTGCCGACGGCGAACCAGCGGCGGCGCAGGACCGCAGGCACCACCAGGACGGGCGTCACCTTGGCGGCGATGGCGAGCCCGAGCAGCACCCCGCCGAGGAGAGTGTGCCGCAGGCGGCCCGCCCGGGCCAGGATGATCAGCGCCGCAGCGGCCAGCCCGACCGCCAGGACGTCGACGTGGGCGTTGTTGCCGGCCTCGAGGGCCACCGTCGGGCACCAGGCCCACAGCGCGGCCGTCCGGACGTCCCGGCCCATCGAGCGCAGCGCGTACAGCAGCAGCACGATGATGAGAATCGCGCAGCCCGCCGCCGCGGCCTGCACGGGCATCGGCCGGGTAATGGCCGGGGACAGCTTGTAGACGGCGAAGAAGTACGCCTCGGAGACGGGCGGGTAAATGGTCGGGACGGTCGGCCGGTTGATCCTGGTGCAGCCGGGAACGAGGGCGGGATCGCCTGGATACCGGACGCCGGCCTTCACGCAATGCGGGCCATTGGCAGGCCAGAGGTACTCGTTACGCAGCCCGGTGAGCTGTGGCGCGCTGGGAATGTAGGCATACGGGTCGATGCCGGCCGCCTGAACCCGGCCGTCCCAGACGTAGCGGTACGAATCGTCGCTCTGCTGCGGTGGCGACGACATGGCCGCCAACTGGAGGACTATCCCGCCGAGCAGGATCAGCGCCACCGACCACCGGCGGGAGACGCCGCGCAGCAGCCAGGCCGCCGCCGCGAACGCCAGCCACGCACCGCCCACCAATGGCAGCGGTCTGATCCGCGCCGGGTCCCACCACGGATGAACCAGGAGCAGCACCAGGCAGGTGACCGCCATAAGGGCGGCGGCGACCGCCGCGACCCTGGCAACCGCGGCAACGCGCGCGTTAGCGCTCATAGTCAGTCACGCTGCCATGCCGTTGCTGAAAAAGGGCGAGGCTGGCGGCGACGGTAAGGAATTGTTAAGAGTCGCGCCGAACGGAGCGGGCTAGCTCACTGAGCTGTAGGCGACCACGCCACGGCGCAGGGCGCCCACGGCAGACCGGGCGGTCGCCGCGAGCGGAGAGTCATGACCCGCGGCCACCGCGATCTGGCCCAGCAGGTCGATGAGTTGCTTGACGGCCCGGACGAAGTCACCCGGGGTCAGATCGGGCCCGAGCACCGTCTCCAGCGGCTTCCCGCGGGCCCAGGCGTGCACCGCCCAGGCGAACCTTAGGTCGGGCTCGCGCAGGAATGAGAGCCCATGGTCCTTCTCGATCCCGTCGAGCTCGCCCCAGATGGTGACCATCGAGGCGAGCACCTCGCGCACCCGGCCGGCCGGCAGCCGGGGCGGATCAGCGTCCTCGGACTTCCTCGACTCGAACGTCAGGGCGGACACGCAGGCCGCGAGCCCCTCCGGCGCCAGGCCATCCCACAGCCCGCGGCGCAGGCACTCGGCGGCCAGCAGGTCAAGCTCGGTATACAGGTCGGCGAGCCGCCTGCCGTCCGGGGTGACCGAGTCGCCGTCCAGATAACCGAGGTCCTCGAGAACCGCGCAGACCCGCTCGAAAGTCCGCGCGATCACATGCGTGCGGCCGGCCACGGCGGACTCCAGGCTCGCCACCTCCCGGGCCAGGCGCATCCGGCGCTCGGACTGCCGGACATGATCGGCGAGGTCCGGGCAGCCGTGGCAGGGATGCTGGCGGAGCTGCCGGCGCAGGCGGGTGATCTCAGCCTGGTCGGCGGCTTCTGCGCGCTGGCCGCCGCCCGCCGGCGGGCGGCCGGGCGGGGGATTCGCCGCCAGCTTGTTGCGTACCGTCGCGGCCAGGTCCCGGCGGTGCTTGGCCGAGCGGGCGCTGAACGAGTTCGGGATCCGGATCCGCTCGATGGCGGTCACCGGGACCGGGAAGTCCGCCCCGCTGAGCCGCTTCACCTGCCGGTTCGCGGTCAGCACGAGCGGCAGTGGCAGGTTCTCGGTGGCCCCCCGCCCGGGGATCCCTGGATCGAGGACGACCGCGACGCCGGCCCGCCTGCCGCTGGGGACCCGGATGATGTCGCCCCGGCGCAATTGCTCCAGCGACCGCAATGCCTCGGCCCGCCGGGCCGCCGACCGCTGCCTGGCCGCCTCCCCCTCGCGGCTGGACAGTTCCTGGCGCAACTCGTCGTACTCGGCGAAGTCGCCGCGATCACAGCTGACAGTGAGGTCGTCCAGCTCCTGCCTGCTCCGCCGGGCCTGGCGGATGATGCCGGCGACCCCGCGGTCGGCCTGGAACTGGGCGAATGACGACTCCAGCAGGGCCGCGGCCTGCCGAAGCCCGGCCTGGCCGACCAGGTTCACCGCCATGTTGTAGGACGGGCGGAAGCTGGAGTTGAGCGGGTAAGTGCGCGTTCCGGCCAGGCCCGCCACCGCCATGGGATCCATGCCCGGCTGCCAGAGCACCACCGCGTGGCCTTCCACATCGATGCCCCGGCGGCCGGCCCGCCCGGTGAGCTGCGTGTACTCCCCCGGTGTCAGATCCGCGTGGGTCTCGCCGTTCCACTTGTCGAGTCGCTCGATGACCACGGTCCTCGCGGGCATGTTGATGCCGAGGGCCAGCGTCTCGGTCGCGAAGACCGCGCGGACCAGGCCTGCCTCGAAAAGTTCCTCCACCACTTCCTTGAACGTGGGCAGCATGCCGGCGTGGTGGGCGGCGATCCCGCGACGCAGCCCGGCGAGCCATTCGTCATAGCCGAGGACCGGAAGGTCCGACTCGGGGATGTCCTCGGTGCGCCGCTCCGCCACCTTGGTGATGGCGGCGGCCTCCTCGGGCGTGGTCAGCCGCAGCCCGGCGTCCAGGCACTGCCGGACGGCGGCATCGCAGCCAGCCCGGCTGAAGATGAACGTGATCGCCGGCAGCAGCCCGGCCCGGTCCAGCCGCTCGATGACCTCGGGCCGCCGGGTCACCCGGAATCCGGGTGGCCGCCGCCCGCGCTGCCCGGGCGGTTTGGACACCCTGCGCGGCGCCAGGTCATCGCCCCGAGCGAGACGCAGGAGCTGCGGATTGACCTGCGCTCGCCGCTCCTGGCGGCTCGCACGGTCCGGGCCGGCGCCGCTCACCCCGGCCCCGGCGGGATCGATGAACAGGTCGTAGAGCCGCCCGCCCGCCAGCATGTGCTGCCAGAGCGGCACGGGCCGGTGCTCGTCCACGATCACGGTGGTGCCGCCGCGCACCTGCGCCAGCCAGTCCCCGAACTCCTCGGCGTTGCTTACCGTCGCGGACAAGGCCACGACCCGGACCGAATCGGGCAGGTGGATGATCACTTCTTCCCAGACCGCGCCCCGGAAGCGGTCGGCCAGGTAGTGCACCTCGTCGAGCACGACATAGCTCAGGCCGGCCAGGGTGGACGACCCGGCGTAGAGCATGTTGCGCAGGACTTCGGTGGTCATCACCACCACCGGCGCCTCACCGTTGATGCTGTTGTCCCCGGTGAGCAGGCCCACCCGGTCCGCACCATACCTGCGCACCAGGTCCGCGTACTTCTGGTTGGACAGGGCCTTGATCGGCGTCGTGTAGAAGCACTTGCCGCCCTCGGCCACCGCCAGGTGCGCGGCGAACTCACCGACCACTGTCTTACCTGACCCGGTCGGCGCGGCGACAAGCACCCCGTGGCCATCGTTGAGTGCCCGGCAGGATTTTTTCTGAAAATCGTCGAACTCGAAGTCGTAGAGCGCGCGGAACGCGGCGAGTTCGGGCCCGTCCTGCTCGCGCTGGCTGCGGAACGCGGCGTACCGCTGCGCCGGGCTAGCAGGCGTCGACATGCGATCAAGCCTAAGCGAGGGCCAGGAAGGTTCCGGCCGAGGCGGCCACGAGGCTGGCGGATAGTTACTAATGGTAACGTATCCAGCACTATGAGCAAGAAACCTAGCAGTCTCAGCGATAGTTCATGTCCTGGGCGGCCTTGCGTGCCGCGCTGGCTGGCCCCGGGGGTGACGGTCCTGGTCGCCTCCGCCGCGGCGCTCGCTTCGGCCGGCTCCGTGTCCGCGGCATCCGGTCATCAGTCAGCCGCCCGGCCGGGCGCGGCCACCAGAATGCTCGTCGGGCAGCAGATCGCGGCATACGCCAAGACGTTTATCGGCCGCTACCGGTACAAGTGGGGCGGGGACTCGCCCAAGACCGGTTTCGACTGCTCCGGCTTGACCTCGTACGTCTACAGCCACTTCAGCCTGGCCATCCCGCGGACCGCGGACGCCCAGTACCGGGCCTCCCGTAAGGTTCCCAGTGGCCACGCGTGGCGCGGCGACCTGGTCTTCTTTCACGACACACACGGCGTCGCCTACCACGTCGGCATCTATGTGGGCGCCGGGGCGCTGGTCTCGGCCACTGACCGGAAAGGGGGCATCCGGCAGCAGATCATTGACCAGACCAGCCTGACCAGCCCTGTCACCTTCGGGACCATCACGCATTGAGGGACACGCCCTGGCGAGCCGACGGTGAGCCCGCCGGGAGCCGGATGCTAGCGGGGCTCCGAGTCGATCTGGTCGTCGAGCGGCGCGAGCTCGTCGTCATTGAGGCCCTCGTACATGGACGGCCGGCTGGCCCGCCGGCGGTCGTTGGCCCAGATGATGACCTCGGCTATCTCGACGAGCACCACGCACGGCGCCGCGAGGATCAGCATGGTCAGCGGGTCAGGGCTGGGTGAGGCGACTCCGGCGAACACGAACACGCCGAAGATCATCATCCGGCGCCACTTCTTGATCCGCTCGTGGGTGAGGATGCCGGCCATGTTCAGCAGCAGCAACGCCAGCGGCAGCTCGAAGGCCAGCCCGAAGCCGAACAGCATGCCCATGAAGTAGCCGAGATAGGTGTCGACGCTCGGCAGGTTAAGGGTCCCGGTCGGGGTCAGGCCGAGCAGGTACTTCAGGCCCCGGCTCATCGCGAAGTACGCGATCCCGGCGCCGGCCGCGAACAGCGGCGCGGCGCTGCCCACGAAGGCGTAGGTCCACCGCTTCTCGCGCCGGTACAGTCCGGGAGCGATGAACGCCCACAGCTGGTAGAACCAGATCGGGCTGGTGAGGATGAGCGCGAAGAAGAACGCGACCTTCACCCGGAACATGAAGGGGTCGAAAATGCCAGTGAAGGTCAGCTGGTCATCGATGACATGGCAGCCCGTATGTCCCCGGATCACGGCCGAGCAGAAGGGGTGCTCCAGAAAGCTCCAGAGCCGGTGGAATACCGCCGGGATCAGACCGATGCCCATGCCCACGATGATCGCGAGCGCCGCCTTGACCAACCGGTTCCGCAGTTCCCGGATGTGCTCGATGAGCGTCATCCGCCCGTCGGAGTTTCCTGACTGCCGGATGCGGGTAACAGAGTCAGCCAGTCTGGCCATCGTGGGCTACGAGGCTCGGCCGGCTAGCCGGCCTGCTGTGTCCGCTGCGTTGTCTCCGGCGCCGGGGCACCATTGACCGTAGCGGCCTCACCGGCGGGGCGCTGCGTCTGCAGGTCGCGGATCTGCTGCTGCAGCTGGTCGATCTGCTGCTGGCTCGGCGGGGCGGGCTGGGCCGGCTGAGCCGTGAGCGCGGCGGCGGCCTTCTCCTTCTCTGCCTTCTCCGCGTCGTCACCATGCAGGTCCTGGACCTCGGTCTTCAGGATGCGCATGGATTTGCCGAGGGACCGGGCCGCGTCGGGCAGCTTCTTAGAGCCGAACAACACGATGAGGACCACCGCGACGATGAGGATCTTCCACGGGCTGTCGAACAGGTCGCCTATCATTTCTGCCCTCTTCAGCGGGAGGCGCGTTCCCGCGCGCTGGGTCGACTACCAACGGGCAGTCTACACGTCTCGGACTCACGTGCATTGTGCCAGCGCGACCAGTGCGTCATCCCTGATCCGGGCGGCGAGGCCCGGGGGCGAGACGACCCACCCTTCCTCCCCAGTCGCAGCGTGAGCCGCCGTACCCAACAGTTCCGCGCTCCAAGGCCGGACCGAAAGCACGATCGCGAGACCAAGGCGCTCTTACACTATTCAGCAGGATTAATCAACCGGATCAGCAAGAAATGGCTCGTTTGGGGGGGGAACCTAAATATATCCTTATCGCATCTTTAGGGCTGACATTACGATAGAGTATTGTGAAGCCGACAATGTCGTAATGAATCGCCCATTCCACGCACAGAGGGGAAGCCGCGACAATGAGGCTTTTAAAAACCAAACTATCCATAGCCGCAGGCGGAGCGGGAGTGCTCCTTCTGGCCGCTGCAGGCCCTGCTCTGGCGAATGCTGCGATCCAGGGTCCTTTCTGGTGTGGGCCTCTGGGCCTGACGGCCTGTGGCAACGGCGGAGTGGACCGGAGCAACACACATGTCTACGCCTGCGACGATGTCGCTGACGGCCAAGGTTATGCCATTGCCTACAGGCTGAGGAATGGCGGTCTGGGCAGCGTGCTGGACGGGAATGGCTCCGCCGCCGGATGCGGCGGCAGGGTTGTGGGCTCAGCTTCAAACCCCGTCACGTCGATCGAGGGCTGTGACGTGACCGCAGGGGTCTGTACCGAGCCGATCTCCTCTTAGCTGCCTCCGGGCTGCGCGTACTGGCTGAGCGCTGCCGCCGCGTCCTGGCGGACAGCGGCGGCAAGCTCGGCTGGCTTGACGATCTGGCCGTTTTCACCCAGCCGCAAGGCAAGTCGGCGCACCCACTCGCCGTCCGGGGTCCGCAAAGTCACCCGCAACCGGCCATTGCCAAGTTCTGTCACGTTTTCGCATGGGTAGTACTCGGCGACCCAGCGCCCGGTC
>ODAK010002220.1_pt1 | contig 20495 bp, 19 predicted proteins | sample 1539591 | NCBI WGS metagenome assembly ODAK01 (sample SAMEA3539303, study PRJEB22396) | soil metagenome | biome: tundra; feature: field; material: soil | place: USA | collected 2010-05 | depth 0.15 m | reverse complement strand
CTCGATCGTGGCTTTGGGCCGTGGTGCACGGCAATATTCGAGCCGAATTGCCTCTATTTTACCTGCCGTCGCCTTAGCTGCTTTATCTGCCGTCGCCTTGTCTGCGGTCGTCTGTGCCATCACTTCTCTCCAGTGACCGAAAGAAAACAATAGCAATTGCACCTGCGCTCGACAACCGTGCGTGCCGACCCGGCAATCGTCCGCATAGCAACGCTGTCGGTGAAGTCTACGCCTGCCGTCGCATTGGAACGACATTCCCGCCAGCACGTAGCTCGCCAAGATAGTCGCTCCACGCCTGCATCATCTTCCGCCGCTCAGGCAGGTGTGCCGTGCGGTTATAGGCGCGTCCGTTTGGATCACGTACGGCATGGGCCAACTGGTGCTCGATAAAATCGGGTCGAAAACCCAGAACCTCATCGAGTATCGTGCGCTCCATCGCTCTGAACCCGTGTCCGCTCATCTCCTCCTTGGCGATCCCCATGCGGCGCAGTGCCGCCAGGATTGCGTTGTCGCTCATCGGTCGCTGACTGGTCCGAGCACTGGAAAAGACATAGCGCCCGCGCCCGGTGAGCGGTTGCAGCTCGCGCAGGATCGCCACCGCCTGCGTCGAGAGCGGCACGATGTGGGGTGTGTTGGTCTTGGTGACCGTGTAGCGCCATTCCGCTGCATCGAGATCGATATGGGCCCATTCCGCCGTGCGCAGTTCGCCGGGGCGCACGAACACCAGCGGCGCGAGGCGTAAGGCGCAGCGTACGGTCAGCGTGCCCTCGTAGGCGTCGATCATGCGCAGCAGCTCCGCGGCGCGCTTGGGCTCGGTAATGGCGGCGAGATGTTCGGCCTTAACCGGGGGCAGGGCGCCGCGCAGATCGCCGCTGGGATCGCGCTGTGCACGGCCTGTCGCGACAGCGTAGCGGAAGACCTGGCCGCAGGTGCTCAGTGCCCGGTGCGCCGTCTCCAGGGCACCGCGCTTCTCGATACGTCGCATGGCCTCAAGCAATTCGGGGGCGGTGACTTCGGCGACCGGCCGGCCGCCTATCCATGGAAATATGTCGTTCTCGAAGCGGGCCAGAATTCTGCCGCCGTGGTTCTCGGCCCAGGTCGGCATTTGCTTGGTAATCCACTCCCGCGCAACGATCTCGAAACTGTTGGCGGCGCGATCTGCGCGCGCAGCCTTGGTCGCCTTGCGGTTCGCGCTCGGATCGATGCCATCAGCGAGCAACTGCCGTGCATCGCTGGTGCGCTTGCGAGCCTTCTTTAGTTCGACGTCGGGATACACGCCGAGTGATAGCCGCTTCTCCTTTCCGGCGTAGCGGTACTTGAATCGCCACCACTTGCCGCCGCCCGGCGAGACTTCGAGATACAGCCCGTCGCGGTCGAACAGGCGACGGGGCTTCGCGGCTGGCTTTGCGTTCTTCACCGTCGTGTCAGATAGCGCCATGGGGGCAACCCTCAGCAGGTATGGGTAACTGCCCCCAAGGTTGCCCCCAGTTGCCCCCGGATGTCAATGGACGCTGTTGCCCCCTGTTGGACGCAATACCAACAAAAAACCCGCATTTCTGCGGGTTTCGTGTACCGTCTTGGAGGGCGCTGGACTCTCAAATGGTGGAGGCGGCGGGAATTGAACCCGCGTCCGCAAGCCCTAGACTTCAGGATCTACGCGCGTAGCCCATTCTTTGTTTCTCATCCGGCGCTACCCGAAGGGCAGGGAAGACGTCAGACCAGCAGACGGTAACTCTTAACGCTGCAACCCGTCGCACACGGCAGCGCGATCCTATGAGCGCGTCCCCTGGTTCAGTCGCATAGGCACGAACTGGTCAGAGGTCAGCTGCGTTTAGGCAGCTAGAGCGTAGTTGTCGTCGTTGGCAACTAAGTTTTGCAGCAGTTATTAACGAGGGCCACTGCGCCTCGGCACGCCCCTGAAGGTTCGTAACCCACGTCGAAACCGGTCGCCCCCTTCAGGCAGTCGCAAACATATTAACTCGAATGCCCCGGTCGCGCGAATCTTGTGCGCTGCGTCTTAACCCCTACGCATCAAACGGGCCCGATCGCGCTGCCAGTCGCGCTCTTTGTCGGTGGCGCGCTTGTCGTGCTGCTTCTTGCCCTTGGCGAGACCAACCTGCAGTTTGGCGCGGCCGTGCTTCCAGTACAGCTCGAGCGGCACGATCGTATAGCCGCGGCGTTCGGTGGCGCCAATGAGCTTGTCGATCTCATTCCGGTGCAGCAGCAATTTGCGTGTGCGCACCGGATCGGCCACCTTGTGGGTCGAGGCCGTTCGCAGCGGCGAGAGGTGGGCACCAATCAGAAACGCTTCGCCGTTGCGCACATAGACGTAGGCTTCGGCGAGCTGCGCGCGACCCGCCCGCATGGACTTGACTTCCCAGCCCTCGAGCACGAGACCGGCCTCGAGCCGTTCTTCGATGAAGTAGTCATAACGCGCGCGCCGGTTCTCGGCGATCACGCGCTCGGTGGTTTCGGGCTTGGCCATGACGCATTGTACAGAGCCCGCGCAGTGGCCTGCGTCGCAAGCCGCGCTGTTCGGCTTGAGCCACGGACGGGGGTCGGCCACACTTGAAAGCGCGCCGAACCTCGTCCTTCAGAGCTGGGAAGGATAGCGCGGACGAAGTAGCAGTCCTTTGCGGCCGTTAAGGGGTGCAGACGAATCATTCGACTGGACACGCCCGTGAGACTGTTCACCAGCGCGGAGACGGGGCACTTTTTGCGGGTAGTTCACCAACAGGTGAACGTGGTCGTGCTTCTCGTCGAACTCCACCAATTCCGCCTCGAGGTCCGCAAGCCTTGCGCGTCGATATTTGGTCGCAAAGATCAAAAATGCGAGTGCGTCATCGCTAATGGACCAATATATCATTAAGGCATGCAACGGCTTCAGGCCTACAAGTACGCATTCATGCCAAATGGCGAACAGCAGCGACAGATGCGCCGCTTTGCCGGCTCGTGTCGCTTCGTTTTCAACAAGGCGCTGGCGCTGCAAAAGGCCCACTACGAGGCAGGCGGGAAATTCATCAGCTGCATGGCGATGGCGAAGCACCTGACCGAGTGGCGTAACAGCACCGAGACACCGTGGCTCAAGGGTGCGCCCGTTCATCCCCTGCAACACGCGCTCAAGGACTTGGACAGGGCGTACCAGAAGTGTTTCGCCCGGCGAGCGAGCTTCCCACGCTTCAGGCGCAAGGGGCACGGTGAGAGCTTTCGCTATCCCGATGCCAAAATGTCCGGCGCGACTACCTGCACAAGACCACGACCACGATCAGCCAAAACCACGCGATAGTGTGTATCGAGGACTTGCAAGTGAGGAATATGTCCAAGTCGGCGGCAGGGACAACCGAGGCACCGGGTAGAAACGTTCGGGCCAAGTCGCGCCTGAACAAATCCATCCTCGATCAGGGCTGGTTCGAGTTCCGTCGCCAGTTGGACTACAAGCTCAATTGGCGTGGCGGAATTCTTATTGCCGTGCCACCGCACCACACGAGCCGCACTGGTCGTGGTCGTAAGGCCAAGACGAAACCAGCCGCCGCGAAGCAGGAACCCATCGACGCGACTATGTGTGAGGTAACTTAATGCATAGCCACCGTAGGAATCCGCTGCCTTTAGGCAGCGGCGGATGTCAACTATGCGAGAAATGAGCCGCACTTCGCTGGTTGCGCGGTCGCCGACCGTCATGTACCGATTGGTCGATGACATCGAGCGCTATCCCGAGTTCGTGCCGGGCTGCAGCTCGGCCGAGGTGCTCGAGCGCAGCGAGCAGGAAGTGGTGGCGCGCCTGGCGGTGCGCCGCGGTCCACTGCGCACGCAGTTCACGACGCGCAACCGACTCGATCCGGGACGCAGCGTGCACATGCAGCTGGTCGAGGGTCCGTTCAAGGTGCTCGAAGGGTCCTGGAACTTCACGCCCGTCGCGAGCAATGGTTGCCGTATCGAATTCAAACTGCGCTTTCAGTTCTCCAACACTTTGAAGTCGGCCTTGTTTGAGCCACTGTTCGAGGAGGCGCAGGCCGAGTTGGTGCGCGCGTTCGTCGCGCGCGCGCAAAGCCTGCCGGCTTGAACGGTGCGATCGCGTATGTCGAAATGCTGCCGCGTCGTGTGCGACACCCAAAATGGGATACGCGAGTGCGTGCTGCAACTGCCCGAGGCGGCCACGATTGCCGCGGTGCTCGAAGCCGCCCGGCCGGTGCTCGGCGAATGGGCAGCGGATTGGGACTCGGCGGTCACGGGGATCTATGGGCGAATTTATACGCGCCAGCACGTGCCGGCCGACGGTGATCGGATCGAGCTGTATCGCGCGCTCCACGTCGATCCGCGCTGCAGCCGCAGGGCTCGAGCCGCCAAAGCGTCCGCGTCGCGAGCGCGGCGGGGTTCAGGCGAGGCTTGATCGCGGGCGATTCAGTGTCCGCCGCCTGAGCGCGGTTCCGGCGCTGTGGCTCCGCGGGTGCTGATGGGTGCAAACGGCGCGCTCTTGACGTCGCTGTCGACCCGGGCGACCAGATTGTTGGTGAAATAGATCGCGACGTGGCCGCGCCCGGGCCCCTGCAGGCGACGGGTCTTGAGATAATAGTCGTAGTCCCAGCGCGCGTTGTCGAAGCCGCCCGGGACCATGGGCGTGCCGAGCAGATAGCGCACCTGGCTGTGGGTCATGCCGGGCTTGACCTGGGCGATGACCGCCGGATCGAGATAATTGCCCTGCTGTATCGGCATGCGATAGACGCAGGCGCTCAACGCGCAGAGCGAGGCCAGCAGCGCCAGCGCTCGGGAAATCTCCCGGACGGCTTGCACGCGATGGCTGTCACGGCTCATTCTCATGCGACAATCATACCGTATCGTCCGCTCGAAGCGGGACCGCATCGAGGTGCATCGTGGAAGGAAAAGACCTGCGCAAAGTGGGGCTCAAGGTCACATTGCCGAGGCTCAAGATCCTTGAGATCCTCGAGAACAGCCCAACGCGGCATATGTCGGCCGAGGAGATTTATAAGAAGCTCCTGGACTTGAGCGAGGACATTGGTCTTGCGACCGTCTACCGCGTGCTCACGCAGTTCGAGGGCGCGGGCCTGGTGTCCCGTCATCATTTCGAAGACGGGATGGCGGTGTTCGAGATCAATCACGGGATGCACCACGATCATATCGTGTGTATGGACTGCGGGCTGGTCGAGGAGTTCGTCGACCCTGAGATCGAAACGCGGCAAAATTCGATCGCGAAACGGCTCGGCTTCAAGATCGAAGAGCACTCGCTGGTGCTCTATGGCCGCTGCCAGCGGCCCGATTGTCCCTCGCGCAAACCGGCACGGAACCGGTTACCGAGTTAGCTGCGCGCCTTGCGGCTGCGCGGCGCCGCGGGTGCGGCCTGGGCAGAGAGCATCTCCAGGGCATGCGCGCGCGCGCGCTGAGTGATCTCCACGCCGCCGAGCATACGCGCGAGCTCCTGGACCCGCTCCTCGCCGGTCAGAGCAGTCAGTCGTATGCGCGTGCTGCTGCCGTCGCTGAGTTTCGTGACGCGCAGGTGCTGATGGCCCTGGGCCGCTACCTGCGGCAGATGCGTCACGCACAGCACCTGGCCGGCCGCTCCCAGGGCGCGCAACTCCCGTCCGACGATTTCCGCGACCGCCCCGCCGATGCCTGCATCCACTTCATCGAAGACCATGCAGCACGCCGCATCGGCCGCGCACGAGACCTGCACGGCCAGCGACAGGCGCGCCAGCTCGCCGCCGGAGGCGACCTTCGCCACCGCTCGCGGTGCCTGTCCGACGTTGGTACTGACGCGGAACTCGACCCGATCGATGCCGTGCGCGGCGGGTTCGGCGGTCTCGAGCGGGGAGACATCGATCAGAAAGCGCCCACCGCCCATGCCGAGTTCCTGCATGCGCGCGGAGATATCCTTGGCGAGCGCGCGCGCGGCGGTGCCGCGCCGCGCCGAGAGCTGTCGCGCCGACTCCTGGTAGCTCGCGAGCGCGGCGGCGAGCTGCGTGCGCAGCGCGCCGCGATCTGCGGCCGCAGCCTCAAGGCTCGCCAGCTCGGCGCCGAGCGCCTCGCGCCGTTCAGGCAGCGCTTCGCCGGCGACGCGGTGCTTGCGTGCCAGTTCCTCGACCGCCGCCAGGCGGTGCTCGATCGCGTCGGCGCGCTGCGGATCCATCTCGAGCGCATCGAGATATTGTTGCAGGCTGTGGCTCGCATCTTTGACGCGCAGCTCGGCTTCCTCGAGCAGCGGGGTCAGTGATGCGAGCTGTGCATCGAGCGCACTGGCCGAGCGCACGGCCGTGAGCGATTTGGCCAGCAGCGCATGCGCCGTGGGCCCTTCGGATTCGTAGAGACATTCGAGGGCGCCGCGCACGGCGTCGAGCAGCCGGCCGCGGTTCGCGAGCCGTGCGTGCTCGGCGTGCAGCTCGGCGATCTCGCCGGGTCGCAGCGCCAGGACGTCGATCTCGCGCACCTGGTGGCGCAGCAGATCGAGCCGGGAGCCGCGCTCATCGGCGGCGCTCTCGACTTCCAGGCTGCGATTGAGCAGCGCCAGCCAAAAGCTGTGGCCGGCACGCACCTGGCCGGCCAGCGCCTCGAGCCGCCCGTAGCTGTCGACGTGCGTGCGTTGCGTGGCCGGGCGCACCAGCGATTGAAATTCGTGTTGACCGTGAATGTCGATCAGCAGCTCGGCCGCCCGGCTGAGCACCTGCAGCGGTACCGACTGACCGCCCAGCCAGGCACGGCTGCGCCCATCGCTGCCGATCACGCGCCGTATCAGCAGTTCGCCGTCATTGGCGATGGACTGCTCAGCGAGCAGGTGGCGCAGCTCACCGCCAGTGCCGGAAATATCGATGGTCGCGGCGATTTCGGCCCGCTCGGCACCGGTGCGTACCACATCGGCGCCGGCGCGGCCGCCGGCCAGCAACTCCAGGGCATCGACAATGATGGACTTGCCGGCGCCGGTCTCGCCGGTCAGCACGGTCAAGCCACCGCTGAATTCGATTTCAACGCTGTCGATGATCGCGAAATCGCGGATCTGTAGGTAGCGCAGCATCGCGTCTAGCGCTCGTGACCCCAGCCCCCCAAGCCCCAGTGGAGCTTGGAGCGCAGCAGCCGGAAGTAGTCATAGCCGGGCGGATGCAGCAGCGTGACGGCGCGGCCAGCGGGCGCGATCTCCAGACGGCCCCCGAGCTTGAGCTCCCCGAGCATGCTCGCATCGCAGGTCACCTGCGCGGCGACATCGTGCGGACCGATGAGCTCGATATCGATGCGCGAATCCCCGGGCACCAGAATCGGACGGTCCGAGAGGGTATGCGGACAAATGGGCGCCACCACCAACACGTTCAGCCGCGGCTCGACGATCGGACCGCCGCAGGAGAGCGCGTAGGCGGTCGAGCCGGTGGCGGTGGCGACGACCAGACCGTCGCCGGCATGCGAGTTGACGTAGCGGCCGTCGATGCGCGTCTGGAAAGCCAGCATGCGGCCGGTCTCGAGCCGATTGAACACCACGTCGTTCAACGCAAAACGGGACACTTCGGCGCCCTGAGGCGAAATCAGTCGCGCCTGCAGCAGCGGGCGCCGATCGGGCTCGGATTCGCCGGCCAGCACGGCATCCAGAGAGCTGACCATGTCCTGCGGCAGCACGTCCGTCAGAAACCCCAGGCGCCCGCGATTGATGCCGAGCAGTGGAATGTCGTGCTCGGCGACCAGACCGGCGGCGTACAGCAGGGTGCCGTCCCCGCCGATGGCGATCATGAGATCGGCCCGTTCGATGAACTCGGCCAACGGCATGACGCGCACGCCGCTCGGCACGTTCGCGGCCGCGGAGTCCTCCGGCGCCAGCACTTCGAGGTGCCGCGACAGCAACTCCGGCACCAGCGCCTGGGCGCATTCGGCAACCCGCGGGTCCTGGAACTTGCCGACGAGGACGCAGGTGCGTATCGGCATGTGCATGGGGCGTGTGGGCCTTGGGATGTGCGGCGGAGCGCCGTTTTCATACTGAGCGCTGTTGTAGCATGGCTCAAGCTGTGCGGCCACGCGCGAACTTGCCATATTGTGGGTTCCCATCCCTGGCCTGCAGTGCTTGACGAGGCCTCGCGGCGCTGGTTAGCTCGGCTCTAAAACATGGCAGCAGACAACAAAGACGAGGGACTGAACGAACGCGCTCAACGCTTGCTGCGCGTGCTGGTGCAAAGCTATATCCGCGATGGCGCCCCGGTCGGTTCGCGCACGCTGTCGCGTGATTCGGGGCTGTCGCTGAGCTCGGCGACCGTGCGCAATGTCATGGCCGACCTGGAGGGCCTGGGTTTCGTGACTTCGCCCCACACCTCGGCCGGGCGCGTGCCCACCGATAAGGCATACCGCTTCTTCGTCGATTCGCTGCTGCGCGCGCAGATGCCAGCCGACGATTTGAGCCTGGAGGAGATCCGCCGCCATTTGGATCTGCCGGCCGACAGCTCCAAGTCGTTGGTCGCAACCGCCTCGCAACTGCTGTCCAATATCACGCATTTGGCGGGGGTTGTGACGCTGCCGCTGACGCAGGCCGCCTCGCTGACGCAGATCGAATTCCTGGCGCTATCGGACAACCGGGTGCTCGTAGTGCTGGTGCTCAACGACCGCGAGGTCCAGAACCGCATCATCCAGCTCGAGCGGCATTACTCATCCGAGGAGCTGCGACGCGCCGCAAACTTTCTCAACGAGCACTGCGCCGGACGCACGCTGTCGCAGATTCATAAAGAGCTGGTGCAGCAACTCAAGGACACGCACGAGCACCTGAACCAGGTCATGCTCGATGCGATCGCGATGGCGCAGCGGCTGTTCGAGCAGGGTAGCGCCTCGGAGGACATCGAGTACATGATTGCTGGGGAGACCAATTTGATGGAATTGGGCGAGCTGGCCAGCGTCGATAAGCTCAAGCGCCTGTTCGAAGCCTTCAATGAGAAGCGCGATATTCTGCATCTGCTCGACCAGAGCCTGAAGGCCGAGGGCATTCAGATATTCATCGGCCAGGAATCGGGCTACCGGATCTTTGATGACTACAGCGTTGTGACGGCACCTTACAGCTCCGACCAAGGCGTGGTCGGTGTCATCGGCGTGATCGGTCCGACGCGCATGGCCTACGAGCGGGTCATCCCGATCGTTGATTTGACTGCTAAAGTTCTAAGCTCGGCCTTGAATTTGCGGCGCTGAGCGCCATGTAAGCGTTAGCAACGGCTTCGAGTTGCTCGAAGTGCATTTAGATATTATTTGTAGGTATTTGATATTTCAGGGTTATTAACGATGGGCGAAGCGATGGGCGAAGCGATGGAAAACAGCACGGCGGCCAAAGGCGCGCCTGCGCCGCAGGATGATGCGGCGGCGGGCAGTGCGGCCGCGGCCGGCGAGAGCACAGAGAGCGATGGGCTCCGGGCGAGCCTCGCACAGGCCGAGGAGAACCTGCGAACGCAGCGCGAACAGCATCTGCGCGCCGCGGCAGAGCTCGACAATGTGCGCAAGCGCGCCCAGCGCGACATCGAAAGCGCGCACCGCTACGCGCTCGAGCGGTTTGCCGCAGAACTGCTGCCGGTGCGTGACAGCCTGGAACTTGGCGTGCGCAACGGCGTGCAAACCGATCCGCAGAGCGTGCTCGCGGGGCAGCAAGCCACGCTACAGCTGCTCGAGCGCGCCTTCGAGAAGTTCTCGATCAAGCAGATCGAGGCGAGCGGGCAGCGTTTCGATCCGAGTTTGCACGAGGCCGTGCTGATGCAGGAAGCGCCCAATGCCGCGCCCAATTCGGTGCTGCAGGTGGTGCAGTCCGGCTATGAGCTCAATGGCCGATTGCTGCGTCCAGCGCGCGTGGTGGTTGCGACGGCACCGGGGGCAAAGGCATAACGGCTCGAGTACAGTTAACGGGTGGGCGGGCGAGGGCTAACGACTTGAAACCAAAGCCCCGAGCCCAATTTAGAACGGTCACAGCGCAGAAGTTATTTGGAGTTTGACCCATGAGCAAGGTAATCGGCATCGATCTGGGCACGACGAACTCGTGCGTGGCGATCATGGAGGGCGGTAAGCCGCGCGTGATCGAGAACAGCGAGGGCGATCGCACCACCCCCTCAATCGTCGCCTTCAGCAAGGACGACGAGGTGCTGGTCGGGCAGTCGGCCAAGCGTCAGGCGGTCACCAATCCGCAGAACACGCTGTTCGCGGTCAAGCGCCTGATCGGACGCAAGTTCGACGACGATGTCGTGCAGAAAGACATCGGGATGGTGCCCTACAAGATCGTCAAGGCCGACAACGGCGACGCCTGGGTCGATGTGCACGGCAAGAAGATGGCTCCGCCGGAGATCTCCGCGCGCGTACTCATGAAGATGAAGAAGACCGCCGAAGACTATCTCGGCGAGACCGTGACCGAGGCGGTCATCACGGTGCCGGCATATTTCAACGACTCGCAGCGCCAGGCGACCAAGGACGCCGGTCGCATCGCGGGTCTGAACGTAAAGCGCATCATCAACGAGCCGACGGCGGCCGCGCTGGCCTATGGGTTGGACAAGCAGGGCGCGGACCGAAAGATCGCGGTCTACGACTTGGGCGGGGGCACCTTTGATGTCTCGATCATCGAGATCGCCGAGGTCGATGGGGAGCGCCAGTTCGAAGTGCTCTCGACCAACGGCGATACCTTTCTCGGCGGTGAAGATTTCGACCTGCGTGTGATCAACTTTCTCGCCGATGAGTTCCTGAAAGAGTCCGGCGTCGATGTACGGCGCGACCCGCTGGCCATGCAGCGCCTCAAGGAGGCTGCGGAGAAGGCGAAGATCGAGCTGTCTTCGAGTCAGCAGACCGATGTGAATCTGCCCTACATCACGGCGGATGCCAGCGGTCCGAAGCATCTGAACGTCAAGCTCACGCGCGCCAAGCTCGAGTCGCTGGTCGAGGATCTGCTGCAACGGACCATTGGTCCGTGCCGCGTGGCGCTCAAGGATGCCGGGCTGGAAGCCAAGGATGTCGCCGAGGTCATTCTGGTCGGCGGTCAGACCCGCATGCCGCTGACGCAGAAATACGTGCGCGATTTCTTCGGCCAGGAGCCACGCAAGGACGTCAACCCCGATGAGGCCGTGGCGGTGGGCGCTGCGGTCCAGGCCGGCGTGCTCTCGGGCGAGGTCAAGGATGTGCTGCTGCTGGATGTGACACCGCTCTCGCTCGGCATCGAGACGCTCGGCGGGGTCATGACCAAGCTGATCGAGAAGAACACGACGATTCCGACTAAGGCCGCGAACGTGTTCTCGACCGCGGACGACAACCAGACTGCGGTGACCATCCATGTATTGCAGGGCGAGCGTGAGCGCTCGCAGGACAACAAGTCGCTCGGCAAGTTCGATCTGACCGACATTCCGCCGGCCCCGCGCGGCATGCCGCAGGTCGAGGTCACCTTCGACATCGATGCCAATGGCATTCTGAACGTGTCGGCCAAGGACAAGGCGACCGGTAAGGAGCAGCGCATCGTGATTCGCGCCTCGAGCGGCCTGAACGAGGACGAGATCAAGCGCATGGTCAAGGACGCCGAGGCGCATGCGGCCGAGGATCGCAAGTTTCGCGAGCTGGTCGAGACCCGCAATCGCGCCGATGCGATGGTGCATGGGGTCGAGAAGGCGCTCAAGGATCTGGGCGATAAGGTCACGGGCGATGAGCGGGCCAAGGCCGAGTCCGCGCTCGGCGATCTCAGAGCAGTGCTCAAGTCGGACGATAAAGAGGCGATTGAGAAAAAGACCGAGGCTCTGGGGCAGGCCTCTGCCAGCATCGCGCAGCGTGCCTATGCCGCGAGCCAGCCACCCGGTGGCGGCGGCGGCGCGGGGCCCGGTGGACCGAGCGGTCATGCGGACGGCGAGGGTGCCGCTGGTGCCTCCTCCTCCGGGGCTGGCGCGAAGCCGCAGGAAAACGTGGTCGATGCGGAGTTCGAGGAAGTGCGAGACAAGGGCCGACGGGCCTCCTGAGGCGCGTGAGATCATGTGAGACAGCCGCCGGGCACTGCGAAGTGCCCGGCGGCTGTCGCGTCTGCGGATAAATCGACGGGATTGACAGGGTCTCATGCCGAAGCGTGATTACTACAGGGTGCTGGATCTGGCTCGCAACGCGAGCGAGGCGGAAATCAAGAAGGCCTATCGCCGCCTGGCCATGAAGTTCCACCCCGATCGCAATCCAGGCGATCACGAAGCCGAAGAGAAGTTCAAGGAGGCCAAGGAAGCCTACGAGGTGCTCTCGGAGACGCAAAAGCGTGCGGTCTACGACCAGTACGGCCATGCCGGCGTCGAGGCGAGTCGCAACGCGCATTCGGGCGCATCGGGCTTTACCGGCGCCGAAGCTTTCAGTGACATCTTCGGCGATGTGTTCGGCGACATTTTCGGCGGTGCGCGGCGCGGGGGCAGCGGCCCGCAGGTCTTTCGCGGCGCCGATCTGCGCTACGAGGTCGAATTGGACCTTGGCGAGGCGGTCTTCGGTCGCACGATCGAGATCGACGTCAATAAATTCATCGAGTGTGAGCTCTGCCGCGGCACGGGCGCTGCCAAAGGCTCCGCACCGAGCACCTGCGAGACCTGCAGCGGTACCGGGCAGGTGCGTATCTCGCAGGGATTCTTCACCTTGCAGCAGACCTGCCCGCATTGCCGCGGGTCCGGCCGCATCGTGCGCAATCCGTGCGATCAGTGCCTGGGTCAGGGTCGCATCCGCCGCTCCAAGAAACTGTCGGTGAAGATTCCACCTGGCGTGGACACCGGCGATCGCGTGCGGCTGGCGGGCGAGGGTGAGGCAGGCCGCAACGGCGGGCCGGCCGGGGATCTGTATGCCGAGGTCCGCGTGCGCGATCACGCGATTTTCGAGCGCGATGGGATTCACCTGAGCTGTGAAGTGCCCATTGGCTTCACGACCGCAACGCTCGGCGGCAGTGTCGAGGTACCCACGCTCGATGGCCATGTCGTACTCAAGATTCCGGCCGAGACCCAGTCGGGGCGGGTATTCCGGCTGCGCGAGAAGGGCGTGAAGTCGGTGCGCGGTCCGACGCGTGGGGATCTGTTCTGCCGGGTCGTGGTCGAGACGCCGGTGCACCTGTCGCACGAGCAGCGCGCGCTGCTGCGCGAGCTGGATGATTCGCTCAAGTGCGATGGCGGCAAGCACACGCCGCGACAGAAAACTTTCCTGGAGGGCGTGAAGCAGTTCTTCTCCGGCGGCGCGACGTGAGCGCTGCTGGCACCCTCGCACCCATCCGTACCGTGCTGATCGGCGCCAACGGCCGCATGGGCTTGAACATTCTGCGGCTGCTGCCGCATTTCCCGGCGCTACAGCTGTGCGGCGCGGTGGCCTCCGAAAGCAGTACCGCGATTGGCGAGGATGCCTTAGAGCGCGTCGGCGCCCCGAGCGGCGGCGTGAAGCTGTCCGCGGCGCTGCCGCCGCTGCTGCGCGATGCCGACCTCGCGATCGATTTCTCGAGTGCGCGGGCCGCGGCGGCCAACCTGGCGGCTTGCGTCGCCGCTCGTGTGCCTTTGCTGCTCGGCACGACCGGCCTGCCGCGCGAGTTGCAGGCGCCGCTTGCCGCCGCGGCGGACAGCATCGCGTTGCTGGTCGCGCCGAACACGAGTCCGGGACTGAACCTGCTGCTCGACCTGGTTCGCACCGCCGCTCGCGCGCTGCCGCTTGGCTACGACATCGAGATCCTCGAGACCCACCACCGCGACAAGGCCGATGCGCCGTCGGGTACGGCGCTGGCGCTGGGCCAAGCGGCCGCCCAAGGGCGCGGCGTGGTACTCGATGAGCAGGCCATTTATGCGCGACAGGGCGCCACGGGCGCGCGCGCGGCGGGGCAGATCGGCTTCGCGGCTGTGCGCGGCGGCGACGTGGTCGGCGAGCACGAGGTCATGTTCCTGGGCGACGGCGAGCGCCTCGTGCTGCGTCACGGCGTCACCGATCGCTCGGTGTTCGCGCGCGGGGCCTTGATCGCCGGGCAATGGCTCGCGCGCAAGCCCCCGGGACGGTATGGGATGAGCGATGTATTTTTTAGTGAAAACAATTAAATACGACGTATACCTGCGATCGTGCTTAGTATTCGGGTACTGAGGTTGGGTTTAGCTTGCGGGAAGCAGAAGTCCCAGATTGGCGTGGACACGGACGGTAGGGGTCTTTACACTTTTACCCGTAATCCGAGTATCGGGTTAGTCCGCACAAGGCGGGAGGATGTTCCACAAGAACTCCTCCCGCTTTGTGCATGTGCAGATCGTAAAGTGACCCTGGAACCGCTAAGCCGAAGTTCCGGGGCACTGGAAGGAGAGGCATGAAGTGACTGCACCGGCGGTGCTGGCTCTGGCAGACGGGTCCATCTTCAAAGGCCAATCCATTGGCGCCGCCGGCAATACCACAGGTGAGGTCGTTTTCAATACCGCCATCACCGGCTATCAGGAAATCCTTACTGATCCGTCCTACGCGCGCCAGATCGTCACGCTGACCACTCCGCATATAGGTAACACCGGAGTCACGCCGGAAGACATGGAGTCGGCGCAGATCTACGCCTCAGGTCTCGTGGTGCGTGATCTGTCGCTGATCCCGAGCAGTTGGCGCGCCTCGGGTTCACTGAGCGAGTTCCTGCAACGCGGGCGTATCGTCGCGATCGCCGGCATCGATACGCGCCGCTTGACGCGCTTGCTGCGCGAAAAAGGCGCCCAATCCGGCTGCATCATGACCGGCGAGCGCCTCGATGAGAGCGCGGCGGTGCGTGCCGCGCGCGCCTTCCCGGGCCTCAAGGGCATGGATCTGGCCAAGGTCGTCAGCACCCGCCAACAGTATCAGTGGAACGATGGCAGCATCGGCCGCGATGCCTCGTCACTGCGCGCGGCACAACGGCTGCACGTGGTCGCATATGACTACGGGATCAAGCGCAATATCCTGCGTCTGATCGCCGATCAGGGCTGTCGTATCACGGTGGTGCCGGCGCAGACCCACGCTGCCGAGGTGCAGGCAATGAATCCCGATGGCGTGTTCTTATCCAACGGGCCCGGCGATCCGGAGCCCTGCGAGTACGCCATCAAAGCCATTTCCGAGCTACTCGAGACCGACATGCCGATCTTCGGCATCTGCCTCGGTCACCAGCTGCTCGGGCTCGCGAGCGGCGCGAGCACCGTGAAGATGAAATTCGGACACCACGGAGCAAACCACCCGGTACAGGAACTCTCCAGCGGCCGTGTCCTGATCACGAGCCAGAATCACGGTTTTGCAGTCGATGAAGCGACGCTGCCCGCGCATCTGATTCCAACGCATCGTTCGCTGTTCGACGGCACGCTGCAGGGCATGGCGCGCATCGACCGGCCGGCCTTCAGCTTCCAGGGTCACCCCGAAGCCAGTCCTGGTCCACACGATCTCAAACCGCTGTTCGATGGATTCGTGCAGGCGATGGTGCGGCGCCTGCAACTGCAGCTGCGGGCATTGCGGATCAACCCGCGCAAACAAAGCGCCGAACGTTAGCTCCCCGTGCCCAAACGTACCGACATCCAGAGCATCCTGATCATCGGCGCGGGCCCGATCGTGATCGGCCAGGCGTGTGAGTTCGACTACTCCGGGGCGCAGGCGTGCAAGGCGTTGCGCGAGGAGGGCTACCGCGTGATCCTGGTCAATTCCAATCCGGCCACGATCATGACCGACCCCGAAACCGCCGATGTCGTCTACATCGAGCCGGTGAACTGGCGCACCGTGGCGCGCATTATCGAGCGCGAGCGGCCCGATGCGCTGCTGCCGACCATGGGCGGGCAGACCGCGCTCAACACCGCACTCGACCTGGTGCGCGAGGGCGTGCTCAAGCAGTACAACGTCGAGCTCATCGCCGCCTCGCGCGAAGCGATCGATATGGCGGAGGACCGCGAGCGTTTTCGCAATGCCATGCGCGAGATCGGTCTGGAGGTTCCGCACTCCCAGATCGCACGCAGCCTGCAGGAGGCGCTCGCGGTACAAGGCAGCATCGGCTTTCCGATCGTGATCCGGCCGTCCTTCACCCTTGGCGGCAGCGGTGGGGGTATCGCCTACAACCGTGAGGAATTCGAGGCCATGGTGCAGCGCGGTCTGGACGCATCGCCCACGCGCGAGTTGCTGCTCGAGGAGGCCGTGCTCGGCTGGAAGGAATTTGAGATGGAGGTGGTGCGCGATCGCAAGGATAACTGCATCATCGTCTGCTCGATCGAGAACTTCGATCCGATGGGGGTGCATACCGGGGATTCGATCACCGTCGCCCCGGCTCAGACCCTGACCGACAAGGAATACCAGCGCATGCGCGATGCCTCGATCGCCGTGCTGCGCAAGATCGGCGTCGAGACGGGCGGATCGAACGTGCAGTTCGCGGTCAATCCCAAGGACGGGCGGCTGCTCGTGATCGAGATGAACCCGCGGGTTTCACGCTCCTCGGCCCTGGCGTCCAAGGCCACGGGCTTTCCGATCGCCAAGGTCGCGGCGAAGCTCGCGGTCGGCTACACGCTCGATGAGCTCAAGAACGAGATCACCGGCGGGGCGACGCCGGCATCGTTCGAGCCCTCGATCGATTACGTGGTCACGAAGATCCCGCGCTTTACGTTCGAGAAATTCCCGGCCGCCAACAACCGCCTGACCACGCAGATGAAGTCGGTCGGCGAGGTCATGGCGATCGGACGCACGTTTCAGGAATCGCTGCACAAGGCGTTGCGCGGGCTGGAGACCGGGCTCGACGGCTTGGATCCGGTGCTGAGCCTGCCATTGTCGGAGGAGTCCGAGAAAGAGCTGGTCTACGAACTGCGCTCGCCGGGTGCGGATCGGCTGCTGTATGTGGCCGATGCATTTCGGGCGGGATGGGATATCGAGCGTGTCGCCGAGCTCACGGCCATCGACCCGTGGTTCCTGGCGCAGATTGCCGATCTGATCGCCGAGGAGGGGCGGGTGCGGCGCGAAGGCGAGGGTGCGCTCGGCATCGAGCGCCTGCGCGCGCTCAAGCGCAAGGGGTTCTCCGATCGGCGGCTCGCCTCGCTGACACGCTCGAGCGAGGCGGCGATCCGCGGCAAGCGGCGCGAGTTCGCGATCGCGCCCGTCTACAAGCGTGTCGACACTTGCGCGGCGGAGTTTTCCACTTCGACCGCGTATCTGTACTCGACCTACGAGGAGGAGTGCGAGGCCGAACCGAGCAAGCGCGGGAAGATCATGATCCTGGGCGGCGGTCCGAACCGCATCGGCCAGGGCATCGAGTTCGATTATTGCTGCGTGCACGCGGCCATGGCGCTGCGCGAGGAGGGTTTCGAGACCATCATGGTCAACTGCAATCCCGAGACGGTCTCGACCGACTACGACACCTCGGATCGGCTGTATTTCGAACCGCTGACGCTCGAGGACGTGCTCGAGGTAATAGCGAAGGAAAAGCCTGACGGCGTGATCGTGCAGTTCGGCGGCCAAACCCCGCTCAAGCTCTCGCGGGCGCTTGAAGCCGCTGGCGCGCCGATCATCGGCACCTCGCCGGATTCGATCGATGTCGCCGAGGATCGCGAGCGCTTTCAGCAGCTGGTGCGTCGACTGGGGCTCAAGCAGCCCGCCAATGCCACGGCGCGTAACGAGGAGCAGGCGGCGATGCTGGCGCGCGAAGTCGGCTATCCGCTGGTGGTGCGACCCTCCTACGTGCTGGGTGGCCGCGCGATGGAAATCGTGTTCAACGAGGATGATCTGCGCGTCTACATGGGGCATGCCGTGCACGTCTCCAATGACAGTCCGGTGCTGCTCGACCGCTTTCTCGATGTCGCGATCGAGGTCGATGTCGATGCGGTGTGCGACGGTGAGGACGTGCTGATCGGCGGCATCATGGAGCACGTCGAACAGGCCGGCGTGCATTCGGGGGATTCGAGCTGCTCGCTGCCGCCCAACAGTCTGTCGGCCGAGCTGCAGGATGAGCTGCGCGCGCAAACGCGCAAACTCGCTCGGGCACTGAATGTGATCGGGCTCATGAACGTCCAGTTTGCGATCCAGAATGGCACGGTCTACGTGCTCGAAGTCAATCCTCGCGCCTCGCGCACCGTACCCTTCGTGTCCAAGGCCACCGGCGTGCCGATCGCCAAGATCGCCGCCCGGGTCATGACCGGCCGCAAGCTGCGCGATCTCGGGGTATTGTCCGAGCGCGTGCCGAAGTACTATTCGGTCAAGGAAGCAGTGTTCCCGTTCATCAAGTTTCCCGAGGCCGATCCAATCCTGGGCCCGGAAATGAAATCCACCGGCGAGGTCATGGGCACCGGACGCACCTTTGGCGAGGCCTATGCGAAGTCGCAGAGCGCCTCCGGCGTAGTACTGCCGCGGCTCGGTTGCTGCCTGATCAGCGTGCGTGAGCGCGATAAGAATGGCGCGGTGCCGCTGGCGCGCCGCCTGATTGCGCACGGGTTCACGATCGTCGCCACCACCGGCACGGCGCTGACGCTCACGGCCGCCGGCATCGAGTGTCGCCGCGTGAACAAGGTACGCGAAGGGCGTCCGCACATCGTCGATATGATCAAGAACGATGAGATCGATCTGATCGTCAATACCACCGAAGGCAAGCAGGCCATTCTCGAGTCCAACTCCATCCGCCGCGAGGCGGTTCACCGACGCGTCACCTACTACACGACGCTGGCCGCCGCGCTCGCGACCTGCGAGGCGCTGGATCATCTCGATGAGGTCGACGTCAACCGGCTGCAGGATCTGCATCAGCAGGTCACCGCCCGCGAAGCGAGCCCGCCGCGCGCTGCAGCCCCGCAGCGCGAGGTCGGCACATGAAGCGCTCGCCGATGACGCTGCGCGGTGCCGAACTGCTGCGTGTGGAGCTCAAGCGGTTGAAGTCCGGAGATCGCCCGCGCGTGATCAAATCGATCGCTGAGGCCCGCAGCCATGGGGACCTGTCTGAAAACGCGGAGTACCACGCTGCGCGCGAGCAACAGGGCTTCATCGAGGGGCGCATCATGGAGATCGAATCGCGGCTGGCGGCGGCTGAGATCATCGATGTGGCGAGCCTGCCGGTCACGGGCCGTGTGGTGTTCGGCGCGACCGTCGAACTCGAGGATCAGGACGAAGGCGCGGCCGTCACGTACCAGATCGTCGGCGAGGATGAGGCCGATATCCGCTCCGGGCGCATCTCCGTGACCTCCCCGATCGCGCGCGCGTTAATCGGCAAGAAGTCCGGCGAGGTCGTCGATGTGGCCGCGCCCGGCAAGACCAGCAGCTACGAGATCCTCTCGGTCAAATACCTCTAGCGGCTTGACTTCGCTTCCGGAACATACATACTGGTCGGTATGTTAAGTTCGGCCGCGACGCAACCCCCAAGTCGTATTACGCGGCGCAATTCGCAGCGCACGCGCGAGCGCTTGCTGCAGGCCGCGTTCCGTGAGATCCACAAGTCGGGCTACCGCGGCACGGATCTTAAGACGCTGCTGGAACAGGCGGGCGTGACCAAAGGGGCCATGTACCACCATTTTGCGAGCAAGGAGGCCTTGGGGTACGCGGTCGTGGATGATGTGATTGCGCTCATCACGCGCGAGAAGTGGCTGCGGCCGTTGCAGCAGACTGCCAATCCTGTTGACACGCTGATCGACATTGTGCAGTCCACGTCCTTGAGAGCCGAGGATGTGCGCTGCGGTTGCCCGCTCAACAATCTGTCGCACGAGATGGCGCCCCTTGATGAGGGCTTCAGGCGCAGGACGGCGAAGGTCTTTGCCGACTGGCACGGGGGCATCGTCGTGGCCCTGCAACGGGGAAAGCAGCGCGGCCTGGTGCGCGCACAGGTCGATCCATTCGAAACCGCAAACTTTCTGATCGCCCTCTACGAGGGTTACCTGTCCCTGGCGAAGAACGCGCAGGACGTGTATGTGCTGCAATCGGGACAGCGCAGCATGATTCATTACCTGGAATCTCTGCGCGCGCCGCATGCGGCGCAGAGTGAGACATGAACTACACCCCGTTTGCACCGCTCGAGACGCCGCGCTTTGCCCACCGCAAGCCGCTGCTGATTGCGGGCTTGCGCCGACACTTCAGCACCGGTGCGTTGCACGAGATTCCGCTGCTGTGGCGGGATTTCGCACAGCGTCGTGCCAGGATCCCCGGCGCAGTGGGCCACACGGCCTACGGCCTCGTGATCCACAGCGCGCACGCAGCCGGCAGTGTCGAGTACCTGGCGGCGGTGGAGGTTGCGAGCCTCGCGGCGCTGCCCGATGAATTCAATTCAAAGAGCATTCCGGCGCATCAGTACGCGATTTTCCCGCATCGCGGACACGTCTCGACACTCAAGCACACCATGAATGCCATTTGGAATGAGTGGCTGCCCACCTCAGGGCGGGTCGTGGCGCACCCCGACGCCGACTCACCCAGCATGATCGAGTACTACGGCGAGGATTTCGATCCCGAGGCCGGACTGGGAGCCATCGAAGTGTGGCTGCCAATCAAGATTTGAGGCAGAAGTGCGGTGACGAGCAAAGCCTCGCGACCTACATGCTGCGCAACGCTAGCCTTCCGGCAGCGGGATGCGCGAGAGCGGTGCGCGCGGCTTGAACAACACC
>ODAK010002219.1_pt1 | contig 20506 bp, 16 predicted proteins | sample 1539591 | NCBI WGS metagenome assembly ODAK01 (sample SAMEA3539303, study PRJEB22396) | soil metagenome | biome: tundra; feature: field; material: soil | place: USA | collected 2010-05 | depth 0.15 m | reverse complement strand
AAGCAGATCGACGATGGCAACGTGGCGGGCCCGAGCCTGTATTTGTCGAGCACCTATATCGATCCGGCTCCGAATGCGCATTCCGATCCGGCTCAATTGGCGCAATCGGTCAGCAGAATGGTGAAGGCAGGGGTGACTTCTATCAAGGTTTACACGCACATACGCCTGCCGGAGCTGGCGGCGGTGATTGAGGAAGCCCATCGGGACGGAGTCAAAGTGACCGGGCATTTGTGCGCTGTGGGATTTACGGAAGCAGCAGGGCTGGGGATCGATAACCTGGAGCACGGGCTGATTGTGGATACGGAGTTTTTCTCTCACCGGCAGGCAGGAGAATGTCCAGACTGGAACAGCGTGCTGGCGGAACTGGTGCGAATGGACGTGAAAGGACCGCAAATCCAGGGGCTGATCGGGCTGCTTGTACAGCGCAGGGTCGCGGTCACTTCCACGTTGCCGGTTTTCGAAAGTCTATCGGCGTCGCGGCTGCCGACACTGGATGCGCGAACGTTTCTGATGCTGGCACCGCCGGTCCAGGCCGCATACCAGGCATACGTGAGCAGAGAATCGAGATCATCGGATCGCCGGTGGGAGGGGATGCTCAGGAAAGAGATGGCGTTTGAGCGCGAATTCGTGAAGGCGGGCGGGCTGCTGATGGCAGGGACCGATCCGACGGGATGGGGCGGCGTGATTGCAGGCTTCGGGGATCAGCGCGAGGTCGAATTGCTGGTGGAAGCGGGTTTCAAGCCGGAGGAAGCTATGCGGATCGCGACGTCGAACGGGGCGGTTTTCAATGGGATTGAAGACCGCGTCGGAACGATTGCCGCGGGCCGGCAGGCGGATATGGTGGTGGTACGCGGGAATCCGGCGGTCCACGTGAAGGACATCGAGAATACAGAGATTGTTTTCAGGAACGGCGTCGGCTACGATTCGCTCGCGCTGTTGAAGTCGGTGGTGGGGCAGGTCGGGAGGTAGCGGCACCGGAATCAGGAGGGCTGAAGCCCACCCCATCGAATCAGATTAGTGGTTCGGGATTCTGGCCGACTGCAGGGTGGCATGGAAGGCGTCCAGATCCGAGGGGGCTCCTTTGAACGCGCCTATCAGGCCGGAGCCGTTGGCGATGCAGGCGCTTTCGGTTTCATCCGGTGATTCGATGCATTTGATCTTGCCGGCGGGCGAATCGAGTGCGGTGACCGTGGGTTCAACGGTCGTCATGATTTTCATCGTCTGTTGGGTACGGAGCAGCCACGCGTCTTCCCGTCCGATGAACGCCGGCTGAACACGGATTTCCATGGAGGAGCGGATCTTCGAGCAGAAGACCGTCCAGCACGGGGTGAATGCGGCGATGGCTTTCTCATCGGCGAGCGAATTCCAGGTGCGGGGGACGTGAACTTCGGCGCTGCTGTTGCGGGCGATGGGGTCGCGGAAGGCCGATGATGCGACAACCTTGAAGCTGGGCCAGAGGACACCGGCCAGAGCGAGCAGGCACACGAGTGCGAGTAGCCGCCTCATCTGACAAGCACCCTTCTTAATAACAGCCAGCCCGCGATTGGCGGTAAAGCTACCAGCCAGCAGACAGGTGTGAAGCCGAAGTGGTCGACCAGATTTCCGATCACCGGTGAGATGACGGTCTGCAGCAGGCCGTAAGCGAAGACAAGCGCTGAAATGGCGGTGCCGGCGTGTTCGCCGCCCCAGATGTCCACGGGGATCGTGTAGAGGTTGACGCTGCCCGCGGTGACCCAGAAGTAGCTGGCGGAAATGGCGGTCATCGCCCAGATCGGCGTGGGGCTGAGCGGGACGAGAACGGTCATCAGGCAGCCGATAGCGCTTACGAGGGTGCCGAGGACGCGGGCCTCGACAGGTGGCGCGCCGGCGTCGATGGCGCGACGGGAGATCCAGCCGCCGACGAAGCCGCCGAGGGTGGCAGCGATCGGAGGCACCCACGCGTACCAGGAAGCGGACTCTGTCGTGAGGCCAAAGTTCTGCACCAGGAAGACCGTGGTCCAGTTCGACCAGAGGGTATAGATGCCCATCCAGAGGATGTTCGCCAGGACGAGGATGATGAGGCGCCGGTCCTTCAGCAGGCGGAACATGCCGGGCTGTTTTTGGGGCAGGACGGCCTGATAAGGCTCGACACGGCTGCGGACGGCGATCCAGACGGGAATCCAGGCGAAGCCGAGGGCGGCACAGACGAAGAAGGGACTGCGCCAGCCAGTCATTGAAGCGACGAGCAGGGGCGCGCCGACGCCGGCGATACTGAGGCCCACCTGGGTCATAGCGGCTCCGACGGCCCGATTTTTCGGCGCCAGGTAGATGGCGTTGAGCTTGCCGGCGGCCGGCACGCCTGCGGATTCCCAGATGCCGAGGAAGACGCGCGTGGCGGCGAGTTGGCTTAGGCTGCGGGTCCAGCCGGAGAGAGCGGTGGCGAGGGACCAGAGGGCGACGGCCCAGAGGATGCCGGCTTCGAGTCCGACGCGGTCGAGAAACCAGCCGACGAAGGGCGAGGCGAACGTATAAGAGAAAGAGAACGCAGACAAAAGCCAGCCGTAATCCGTCTTGCTTAAGTGGAACTCAGCCATGATGCGCGGGGCGGCAGCCGACAGGGTGAGGCGGTCGAGGTAGTTCCAGGCGGAGGAGAGGGCGAAAACGGAGACAGCGGTCCAGCGGGCGGTTTCAGAGGAAGTGCGCAAGTTGAATCATGAGTGTACCTTGCGGGCTGTCGAGGGCTTAAACAAAAAACCCCTGCTGCTGCAACCCTGTAAGCGGAGGATAACGAGTCGATTTTTATGGCCAGCACTCCCGAAAGCAACTGACCTCGAACACGCCATCCCTGTCGCCCCGGTGTTGCAGCAGAGGGCAGGTTGAGTTACTTCAACGATTCGGCATTAGGATAGCAAACAAGCCTCCACAAAGTCGCGTTTTCAACTCATTGATTCTAATCGCCAAGGTATTCGTCAGAACGTAGCTGCCGTAGTGACTCGCGCGAGTACTGTGTCCGGATGACTCAGTTTCAGTACAAGGGCAAAGTTATTGCTCGGCTGCTGGCATGCCAGGGGACGCGAATGGTGCGATTACACAGCGGGAATTCGGGCGGACAGGTGTTAAGATTTCGGCGCTCGGCATGGGTGGCCATCATCTGGGAGACGCGGAGGATCAGCCGACCGCAACCAAGCTTGTCCATGAAGCTATCGACGGCGGTATCAGCTTTTTTGACAACTGTTGGGAATACCATCGGGGGAAATCGGAAGACTGGCTTGGCGCGGCGCTACAGGGCAAGCGCGAGCAGATCTTCCTGATGACCAAAGTCTGCTCGCATGGAAGAGATAAAGATCTTGCGCTGCGGATGCTGGAACAGTCGCTGCGGCGGCCGCGGACGGACCATCTGGATCTGTGGCAGATACACGGTGTGTCATTTGAGAACGATCCGGAACTCTTTATCAGGCCGAACGGGGCTGCCGAGGCGCTGCTGCAGGCGAAAAAGCAGGGCAGAGTGCGGTTCGTCGGGTTTACGGGCCATAAAGATCCGGGCATGCATTTGAAGATGCTGCGGACAGGGTTTCAGTTCGACTCGGTGCAGATGCCGCTGAATGCGTTCGACGCGTCGTTCCGCAGTTTTCAGAAGCAGGTGGTGCCGGAAGCGCGCCGGAACGGGATGGCGGTGCTGGGCATGAAGCCGTTCAGCGGCACGGCGGATCCCGTGAAGAAGGGCGCGGTGACGGCGGAGGCAGCGTTGCGCTACGCGATGAGCGTGGAGGGCGTGACAGTCACGATCGCCGGCATGGAAAAGCCGGAAGTGCTGCGGCAGAATCTGCAAATCGCGCAGAATTTTAAACCGATGGCAGCGGAGGAGATGCGGGCACTGGAAAATCGCGTGCGCGCGAACGCGGGCGATGGCCGGTACGAGCTCTATAAGGTTTCGATTAAGTACGACAATCCTGAGGCGAGGTTGGCACACGATTTCCCGCTCGATATGGCGCAGAAGGAAGCGCGGGAAATGATGCGGTTGACCGAAAACACGGGGAAGCCGTTTCCGGATCTGAAGGCGCAATGACATGGCACGGTACACCAGGCGGGAATTCATCGGCGATGCCGTGCTGGCGGGTGGCGTGATGGCTCTTGACGGTCTGGCCGAGGCGCAGAACTCGACTGTGGATATTCCGAAGCGGCCGCTGGGGAAGACAAGGCTTTCAACATCGATCCTGGGCGCAGGCGGCTACTATCTGGGGTCGGCGAAGGATGACGCGACGGCGAAGCTGATTGTGGATCAGGCGCTTGACGCGGGCATTAATTTCTTCGACAACTGCTGGGAGTATCACGACGGCGTAAGCGAAGAGCGGCTGGGGGCGGCGCTGAAGGGCAAGCGGGACAAGGTGATCCTGATGACGAAAGTCTGCACGTATGGGCGCGGCAAGGCCCTTGCGATGGAGATGCTGGAGGCGTCGCTGCGGCGGCTGCAGACAGACCATCTGGATGTTTGGCAGATCCACGAAGTGATTTACGATAACGATCCGGACTTGATCTTCGCGGCGGGCGGGGCGGCGGAAGCGCTGATGGAGGCGAAGCGGCAGGGGAAAGTGCGGTTCGTGGGGTTCACCGGGCACAAGGATCCGGCGATTCATCTGAAGATGCTGTCGCACGGTTTTTCGTTTGACACGGTGCAGATGCCTCTGAATGCATTCGACGCGTCGTTCCGCAGTTTCGAGCAGCACGTGTTGCCGGAAGCAAACCGGCTGGGGATCGCGCCGCTCGGCATGAAGAGTCTGGGCGGCAGCGGCGAGATGGTGCGCAAGGGCGGGGTCACGCCGGAAGAGGGTCTGCGTTACGCGATGAGTCTGCCGGTGGCGGTTACGATCAGCGGGATGGAGACGCCGGAAGTGCTGCAGCAGAATCTGGCGGTGGCGCGCGGGTTCAAGCCGCTGAGTGCTTCGCAGATGCAGGCACTTCGGGAGCGCAGTAAACACGAGTTGTTCAAGACCACGAAGAAGTACGACGGGAAAGAAGGACGCAAGGTACACGAGTTTCCCGATACGGATGAGCTGCCCGCGTAGCAGTGAGTAACCACTCCCTTGCAGCCGCGGCTCGGTTACGGTCATCTCGTTCTGAGCCACGCGCGCAAGCAAGTGGTCCTGGGGCACCGCAACAGCATCCGCTTCACTTCGCCGGTGAAGGCGTCGAAAGTCTAAACTGTAACGGTGGGTCGCATCCGGGTCCTTTCGGACCACGTCGCTAACAAAATTGCGGCGGGCGAGGTCGTGGAGCGGCCGGCGTCCGTTGTCAAAGAGTTGCTGGAGAACTCGCTCGATGCGGGGTCGACGAGCATTCGCGTCGAGATCGAGAACGGCGGGCGGCGGTTGATTCGGATTGCCGATGATGGCTGCGGCATGCTGCGCGACGACGCGCTGTTGGCGTTCGAACGGCACGCGACCAGCAAGCTGCACGATGTAAAAGATCTGCTGTCGATCGGCACGCTGGGATTTCGAGGGGAGGCGCTGCCTTCGATTGCGTCGGTGTCTCGGCTGTTGCTCGAAACGCGTTCGCTCGATGAACAGACGGGCACGCGAGTCGAGATCGCGGGCGGCAAGATTCTGGTCTGCGATGAGATTGCGCGCGGCGGCGGGACGACGATCGCGGTGCGGGATTTATTCTTCAATGTGCCGGCGCGGAAGAAATTTTTGCGCTCGGAGCAGACGGAACTGGCGCATATTGCGTCGCTCGTGACGCATTACAGTCTGGCGCATCCTGACAAGACGTTCGAATTGTGGAACGGCGGCGCGAATTTGCTGCATGCGACCCCGGTCGAAACGCTGCGCGAGAGAGTGTTTCAGGTGTTCGGGAATCAGTTGCTGGAAGACCTGATTGAGCTGCAGCCGCAGAGCAGGGAACTGCAGATGCCGGAGGCGGACGAGCCTGCGCGCACGTATTCGGTGTGTGGATTTGTTTCGCGGCCTCAGGTGCAGAAGAACAATCGCAATTCGATTTTCGTGTTTGTGAACGGGCGGCTGATTCGGGATCGTCTGGTGCTGCATGCGCTGTCGAGCGCGTATCACAATCTGATGCCGCCCGCGTGTTATCCGTTCGCGCTGCTGTTTCTGGACTGCGATTGCGAGGAAGTCGATGTGAACGTGCATCCTTCGAAGACGGAAGTGCGGTTCCGGCATCAATCGTGGGTGCATGATTTCGTGCGCGATGCGGTGCGGGAGCAGTTGATGCTGTCGCGGCCGGCTCCGAGTTTTGCGGCTGCAATGTCTCCCAAGCCACAGGCTGGCGCCGCGCTGCCTTACTCGGAGTTTTCGCAGGTGATGCAGAACGAGACGGCGGGAGCTTCTCTGCCTGCGACCGTACCCGGAGTGTTCCCGGAGTACACGTTGTCGCCGCCGCAGGCGAATCCGGCGCAGCGGTTTGATTTCGGCGATGGGGCGATTCCGTTAAGCACGCCTCCGAAGACGGAGGGCGAGCAACCCCTGCGACTGCGCGTGCCCGATACGCATGGCGGTTTTCCGGCGGACCGCATGCCTGTCGAGCACGGGATGACGCGGATCGGCGAACTGCGGCCGCTCGGACAACTGCACAACAGCTTCATCATTGCGGCGGGCACGGACGGGCTCTGGATTATCGATCAGCACGTGGCGCATGAGCGCATCCTTTTCGAACAGGTGCTGACGCAGCAAGCCGCGGGGAGGGTGGAAGTGCAACATCTGCTGATGCCCGTGATCCTGCGGCTGACGCCGGAGCAGCAAATCGAGTATGCGCGGATTGCGGATGAACTGCAGAACTCCGGGTTTGAGACAGAGCCGTTCGGGAACAACACGATTGCGGTGAAGGCGGCGCCGTCGGTTGTGGGGCAGGGCGATCTGGAACGCGTGATTCTGGAGATTCTGGAGATCGCGGAGAACGAGCTGCGCAGCGTGTCGGTGTCGGATCTGCGGCGCGGGATTGCGGCGTCGATTGCGTGCCGGGCGGCAATTAAGATCAACACGCCGCTCGATCAGCGGAAGATGGAGTGGATGCTGCGGACGCTGGCGGCGACGGATTATCCGATGGCGTGTCCGCATGGACGGCCCGTGGCGCTGCAGTACAGCACGCGGGACATTCTGAAGTCTTTCCACCGGATCTGATTTCTCACGCCCGCAGAGGCCGACGTGGGCGTCGGCCGCAGGACGGGGGTCCTGCCCCACTGATATAGTTTTCTTAGCGCTGACCGAATTGGCGGCGACTACCGAGATACTGCTGGTCATGTAAGACCGGGACTTGATCTTAAGGACAGGTACCAGGGCAATGCTGAACGACGTTACTCCTTCCACAACACAAACACACTCCAGTAAAGATTTTCTGCGCGCGAAATGCCTGGGACGCCGGCTTTCGATGGTGACTTGCTACGACTATGCGTTCGCGCGACTGCTTGCGAAGAGCGCCATCGACGGCATTCTGGTGGGCGACAGCGCGGCGATGGTGATGCACGGTCACGCGTCCACCGTGTCGGCCAGCGTGGATTTGATGCGCATGCATACGGAGGCCGTCACGCGCGGTGCACCGGAGAAGTTCGTGGTTGCCGATATGCCGTTTCTTTCGTTCCGCAAAGGGCTGGGCGCGGCTATGGATGCGGCGGCCGTGCTGATGGCGGCGGGCGCGCAGGCCGTGAAGCTGGAGGGCGTCGACGGGCATGAGGATGTGATCCAGCGATTGGCCGAGAGCGGGGTGCCGGTGATGGGGCACCTGGGCTTGCAGCCGCAGTCGGTGAACGCGTATGGCGGCTTTCATGTGCAGGGGCGCGGCAGCGAATCGGCGCAGGAGATGCTGCGGCGGGCGAAGGCTCTCGAAGAGCTGGGCGCGTTCGCGATCGTGCTGGAATGTGTGCCGGCGGAACTGGCGCAGGAGATCACGGCCGCGCTGCGAATTCCGACGATCGGGATCGGCGCAGGTGCCGGGTGCGACGGCCAGATTCTCGTGCTGCAGGATCTGCTGGGGCTGAATCCGGACTTCCAGCCGAAGTTTGTGCGGCCGTTTGCGGATGGCGCGCGGTGCGTGCTCGAAGCGCTGGGGCGGTTCGATGAAGAAGTCAAGGCTGGCACGTTTCCGTCGGTGTCGGAGAGTTACCTGTGAAGGTGTGGCGAAGCGTGCCGGACTGGATCGAGCGGCGGCCGGGGCTGGTGGGAAGCATTGGTTTTGTTCCGACGATGGGGGCGCTGCACGCTGGGCACGCGTCGCTGGTGGAGCGATGCAGGCGCGAGAACGATGTCGTGGTGGTCACGATCTTCGTGAACCCTTCGCAGTTCAACGACCCGCGCGATCTGGAGCGGTATCCGCGGACGCAGGAGGAAGACTTGCGGCTGCTGGAGGCGTTGGGCGCGGACGAAATCGTCATCCCCTGCGAGGGGGATTTGTATCCGCATGGATATTGTTTCCGCATCGAGAATGATGCGAGCGCGCAGCTGATGGAGGGCGCGCGGCGGCCGGGGCATCTGCAGGGCGTGATGACGGCCGTGATGAAGCTGCTGAATCTGGTGCGGGCGGATCGGGCTTACTTCGGGGAGAAAGATTTTCAGCAGTTAAGAGTGGTGACGGAGATGGCGCGAGACTTTTTTGTGCCGACGGAGATCGTGGGTTGTCCCACGGTGCGGGAGGCTTCCGGGCTGGCGATGAGTTCGAGAAATGCGCTGCTGTCCCGCGAAGGGCATGAGAAAGCGGCAGAGATTTATCGGACGCTTACCAGCGCGGCGACCGCCGGGGAAGCGAGCAAGTCGCTTGTGAGCGCGGGCTTCACTGTTGATTACGTCGAAGAACACTGGGGACGGCGACTGGCCGCGGTGTTTCTCGATGGAGTCCGGCTGATCGATAATGTGCCCCTCCCGGTATCAGTGTGCTGCTGACGCTTGATGTAGGCAACAGCCAGATCTTCTGCGGCGTTTATGACGGCGAGGAACTGAGGGTCACGTTCCGGCGCACGTCGGGTATCCGCGCTTCTTCGGATGAGTTCGGCACGTTCTTTCGGACGACGCTGCGGGAGAACGGCGTCGACCCGGCGGAGATCGATATGGCGGCGATTTGTTCCGTTGCGCCGGATGCCGTGCATTCGCTGCGGAACTGCTTCCGGAAGTATTTCCGTTTCGAACCTTTTCTGCTACAGCCGGGCGTGAAGACGGGGCTGAAGATTCGTTATCGCAATCCGCTCGAAGTGGGCGCCGACAAGATTGCGAATGCGATCGCGGCACTGCAACGGTTTCCGGGAAGGAATCTGCTGATTGTGGACTTCGGTACGGCGACTACGTTGTGCGCGGTGAATAAAGAGAAAGAGTATCTGGGGGGCATCATCACGCCCGGGGTTCAGATTTCGATGGCGGCGCTGGAATCGCAGACGGCGCGGCTGCCGGTGGTGGAGATCGTGCGGCCGTCCGAAGTGCTGGGGCGCTCGACGGTGGAGAGTATCCAGGCCGGACTGTATTTCGGCACGCTCGCGACCGTGCGTTCACTGGCGGCTGCTGTCACGAACGAACACTTTGCGAAGGAAGAGCCCGTGCTGGTCGGTACCGGCGGCTTCGGGCGGCTGTTCGAAAAAGAAGATCTGTTTGATGATTTCGTACCGGAGTTACCATTAATCGGATTGCGGATCGCATGGCAAATGTCGCGCTGATCTTTCTTCTTACATTGCAGCTTGCCGCGACGCATGCCCGGTTTGAATCGGCGTCTGTCAGGCTGAGCGCTTCGTCCACCGGCCAGGACGCTGTTGTCACCATGGAACCTGGCAGGCTCATCGCCCGGAATGCAACGTTGAAGCGGCTGCTGTTCGAGGCCGGGCAACTGCCCTATGCGCAGATGCAGGGCGGGCCGTCATGGATGAACGACCGGGAGTACGACGTGGAGGCAGTCTCACCGCGCGCGGCGACGACGGATGAGTTGAGGCTGATGCTGCAGGCGCTCCTGCTGGAGCGTTTCAGCATGAGGGTTCACACCGAAACCAGGCCGACGCGTGTTTACGTGCTGACCGCGCTGGCAAAGGGCGGAAAGCTGCGGGGCGCGGATGAAGGGCGTGGCTCGTCGTGGCGATTTCACGGCGACATGAATGAATTCGCCAATGTTCTGGCAATTCAACTAACCATCCCCTCGTCGAACGACCCGTCTACGCCGTCTCGCGCGCGAGGCGCGGCGCTGCCGGTTCTGAACAGGACATGGATAGAAGGTACGCGGGACATCGGGCTGACGCTCCGGCCCGATCAGGGCGGCGATACGTTCACCATGTGGCAGCGTGCGCTGCGGGAACAACTGGGACTGGGACTGGAGTCGCGCAAGTTACCTGTCGAGTTCCTGGTGATCGACAACGCGGAGAAAGTTCCTTTGGCGAACTGAATGGCGCGGCGTATTTGTGTTTTCTGCGGTTCGAGTCCGGGTCAACGTGATTCTTATGCGGCTGCGGCCGTTGATCTGGCGCGGAGTCTCGTCGCGAAGGACATCGGGATCGTATATGGCGGTGGCAGGCGTGGGCTGATGGGCGCCGTGGCCGATGCGGCTATGGAGGCCGGCGGTGAAGTGATCGGCATTATGCCGCGAGCCATGGTGGACAAAGAGTACGCCCACCGCGGCATTTCCGATCTGAGAATCGTTAATTCGATGCACGAACGGAAGGCGCTGATGTCCGAACTCTCGGACGCGTTCATTGCATTGCCTGGAGGCTACGGCACGTTCGAAGAGTTCTGCGAGGTGCTGACCTGGTCACAGCTCGGGCTGCACGGGAAAGCCTGCGGGATTCTTAACGTGGAAGGGTACTTCGATCACCTGCTGACGTTTTTCGATCACGCGGTTACAGAAGGGTTCGTTAAAGATGTGCATCGGGAGATGGTGATCTCGTCGCACGATCCCGCGGTGCTGATCGACCGGTTGCTTCGGTACGAAGTCCCGGTCACAGAGAAGTGGATCGGGGTTAGCGAGACGTAATCGGTACACGCGACTTCAGTCGGGGTTCAGGCGGGCAGCGGCTAACGCGACTGAAGTCGCGTGTACCCTGCTCCGCAGACATCGGAGACGCAATAGGCGGCGAAAACGAAAACGCCGGAGAGGACGCTGAGGTCCGATGCGAAGTGATCCCCTGTTTCGCCGCCCAGGAAGCGCAAGGCTCACGAAGAGACAGCAGAGCGAGCGCCAGCCGGGCGGAGGACCAGACCTGGTGAACACTTCCGTGGTGAACATAGCCGCGGCCAGCAGCGCTCTTTGCCGCGAGGTTCTCCGGCGCGGACCACAGCTGTTCTCTTACTTCAGCGCGTCTTCGACCAACCGCTTCTGCTCTTCGGCGTGCCGTTTCGCCGAACCCACCGCGGGGCTGGCGTTCTTCAGCCGGCCAGCGTAGCGGATCACCCGATCCATACCCTTGAAGTAGCCGAACATGAAACGCCACGCGCCCATGTTGCGCGGCTCTTCCTGGCACCACGTGAGATCCACACCGGCGCCGTAACGCGCCAGGACGTTCTGGACTGCCTGCTCAGGGAACGGATAGAGCTCTTCGATCCGCACCAGCGCCACGTCTTCCATCTTCTTTGCTTCTCTGGCCGCGACAAGGTCGTAATAAACCTTGCCGGTACAGAACACGACTTTGCGGACGCGCGACGGGTCGAGCGAATCGCCAATCACCGGGCGGAATGCCGAACTGGTGAGTTCGTTGAAGCTGGAAACTGCGACCGGCGAACGCAGCAGGCTCTTCGGAGTGAAGATCACGAGCGGCTTGCGCTCCGTCGTCATCTGACGCCGCAGGATGTGGAAGTACTGCGCGGGCGTCGAACAGTTCGCGACGCGGATGTTGTCTTCGGCACAGAGAAGCAGGAAGCGCTCCATGCGAGCGCTCGAATGTTCCGGGCCCTGGCCTTCGTAACCATGCGGCAGCAGCAGCACGAGGCCGCTGCGCTGGCTCCACTTCTGTTCCGCGGTAGTCAGGAACTGGTCGATGATGATCTGGGCGCCGTTGGAGAAATCGCCGAACTGCGCTTCCCAGAGGGTGAGCGTTTGCGGGTCGGCCACGCTGTAGCCGTAGTCGAAGCCGAGCACGCCGAATTCGCTGAGCGAACTGTCGAAAACATTGAAGGGGGCCTGCGCGTCCTTAGCGTCTTTACCGTCGCCCTCCGCCATATGCTGCAGCGGAATATAGCGGTGGCCGTCTTCGAAATCGTAGAACGCGAGATGCCGCTGGCTGAATGTGCCGCGGCCGGAATCCTGCCCGCTGAGCCGCACTGGCACATCCTCGAGCACCAGGCTGCCGAACGCGATTGCTTCGGCATAGGCCCAGTCCACCGGACCGTCTTTCGCCAGCGTTTCGCGCCGTCTCTTCACGAAGCCATCGAGCTTGGGATGAATATGGAACGACGAAGGCAGGAAGGTAATGCCATCCACGACCTTGTCAAGCATTTCACGCGAGATTGCCGTCGAGGCATTCCTGGGCAGCGGTGCGATGGAAGGCTGGAGCACCCACGGTCCCGCCGCTTTATTGGCATCGAACGCGGCATTCAGGCGGTCGGAAACCTTCTTCCGGTTCGCTTCCACTTCGGCGGCGGTGAGCACTTTCGCGGCTGCCAGGCGCTGGCCGTAAAGAACCGCGGCAGAGGCTTGCTGCTTAATCTTGTGGTACATCACCGGCTGCGTATACGCCGGATCGTCGCCTTCGTTGTGGCCGTGGCGGCGATAGCAAATCATGTCGATCACTACGTCGCGCTTGAACTGCTGGCGGTAATTGAACGCGAGACGAAGCACGCGCATGGCGGCTTCAGGATCGTCGCCGTTCACATGGAAGATCGGCGCCTGCACCATGCGAGCAATATCAGTTGCGTACGCCGTGGAGCGTGAATCCTCCGGCAGCGTAGTGAAACCGATTTGGTTATTGATGACGAAGTGGAGAGTGCCGCCGGTCGAGTAGCCGTCGAGTTGCGAGAGATTCAGCGTTTCCGCCACAACTCCCTGGCCCGCGAACGCGGCATCGCCGTGAACGAGCAGCGGCACCACGCGAGTGCGGTCCGTATCGTTGAGACGGTCCTGCTTCGCGCGCACCATGCCTTCCACGACGGGGTTCACAGCTTCCAGATGGCCCGGATTGGCGGCGAGTGAAACTACCACTTCCTCACCCGATGGCGAAAGATGCACGCCGCTCGCGCCCAGGTGGTACTTCACGTCACCCGAACCCTGTGCGGACGCGGGATCGATGTTGCCTTCGAATTCCGAGAAGATCTGGCCGAGTGGCTTGCCGATGATATTTGCGAGGACGTTCAGGCGGCCGCGATGCGCCATCCCGATGACCATTTCGTGCGCGCCGTTTTCAGCGCAGAGGTTCGCCAGTTCGGCGAGCACGGAGATCGTGGTCTCGGCGCCTTCGAGCGAAAACCGTTTCTGCCCGATGAAGCGCCGGTCGAGGAAGTGTTCGAACTCCTCGGCGCGCATCAGGTTGTCGAGAATGCGGAGCTTTTCCTCTTTCGTGAGGTGATAAGCGTGCGCCGGCGCTTCCATGCGCTCCTGCAGCCAGATCTTTTCCTCCGGCCGCTGGATGTACATGTATTCCGCGCCGATTTTGCCGCAGTAAGTTTCGCGGAGCAGATCGACCATCTCGCGCAGCGTGGCCTGCTTGCGCCCGCCGAAGGCATGCGCCAGTGAATCCGTGTAGAAATGCCGGTCAAGATCCCAGATGGTGAGCCCGTAGGTCAGCGGATCGAGCTCGGCGTTATAGGCAGGCTCATCGCCCAGCGGATCGAGATCCGCCATCAGGTGTCCACGGACGCGGAATGCGTTGATCAGATGAATGACCGCCGCTTCCTTCACCACTTCCATCGAGGGTTCGGGAATCGCAGCCAGGGCCGCGGGCGTCTTATCCGGCGCCCACTTCACCGGCGCGTAGGGCACGTGCAGCGCTTCGAAGATCTCTTCGTAAAAATTCTGATCGCCATCGAACAGCGACTGCAGAGTGCCGAGGAACAAGCCGGACTCAGCGCCCTGAATGATGCGGTGATCGTAAGTGCAGGTGACCGACATCACCTTGCTGATGCCGAGCGAAGCGACCACGTCCGAAGCGACGCCGCGATACTCCGCGGGAAAATCCATCGCGCCTACCGCGATGATGGCACCTTGGCCCTGGACCAGCCGCGGCATGGAAGCCATGGTGCCGACCGTACCGGGATTGGTGAGCGAAATCGTCGTGCCCTGGAAATCCGCCACGCCGAGCTTGCCGGTGCGCGCACGTGCGACCAGATCGTCGAACGCGGCGACGAATTGTTTGAACGACATCTCGCCGGCGTTCTTAATATTGGGCACCAGCAGGCTGCGCGCGCCGTTCTTGCCCGCGACATCCACGGCGAGCCCGAAGTTGATTTCCTTCTTGACGACGCGGAACAGTTCACCCGCTCCGTTCGATGCAAAGGCGTGGTTCAGCGATGGATTGGCGACCACAGCCTTCACGATGGCCCAGCCGATCAGATGGGTATAAGAAACCTTGCTCTTGCCCAGCAGCCCGCGGTGATGGTTAATCAGCCGGCGGTTCTCATCGATCACCTTCACGGGAACAATGCGCTGCGAAGTGGCCAGAGGAATGGCCGCGCTCAGCGCCATGTTCTCCGCAATGCGCGCAGCCGCGCCGCGCAGAGGCATGAGTTCCTCGGAACCTGACAGCACTGGTTCGTATGGCGCGGTTTGAGACGGCACAGGCGCGTGCACGAGCACCGCTGCCTTGGTGACGCCGTTGCCATGGCTGGCCCCGTTACCTGGGGCTGCGCCGCTGCCGGCACGACTCACGGCGCCCGATGGCACCTCGTGATCGAAAATATTCTTCCAGTCGGTGTCGACGGACGACCGATCATGGTGATACTGCTGTAGCAGCTCTTCTTCGAGCCACGCATTTATGCCCGACTGCGGGCCTTGATTTGCTTCCATACGGAGGGGAGACTAGCTCTTCCTTATAGTACTTGACGACACAACGCAGACTTGGTTTCACGGCGGGAAGGGTGGGCCGCGCGGGTAAAGAAATCCTTCTCTTCAGCCGATAGATGCCCAGAGAATGGTTTCGTTACGCAAATACCTCAACATGCAGACCCCTGCGGAGCCGGTTCCAGTCATGTCAATGGGTCCGAATTCGCAGGAAAAACTGCTGGCGGATTTGTGTTCGCGTCTGGTGGATCAGGTTGCGGCCTATGCTTGTCCTTCTGGCGGCCAGTTCCATTCCGATTGGGAGGAACTGCGCGCCGGCCTTCAGGCGGCCAAGAGAATTGCAGGGAAAGTCGCACGTGCAGCCAAACTGAGCGAGGAGGATGCCACCGGCGTTGAGGAGGCGGTACGTCTTGCTCTGGCCGCCCGCGTTGCACAGGATCGGGAGGCCGATCGTCGGACAGCGGTCGAAACGCAGCAGGTCATCGTGGTCCTCAACGACGCGCTGCTTGCACTCACGGGCGGAAGTCAGAGAAGCGTTTCGCGCCTTGAACGCATTCAGGAGTCTCTGGCGCGCACCGCCCGCATCCGGGACGCCGAGGGTCTGCGAACTTCTCTTGCGTCTGCTATGACCTTGATTCGTGAAGAGACGGAACGCGAACAGGAAAATGCGGCGCGCGAGCTGGCGGTGTTCGAATCCAAAGTGGTCAGAGTGAGGCAGCAACTCGCTGAAAATCCGGGCCGGAGGCTGGGGGACCGAGCAGACGCTGTACGCACGATCACTGCTTCGCTCCGGGCGCTGCGGTCCGAGTGCCCGCTTTATGCGGTAGCGGTCAGCGTGGCGAACGTCCACGGAATCACACAGCGATATGGTCCGGAATCGGTAAACGAACTTTTCATGCAAGTCATCAGCGAACGCATTCAGCCGCTCGCCGAAGCCGTTACGGCCTGGCGCTGGTCTTCCTGCAGTGTCGTCGCGCTTTTTGAGGGACCGCCGGACATCCGCGTTCTGCAGGCTCAGCTCGCCGAGTTTTCACGTGCTCCTTTTGTCTGCCGAATGACCCTCGGGAACCGGACGGCGGTGCTGAAGGCCGGCCTTTCGCACATGATCGTGGCTTTGACCACCGAAACATTCAGGGACTTGCCGGCGGAAATCGACCGTTTCAGCTGCAAGGAGGCAGGCAATGGCGGTTAATGAGTCGGCTGTGCTCGAAATGATCCTGCGCCAGTGCGCGCCGCGCGAGATTCTGGAAGCGCTCTGTCAAAGGCTGGGGCCTTCGCAGGCCGAGCGTCAGGTTGCCTTCTTCCTGCTGCTCGACGAAGTCTGGGAAATGGCGGCCGCGGGAGATCTGACACCGGCTTCGGCGGCAATCCTGTCTGGAATCGAGCCCGGCGATCTGTCACTCGGGCTGTTCGAAGAGAACGCCGTGCCATGGAACGGATCGGTGCACGCCCGGCATCTGTATTCCGGGCCTGGCGAACTGACGGGCATGCTCGTTTGTCTCGGGCCTGAACCCAGGGGGGCGGATCGCGCCGAAAAACTGGATGCGACGTGCCGCCTGGCTGTGCTCGCCATCGAGCAGCGAAATCTGCTGGAGGAACTGACCTGGCAGGCGGATCACGACGCGCTCACCGGCCTTTATAAGCGTCTGAGTTTCGAGCGTCTGCTGAGTCGCAGGCTGCAGATTGCGGGTACCGCGCTGCTGTGCATTAATCTGGATCGTTTCCGGCTCGTCAACAGCGTATTAGGCAATCGTTGCGGAAACATTGTCCTGAAGAATGTCGCGCGGCGTTTTCAGGGCTGCCTCGCTCCGCGGAACCTGCTCGGCCGTGTCGGCGGTGACGAGTTCGCGGTACTTACGGATACTGAAGATGCAGAGAGTGTCGCAAGGCGCCTGCTGAAGTCTCTCAACGAACCGTTTTCGATCGACCAGAATCAACTTCATCTGGGTGCGAGTATCGGGATCAGCTACTCGCGGCCCGGTGCCAGTTCCGAATCTTTGCAGCGAGAGGTATACATCGCCCTCTATCACGCGAAGCGCACTGCCCGTGGACAATGGCTGAAATTCGATCCTTCCATGGCGGTAGTACCCCCCGAGCGGCTCGAAATGGAGATGTGTCTTCGTTCGGCGCTGGCAAAGAACGAGATGCAGGTTCACTACCAGGCCCAGGTGGATCTGGCATCGAACATGATCTGCGGGGTGGAAGCGCTCCTGCGCTGGAAGCCTGCAGGGCTTGGCATGATATCGCCCGCCACATTTATCCCGATTCTTGAAGAAACGGGACTGATCCTCGAGTTCGGCCGCTGGGTCCTCAGGGAGGCGTGTCTTCAGGGCATCGCGTGGCGCCGCGAAACCGGGGTCATGCTGCGTGTTGCCGTCAACGTCTCCGCAGTGCAGTTCGTGAGCCCCGGCTTCGTGGATGACATCGCTTCGGTTCTTACGGAGACGGGATTCCCACCGGCCTCGCTCGAACTCGAACTGACCGAGAGTCTGTTTGTCGGGAATTTTGGGCAGGCCCGCGCCGTTTTTGAGCAGTTGCAGCGGCTGGGGATCATGACGGCGGTCGATGACTTCGGTGTAGGCCAGTCGTCCCTTTCTTATCTTCATGAACTGCCCTTCGACCGGCTCAAGATCGACCAGTCATTCGTTCGCGCCATCTGCAGCGACGAAAAATCACGCCCTCTCATTGAGAACCTGGTCCGCCTGGCCCGCAGTTTTGGGATGTCGACGATTGCGGAAGGTATCGAAGGGGAGGAGCAGAGGGAGATTATCCAATCGGTCGGGTGCGATGAAGGCCAGGGCTACCTGTTCGCGAAACCGCTCCATCCCGACGACTTTCTGGCAATGTGGCTGGAACACACCGCGCTGTGCGCCGCCAGAATCAGGGGGTGAATAAGAGAAGATGAAACGGTGAAACTCCTGGTCTTCTCCGACATCCACAGCGATGCGCGGGCGCTCGAAAAACTGATGGCCGTCGAAGCGGATTATTACTTCTGTGCCGGTGACCTGGTCAACTTTTCGCGCGGTCTGGATGCCATGGGTGAAATCCTGAAAAAGCGCGGCGACCGGGTGTATGTCATCCCCGGCAATCACGAATCGTCGCAGCAGACCGCGGATCTCTGCGAGCGTTTCGGGCTGAATGACTTCCATGGCGGCAAGGTGGAAATCGCGGGCTTTCAGGTGATCGGTCTGGGCTATTCCACACCTACGCCGTTCGACACGCCCGGCGAATGCTCGGAGGAGGAACTCGCGCAGCGACTCCACGCTTTTGACGGTGTGAAGCCGATGATTGCCATCTGCCACGTTCCACCGCATGGCACCATGCTCGACCGCATCACGAATCTGCGCCACGCCGGCAGCAAATCGATGCGCGAATTCCTGCAGCGCGAGCAGCCGCGCTACTTCTTCTGCGGGCATATCCACGAAGCGGCAGGCTCCCAGGAAAAACTGGGCGAAACCTCGGCGATGAACGTCGGCAAGCGGGGCTATCTGCTGGATCTCGATAAGCAGGTTGAACTCGGCCTGCTGTAAATTCGAGTCATGGCAACACTTGGCTTGGTTGAATACGATGCGGCGAGCGCCGAGGTTCGCGCGGTTTATGACGACATCATGGCGACACGGAAGACCGACTGGATCAACAACTTCTGGAAAGCGCTGGCGCACGATCCCGTTACGCTGCGGCGCACCTGGGCCAGTATCAAAGAGATCATGGGCCCGGGCGCAATCGATCCGCTGATCAAAGAAATGATCTACGTTGCGGTGAGCGCGACGAACCAGTGCGGCTACTGCATCGCCTCTCATACCGCCGCCGCACGTAAAGCCGGCATGTCCGACGCGATGTTCGCCGAAATCATCGCCGTGGTGGGCATGGCGAATGAAACGAATCGACTCGCCAGCGGCTATCAGGTCGAGATCGACGAGAGATTTATGACTCGCTAAGTCGTTGACTGGTTCCCCGCGCTGACGCTTGGGGTTACGGGAGCGTATAACCCCAAGCGTCAGCGCGGGGAATTCTCTTTTATATGTTCGACCACATCCTTGCCGCAGTCCGGAAGATCCCCAAAGGCAAAGTCGCGACCTACGGTGACGTCGCCACTGCCAGCGGTCACCCCGGCGCGGCCCGTCAGGTCGTTTGGGCGCTGCGGTCCGGCGGCAAGGCTGTTCCCTGGCACCGCGTCATCGGTGCCAAAGGCAAAATCCTTCTTCCCGGCGAGCAAGGCCTCGAACAAAAGCTTCGCCTGCGCTCCGAAGGGGTTGCCATCAGCGGCGACCGCATCGACCTTGCGCAGTACGGCCAAATCTTCAAACCCGGCGCGGTTAAACTGAAGCGTGGAAAATCGTGAATTCGCGAGAATTCTTTACGAGACGGCCGACCTGATGGAGATTGCGGGCGAAGACGGCTTTCGCATCCGCAGCTATCGCAACGGCGCTTCCGCCATCGAAGGCTACCCCGAGCGCATCTCGGCAATCCTCGCCGACCCCGAGCGTAAAATTACCGACATCCCCGGTATCGGCAAAGGTCTCGCCGCGATCCTTTCGCAGATTGAAATCCAGGGCAGTTGCGACAAACGCGATGAACTGCTGCTGAAGTTTCCCCCGGCCGCGCTCGAATTCCTGAAGATCCAGGGGCTGGGTCCGAAGAGTATCGCGATGCTGTTCGAACACTTCCGCGTCTCCACCATTGACGAACTCGAGCAGCTTTGCCGCGATCAGAAACTGCGCGAACTGCCCCGCATGGGCGCGAAGCTCGAAGAAAAAGTCCTGCGAAGCATCGCGCAATACAGAGAGCGCACCGGCCGCTTCCTGCTGAGCTTCGCAGACAACACTGCGCGCGAACTCACCGCTTACCTGGGCGATCTCGACGGTATCGAAGCCATTACCCCGGCCGGCAGCCTGCGGCGCGGGCGCGAGACGATCGGTGATCTCGACCTTCTCGTGACCGGTACCAATGCCGTGGCGGCGCTCGAACGCGTCGCGACTCACCCGCGCGTCCACGAAATCCTCGGCCGCGGCGCGAACAAGACCAGCGTCAAGTTCGGCCGCGAAGGTTTGCAGGTGGACGTCCGCGCGCTCGAACACTCCAGCTTCGGCGCGGCCATGCAGTATTTCACCGGCAGCAAAGAGCATAACGTGGCGCTGCGCCAGCGTGCTATCCGGATGGGTTTCAAGCTCAGCGAATACGGCCTGTTCCGCGCTGAAGACGACGTTCGCGTGGCTGGCGAAACGGAAGAAGAGATCTACGGCTTACTCGGTCTCGACTGGATTCCGCCGGAACTGCGCGAGAACTGCGGCGAGATCGAACTGGCCGAAGCGCACGCCCTGCCGATACTCATCGAGCAGAGCGACATTCGCGGCGATCTCCACATGCACACCACCGCAACGGACGGCCGCGCCACTCTTGAAGAGATGGCGGAAGCAGCGCGCGCGCTTGGCTATAAGTACGTCGCCATCACCGATCACTCGAAGGCCATCGCGATGTCGTTCGGGCTCGACGAAAAGCGCGTCGTCGAATTCGCGCAGACGGTGCGGAAGATTAACGAATCCGGCAACCTCGGCATCAAAATTCTCTCGGGCCTTGAGTGCGACATCATGAAGGAAGGCGAGATGGATATCGCGTGGGACGCGCTGGCGGA
>ODAK010002218.1_pt1 | contig 20517 bp, 20 predicted proteins | sample 1539591 | NCBI WGS metagenome assembly ODAK01 (sample SAMEA3539303, study PRJEB22396) | soil metagenome | biome: tundra; feature: field; material: soil | place: USA | collected 2010-05 | depth 0.15 m | reverse complement strand
CCGCCCGCGGGGAGGTGATGGAAACGCACGTTCAACTCACCGCCATCCCGTACTACCTGTGGGCCAACCGCGCGAGCGGGCCGATGCGAGTCTGGCTCCCCAGCCGACAGTAGGCCGAGCCAGCCGGCCAACCCAGCCAATCTGCCAACCCGATTCGATCGAAAGGTCAAGAAAACGAAATGAACCCAAAGCCACGATGGGCGAGTAGGGGCCGTCCCATTGACCGCGCTCCCAGCGGCCCCTATGTTCCTGTCGAACCGGTTCGCGAACCGGTTCGAATTCGTCACCGTGATCACGGCGCAACTGAGTCCGCCGCGTGTCATGTCCGGCGCGACCTGCGCATCCGTAGTGAGCGAGAAGAAGAACCCAACCTCGGAAGGAAATCCGTGAAGACATCAACAATGGGGCGGCGAGTCGGACGTACTACGGCGCTGTCGGTCGTAGTGATGGTGAGCCTTGTCGCGTGCTCGTCGTCGAAACCGGCCGCGACTGCGCCTACATCGAGCACCGCGGCTGCCTCGGCCGCCCAAACCAGCTCGTCCGCTCCAACAACGGCCGCCACGTCGGCCACGGCGGCAGCCAGCTCATCGGCCGCACCAAGCAGCACCGCCCCGGCGGCAACCGGCGGCACCTTCACAATCTCCGACCCGTATCCGCAGTACACGGCCGGATCCGCATGGGTGAACCTGCTGAACAGCTGCGGTGCTACTGCCGGCGTCAAGATCAAGCGCACCGGCTATGACACGACCGCACTGCTCAGTCAGACGCTCCTGTCTGCCCAGCAGGGCAACTCCCCCGACGTCCTTATCGTCGACAACCCGGTGGTCTCGACGTTGGCCGACGCAGGTGTGCTGGCCAGCAACGACCAGGACAACATCGACACCTCCGCCGTCGCGCCGAACCTGCTTGCTGCCGGCGTTCTGAACGGCAAGACTTACGGGATCCCGATCGGCGCCAACACGCTCGCGTTGTACTACAACAAGACGATCCTTACCGGCGCAGGAGTTGACCCGAGCACGATCAAGTCTTGGGCGGACCTCACCGCGGCGCTCGCCAAGGTCAAGGCAAAGGGTAAGGGTGGCATCACGTTGTCGGCCATCGGTACCGAGGAAGGAAGCTTCCAGTTCCTGCCGTGGTTCTGGGGCTCCGGCGCGAACCTGACCAAGCTCGACTCGACGCAAGGTGTTGCGGCGCTCCAACTCTGGACGACGTGGCTGAAGAGCGGCTACGTCCCTAACGCGGCGATCCAAGACACCCAGACCACGTCGTGGGCAGAGTTCGCGACAGGCAAGTACGCGTTCGCCGAGAACGGCACGTGGCAGCTCGCCAATGCGGACAAGGCCGGCTTCCCGTATGGCATCATCCCGATCCCGAGCCAGGCGGGCGGCGTTGCGGCTGCTCCGACCGGCGGAGAGTTCGTCACGATCCCCTTGCAGAAGGACACCTCTCGCTACTCGACGACCGAGAAGATCGTCAGCTGCTTGACGTCCGCAGATAACGCCTTCCAAACCGACACGACCCTCGGGTACATCGGCGCGACGGCGGCGATCCAGGCAAAGCAGCAGTCCAACCCGGAGTTGCCGGTGTGGATCACAGCTGTGGGGGCTGCGAAGGGACGCACCAGCGACAACCTCGGCACCAACTACCCGAAGATCTCGCAGCAACTGTGGACGGCGATCCAAAATGCCCTCACCGGGTCGAAGTCGGCGAGTGCGGCGATGTCAGCCGCGCAGTCGGCAGCAGCAGCTGCGACCGGCGGTAAGTAACACCTGATTGCGGCTCGAAAGAAGAGGATGAGCGACACCACACGGGAACGAGCCCATCCGTCGCGACGCGACGGTGGAGGGGCGGCAGCGGCCGCCCCTCCACCGCGCGCCCGCGGTCGACGGGAGAAGCCCGGAGCCAGTCAGGTGGCAGCGTGGGCGTTCCTGGCGCCGGTGACGATCTACCTCCTCGTGTTCTACGCGTATCCGCTGTACCGCAGCCTCGATCTGAGCCTGCGCAACTACACGGTGCGGTCATTCGTACACGGGCACGCGCCGTTCAGCGGTCTCAAGAACTACACCATCGACATTCATGACCCAACGTTCTCGCCAGCGTTGCAGCACACGCTGATCTTCACTGCGGTGTCGATCCTCTTCCAGTTCGTGATCGGCCTCGGGTTGGCAGTGTTCTTCGTCCAGCACTTCAGACTGTCGGCGACGCTGCGCGCGCTGTTCTTGGTTCCGTGGCTGCTCCCGCTGATCGTGTCGGCATCGACCTGGTCGTGGATGCTCAACAGCGACTCCGGGGTCGTGAACGCCGTACTTCACCGGGTAGGAATCGCGCCGATCAACTGGCTCACCGCGCCCAAGTGGGCTCTGGTGTCGGTCATCATCGCCAACATTTGGATAGGCATCCCATTCAACTTGGTCTTGATGTACAGCGGCCTGCAAGCGATCTCGCCAGACATCTACGAAGCCGCAGCGCTCGACGGCGCGAACGGCTGGCAAAGATTCTGGCGCGTCACGTTCCCGTTGTTGCGACCAGTGACCGCGGTGACCTTGCTCCTTGGGCTTGTGTACACACTGAAGGTCTTCGACATCATCTGGATCATGACGCGGGGTGGCCCCGCTGGTGCCTCGACGACGTTCGCCACGTGGTCCTACCAATTGAGTTTCGGCAACCTATTGCCGGCGTTCGGCCCGGGTGCGGCCGTGGCCAACATGCTGATCGTGATGACGCTCATTTTCGGATTCGTGTACTTTCGCATCCAACGCAGGCAGCGCGAGCCATGAGTCATCGGAAGAGCTGGCTCAAGACTGGCATCGGTCTGGCTTTGACCGGACTCATGCTCTTCCCGGTGTATTGGATGATCAACGTCTCGCTCACGCGGGATCAAGACATGCGCAAGTCGCCGCCGAACTGGTTCCCTGTTCCCGGGACTCTCGAGGGTTACCGATCCGTACTGCATCAGCAGGGGCCCTACATCGCCACAAGCATCGTGGTCGGGTTCGGCACGGTCGCATTGACATTGATTCTCGCGGCGCCCGCAGGTTATTCGCTGGCCAGGCTGCGACCGCGTGGCGGTGGGGTACTGAGCTTCGTGCTGCTCCTTGCGCAAATGATCCCCGGCATCATCATGGCGATGGGCTTCTACGCCATCTTCTTGAACTTCAAAGTGATCAACACGTTGCCGGGCTTGATCGTCGCCGACTCCACCCTGGCAGTGCCGTTCGGAGTGCTGATCTTCACCGCATTCATGTCTGGGATTCCTGAAGAGTTACTCCAAGCAGCGCGAATCGACGGCGCCGGGTACCTCAGAAACTTCTGGTCCATCGTGCTACCTGTCAGCCGCAACTCGATCGTGACCGTGTCGCTCTTCGCGTTCCTGTGGGCGTGGTCGGACTTCATCTTCGCGAACACCTTGGATAGTGGTGGAAAGCACTTGCCCATCACCCTCGGGATCTATCACTACATCGGCAACAACGACCAGCAATGGAGCGCGATAATGGCCACCGCCGTCGTGGCGTCGATTCCAGCGACTGTGCTCTTAGTCGTCGCGCAACGCTACGTAGCTGCTGGTGTCACAGCCGGCGCAATTAAGGACTGAGCCAAGGACACTCGGTCTTCAGCAACCCAACGTCGCGATGCTTAGCTCAACGGACCGACAGAAAGTGAGTTTCAGCACCATGACCGTCCCCCCCGGTCCAGCCTTCTCTGTTCGTGACATCCCGTTCAGTTACTACGGTTCATGGTTTGACATATCACCTGTGCTCGCGGAGCGGGTCTATGCCGAGGATCTTCACCTTGTTTCTCACACCACCGGAATGCACCCGGTCCTTTCCCTCATACCCTGGCAGGACGGAGGACGGGCCGAGACAACGGTCCTAGCCGCACCTCATCGACTTGTCTGGCAGCACGACAGCGCAACGATCGAGCTCGCCTACGAGCAAGCCGACACGGTGCGGATTCGCGGCGAGGGCATCGGGCTCAGAATCCGCGCAGCAGTCAAGGCACTCACCCCGTTCGCCGGCACGTATTTCTATCGCGATCCCGTCGACAACTCCTTCGTCTTCACGGTCTACGCAACCGGGCGTCGCTACAGGATCACCCTGCTTGAGGGTGCCGTCATCGACGTTGTCGGCGACCAGTCGGTTGGCTCTAACGAACGAGCGCTAACACTGACGTCAGATGGTGGGACCTGGGAAGTCGCGATCGAGGAGTTCGAAAGTTCCCGCGCCGCTTACACCGGGCTGCGAAGCTTCGACGAAGTCCTGCGAGCGGCACAAGGAGCGTTCGCCGACTTTGTCAACGCGGTGGCGCCGTGGCGTAACGAAGCCACCCCCGCCGCGGAACTCGCGGCGTACGTTCTGTGGTCTGCAACCGTGCTTCCCGCGGGATTCATCCGTCGACCCGCCATTCTCATGTCCAAGCACTGGATGGACAAGGTGTGGAGCTGGGACCACTGCTTCAACGCGCTTGCGCTTGCCGGACGTTTGCCTGAGCTAGCCTGGGATCAGTTCCGGGTGGTGTTCGACCACCAAGACGACGCCGGTGGCCTGCCCGACTCGATTACCCACTCGGAGATCCTCTACAACTTTGTTAAACCGCCGATTCACGGCTGGGCGATAAAGAAGTTACGCGAGCGTCAAAAAGTTGAGCGGGCCGAGCTCGTGCAGGCGTACCACGGGCTCGCAAAGTGGACGAACTACTGGCTCGTCATGCGTCGCGCGCCCGGACACGCGCTGTGTCACTACCACCACGGGAACGATAGCGGCTGGGACAACGCCACAACCTTCGATGCGGAGCGCGTCGTCGAAACGTCAGACCTCGCCGCGTTCCTGGTGTTGCAGACGCGGCAACTCGCAGATCTTGCTACCGAACTAGGCATCCTCGCCGAGGCTACTTACTGGGCAGAGACATCCGACGAGATGTGTGCCGCGATGCTGGCGCAGCTTTGGATCGCGGACAGGTTCATCTCGCGAGGGGCCGAATCGGGTCGTACACATTCGAGCTCGAGCTTGCTCGATCTGATGGCCATCGTGCTAGGTGCCGAGCTACCCGACGACGTGCGAACAACGCTCGCCGGCCGAATCGAAGCGCATCTAACCGTTCACGGTCTCGCGACCGAGTTAGTTTCCTCGGCGGCGTACCAGCCTGACGGCTACTGGCGCGGCCCGATTTGGGCACCGTCGACGATCCTCGTCGAGGACGGTCTCCGTCGAGCTGGCTTCATCGACTTAGCGGACGAGATCAGCAAGCGGTTCCGAGGGTTGTGCGAACGCTCGGGGTTCGCCGAGAACTTCGACGCCGAGACAGGCGTTGGGCTTCGCGACCACGCATATACGTGGACCGCAAGTAGCTACTTGATTCTCGCCGCGGCGCACACGCAACGGCAGCTGACGACTGCCGCCGCGCTTGAGTGAGCGACACTCAGGTGAGCGACGGTGACTTCTACGGTGAGCCAACCCTTGTGCTGAGAACCGTCGTGTGTGGCCGCGGCGGTCTGCGGTGAGCATTCGCTGCACCGAGGCCGGTGTTTCGCTCTCGAATTCTTTCGTCCGAACCGGACTGGGCGTTCGTATCCGGCCTAGACAGGCGACGGTCGACCCTCCACGATTACGCTGTTGCACCGTGACCCACGGCAGTGGCGTGACGGATTGGGTCGCGTTCAAAGGAGCACTCGTCGCGGGGTAGCGAGCTGGCGCCGTTGCACTCGGGGCCGCGGGGCTTGGCGGGCTCGCCTGCTTGTTGCTTGACGAGCATGCCGAACTGAGAAGTTCCAGAGCGAGACTCGCCACGCCGATAGCTAGAAGATGTAACGGTCTCATACCGGCAACGGGGCGCTGGGACGGCCGAACGGCCGGTCTAGAACGCTAGATTGCGTGCGGAATCGGTTCGTTGCGGCACCACACGGTGGCGGCTTAGCGAGAGGCGCGGGCGCTGTGAATATTCAGGAGATCGCTCAGCGGGCGGGCGTCTCAAGAAGCACCGTGTCCTACGTACTGTCGGGCAAGCGGCAGGTCACAGCAGAGACCCGGCGGCGGGTCATGTCGGTCATCGATGAGGCGGGCTACCGGCCAAGCGCGATGGCGCGCGCGCTCGCCCATGGCGAGACCCGGACGCTCGGGCTGGTAATTCCGCCGTTGCGTCACCATCTCAGCTCGGAGCAGCTTCAGTTCGTTGGTGCGGTAGCGGAAGCCGCCGCGGACCGTGACTACGACATCCTGCTGTCGCCTAGCGGTGGTGATCGCGAGGAGGCGTTCGACCGGCTCGTCGGCGAACGCAGGGTCGACGGGATTCTGTTGATGGAAACGCGCTGGCACGACCGTCGCGCGCGCATGCTCACCGATACGGGGTTTCCGTTCGTCACAATAGGTCGCACGGGTGCGGAACGCGAACACGCATGGGTGGACTTGGACTATTCAGCGCTGGTGGTCGAGAGCATGCGGCAACTGCACGCCGTCGGCCATCGACATATCGCGTTCATCAATCGCCCCCAGGAGATGCTAGACCAGGAGTACGGGCCGGCATTGCGCTCCCTTGAGGCATTCGAGAAAGCAAAAGCAAGGCTTGGCGTCGACGGGCCTGCACGGTGTTGTGAAGACTCCGCAAGTGGCGCCTACACGGTTATCGACGACATCCTTGGCTCCGAGCCAACGGTGACGGCAGTCGTGACCATCAACGAGCAGGCACTGGGCGGAGTGATGGAGGCGCTGCAACGCCACGGGCGTCGCGTGCCACAAGACGTGTCAGTTATGGCGATCGCTTCCGCCCGCGTCGCGACCCAAGCGCAGCCGCCCGCGACCGCGGCGGACGTGCCGGCCGAGCAGATGAGTCAGCAGGCTGTTGACGCCCTGTTGCGACGAATCGGTGATCGTGGCACTCCCCTCGAACACCTGCTCCTGTTCCCGCCCTTTGTCGACCGTGGCAGCGTGGCCCCCGCGAAACCCGATTCTTGAGCGTCTCCCCGCCTCGTCGTGACATCGACCTGCTCAGCCACCGAGGGAAGGCTCGGCGCCCTAGTCCGCGGCGCGGACGAGTCAGGCCTGTAGGCCGGGCGTCCGTTCCAACCTGTGCGCGGAATCGCCGCAGGTCATCCCTGGGTTTGCGCACATGTGTTGGCTGCAGGTCTCACGCCGACGTCACAGCCGGAAGCGAGCCTGACGCAGCATGTGGAGTCCCGAAACCTCATCGGCATTCGCTCCCGCTCTGGGAGGTAGACGTGGTCGAACGGGGATACCGACCTTGCATCGCTGCCGGCTCTGGGTAACGGTGGCGAGCAGGGCTCTGGGAGCCAGTGTCAGTCGCGTTCGCTGATCCACACCGAAACGTGGGCGGGCTGCAGGGTCTGTTGCACGACACTGGTCAAGTCATGGCGGACCGAGTCCAGGTCCACGGCGTCCTTCAAGCGGAGGACGAACGCGGCCAGCGTCTGATCCGCGTCGTAGCGGGCGCGATTAAACCGCCGGTCCGCCACCCGCTGCACCCGCCGCCGAAGCGGAGTGAACAACGCCGCCGCTGTCAGGGTGCCGGCGGCCACCGCCACCGGCGTGTGGAACGACAACACCTGCGTGGCCAGCAGCACCAGGCCGGCGTAGACGCCCACCAGCAGGCCGGTCACCAAAACATAGGACACGGTGCGGCTGATCAGGCGGTCGATGTCGTAAAGGTGGTACTTCAAGATCGCGAAGCAGATGCACACCGGCAGGGTGAATAGCCCTACGGCTAACGCCACGTTGTCGAGCACCGTCAGCAGCGAATTGGAGCTCTGCAGAAGGACCGTCGCGGCCAGCCCGATGACAGTGACGGCACCGCCCGCCATCAGCCACTTGAGCTGGGCCCTGCGCTCACCGGTGGCCCGCCGCCAGCTAAGCACCTGACGGACCACGAACGAGACCCAAAACACCGGCACGGCAATGAACAAGACCAGCGTCACCATGCCAATGGCCCCGCCCGGCCCGGAGTTGTCGACGAGCTGTCCGTTTCGCCCCACCACGATCACGGTTCCCCTCATCTGCCACGCCCCGCCGCCCAGCAGGATGGCGATGATCAGCGCGCAGACCGCCAGATACGCCCGCGAGACCACCCGCCACCGCGGCGGCAGCCTGCCGTCGGGGAAGAACAACACGACCAGCGGGAGCATCAAGAAGATCGCACTCCATAGCTGCGAGGCGATCAGCACAGCCAGCCGCCCGAGCGGCAGCCTCCCACCGTGGAAGTGGTAGTCGGCGACCGCGTACATCGCCGCGTCCTCGTAAAAGACGATCACGGCGGCGAATGCCAGCAGCAGCAAGGCGATCCTGTTACCCGGCTGCCGCCGGGCGATCAGCAGCCCGAGAACGGCTGCGAGGAGCCCCAAGATCGCAAGGCCGTCGGCGGGCTTATGAGCCGCGACGCCGATCGGCACGCCCAGACCCAACAACACCAAGACCAGCGCCACCAACAGGCGGACCGGCACAACGGTGAGGACAACCAAGAACGGTGCGCCGCAATCTGCGCGGTCACCGGCGCCGGCTCGCCAGCAAGCTGTGCCCGTCCCATGAAGCGCACCCTACGACCGGATCGTTCCTGAAACGTTACCGCCCAGCACGGAACACCCAAGCTCCAGCGGCGCCGGCTGGTGGGCGAACGAGTCGGCGCGTAGGCCGGGTTCTGTCACCTGAACCTTGCGGTCCAGGCGGGCGACCATCCATCTACGACTGCCGTTGCCGACAGCCTCCAGCGGTCTACCCGCAGGCTCGGGCGGGCCGCCCTCAAACGCCTGCGCAGTCACGCCGAAGCGCAACCTTTTGACCTTGCTCCAGGTGGGGTTTACCAAGCCGTGCGAGTCACCTCGCGCGCTGGTGGTCTCTTACACCACCGTTTCACCCTTACTGCCGAGGTCCGACCGAAGCCAGAACTCGGTAGCGGTCTGTTTTCTGTGGCACTATCCCGCGGGTCACCCCGGGTGGGCGTTACCCACCACCTTGCCCTGTGGAGCCCGGACCTTCCTCGGCACACACCCGAAGGCATGCAACGCGGTCGCCCGGCCGACTCGTCCGCCGTACCGGCAACTGTAGACGGTCAGGCCGGAACGAACAGCAGCGTGCGCGTCGCCGGGTCCGCCGTGGCCAGCCGGACGTCGATCCGCGCGCCCAGCAGCAGCCCTTCCGCCTCACACCGAGCACGCACCGGCGGCGTCCGCAATTGCACGATGCCACCGTGCTTCATCGTCTCGACCACGCCACCCTCGAACGTCTCCCCCACGTGCGACGCCATGACCACCGTCTCGACCAGGTCGACGCACGCACGTTCGAGTGCATGCGCCTTGTGCCCGGAGTCCGCCATGACCGCAGCAAGCGCAGGTAGGGCTTCACGAATCCAAGGCGGGACGTCGAGTTGCGCGCACACTGCCACGCACAGTTCGCCCACGTACCGATCGACCAGCCTCCGCAACGGTGCAGTCGCGTGCGCATAGGGCGCTGCGACGGCACTGTGATTGGGCTGCACAGGTGGGGTTCCGTCGAACGCCGTGTAGCCCGCGCCACGCAACAACCGCGTCGAGAGTTCAATGAGTGCGGCACCGGCATCTGTCGCCGGCTCGAGTGCACGCACAAATGCCTGGTACGTCTGGTGTTTGCGCCATGTAACGCCGAGCGCGTGAGCCACCCGGTGCAGCAATCCAATCGCGCCTTCGTCGGCCGGCGGCAACGTGCGGAGGATTCCGACGTTCGCGCCGAGCATGATGCCCGCGGCCGCCATTCCGGTGAGCAAGGAGATCTGCGCGTTCCAGTCCTCGACCGGCAGCGGAGCGCGGTAGCGCAACCGAAACCCTGACCCGTCGGCGTCCACCTCTTGTTCAGGCAGGCGCAGGCTGACGGCGCGGCGCTCGACTTCAAGAGCCTGCCGAAGCCGTCCCACCTCGGCGAGCAATCCCAATGTGCCGTCCGCCGCGCCAGCGCCACTCCTTGCGTCGATCACCTGCTGGGCCTGCGTGTAGTTCAGTCGCGACACCGACCGCACCAGCGCCCGCTTGACATCGACCGCCGTCTGACGACCTTCCGCATCGAGGTCGAGGGTCCACACGAGCGCCGGCCTGACCTGGTCGGGCAGCAGGCTCGCCGCGGCCTCACCGATCGCGGGCGGATGCAGCGGCGTGCGCATGTCCGGGCTGTAGAGCGTCTCGCCGCGCACATGCGCTTCGACGTCGACCGGATCGCCCGGAGCCACGAACGCCGCGACGTCGGCGATCGCATACAGCACCCGGTATCCAGCGCCGGCCCGCGCGATGTGCATGGCCTGGTCGAGGTCCATCGATCCAGGCGGGTCGATCGTCAGAAAGGGGACGTCGGTCTGATCCGGCGCCGCCCCGGTCGCCGGGCTCCAGTGAGCTGACGCTTGAGCGGCCGCGGCGAGCACTTCGGGCGGGAACGCCGCCGGCACGCCGAGTTCGGTGCGGATGGCCTCGAACCCCTCTCGCAACGCAGACCCGTCGACACTGAGGCGAACCCTGCGGTGCGGCATGTCGCAACCGTATGTGAGAACCGATCATGCGTAGGGCAGGCTCTCACTGTGCTCACGCCTAAACGGAAGAAGTGGTCCGGCTGGCCGGGAGGAAGGCCCGCGTGGTCTCGGTTCGCGCCTGCCTGGCTGATCGCCGCTGTTGCCGGCGCGATCTGCGTGGCGAGCCGTGCACTGCCCTGGCATGAAACGGTCGCGACCACGAAACGGGTCGGGCCGATCCTGCTGTTTCTTGTCGCCATCACCGTCGTTGCCGAGCTGGCCGATGCAGCCCAGGTGTTCGACGTCGCAGCGACGCGCGCGGCCAAACTCGGGCGCGGGCGCACGTGGGAGCTCTTTGCCCTCATTGTCGTCCTGGGCAGCCTGACTACCATCGTGCTCAGTCTCGACACAACCGCCGTCCTGCTCACACCTGTCGTGCTCGCGCTCGCGTCACAGTTGCGGATATCGGTCATCCCGTTTGCGATGGCTGCCGTGTGGTTGGCCAATACCGCGAGCTTGCTACTGCCGGTGTCGAACCTCACCAACCTGCTCGCCGTCAACCGGCTGCACCTGTCGGCGGTGTCCTTCGCTGCAAAGATGTGGCTGCCGGCCATCGCGTCGATCGTCGTGACTGCCGTGGTTATTGGCGTCGCTTACCGTCGAGATCTGCGTGGTCACTACCCAGTGCCCGGCACGTACGACATCGCCGACCGAGTCAGCTTTCGCATCAGCGCGACGGTCTGCATCGTCATCGCGCCGTTCTTCGTGATCGGGTTACCGGTGTGGTTACCGGCCAGCATTGCCGCCGCCATCCTGCTCATGCTCTTTCTCTTTCGACAGCCAGAGCGCGTGCGCATGTCACTGCTGCCATGGCGCTTGGTCGTGCTGGTGCAAGGACTGTTTCTTGTCGTCGCGACGCTCGGCGCACACGGCCTCGACCGCCTGCTCGGAGACGCGACCGGGCACAGCGACAGCGCGCTCGGCGTTCTTCGCACCGCCGGCGTCGGTGCGGGCACGAGCAACCTGGCAAACAACCTGCCGAGCTACCTCGCACTCGAACGAGTCACCGACGGACGCCAACATCAGTTGCTCGGACTTCTCCTCGGCACGAACGTCGGCCCGCTCGTCCTGCTCTGGGGATCTCTCGCAACGCTGCTCTGGCGTGAAAGATGTAAAGCGCGGGACGTCGACATCAGCGCGTGGCAGTTCGCGCGAGTGGGCTTGGTGGGAGTGCCTGTTCTGCTGCTCGCCTCCTGGGGTGCGCTCCTGGTCACGACGTGAGGTCGGTGCGGCAGCGGGGTGCTACGTATGGGCAGGCTTCGCCCTATCTCGTTGGATCGTGATTCTCGGCAGCGACGAAGAACTGGTCACCACCTGGCGATATCCAAGTCAGTGAGCCGTCGCCGTGACACTCAAGAGTCCAACCGCCGGTTGTCTTGAGAATGTGATGTCGACGGCACAGCAAATGGCAATTGCAGGACGAGGTGTCGCCGCCCTTGTCATAGGGACATCCGTGGTCCTGATCACATCGTTCCGCTGCCATCGAGCAACCCGGGAAGCGGCAGACCTTGTCTCGCGCGATCAAGAAGTTCTTCAACTCCTGCGGCGGGCGATACACGGTGTGGCCGTAGTCGAGCAAATGGCCAGTGACCGGATCGACGATGAACCGTCGCCAGTTCGCGTCGCCGGCGAGGACGCGCGCGATAGAGGCAGGGATGGTGCCGTAGCCGAGACACTCAGCGGGGTTCTCGGCAAGACCAAGCATCGTGGGCAAGTCGGTTGCCACGTGCAACTCAACTGGGCGGCCATGCCGCTTGGGCAGTGTTGGATCAGCCAGTGCCGCAAGCGCCCAACCAACCAAAGCGTCGGCCCGTCGAGCATCCATACCGATCGACTTGTCGCCGTCGGCGGCCAACGACTTGCGCGCCACGGCATCGAGTGCGAGATAGACGGTCTCCGAGTCGACGGGCGGCAACGTCGCCACCAGATCCACCATGCCGTCGCGACCAGGGCGGCGCCGAACGCAGCGACTGGCGACGGCCGTCTCGTGCTTTAGCTCGGCGATGTGCGGAGCCACGGCCGCCGCCGCGCGCCGCGCACGAACTCAGCAGGCGTCTGACCGATCGACTTCTTCAGCACGCGCGTCTCGACCAGCAACATGTCAGCAGGTTCGAGACCAGTGTCGCGTCGGCGATCAGCTCCGCGTGCCGAAAGCTGATCTCGCCGGCACTCAGCAACGCGAACGTGCCGGGCAATTCGGTAACGAGTCGCAGAGCCTGATTGAGGCGGCCGAAAGCAGTCGCTGGCGGCCATTGCATGGTGACCGCAGCCATGTCAGCCCGATAGCTAATCTCGAGGCCGATCAGGTCATCGTCATCTGGCAGTTCGGCTATCAGCACTTCCGCGAGCGCGTTCTGCGCACGAGCGGTTGACCAACGTTGTTGCCGATCCCACGCCTTCGCGTAGTCGAGACGCGCATCGGAATCTAGCTTGGCAGGATCGGTGCCTTCGAGCACCATCATCGAGAACGGGCCCGGTTCGGTGCTCGCGAGATGCTCGAGCATCGTGACGTCGTCGACGATGTCAGCATCGACATTGTCACGCCGCTCGAGCAGGGCGATCTTCATCCGAAACAAGCTAGCTACAGCCACTGACAAAACCGTCGGCCAGTCGCTCGCGACCGTCGGCCAGTTGCTCGCGGCACTGTGACGCATCTAACACAGAGTTGGATCGCAGGCGCGCGAGCATCGTGCGTATTGCGGGCGCGCGCGCATCGTGGCGATCACGTACGCATCACGAAAGGGTCACGCTGAGCGTGCACTGTTGATCACAAGCGCACGTGTCCTCAGGCGTTTCTTTGCGTATTCCCAGGCACTTCACAGCATCGCGCGTGAAACACACCAGTAACTTCGGGGAAGTAAAATCGAGTGATGCGCAACGAGCTGTTGGTGGACAGGCCGACCCAGAACCATGATACCAGCGGCACATCGAGCGCCTGCATTGCTCCAGTCGCGCGCACATTGCGGACATATCTTGCGCCGCTCACATACCTCCCCGTCGTACGCGTGACGCCGGTGCACGCAACACCGCGCCGACCCACAGCACAACTCGCGCACATGGTGTCAAACGCCTACGCGCGTGCGCGCCAGTCGTCGGTGCGCACGGTCCTTCTGGTAACGCTGGGCGCATACGTCGTGCTCACAGCCGCGGTCGTATTCGGCTCACCGCTCGATATCATTGACCGAGCTGCCGCGATGGCGGACTTGGCGCACCGCTTCCCGAACGCGACACCGTGGCTGCTCCACTACGTCGTGCTCGGCCAACGTGGGCCCTCGTCGCACGTGGCCTTCGTGTATCTCCTGTGGCGAGCCGCGCGGCAGCGATCGTGGCGGCCGCTGGTCCTGTTCGTGACAGCGCTCACGATGCTCAATGTGACCGTCGGCAGCGTGAAGCTCGCAACTGGACGGCTAGGGCCTGCTCTGACAACGCATCCACGCGCAGTGTTCGACGGAGGTGACATCTTTCCATCGGGTCACACATCGAATGCCGTCGTTATCTTCGGTGTGTTGGCGATGGTAGCCGTCGAGCATCGTCGAGCCATGATCGCCCTCGCTGTGTTCGTTTCCACAACCGTGGGTCTGAGCACGATCTTCCTCGACACGCACTGGGTAACTGATGTGCTCGGAGGCTGGCTCGCTGGTGCCCTGGTTCTGCTGGCCCTGCCGGCGACCTACGCACTGCTTGAGCAATGGGCGTTCCGCGTGACACTTGCCGTCACGGAATGGTTCCGGCCGACACCCGCGAGTTGGGGCAGCGCCGCTTGGAACGCAGTCCCCCGACAGCAAATCCACGACTTGACGAGCGAGCTGCTCACCGAAGATGCGATGTACCGTTGAACAGCCGCAGAACCGCCGGACCGTCGTCGTAGTAGTCGACCTCACTGACACTCGCGTTGTCGACGTGCAACCGGTACAGCGATCCAGTGGGCGCATCAAGCAAGTTGGCCGCGATCATCGCGATCGGCCGTGAATGGCTCACCACGCAAATCGTCTCGCCGCGATGCCGATTCACAATCCGTTCTTGCGCGGTGCGCACCCGATGCCGCAACGACTCGTAGCTCTCACCATCAGGCGGTGAGATCGAGGTATCCCCCAGCCACAACGCAAGTTCGCGCGGCCAGCGCTCCTCGACAACGGGAAATGTCAAACCCTCCCATGCACCGAAGTCGACCTCACGCAAGTCGTCGTCAACCTCGACAGGGACCCCGACTGCAGCACTGATAATCGCCGCAGACTCGCGGCAACGCGACAACGGCGAAGAGACAATTCGCTGGACGCCGCCCCGTGCCGCCAACTCGGTAGCGGCCGCCTTGATCTGTTGGCGGCCCTGCTCGATCAACGGCGGATCCCCGACGCCAGAGAATCGCTTCTCCACGGTAAACGTCGTCGCCCCGTGCCGGACGAGTACCAGCGTCGTGGGCGGCGCACCCGCCGTCCAGCCAACAATGCGGTTGGACGGCGGCAGCTCCGCCAGTACGGAACGTGAACCGGAGGACGAACCCGATGCCTTGGCGCCGAGCGGTTGACCGGTTCCCTCGTCCATCGCGCGGTTCGCCAACCGGTCGGCGTCCTTGTTGCGCTCGCGCGGAATCCATGTGTAAGTGACGTGTCCTGGTCCGAACGAAGCAGCTAGTGCGGCACCGTCACGCACCAACGGCCGCAGGTCGGGATGCTTCACTTGCCAGCGTCCTGACAACTGCTCGACGACGAGGCGCGAATCGAGCCGGCATTCGATGTAAGCCTGCGGGTCGATCTGCGCCGCCGCGGTGAGCCCGGCGAGCAGGCCGCGATACTCCGCGACGTTGTTGGTGACCACGCCGAGGAACTCGTAGCGCTCGGCCAACACCTCACCGGTTGAGGCTTCGCGCACGACCGCGCCGTAGCCAGCAGGTCCCGGGTTTCCGCGCGATCCGCCGTCGGCCTCGACAATCAGCCGGCGCGGGCTCACAGACCTGAGTCCGGAGTTCGCACCAGGATTCGTCGACACTCCTCGCATCGCAGCACCGCATCGGGCGGCGCTGCACGCAGCTGCCCGAGCTCGGATGGGTTAACGGTGAGATGACAACCCTCGCATCGCGCACGATGCAACACTGCGGCACCAACGCCGTCCGACGAAGCTCTGATCTTCTCGTACAGGGCAAGCAATTCGGCGCCGACATCGGGAGCGACCGCAGCACGTGCGGCGCGACTCGCGGCAATCTCCGCATCGATCTCGCCGAACAACTCATCGCGTCTCGACGTCACCGACGCGAGCTCCCCCGTCAGCTTGTCCCGCTCACTGCCGAGCGACGACATATCCGACTGCGCGAGCTCACGGCGTTCCATGATCTCGAGCACGACGTCCTCGAGATCGGACCGGCGTCGCGCAAGGGAGCCGATCTCCGACTGCAGGTTCTCCAACTCGCGCGGCGAGCTGACCTGACCCGCGTCGAGCCGTTGCTGGTCGCGATCTGACCGCTGCCGCACCTGGTCGACGTCGCCCTCGGCCTTGCGCTGGTCGCGTGCGAGATCGGACTCAAGCGTCTCCGCCGTCACCAACGCGTCGCTGACCTCGCGAAGTCGGGCGGCGAGCTCATCGATGGTCGCCAACTCGGGCAGGGTGCGGCGCCGATGGTCGAGCCGGTCGAGGCTGGAGTCGAGCGCCTGCAAGTCGAGCAAGCGGGCCTGGCTGGCGGGATCGGCGTTCAGTGCGGGTCCTTTCGTGCTCCTGCGTCCACCCGAGCCACCCATGGGTCGGTCGGGACCGTCGAGACGTCTGTGCTCACCGTAGTGCCGCGTTGCGCGAGCCCCGCGCGCAGCGCATCGGCGGCGGCACCGAGCCATGGCCATTCGGTGGCCCAGTGCGGCATGTCGACGACCGCGCAACCGCCGTCCGCGAGATGCTCAGAAACCACGTGGTGACGTAGGTCAGCAGTGACAAACGCATCCGAGCCGGACGCCGTGGCCTGGCGCAAATAGCCGTCGCCCGCCCCGCCACACACCGCGACCCGACGCACCATGGCGCTCAGCTCCCCCGCGACCCGGCCGCCGCCCGCAGTCGAGGGCAGCGCCGCCCCGACTGCGGATGCGAAGTCGCGCAGGGTGACCGCGGTCGGCAGTTCGCCAACCCGGCCAGTGCCGGTGTCGCCGGGCCACGATGCCAACTCAAGGACATCGAAAGCCGGCTCCTCGTACGGATGCGCTGTTCGTAGTGCGTGGATCACCTCGTCGCGCGCGGCCCGTGGCAACACCATTTCGATGCGGATCTCGTCGACCCGTGTCACGTCGCCGACAGAGCCGATGGCCGGGGTCGCGCCGGGCAACGGCTGGAAGGTGCCGACACCCGCGGCGGTCCACGCGCAGCGGGCGTAGTGGCCGATCTCGCCCGCGCCGGCTGCCGCGAGGGCGTCGAGCAGCTTCTCGGCGTGAGCCTCGGGGACGAACGTGACGACCTTGTCGAGCGACGGGGCGGGCAGCGGTTCGAGCGGGCGGGCATCGACCAGCCCGAGCGCCGCCGCGAGCGCGTCGGACACTCCGGGATTGGCATGGTCGGCGTTGGTGTGCGCGACGTGCAGCGCGATGCCGGCGCGGATCAACCGGTGCACCGACCTGCCCTTCGCGGTCGTCGCCGCGACCGTCGATGTGCCGTGCAGGAACAGCGGATGATGCGTGACCAACAGGTCGGCTCCCCGCTCGATCGCCTCGTCGACCACGACCTCGACGGGATCGACCGCGAACAGGACGCGACCGACCGGTTGCGCTGGATCACCGCACACCAGGCCCACGGCGTCCCATGACGCGGCGAGGGACGGCGGGTACAAACCCTCCATGATCGCCACGACGTCGGCGAGCGTCGCGTGTGGCACAAGTGAGAGGTTAGCTTCGACCGCGCCGCGGCGTCGGTCGGTGTCGTGTCTCATTGGTCGCGGCCCGGACGCCGAAGCGTCCGGGCCACTCGACGCTCGGCCCGGGGTGAGCGGATGCGACGCCGTATCCAGTGGACGTTCGACCCGCCGCAGAAGTTGCACGAGCGAGCAGGTCAGGTCACGAGCGGCGGTCAGGAGCGGCGGAGCCGTTCACGCGGCCGCTCAGGATCCTTCGCAGGTCGCTGATCTGCGCCGGGCTCCCGCCAAAGCCCACCCGGTCCATCTCACAGCTGATGAACGAGCAGTTGCGCACCGCGGTCACGCCGACGAACGCAACTTGCGATGTGTTCACCCAAAGAATGGATTCCAGATCGGGCGCATTGAAGCTGCAGCCCTCGATTTGGATGCTGCCGGTCGGATCGAGCCACAGCAGGACCGGCCCACTGACCTTGCAGCGCCGAAACGTGTAACCCTCGAGCACCGGCGCCGCCGTCGAATCCACCAGCTCATGGAGCCGGACGATCCTGTCCTCGTAGGTCTTGTGGTTCGTCAAAGTCATGGCGTCCCCCACGGACGTGTCGCCCTATTCACGTGCTATCCCCACTGCCGATTCCCCGTCGGTCCCTCGACCCTAGGGTGCACGATCCCGCACGACTAGGCCCCACTTTCGCCGCAAAAGGGGTCGAATTGGGTGAGGCGCGCGGCTGATAACCCGCAGGTTAAAGCTTCGGCGGGACGACGAGGGGAGCGTCGGTGGCGCCGATGACGTCGTCGACGGTGACGCCGGGTGCGGTCTCCACGAGGAGCAGTCCGTCGGCCGTGACATCGATCACAGCCAAGTCGGTGATGATGCGATCGACGCAGCCTCGACCCGTCAGCGGCAACGTGCACTGCTTCATGATCTTCGAGCTGCCGTCCCTCGCACGGTGTTCCATCATGACGATGACGCGCTTCGCACCGTGGACGAGATCCATCGCCCCGCCCATGCCCTTGACCATCTTTCCGGGGATCATCCAGTTCGCGAGATCACCCTGCGCGCTTACTTGCATCGCGCCGAGGACCGCGACATCGATGTGTCCGCCGCGGATCATGCCGAACGAGGCTGCGGAATCGAAGAAGCTTGCGCCGGGCAGAACCGTGACGGTTTCCTTGCCCGCGTTGATGAGATCGGCATCGACCTCATCGGGGGCCGGATAGGGCCCAGTGCCGAGGATGCCGTTCTCGCTTTGCAAGACAACGGTGACGCCATCGGGCAGATGATTCGACACGAGAGTCGGCATGCCGATTCCGAGGTTCACGTACTGGCCGTCATGGAGTTCGGCAGCAACTCTGGCTGCGAGACCGCCGCGATCGAACGCCATCACGCACCCTTGCCAGTGGTAGTGCGACGCTCGATGTGCTTCACGATGTCGGGCGCGTGCACGATCCGCTGAACGAAGATGCCGGGAGTATCGACCTCATCGGGGTCGATCTCGCCGGGCGGAAGCAGCCGCTCGACCTCCGCGATCGTGATGCGTCCGGCTGAGGCACACAGCGGGTTGAAGTTGCGCGCGGTCTTTCGATACACGAGGTTGCCGTGCCGGTCGCCCTTCCACGCGTGCACCAACGCAAAGTCGGTGACGATGCCACGTTCCAGCACGTAGCTCTTGCCGTCGAATTCGCGCACCTCTTTGGGCTCGCCCAGTACCGCGATGGTGCCGTCAGGGTGATAACGGCGAGGGATGCCGCCGTCCGCTACTTGAGTGCCGATACCCGACGGGGTGAAGAAAGCGGGAATGCCTGCACCGCCAGCACGCAGCCGTTCGGCCAAAGTTCCTTGCGGGCTGAACTCGACCTCAAGTACGCCGGTGAGGTACTGCCGCTCGTACTCCTCGTTCTCCCCGACATACGAGCCGGTGTGCCGGCGAATCCGGTGCGCCTCAAGCAAGACCCCGAGCCCAAGACCATCGACCCCGCAGTTGTTGCTGACGGTCTCGAGGTTGGTGGCGCCTTGTTCCAACAGCGCATCGATCAACACCGAAGGGACTCCGCACAGACCGAATCCGCCGATCGCGATCGACGCGCCGTCGAACACATCCGCAACGGCTACCTTGGCCGACGGCACCACCTTGTCCACGAAACCTCCGGTCCGCTGAACCGCCGTCCCACGTGCTGGCCGTCCCAGCTGCTACGCCTCGACGAGGATCACCAGGGTCTCAGGCAGCACGCCGTCGTATTCCATCGCCTCGCCCATGGCAGGGTCCTGCATCGCTTTCATCAGCACGTCCAGGTCCGCGACGTCCATCAAGACCGCGACGCGGGTTGGATTCTGGGGGTCGACGAACGTGCGGATGTTCGTGACGCCGAGAGGTCCGAACGCCTCTTCACGCTTGGGCGAGGCGAGCCAGTGATCCTTGTCCTTGACGTCGTGGTGACCGATGATCGTGGGCATACCGACTCCTCGCCGTTGTGGGTCCAGCACCATCGGCGGACCCGTTCCGCGGATCGTAGGCCCTGGCTCGACGTGGCGAATAGATCCACCCGGAATCGTCGTCGTCCCGTAGCTAACGGCGGCGCCGGAACACTGACGGCCGAACCCGGTGCGGAACGACCGACTGCCTAGCCCTTATGGCACGACGCAGTGGACGCGGCGTCAGCAAGTGGCGGAGGGTGCGAGTAACGAAGCCCTAGTAGACCTCTCGATGTTCGACAACTTGCTGCGTCGTGGCGCCCGCCGGGGCGGTGGTCACGGTCGCCGGGTTCGTGGTCACGGTCGCCGGGTTCGCAACCGGCGCTGCAGCAGGAGTCGTCGTCACGGTCCGTTCGCTCGCGACAGCGGAGACGCCCCTGCGCGGCGTGAAGATCGTCAGCGTGGCCACGAGCGCGATGACGCCCGCGATCATCAAAATGACGCCGACAGTGTGAATGTTCACGCCCGTCGCCGTCTTGTGCACCGCGAATGTCAGGACCGCACCGACGGCCATAAGGAAGACTGAGAAGCCGATCCGCATGAGGGTTCTCCGTTCAATGGCTGCGACGCAGCCGAGCACAGCGGAATTACCCGACGCATCGGCGGGTGAAACGCACAGACGCTGTGGGCGCGGCAGGGGGCGAACCTGCGACCGCCCGGGTGTAAGCCGGGGGCTCTTCCGCTGAGCTACGCGCCC
>ODAK010002217.1_pt1 | contig 20519 bp, 15 predicted proteins | sample 1539591 | NCBI WGS metagenome assembly ODAK01 (sample SAMEA3539303, study PRJEB22396) | soil metagenome | biome: tundra; feature: field; material: soil | place: USA | collected 2010-05 | depth 0.15 m | reverse complement strand
AAGAGGCCGTGTACCGGATCTTCTTGTCGCACCAGCGGGAGGCGGACCAGCTCCCGGTGGTCAGTGCCCTACTCGAGCGCTGGCTGCGTGATGCAGCGATGTCGGCAGCCGTGGCGGCAGAGCCGTTCCGCGACGAGATCGGAGAGGTGCTCGCGAAGCTGATCATCGCTACGCAGGTGCGCTACCCCACGGTAGGCGACCTTGCCCGCAGCATTCGGTTCCGGCTATTCGACGAGCCACTGATCCAGCAAGTTCGAGAAGAGGTCTACGCAGGCGTCCGCGAACACCTTCAATACTTTGACGAGAACCCGGACGCAGCCGACTACCCCCAGCGGATCGAAGCGCTGGCCGCGAGTCCCGAACCGCTCATCCAGTTGCTGGCACAGCGCATCGGAAATGACAGCACCGGACCGAACCCGATGCTCGAGGTGCTGTGCCGCCGCTACTACAAAGTGCACACGCTCGACGACGTCCGCTCATTCGAGGTCGACGGTCGGCAATTCCTGACTGGCGCGTACGAGTTCCGCGGAAAGCAACGTCACCTCATCTCGACCATCGGCGACATCGCCGACCTGCCTGCCGTTCTCGGTCGCGTTGCCGGGCTGACCGACGAGGTGAGCGACCCGGCGAAAGTCGTCATCGACCTCTATCTATCGGCCAGCGAGTGGTCCGCCGCCGCGGATTCGGTCGCCGCCACCCTTCGAGACGCGCTGGCCGGCGTGCCGGCCCTGGCCATAGGCCGACGGGTGACGATCACGGTGTGCGACCGCGACTCGGCGCAGGTGTTGCAGTTCACCTTCCGCCCGTCGCAGGGGCGCCTGGAGGAGGATCGCGACATCCGCGGCATGCATCCGCTGATCGGCGGGCGGCTCGACGTGTGGCGGCTGAAGAACTTCGTGCGCACCCGGCTTCCGTCGACAGGGGACACGTATCTGTTTCACTGTGTAGCCCCCGACAACCCATCCGACGAGCGGCTCGTGGCGCTTGCAGAGGTCCGCGATATCACGCCGCTGCGGGACGCGTCAGGCCAGGTCGTTGCGTTCCCGGACGTCGAGCGCACTCTCAGCGCTTGCCTCGAGAGCATCCGCGGCGTCCGTGCGACCCACGGGGCCAACCGACGGCTCGACGCCAATCGCATCTTCCTTTACGTGTGGCCGCCGATCGAGGTGCCATTCGATCAACTGAGCCGCTTTGCCCGTGCGATGGCACCGTTGACTGCGGACGCGGGATTGGAGGAGGTCATGGTGGTTGCCCGACTCCGCGGCCGGCCCGAGTCGGAGCCCAAGGAAGTGGCGTTGTTGTTCTCCTGCTTGCCGGGTGCCGATGTCGCGGTGACCGTGACCGAACCGCCGACCGAACCGCTGGCGCCACTTTCCGCCTACACCGAGAAGGTGCGGAGTTCGCGAGCACGTGGTGCCGTCTATCCTTACGAGATCGTTCCGCTCCTCACCGGGCGAGATGGCACGTTCATCGAGCACGACCTGGGAGCCGGTGGTCGCCTGGTGTCGGTGGACCGGCCTCCGGGACGCAACGCGGCCGGGATTGTGGCCGGGGTGGTGTCAACCCCCTCCCCGCGCTACCCCGAAGGCATCGTGCGAGTCGCGCTTTTCGGCGATCCGACCAAGTCGTTGGGCTCGGTTGCCGAGCCGGAGTGCGCACTGATTATTGCCGCCCTTGACCTCGCAGAGGAGATGGGTGCGCCGGTCGAGTGGTTCGCACTGTCGTCGGGCGCGAAGATCTCGATGGACAGCGGCACCGAGAACATGGACTGGGTGGCGCGCACGCTGCGCCGGTTGATCACGTTCACTCAGGCGGGTGGTGAAGTGAACGTCATCGTGGCGGGGATCAACGTCGGTGCGCAGCCGTACTGGAACGCGGAAGCCACCATGTTGCTGCACACCAAGGGGATCCTGATCATGACGCCGGACAGCGCCATGGTGCTGACCGGCAAGCACTCGCTTGACTACTCCGGTGGTGTATCAGCCGAAGACAACTTAGGAATCGGCGGATACGACCGCGTCATGGGACCCAACGGACAGGCCCAGTACTGGGCACCCAACCTGACCGCGGCCTGCGCAACGCTGTTCGCGCACTACGACCACACGTACGTCGCACCGGGGGAGCGCTTCGCGCGACGGGCCGAGAGCAGCGACCCGCGCGACCGCGACGTGCGCACTTACCCACACGTCCATCCGGACAGCGACTTCACGACCGTCGGGGATATCTTCTCCGCCGAGGTCAATCAGGAGCGGAAGAAGCCTTTCGACATTCGCAGCGTCATGCGAGCCGTGGTCGACCAGGACCACCCGGTGCTCGAACGCTGGGCCGGCATGGCGGACGCCGACACAACCATCGTCTTCGACGCTCACCTCGGCGGCTATCCGGTGGCGTTGCTCGGGATCGAATCCAGGCCCATTCCCAGGCGGGGCGAGTTCCCGGCCGACGGACCGGACCAGTGGACCGCCGGAACGTTGTTCCCTCGGTCGTCGAAAAAGACCGCGCGAGCCATCAACGCAGCCAGCGCAAACCGCCCCCTCGTCGTCCTCGCGAATCTGTCAGGTTTCGATGGATCACCGGAGTCGTTGCGCAAGATGCAGCTCGAATACGGCGCCGAAATCGGTCGGGCGATCGTCAACTTCGACGGCCCGATCGTGTTCTGTGTGATCTCGCGCTATCACGGCGGGGCATTCGTGGTCTTCTCCGGTGTCCTGAACGACAACATGGAAGTCGTTGCCGTCGAAGGCTCCTTCGCGTCGGTCATCGGGGGTGCGCCGGCGGCGGCCGTGGTGTTCTCTCGCGAGGTGGCGACCCGCACGGCGCAAGACCGCAGGATCACAGCGGCCGAAGCCAACTTGGCCGACGCCGACGAGGTCGAACGCCCTCGCCTGCGTGTCGACGTGGCCCACCTGCGGGCTGCCGTGCGTTCCGAGAAGCTCGGTGAAGTGGCCCGTGAGTTCGAACAGGTCCACAACATCGAGCGTGCTCTCGCGGTGGGCTCGGTGCATACGATCATTCCGGCACAGCAACTGCGGCCGTACCTGATCGCTGCCGTCGAGCGGGGCATCAGCCGGACGGCGCCCAAGGCGCCCGCACAATCGTCACCCTGAGCGGTTTGTTGGGCACCATCATCGATTGTCTCGATGCAAGGGAGGCGCCATGCACCCGTTCGTTGTGAACCGTCATGGCCGGATTGTGTTTCCTTCCAACATCATCCCGGAGCTGGATCTTTCCGTGATACACAGCCTCGAGCAGTTGGACATGGTCATCAGACGCGACTTCGAGGTGAAGGCGCCGACGGGAACTGACATTGTGCATCGCATCGAGGAAGGCGCGTACTCCAGCCGGTATGAGCTCATGCGCGACCTGGCACTGAATCTCTTCTGGGCCAATCGCTTCGCGATGACGTTGTACGAGAAGCGGCCCACCCGCTGGTCGGACGTGTCTCGCACCCGCAGCGAGGTCTTCTTGCCGATCCTGACGCCGTGGAACGATGGTGACCGCAAGATCGCGGCTGTGCAGGGTGCCTACGAGATGTTGCCACCGACCTGGGACCGTGCGGTCGAGGATCGCATCTTCGGCGTCCTCTTCGATGTGTTCGGGCATCGCAAGCATCACGCCGGCGGGCTGCCTACTATCAAGCCGACGGTGGCCGAAATGCTGGCCGAACCAACCAACCTGACCTTCCGGCTGCCGAGCTACGACCCCGACTTCCCGGTCTACGGTTACACCGACATCATCGACTGCGACGAGGAGGTCGCCGAGCTCGAGGCCCTGAACCGCTGGGCGATGGTGCTGCACAACCAGTACCCGTGGGATCGATCGACGGCTGAGCTTGTCGAGGTCGGCGAGTTGCGCGATGACGACTACGTCGTGGTCTTCCACCCACGTGATCAACAGGTTCGGCACTTCCTGCGCCGGGTCGCAGCCGGCGTACAGCCGCCGTCGCGTTCGCGGGCAAAGGCGGCCAGCCAACCCGTCCGCCCCTACCCGCCGATTAACGTTCGGACGCAGTTCGCGACGTTGCCGCGCATCGAGGCGCTGGCCGTCGTTCATGGTGATGTGGTGTGCAGCAACGAGGATCTGGTCCGCAACGCTGCATACAACTGGTCGCCGATGACGGCGGCCGAGATCCTGGAGAAGACCGGCATCGAACAGCGGCGCTACACGTCGCACAGCCTCGAGGAGATCGCACTCCAAGCGGCGCAGGCTGCTCTGAAGCACGCCGGCCGGGGTCCGGACGAGGTCGGAGCGGTGCTGGTATGCACCTGCACGAGTACCGGGATGATTCCCTCAGCGGCGACGTGGGTGTCCGGTGAACTCGGCATCTTTCAGACGCATGCGTCCTGCGACATCATCGCCGCCTGTGCCGGGCTGGCCTACGGTCTGTCCGAGGCGACGCGAATCCTCCAGGAAGTGCGGCGTCCGGTTCTCGTTGTCTGCGTGGAAAAGTTCTCGGACAAGATTGGCAACGTCCGGCCGTCGCGCATGATCTTCGGTGACGGCGCTGCCGCCATCGTTGTCGGCGTTGCTCCGCCGGGCGAGCCCCCGGACATCGACTACTTGCAGACCTACGCGAGCGGTCCGGCCAGCCAGGTGAACTCGATCATCTGGCCGAACCCTGCCTTCGACAACAACATCACTGTGTACGGTCCCGAGGTCAAGGCACTGGCCGGCCGCTATCTGATCCAGATGATCGACGAACTCATAGCCCTCCCAGATCCGGACGGCGTGGCAGCTTCACTGTTGGAAAGCATCGACCTCATCGTGCCTCATCAGGCGAACAAGACGATGGTGAGCACGCTTGCCGTTGAAGCCGGGCTCTCGATCGACAGCCTGTACTTCAACATCGAAAAGGTCGGCAACGTTTCGTCGGCGAGCATCCCGCTGGCGATCCATGACGCGGTGCGCGACGGCGTCATCAAGGAGCCGACGCGGATCTTCGCTCCAGGGTTCGGTGCCGGTGCCGTCGCCGGATACTGCGTGATGCGGATCGATCCGGCCGTCGTGGCCATCGCCACTGATTCGCCCACGCAGGAGCGCGCGCCGTCGTCTACGAGTCCGCTATCCCATCCCACGTCATCGTCGGACGACGTTCAGCTGGCGTTCGGCTAGGCGCTTCAGGCCGCAGACTCATCGCGATAGAGCGCCTTGGCGATGATCGCCGTCTCGTCGTCGAGCGACAAGGGCTGGTGGAAGACCTCGACGTCCAGTGCGTCGATTTCGGACAGCTGCTCGCGGATTGCCTCGGCGGTGTTGTCGGTGAGCAGGACGCCGTCCGTCTCGGCGACGAAGATCCTGGCTATGCGGCCACCCGCCACCGAGTAGACGTTTCCGCTTACTGAGCATTCCTCGTGAGCGAGGTAGGCGACCAGCGGGCTCACTCGATCCGGCGAGACCAGCGCCGCGAGGTCGCCCAGGATCTCCGCGGTCATCCGGGTCGCGGCTATCGGCGCGATGGCGTTGACCCTGATCCCGCAGCTGGCACCCTCGAGTGCGAGGACACGGGTCAGCCCGGCGAGGCCAGCCTTGGCTGCGCCATAGTTCGCTTGACCGAAATTGCCGAACAAGCCGGACGCCGAGCTGGTGTTCACGATCCGCCCGTAGCCCTGTTCGCGCATCAGACCAAACGCCGGCTGACTGACGTAGAGGGCTCCCTTGAGGTGGACGTCGATGACCGTGTCGATCATCGCGGGGTCCATCTTGTGGAACGCCTTGTCCCGCAGGATGCCTGCGTTGTTCACCAGCACGTCGACTCGACCGAACGCGTCAATCGCGGCCTGCACGATGGCCTGACCGCCTTCCGGGGTGGCGACGCTGTCGTGGTTGGGTGCCGCGCTGCCACCGAGACTGGTGATCTCGTCGACGACGCGTTGAGCCGCGGACGCCGAGGAGCCACTGCCGTCGAGTGCGCCGCCGAGGTCGTTGACCAGCACGTGCGCGCCCCGACGAGCGAGTTCGAGGGCATGCGACCGGCCGAGACCGCCACCGGCTCCGGTGATGATGGCTACCCGTCCGTCAAAGCGCAGCTCGGCCATCGTCAGGTCTTCCTTCGTCGGGGGTTGGCGGTGCCAGCAGTTGCTGGTCGTCGGGAGGTGTTAGTTGAAGCTTCGGCAGGTATGGGCTTACGTGTAATCGAACGCGACGGCGAGCGCACGAAGGTCGTCAGCACGGCGAGGAGTGCATGTTTCTGGCCGTCGTCGAGCCGGGAATCCTGGCGGATCGCGTCCTCGGTGCGGATTGAGTGCTCCGCGGTGGTTGGAGAGAGCACGCCTGCGGCCTGGAGCAGGAGCGTCTCCGTGGAAACACTGAGCGCGTCGGCGAGGGCAGTAATGACAGCGATCGAGGGGAGCACAACCCCGTGCTCGATCTGGCTGAGGTAGGGGTTGGAGATGCTTGCCAGTTCGGCGGCCTGGCGCAGGGTCAGCTGGGCCAGCTGACGCTGGCTGCGTACGTAGGCACCGAACGAGTCGTAGAGCTGGTCGCGCGACGTCGCGCCCACCAGAGCCTCCCTTCGCCGGTCCGCAGACACGCGTGCGCACTGCTAGGTGCAGTCTTGCAGATGCTTGATGATTCTGCACGCAGACGCGCCGATCAGCTGGCGGTCGGCGCCCGCTCGGTGTCGCGCCAGGCCGGTAGGAAATCGTCGACGGCGCGCGCTAAGGCCCGGGCGGGCTCGGGGCGCTGCAGGTCGTGACCTCCGGGCAGCATGACCAGCTTGGCGCCGGGGATCCGACCGGCAAGCACCCTGCTGTTTGCGGGCGGCACGACGTCGTCGTGAGTCCCGCACACGACGAGGGTCGGCGCCTTGATGGCGCCCAGGAACGGGACGCTCGACCAGCTCGAGAACGCCAGCGAGTGCCACACCGCGCCCCAGGCGGCGGCGGGAGGGTTGCCCTCACCGGGCGCACCGAGGCCGCGTAGTACGGCTCGACCGCCGCCCGGGATTGCACCCACGCCGCACGATGTGGCGACGAGGACCAGCCGGCGCACCCTGCCAGGGGCGTCGCCAGCCAGCTGCTGAGCGACTCCGCCGCCATGGGAGTACCCGAGAACGTCTGCGTCGTTCAGGCCGGCCGCCTCGAGCACGGCCACCGCGAGCGCGGCAAGCGCCGGCATGGACAGCGGCAGCAATGGCGTGGGGCTGCCTCCGACGCCGGGAGCGTCGAAGCTGACGATCGTGCGCCCGGGCAGCTGCTGCGTGAACGAGTCCCAGCTCTGGAGCGGGCGGGTGATCCCGTTGATCAGCAGCAGCGGCTCGCCCTCGCCCTGAACCCGGATCGCGATCTGCAGTCCGTGAATGCGGAGCAGCCGCGAGTCGACCGCGCTCGACCGTGGCGGCCTCATGCGCGATCGTGCACGTAGCGCCCGGGCGCGGCCTCGATCGGCGGGGAGTCCTTGCTACCCAGCGCGCGGCGGGCGGCGACCTTGGGACCGCCTTGGTGGGCGATCCAGGTGGCCCAGTCCTCCCACCACGTGCCGGCCTGGAGCTCGGCGTTGTCTTTCCACTCCTGCGGATCAGCAGGTAGGGCGTCGTTGGTCCAGTGCATGGACTTGGGGCGGGGCGGGTTCACGATCCCGGCGATGTGCCCGGACGTGCTCAGCACGAACCGCCGATCCCCGCTGAACAGCTGAGTGGTCTTGTAGGCCGAGACCCACGGGACGATGTGGTCGTCGACAGCTGACAGCACGTACGTGTCGATGTCGACCTTGCCGGGATCGAGGCGGTGGCCGTCGATCTCGAGCTCTCCCCGCGCGAATTCGTTGTGCAGGAAGCACGACCTCAGGTAGCGCGAGTGCATCTTGGCCGGCATCCGGGTGCTGTCGTTGTTCCATACCAGCAGGTCGAAGGCAGGTGGCTTCTTGCCGAGCAGCCAGTTGTTGACGACGTAGGAGAACACCAGATCGTTGGCCCGCAAGGCATCGAACGTGTGCGCCATCTTGTCGGACTCGAGGAAGCCCTTCTTCGCCATCTGCTTCTCAAGCCCGGCGATGGTGGCCTCGTCGGTGAAGACTCCGAGCGTGCCTGGAACGGTGAAGTCGGTGTGGGTGTTCAGGAACGTGGCCGATTTGATCGAGCGATCGCCGAGCCTGGCGTTGTGGGCCAGTGCGATTGCGGTCAAAGTGCCGCCAAGGCAAACCGAGAGCGTATTGACCTCTTCGGCGCCAGTGATCTCACGCACGACGCGGACTGCATCGAGGGGGCCCTGCCGAAGATAGTCGTCGAAATCCAAGTCGCGCATCGTCGCGTCCGGGTTGCGGTAGCTGATCGCGAAGCAGGTGTGACCGTGCTGGACCGCCCATTCGATCAGGCTCCTGCCAGGCGCGAGATCCATGATGTAGTACTTGTTGATCCACGGCGGGCAGAACAGCAACGGGACGGCGTGCACGCGCTTGACCTGTGGCTCGTACTGAATCAGCTCGATCAGGTCGCTCCGGTACACGACCGCGCCGGGCGTGGCGGCCATGTTCACGCCGACCTCGAATCCGGTCGGGTCGACCTGCGACGGCCAGCCACCGTTGTGCTTGAGGTCGCCGAGCATGTTCTTCGCACCCCTGACCAGGCTCCTGCCACCGGTGCGGACAGCAGTGCGGATTGCCTCGGGGTTGCCGGGCAACGTGTTGGTCGGAGCGAGTGCGTCAACGAGGAACTTCGCGGCAAACCGCGCCTTGCTGTCCTGGTTTGCCTCCAGCCCGGCCGCATCGAGCAACTCGGTCACCAGCTGGCTGCTCAACAGGTATTGCTGCGCAAGCAGGAAGTACAGCGGGTTGTCGGTGTAAGCCGGGTCGGCGAACCGTTTGTCGCCATTCACGGGAGTCATCGGACCGAGCGGCTGGCCACCGAGCGCGCGCTCGGCCGTCGATTTCATAGCTGCGGCCATGCCAATCGCGAGTCGGGCATTGGCGGCCGCCACCCCGACCGGGTTCTTCATGAGTGCGACGCCGGCTGCAGCGAGCGAGCGGAGGAACGAGACCGGATCGGCGCCGGTCAGCGGATCCTCGGCGATGCCAAGGCGGTCGAGGATCGAACGCCCTGCCGATTCGGGACTGTCTGCTGCCTTCATGGTGTCCGACTCCTAAGCCGCCCGTGCACGAGGAAGGTCAGTGCCCCACCGGCCGGTGAGATCACGACTCTTCGGTGTTGGCCTCGACATAACTTCGATAGACGGTGAGCAATGCACGGCGTTGCGCTGCCGTGAGCCGGCGGTCCGCGTGGATCGCGCTCTCGGTTGCGGCGTCGTCCGGCCTGTCAGTGCTCGTGATCAGTCCCGCTTGCTCGAAAAGTGTTTCTGCGGACACATTCAACGCGTCGGCGATCGACTTGAGCACGCGTAGGGACGGCTCGTGCAGTCCGCGCTCGAGCTGGCTGAGGTAGGGGTTCGAGACCTCGGTCAGGGCAGACAGCTGGCGCAGCGACAGATTGGCCATCTGTCGCTGCGCGCGGATGAAGCTTCCCAGCACGAACTGGGGACCATCCTCTGCTGTCATCGAGTCTTCCGTTCGTGCTTCATTGCCCATGTCGGGGACTTGTGATCAGACCGTCTTCTCGGGGGTGAACACGCTGGTCAGCTGCAAGGCGAAGTCGCGCTGCGCGACGAGCAGGTCAGCGGCAACGTCGAAGGCGTACTTGGTCGCTGCTTCCACGCCTGGAACGGCGGGGATCGCGGGCAGGTCGGGGATCGGGAGGACCGAAACGGCCTTGACCCAGGTCTGCGCTGCATCGACGGACATTTTCTGACCCTGCTTGACGGTCGAGACCAACTGCTCGCGGATCTGCTGTGCGAGCGCAGGCATCTCGGTCTTGGCGGTCCTGGTGGTCGTGGTGGTCGTGGTTGCCATGGTGTGCTCCTTCGGGGACTTCGGGTACGGCGCTTCCGATACGCACACCATACACACCAAGCGCTTGGTATGTCAAGCGCTGCTTTGAGGTTGGGTCCCCGCCGGCGGCTATATCTCCAGGCCGCCGTTGACACCCCAGACCTGGCCAGTGATGTACGCCGACGCGTCGGCGGCGAGGAAATGGACCACTCGCGCGACCTCTTCCGGACGGCAGAACCGGCCCATCGGAATCTGCGTCAGGATCCTGTCCTGGACCTTCTGCGGAACGTGCTCGAGCATCTCGGTCGCCACGAAGCCCGGTGTCACCGTGTTCACTGTGATGCCGACGCCGTCGTCCTCGATCCGGTCGGCCCGCTTGAGGATGAAGGTCGCCTCCTTCGCCAGGGCCTTGGTGAGGCCGATCATCCCGGCCTTGGACGCGGCGTAGTTCGCCTGGCCGACGTTTCCGTGCTCGCCGATAACCGAGGACACGAAGATGATGCGACCCGTCCCACGCTCAACCATGTGCTCAAGCGCCGGCTGCGCCATGTAGAACGAGCCGGACAGGTTGACGGCGAGAACTGTGTCCCAGTCTTCGACCGTCATCTTCGCGGTCATCTTGTCGATCGTGATGCCGGCGTTGTTGACCAGGATGTCGAGCCGGCCATGCTGTTCGAGCACCTCCCCGACCACCCGACGACAGTCTTCAGGCTTGGAGACGTTGCCCTGGTGCAGGGTCGCGTGCACATCGGTGCCGAAGTCCGACTCCAACTCCTTGAGGAATTGTTCCGCACGGTCGCGGTTGGCGCTGTAACCAGCTGCCACCGAAGCGCCCTGGCTAACCAGGCTCCGGCAGATCGCCGCGCCGATACCGCGGCTTCCGCCGGTAACCAGCGCCACTCGACCGGAGAGCTTGTCGCCCACCATTGCGGTCGGCCGTTCGTCAGGTTTCGAGTCGGGGGCGTTCATCGTCGTGCCTCCAAGGATGTCGGCAGAGCGCTGACCACGACTCGCTGACCACGACGGCGCAAGCGGTTGGGGCTTGCACGAGGCAGAGACCTGCGATACGGGACCGGTGCCCAATCCTGGCAGGTTTTAGTCGACGTTGGAATGGGTCGGGGATCGACCACCCGGGGGCGCCGTGTGGACGCCATCCCTCATCCCTTCCTGACTGCTTGTTTCACGTCGGCTGCTCCGCCATGGTCGGGGCCGTCGCGGCGGCGCCGGCGTCGCGCGGCAGCAGTGCCGACTCGACCACCGCGAGCAGGGCCACGATTGCCATGAGGCAAAACGCCATAGCGAACGCGGCACGCGCGCCAGCTGTGACGCCGAGGAGCTTGGCGATGGGACCCCCCGCCCGCAGCGCCAGCGCTCCCGCAACAACGCCTAATCCCATGGTCAGCTGCTGGACTGTCGTCGTGAGGGTGTTCGCGTCGCCGATAGCGTCCGACGCCACGTCGACGAAGCTGATGGTGTTGTACGCCGTGAACCCGATGGACCGAAAGACTCCACTCGCGAACAGGAGGAGAGCGGTCACCGCCAGCGGGGTGTGATCGGTGACAAGACCGCACAACGCGATGGTCACCGCGCTCCATAGCGCTGCATGTACTAGGACAGTCCGGAAACCGAATCGGCGCAGCAGTGGGCCGGTGAACGGTTTGATGCCGAGGTTCCCCACGAACACCGCGACAACGAGCACACCTGCCTTGAGCGGGCTCCAGCCGAACGCGTCTTGGAACAGCAGCGGCAGCAGGAACGGCACCGCACCGACCGCGAGTCGAAAGAAGGAGCCACCAACTGCGGTTACCCGGAACGTAGGAATCCGCAGTGCTGCCAGTTGCACGAGCGGATGCACTGCTCGTCGCAGGTGGCGTACTGCGAGGGCGATGGTGACGAGCGCGACGGCTCCCGTCGTCCCGACATCGAGCCAGTCGATCCTGCGGGCTGCGACGAACTCCAGGCTGGTGACCAATGCCGCGAGCCCGAGGCCGGTCAGTGCGAATCCTTGCCAGTCCATCGGCGTGCGCTCGACGGGCGGTTGGTTCGGCACGATCCGCGCGGTGAGGAGAAGCGCTGCGACGCCCAGTGGCAGGTTGATGACGAAGATCCACCGCCACGAGGCGTAGGTCGTCAGCAGGCCGCCCAACGCAGGTGCGATCACGGGTGCGGCCAACGCGGGCCAGGTCAGATACGCGAACGCGTCGATCAACTCGCCCGGCGTCGTTTTTCGCAATACGACAAGTCGCCCGACCGGGACCATCATCGCCCCGCCGACGCCCTGTAACACTCGCACCGCGGTGAGTTCGCCGAGGCTGGTACTGATCGCGCACAGTCCTGACGCGACGGTGAACACGGCGATCGCGGTACCAAAGACGACGCGAGCGCCGAACCGATCGGCAAGCCATCCGCTCACGGGGATGAAGACGCTCAGGGTGAGCAGGTATGCCGTAATGACAACGTTGAGATCGACGGGCCGGACGCCGAGCGAGCCCGCCATCCGCGGTGCTGCGGTGGCAATGATGGTGCCGTCCAGGTTCTCCATGAAGAACGCGCCCGCAACCAGGAGCGCCACACCACGCCACGGCGGGTGAGGTCCTCGTCGGGCGTCCATCCCTACTTGTTACGCGGTGGCGCGGTGCTCTCGCGGACGACGAGCTGAGTCGACAGCTCGATTCGCAAGGTCTCTATCGGCTCGCCGCGCACCAGCCGAAGCACCGTCCGTGCGGCGAGGCCGCCCATCTCCGCAAGCGGTTGACGCACGGTGGTGAGTGGGGGAGACGCCCATGGCGCTTCCGGCAGGTCGTCGAAGCCGACGATGCTGAGGTCGCTGGGCACCCGAAGACCGTGTTGTCGCGCGGCTTCGTAGACCCCGAATGCCATCTGGTCACTGGAGGCGAACACCGCAGTTGGCGGGTCCGGCAGTCCCAGGAACTGTGTTCCGCCGGTAAAGCCCGACTCATGGTAGAAGTCGCCGGTGTAAACCAGATCGTGATCGAACTGCAGCCCAGCGGCTTCAAGGGCTGCCCGGTAACCGTCGAGGCGCGCGCGACTGCATTGCAGCCGCGGCGGACCGGTGATGATTCCAATCCGGCGATGTCCGAGCTCGATGAGATGTTCGGTCGCACTGAGCCCACCTGCCCAGTTCGTGGCCCCGATCGTCGGTACGTCGTACGACGGGCTACCCGAAGGATCGACGACGACCGTCGGCAGGTAGCGGTGGACCTCCGCTTGCAGTTTCGGTTGCAGATGCGATGTCACCAAGATGATGCCGTCAGATGCACGGGCCTGGACGTTTTGCCACCAGCGCCGCTCCGAGGTGACCTGGTTGTGGATTGCCGAGACGACAGTTCCTACGCCTGCATCGTGAGCGACATCTTCAACGCCGCGGATGATCTCGACGGCCCATGGGCTGTCGAGGTCGTTGAACACGAGGTCGATGAGATTCGCTCGGGTGCCGCGTCCGAGGCCGCGCCGCTGGTAGTCGTGCTTCTCGAGGAGCTCCTCGACCCGGGTGCGGGTGTCGGCAGCGACGTCGACTCGACCGTTGAGGACCCGAGACACGGTTGGCACCGACACGCCCGCCTCTGCGGCGATCGCGGCAATTGTCACCCGGGTCACCCGGGTCACCCGCCCTCGATCGGCGATGGCCACGACGAGTCTCCTTCGAAAGTCGCGCTAAACGATACGCAAGCAGTGCCGAGGATCCACGGTTTGGGATCGAAACGGATCGCCGCTACTCCACGGTGACGTCGGCCACCATGCGCCTGGACAATCCTACGGCGCGCTCTGGTCCAACCAGTCGGATGTTCACGATGTGTGGCGATTCGCTGCTTGACGTTGAGAGTCGAAGTTGAAGATCACCCGGCTCGACGATCCGGACACCGGCCACGCCGGTAAAGGAGGAGAGGTCTGCCGACACGTCGAACGTCACCCGCCGTGAGTCACCCGGCTCCACGGCAACGCGGGCGTATCCGATCAACCGGACGTCGGGCCGAGTGACCTGGGCGACCGGATCATGCAGGTATAGCTGGACGACGTCGGTTCCCGCCCGGCGTCCGACATTCGAGACAGTGAGTGAGACCCGCACGGCGCCGTCCGTTGTGGAATCGACGCGGTCCGTGTCTGTCACCGCCGCACCGTCGACCTGCACGTCCTGCCACCGAAAGGTGGTGTACGAAAGCCCATGACCGAAAGGCCAAAGCGGCGTCGGGTCAATCGTGCTGACCCCGCTGCGCAGGCCAAGCGGCGCTGTTAGATACGTGCCTTGCTGGCCCGGGTCTCGCGGGATGCACACCGGCAGCCGTCCGGAGGGACAGACCCGGCCTGACAGCACGCCGGCGAGTGCCGCGCCCCCTTCCTCTCCGGGGAAGAAGGACTGCACGAGCGCCGCTAACCGATCCGCGTACGCGCCGAGCGCGTAGGGACGGCCGGACACCATGACGAGCACAACCGGACGACCGGTCGCGATAATCGCGTCGAGTAGTTGTCCTTGTACGCCGGGCAGTTCCAACGTGTCGGCGTCGCATCCTTCGCCGGATGTACCTCGTCCGAAGAGGCCAGCCCGATCGCCAAGAGCGACGACGCACACGTCGGCGGCGTTCGCCGCTTCGATCGCGGCCGCAAAGCCACCGACGTCCGTCCCGTCGACGTCGCAACCTGCGGCGTACACCACGTCAGCGTCCGGCAGTTCCTTGCGGGTCGCTTCGAGCAATGTGGGAATGGAAAGCCCGAGCGGCCACTTCGGGTACTGAAGCCCGACGTGACTCGGAAACGTGTAGCACCCGAGCATCGCGAACGCATCGTCGGCACGTGGGCCGAGTAACGCGACTCGCTTCCCACGGCGTAGGGGAAGCACGCCGTTGTTTGCCACGAGGACCACAGATTCCTCGGCGAGTTGACGAGCAACTGCGCGCGACCCCGGCGCGTCGAGTTCGATCGATCCGCTGACGTCGTCGGACGTTTCGTCGAACCCATCACCGAACCGCTGGGAACCCTTCATTGCCGGCGCGCGCGGGCTCCAGTTCGGATCGAGGAGGCCCAGCTGGCCCTTCTGCGTGAGCACTCGACGCGCGGCTCGATCGACGAATTCCTCCGACAGCAGACCCGACTCGATCGCGGTGAGGAGCGGCTGTCCATAGCAGCGCACGCTAGGCAGCTCGACATCGATGCCGGCCCACAAGGCCAAGGCGGCGGCGCTACCTTCATCAGCCGCGACCCGGTGCAGCAGGGTAAGAAACGTCACGCCGAAGTAGTCGGCCACCACTGTGCCTTCAAAGCCCCATTCGTCGCGCAACAGGTCGGTGAGGAGACGGTTGTTGGCGGCGCTGGGCACGCCGTCGATGTCCGTATACGCATGCATGACAGAGCGCGCGCCGCCGTCGCGGATCGCCATCTCGAACGGGGGTAGCAAGACGTCGGCGATCTCGCGCGGACCGGCGGAGACCGGTGCGAAGTTGCGCCCGGCCCGCGATGCCGAGTACCCGACGAAGTGCTTGAGCGTGGCAACAACGCCGGCCGACTCGAGCCCGCGTACGTACGCGGTGCCGATCGTCGCGACCAGGTAAGGGTCTTCGCCGATCGTCTCCTCGACGCGGCCCCACCGGTAGTCGCGGGTGACGTCGAGGACAGGAGCAAGACCCTGGTGGACGCCGACGGAGCGCATCGACTCGCCGATCTGGGCCGCCATGGTCTCGACCAGAGACGGATCGAATGTGGCACCCCACGCGAGAGCCGTCGGGTAGATGGTTGCTCCCCAGGCCATGAAGCCCGAGAGGCACTCGTCGTGCGCGATAGCCGGAATGCCATGCCGACTCGCCGCGACGATGTCGGCCTGTGCGCGCGCAAGTGAGCGCGCACCCATCGCCGGATCTACCGGGACCGTCCCGAACGGGCGCGTCAGGTGACCTAGGCCATGCGCGATGAGGTCGTTCCAGGGCAGGTCCGTCGTCACAAGCTCATGCTGATGAGGCGCCACGCCGTCGCCTTGTGGATCTGCGCCGGCCCAAACCCCATACAGCTGACCGATCTTCTCTTCGAGTGTCATCCGTCCGAGGAGGTCAGTCACGCGCTGCGCCAGCGGCAGATCGGTGTCGCGCCACGGCAGGTCGGTTGCCGTTGCAAGTCCACTGGGCTCAGGTGTCACCACGTCGTATCCACTTCGTCAGTAGCGTGCGTCGGAGTGCTTCGCCCAACCTGTGGTCACTCCGGCCGGCGAACATCGGGATAGTACCGGAAACTTTCGGAACTGTCTCTGGCGCCATCGGTCGCCCGAAGGGCAAAGATAACGGTTCGGGAAGGTTCCCAGGAAAAGGTTGACCGGGCGAGATCGTGGGCCTTACCGTAGCGCCGCCGTCGGAACTATCGTGACGTTCTCGGTAACTTCCGGTACGACCGGTGACGGGCGTACCCCACCTCCGGGCACCCGTGTCGAGTGCGGGACCCTCGCTGAAGGGACGTTCATGACGAGCCGCACCAATCGCTTTTCCCACCCCATAGCCAAGGCGACTGCGATTGCGGCAGTTTGCGCCCTGGCCGTCACCGCATGCTCGAGCTCGAAGAAGACCGCGGCACCTGCGAGCTCGGCAGCCAACACTCCCGCTGCCAGCACGTCCGCAAGCAGCGCGCCTACAACCGCGGCAAGTGCAGCTGCGTCGTCGCCGGCTGGTGGCCAGCTCAACGGCGGGAAGGACGTGACCCTCACGTGGTGGCACAACGCCACTGCCGACCCGGGAATGACCGCATGGAAGAACGCAGCTGCCGCCTTCCATACGGCGCACCCGAACGTGACCATCGACGTTCAGCCGATTCAGAATGAGAGCATCAAGACGAAGGTTCAGGTCGCGCTCCAAGGCACGCCGCCAGATATCTTCCAGCAATGGGGCGGCGGCGCCGAGGCTACCCAAATCCAGTCGGGCAAGCTCGCTGACCTGACGTCGTTGACGTCGAGCTGGATCGGCCAGCTCGGCAAGAGTGTCGCCGGATGGCAGGTTAATGGTAAGCAGTACGGCGTGCCCTACGACTACCACGTCGTCGGGTTCTGGTACCGCACCGACCTGTTCACCAAGGCAGGCATCAGTGGGCCGCCCGCGTCGTTCGACGACCTACTCGCCGACATCACCAAGCTCAAGGCGGCCAACATCACGCCGATCTCAGTCGGCGGGAAAGACAAGTGGCCTGACGCGTTCTACTGGGAGAACTTCGTGTTGAAGGAGTGCCCGAAGGACACGATCGTGTCGGGCATCGCGGCAGCCAAGTTCGATGACCCGTGCTTCACCAAGGCCGGCGACGACCTGAAGAAGCTGCTCGATGCGAAGCCGTTCCAGACCGGCTTCCTCGGTACTCCGGCACAACAGGGTGCAGGTAGTTCTGCTGGTCTTGTTGCGAACGGCCAGGCCGCGATGGAGCTGCAAGGCGACTGGGAGCTGGCCGTTATGCCATCGCTGACGACGGACAAGGCTTTTGCCTCGAAGATGGGCTTCTTCCCGTTCCCGTCGATCTCTGGTGGCAACGGTGAGCCCGGCGCGGCACTCGGTGGCGGCGACGGATTCTCGTGCTCGACCAAAGCACCTGACGCCTGCGCTGCGTTCCTTCAGTTCATTACCAGCGCCGACGAGCAAGCCTCGCTGGTGAAGTCGCTCGCCGTGACAATCCCCTCGAACGGATCGGCAACGAGCGCGATCACCGACCCAACGTTGAAGAAGGTACTGACCTACCTTCAGGGCGTGTCCTACAACCAGTTGTACTTCGACCAGGCCCTCCCGACGGCGGTCGGCAACGCGGTCAACGACGCGGTGTCGAACTTCTTCGCAGGGCAAGGTACGTCGGCTGACATAGCGGCATCGGCCGCCAAGGCAGCAACGCAGTAAATGAGCACGCCGTAATGAGCATTGGGAGTAGCGCTGGGTCGCGCGCCGGAAAACCCCAGACGGGGGGAAGTCCCGGCAGGCGACCCAGCGCCTCCAGCGCAAGGTGCTCGCGGTGCTCGCGCGCTCGGCCGTGCCTCGGCACGGCGGAGCGCGCGTCAGCGTCTGGAGTTGTTGCTGCTACTGGGGCCCGCGTTCGTCCTCTTCGTCGGGTTCGTGCTTGTCCCGATCGCTGTCGCGGTCTACTACAGCTTCTTCAAGTGGAGTGGATTCGGGGCGCTCGGCCACACTGTGGGTCTTGCGAACTACCGGCGTGCGCTTAAAGACACCGTTTTCGACCACGCGATCCTGCACAACGTCATCATCGCGTTGCTCTCGCTGTTCATCCAGCTTCCGCTGAGCATCAGTCTCGCGTTGCTGCTCAATCGCCGGATGCGAGGACGCGGCTTCCTGCGACTCGTCGTGTTCGCACCGTACGTGCTGTCCGAGGCCGTTACGGCAGTGATGTGGCTGATGTTGTTACAACCGGGCGGTTTCGTCGACCACATCTTCAAAGACGTCGGGCTCGGTGCCCTGATCACGACGTGGCTGGCGAACACCCACATCGTTCTGTACACGTTGTTCGTCGTCGTCACCTGGAAGTACATCGGGTTCGGCATTGTGCTGTTGCTCGCTGGGCTGCAGGGCATTCCTGTCGAGCTGCGCGAGGCAGCGGCGCTCGACGGTGCGTCGCCGTGGCAGACAACTCGCCGGGTGACGTTGCCGCTGCTCGGCCCGACGATCCGCATCTGGATCTTCCTATCGATGATCGGCTCCCTTCAGCTTTTCGACATCGTGTGGATCATGACGTTGGGCGGCCCCGCTGGGGCATCGACAACGATGGCCACATATCTGATCGACAAGGGCTTCCAAAGCTATGAGTTTGGCTATGGCAGTGCCGTGGCCGTCATCCTCTTCATCATTTGCTTCGTATTCGCGCTGCTGTACCAGCGGTTTGCCCTGCGACGCGACACCCGCGGTGCCCTGACGGGGATGGTCACATGACGCCGATCACCGCTGTGAATCCGATGTTGAGGACGCGGCCACCGCGGCCACGACGATCGCAGTCACCGATCGCCACCGCGCTCGCGTATCTCGCCGGCGTCGTCATCGTCGTCGTGACAGTCGTGCCGATGCTTTTCATCTTCATCGGTGGCTTTCGCACGACGGCCCAGATCAACGGATCCCCGACCGGCTTGCCGCACCCGTGGATATGGGCCAACTACCGGGCCATCCTGACGTCGTCCTCGTTTTGGCGGTTTCTCGCGAACAGCGCCGAGATCGCGTTAGTCGCGACCACGCTCGCCGTCGGGCTGGGTTCGATGGCGGCGTTCGCACTCTCGCGGTACACCTTCAAAGGCCGTGAGGCGGTGTACGCCTTTTTCACGATCGGTTTGCTATTCCCGCTGACCGTTGCGGCATTGCCGCTCTATCTGTTGCTGCGCGATCTTGGACTCCTCGAGAGCAAGTTCGGTGTCGCCATACCGGAGGCTGCCTTCTCGCTCTCCATCACCATCGTGATCCTGCGCCCGTTCATGCGCGCGATTCCTACTGAACTCGAGGACGCGGCGGTGGTCGACGGCACCACCAAGCTAGGCTTCTTCTGGCGAATTCTGCTGCCGCTGTCAGGCCCTGCTTTGACGACGGTCGCCATCTTGTCATTCGTGACCAGCTGGAACTTCTACATCCTGCCGCTGCTCGTGTTCAACAACTCGAGTGACTTCACTTTGCCGCTCGGTGTCGCAACGTTCCAATCGCAGTACTCCTATGACACCGCACGAGTGTTCGCATTCACCTTCTTGTCCATGGTGCCGACCTTGGCCTTCTTTGTCATTGCCGAGCGCCGGATCATCGCGGGCCTGACAGGCGCGGTCAAGGGCTGAGCCCTCGCCAGTTGGTCGGGGTCTCGCTCGTTGCGATTCAGGGTCGGGATCAGGGTTCCCGAACTATGGCACCCGCGCGAGTTTGCGCCCGCTGTGGTCGGTCGCGTCTGCTGAGCCCGCGCTAGGTCTGCCAGCCCACGGCCCGCTGCTCAATCCGCAAGTTGCAGCTTCGAGGTTGGGCGCCGCAAGCCGACGCCGGGTTGCCTGCAAGCGATCGCAGAGGACAGCTGTGAATCGGCGCATCAACTCATATCCGAGCACGGGATCTGCTGCCATGAGGCCGCGCAGCACGTCAGCGTCGAATACGATTGCGGTGGTTCGCTCGAGCGCGGTCGCCGAGAGGTGCCAGCGGTACGGCGGAAAGAGCCACGACCAGCCCATTGCGGTGTCAGCGCCAAGGGTCTCGACCTCGATGCGGCCGCGGTCGGACACCTCGGCGTCGAGTCGGACCGACCCTTGGCGGATGAGGAAGAACTCGCCGGCCAGCTGGCCCTCACGAAAGATCTCGTGCCCTTTCGCGAACGTTTGGCTGTGGGCGTGGACGCCCAGCCGACGCAGTGACTCGGCCGGGATCGCAGAGAGGAACGGGTGGCTAGCGAGTGCCGCCGCGCGAAGCGAAGTGGTCATGCGTCAATCGAACCGCGGAGCTACGATGCGGCGCAGTGCCGGACGTCATCGGGGCTTAGGACCATCGGCCCGCTCGTTGCTCTTGGACAGGCGCGTCATCTCAGGTTTCGCGCAAGCGGATCACTAGGCGCCGGCGCGGACTGCAGACGGACCTTGATGTCAACGGCAATCGCGCCGTCGGCGGTGACAATCACCGGATTCATATCAAGTTCCGCCAGCTCGGGGATATCGGCAGCCATCGCGGCAGCGCGCAAGACCATGTCCTCCAATGCGCTGACGTCGGCTGGCGGGG
>ODAK010002215.1_pt1 | contig 20531 bp, 20 predicted proteins | sample 1539591 | NCBI WGS metagenome assembly ODAK01 (sample SAMEA3539303, study PRJEB22396) | soil metagenome | biome: tundra; feature: field; material: soil | place: USA | collected 2010-05 | depth 0.15 m | reverse complement strand
GAACCGCCGCCCGCACCTCCCGCGCCGCCGCTGCCGCCGCCCGCCGGACCGCCGCCAGCACCAGGCGCGCCCGCGCCCGCGCCGGCCAGCTTGGCGTACTCGAATTGCAGAGCCGAGATCGCCTCGCGCAGCGGGCCGAGCGTGGGACCGGCTTCGCCCCTCTCGAGCACGGGCAGCAGCGCGCGGGCCCCGTCGATCGCGTCACGAACCTGGCCGAGGTCGCGCTCGCCCTGCGTGCCGGGCTCGAGGCCGAGCCTCCGCCCCGCCAGGCTGATCAGCGACACAGCGGTCTGCACGATGACATCGGCCGGCGTGAGCAGGCGCAACTGCTCTTCCCACGCCGCACGCAGCTCCCCCTCGCTCGGCTCGCCCGTTCCGCTGCTCATGCTCGAACCTCCTCGGAATAGGTTGCGCGCGTCGCGCGCACACCGCTTGCGAAAGCCTCGCGCATCGAGGCGCCCGCCTCGATCATCGCGCGCTGGCGCTGAGCGCCGTTGGGCTCGCCGCTGGGAGGGTCCAACTCGAGCTTGAAGGCCGCGCGGCCGGGCGCGCTCCAGGCGAGCAGGCGCTCGACGATTTCGGCGGACGGGTACTCCTCGCCGCTCGCGAAGTCGATCATCAGCCCGTCGAGCCCGTAGCGGATCGCGCGCCACATGTTCTCCTCGATCAGGTAGCCGGCCAGCGGCTGGTGGCGCTCGCCACTGTCGAGCTCCACCAGCGCTTGGGCTACGCAGGCCACAACCAGCCCTGCCAGCGCCTCGGATTCAGCCGCCGTGCCCTGCACGTCGCAGATCCTGACCTCGACGGTGCCGTAGGAGAAATGCGGCCGCACCGACCACCAAACCTGTGTGAACTCGATGATCGAGCGCGTGGCGATCAGCAGCTCGATGTAGCGGCGAAACGCCGGCCAGCCGCCGAAGGCGTGCGGCACTCCGCAGCGTGGGAAGCTCCGCGTGAAGGTCTGCGTTCGCGCCGAGTGCAGCCCGGCGAGCCGGCCGTCGAGGAACGGGGAGTTAGCCGACACCGCCAGCAGCAGCGGCAGCAGCGACCGCAACCGGTCGCATACCAGCACCGCTCGATCGACGTCTCGGACCCCGACGTGCACGTGCAGGCTGAACGTGTTGTTACGCCAGGCGACGTATTTCAGCCCCTCCTCGACACGGCGATAGTGCTCTGTGTCGATCACCGGCTGCTCGCGGTAGTCCGCCCACGGGTGCGTGCCGGTCGCGCCTAGCTCCGCGCCGTGGGAACCGGCCAGCGCGAACAGCGCACGGCGGCGCTCGCGCTGGCGGCGCAGAGCGTCGCCCAGGTCATCGCCGACGCCGGAGATGATCTCGATCTCCGACGAGATGAGCTCGCCGGTGATGTGATCGTGCAACACCGAGTCAACGAGCGCCGCGTCGTCGCGCAGCTCCTCGAAGCGCGGAGCGAGATCGAGCGTCTGGGGGTCGAGGATCGAGAACTCCTCCTCGATCCCGACGGTGAGGTCTGTGGCCGCCGCGAAAATCTCGACGGCGCGGTCGAGGTCGATCGTCGACACCGATCAGGCGAGGTAGAAGTAGAGCGCGTACAGCAGGTCGACGGCTGGGCTCGAAGTGTGCACGGTGGTCTCTGGCGGCACGTCGAGCAACGCGTCGGAGTAGTTGAAGATGATCTTCACGCCCGCCTCGACGAGGTCGTCCGCAAGCCCCTGCGCTGCGGCCGTGGGGACCGCCAGCACCCCGACGACTATGTCCTGCTCGTCGACGACCGCGCGCAGGTCGTCGTTGTGGCGAACGATGTGCTGGCCGACCGGCCGGCCGATCTTCGCCGGGTCGGAGTCGAAGATCGCGACGACGCGGAAGCCGTGATCGGCGAAGATCTCCGAGGAGGCGATCGCCATCCCGAGGTGGCCGGCCCCGAACAGCGCGATGTTGTGCTGTCCTGCGGTTCGCAGGATCTTGCGAATCTGCGTGACCAGCGAGTCGACGTTGTAGCCCACTCCCCGTTTGCCGAACTTGCCGAAGCCGGAGAGGTCCCGGCGGATCTGGGTCGAGTTGACGTGCGTGTACTCGGCGAGCTCGTGCGACGAGATCGTCTCCCGTCCCATCTTGCGAGCCTGCGTCAGAACCTGCAGATAGCGCGACAGACGCGCGGCCACGCCGAGCGACAGCCGCTCGGGGGGCACTGCGACGTCGTGGCCGTCGCTCGCGATAACACCTTCGGTCACCCGGCGGACTCTAGCGAGCCTGCCCCGCAGCATCACCTCATCGACCGCGAAGTCGAACAGCTCCTCACCATCCAGGGTGACCACGGGGATCCGCTCCAGGTAAGCGCGAAGCAGCTCCTCATCGTGTTCGATGTCTCGCTCGAGCAGTTCGAAAGGTTGGTCCACACGCACGCGCTCGAGCACCTCGCGCGCGACGTCACACAGACAGCACCCGGGCCGTCCGTACAGGACCACGACGCTCATCGAAGCGGTCCCTCGCCGGTGGCGTAGACGTCCAGGCCCAGATAGTCGGGGTAGGCGAGCGGTTTGGTGTCGAGCGCCGCACCGGCGATCATCGCCGCGTTGTCCGTGCACAGCTCCAGCGCTGGCAGGAAGAGCTCGACTCCAAGCTGCGCCAGCCGCGCCCGCAGCGCCGCATTCGCCGCGACGCCGCCGCCGAGCGCCAGCCGCGTGCGACCGGAGCGCTCGAGCCCGCGCACCACCCGCCGTACGAGCGCCTCGACGATCGCACGCTGATAGGCCGCCGCGAGGTTCGCCCGCACCTGTGGATCGCTTGCGTCCACATCGCGGGTCTTGTACAGCAGCGCCGTCTTGAGGCCGGCGAACGAGAACTCCTCGCTGCGCCCGGTTGGGAAGTCGTAGCTGGCCGGATCGCCGTCTGCAGCCAGACGCGACAGGGCAGGGCCGCCCGGATAGCCGAGACCGAGCATCCGGGCGCCCTTGTCGAACGCCTCACCGGCTGCATCGTCGAGCGTTCGCGCGAGCACCTCGACCGGTCCGCCGCGCGCGGTGACATCGAGCAGCAGCGTGTGCCCACCCGAGGCGATCAGAGCGAGAAACGGCGGCTCGAATCGCGCCGGCGCGAGGTAGGCCGCGGCGATATGGCCCTCGAGATGGTCGACCGCCGCGAACGGCAGCTCGCGGGCCGCGGCGAAGCCCTTCGCCGCGCAGAAACCGACGAGCAGGGCCCCCACCAGGCCGGGCCCGCGCGTCGCCGCAACCAACGAGACCTGCTCGACGCCGACCCCAGCCCGGGCGAAGGTCTCGGCCACGACGGCATCGATCAGCTCGACGTGGTGGCGTGCGGCGATCTCTGGCACGACGCCGCCGAAGCGGTTGTGGACCTCCTGTGAGGAGATCACGTTCGCGTGAACCGTTCCGTCCTCGCCGACGAGCGCGGCGCAGGTGTCGTCGCAGCTGGTCTCGAGCGCGAGGATCACGGGCGATGGTGGGCCACGGGATCGGCCGCCGGCACGTCGTCGAGCCTTCCCTGCAGCGTCGCAGGCGTGCGCCACATGATCAGCGCGTCCTCGCCGTTGTCCTGGTAATAGCGCCGCCGCAGCCCGGCGATGCGAAACCCGTCGCGCTGGTAGAGCTCGATCGCCGCCTGATTGGAGCGGCGCACCTCCAGCGTGAACTGCGCGCTCGCGTCGCCGGCACGCTCGTAGAGCTCCGCAAGCAACGCCGAGGCGATCCCCTGGCGCCGCAGGTTGGGATCGACCGCGATGTTCATGACGTGCCAGACGGTGTCGTAGCGCGAGCAGACCGTGTAGCCAGCCAGCACACCGTCGCGCAGCGCGGCAAGGCACACCCCGGTCGACTTGGACATTTCGAGCACGAACATCGCGATCGACCATGGTGTCGGGAAGGCGCGGCGCTCGATTGCGGCGACGGCCGGCAGGTCGCCGTAGTTGAGGGGGCGAATCTCGACTCTCGCGTGCTCGTTCATCGTGTCTTGGCGACCAGCGCGAGCTCCGCATCGGCGAGCCGTAGATAGGCAGGGACCGCGGAGGTCACCTTGCCCTCCGCGGCGAGCCGGCAGATCGCCGCCGCGCTGACACGATGTAGGTGGCTCTCCGCCGCCGCAACGTGGACGCCAGCGCGCTCGATCAGCTCCCGAAAGCGTAGCGCCCCGTCGCCGATCGCCAGCGTTTCCGGACCCCCCCGAAGCGCCAGCGCGGCAAGCTCCGCCGGGCCACACACACGCGGCGCGAGCAGCTCCTCACCGTCGCGATAGAGCCCGATAAACGCCTCGCCCCGGCGAGCGTCGAGCACCGCCGCCGTGCTGCGAGCGGCCACAGGCTCGGCGAGCGCCCGCAGCGTGCCGACGCCGACGAGCGTCGCTCCGTGAGCCAGTGCCAGCCCCCGCGCCGTCGCCACGCCGATTCGCAGCCCCGTATAGCCACCAGGTCCAACGCCCACTGCGATCTGCTCGATCGCCTCCCAGCCGATGCCCGCCGCTGCGAGCAGCTCAGCAGCGAGCGGGAGCAGCCGCTGTGCGTGCTGCGGGCGCTCGCCCGGTGCGACGTCGTCGCGCGCCTCGCGGAGCCATCCGTCGCGGCGGCCCAGCGCGACGGCGGTCGAGGACGTCGCGGTATCCAGGCCGAGTAGGTTCACTCGCGTATCTCCAGCCGCCGGCGGTTGCCTTCGAGGTGCATCAGCTCGACCGTGACGCGCGGCGCCCCGAGCTCCGCGGCGCCCTCGTGCGGCCACTCCACGAAGGTGATTCGATCGTCGCCGAGATAGTCGGCGAGCAGCTCCGGATCCTCGGTGTCAAGGCCGGCGAGCCGGTACAGATCGACGTGCGCCACGACCAGCCCCCCGGCGGCGCCGTAGCGGTGAGCAATCGCGAAAGTCGGGCTCGTGACCGGTCCGCTCACGCCGAGTGCGCGGCAGGCGCCGCGCACGAGGGTCGTCTTTCCGGCCCCCAGCTCACCGAGCACGTAAACGAGATCCCCGGCACGCAGTCGCGCCGCGAGTTCGGCGCCGACGGCCTCTGTCTCAGCCGGTCCGTCGGTCTCGAAGACCTGTGGGGCGCCGGTCAGAACAACCCCAACTGCTCGGCCGCGGGCTCGGCTTGGGCGACCGGCGCCAGCGCATCCGGTTGCTCTTGCGGCGCCGCCTGCGGCGGCCGAGGCGACGCCGGCGCCGCCAGACCCAGCAGGCCGGGCAGCGCGAGGAAGTCCTCGCGCAGTGTCTCCATCGTCCGCGGCGTGTAAAGCGCGGCCGCCGGGTGATAGATCGGAAAAAGCCGCGTCGTGTGCGAGCCGATCGTGCGAACCTCCGGCTGGCCATGCACGCGCGTGATCCCCGCTGGATCACCACGCAGCAGCTTGGTCGCGAAGTTACCCAGCGTGCAGATGACGCGCGGTGCGACGAGCTCGACCTGGCTGATCAGATACGGCGTGCAGTTCTCGATCTCGCCCGGTCGCGGGTCGCGGTTACCGGGTGGGCGACACTTGAGCACGTTGGCTATGAACACCTCGGAGCGGCTGAGCCCGATCTCGCCGAGCAGCGTTTCGAGCAGCTTGCCCGCAGCGCCAACGAATGGCAGTCCCTGCAGGTCCTCATTGGCTCCGGGCGCCTCGCCGACGAACATCAGATCCGCGTTGGCGTTCCCAGCGCCGAAGACGACCGACGTCCTGGTAGCCGCCAGTTCCGCGCAGCGAGTGCAGTCGCGCGCGGTCATCAACAGCTCCTTCAGGGCCTCGCGTCGCTCGGTCGGGCCTCGCATTGGCTCAAATGTAGTGCGCGGGGCGTGGCGCCCGTAGCCAGGCGCTACGCTATGCGCTCGGCCGTCACCCGCAGCGGGACGGACCACCGCCAGCAAGACGCCTCAAGTCGCGACCGGTATCCCTTGCGGGAACTGGACCGAGTGATGAACGAGATCGCCACCTCCAGCGCAATCGCGCTCAGCGGCCGCCGCACCCGCTGGTGCGCGCCGGCGCCCCTAGCGGGAGCTTGCGCATGAAGACGGCGCGTACGATCGCCGACGTCCGCGCTGCGCTGCGCGAGGCGCCGCGGCCGATCGGCCTTGTACCGACGATGGGCGCCCTGCACGAGGGCCATCTCGCCCTGCTCGAACAGGCGCGTGACGCCTGCGCCACTGTCGTCATGTCGCTGTTCGTCAACCCCAAGCAGTTCGCTGCGGACGACGACCTCACCGTCTATCCGCGCGACGAGACGCGCGACGCCGAGCTGGCACTGCGGGCCGGCGTCGACCTCCTGTTCGCGCCCGCGAGCGGCGAGATCTATCCCGACGGCTTCGCCACGACGGTCCTCGTCGGCGGCCTCAGCGAGCCGCTCGAAGGAGCGTGGCGCGGGCCCGAGCACTTTCACGGCGTGGCGACGGTGGTGACCAAGCTGCTCAACATCGTTGGGCCGCAGGTCGCCTACTTCGGCCAGAAGGACGCACAGCAGGCGCTCGTGATCAAGCGCCTCGTACGCGATCTCAACATTCCCACCGCGATCGAGGTCTGCCCGACTGCCCGCGACGACGACGGTCTCGCGCGTTCGAGCCGCAACGTATACCTGAGCGACGCCGAGCGCCAACGCGCGGTCGGCCTCTCGCGGGCGCTGCGCAGCGCGGCGATGCTGATCGCAGCCGGCGAGCGCGACAGCGGGGTCGCGGCTGCCGCGGCGCGCCGGGAGCTGCAGCTCCACCAGATCGAGCCCGACTATCTCGCACTCGTAGACCCCGAGACGCTCATGCCCGTCGAGCAGGTCGATGCCCCGGTGTTGGTCGCCGTGGCGGCCCGCGTCGGGCGCGCACGGTTGATCGACAACCTGATCGCGATTCCCGGAGCGAGGTGAACAGCGTGCTGCGCACAATGCTCAAGTCCAAGATCCACCGCGCAACGGTCACCGACTGCGATCTGCACTACGTCGGCTCGATCACGATCGACCGGCTGCTGCTGGAGGCCGCTGACATCCTCCCCCACGAGCAGGTCGCGGTGGTCGACATCGACAACGGCGCCCGGTTCGAGACGTACACGATCGCCGGCGAGCGCGGAAGCGGCGAAATCACCTTGAACGGCGCCGCCGCTCGCCTGGTGGCGCGCGGCGACAAGATCATCGTCATCTCCTACGCGGCCTACGGGCGCGAGGAGTTCGAGCTGCACGTACCACGCGTCGTCCACGTTGACGCGCATAACCGGATCATCGCCGTCGACCCACAACTCGACACCCCCCACCCCTGAGGACGCCATGTCGACGACACCGAAGTCCCAGACCCAGACCGATCCCGGGCGCGTGCCGATGACGCTGCCGCGTCTCGCCGAGAAGAAGCGCCTTGGCGAAGCGATCGTGATGGCGACCGCCTACGACTTTCCGAGCGGCCAGATCGTCGACGCAGCCGGCGCCGACATCGTGCTGGTCGGCGACTCGGGGGCCGAGGTCGTGCTCGGCTACGACTCCACGGTCGCGGTCAGCGTCGGGGAGATGCTGATGCTGACGGCCGCGACGCGGCGCGGCGTGCGCAGCGCGCTGCTGGTCGCAGACCTGCCGTTCGGTTCCTACGAGGCCTCCGACGAGCAGGCGATCCGCACCGCCCAGCGTTTCGTCAAGCAGGCCCGTGCGGACGCCGTCAAACTCGAAGGTGGCGGCCCGGCACAGCTGTCACGAATCCGGGCGATCGTCGGCGCCGGTATCCCGGTGATGGGTCATGTCGGACTGACTCCGCAGACGGCGACGGCGCTCGGCGGCCGCCGAGCGCAGGGCCGAACTGCACAGCGCGCGCTCGCGCTCGCGGTTCAGGCACGCGCGGTGGCGGACGCCAACGCCTTCGCGATCGTCTTCGAGGCGATTCCCGCGGCGATCGCGGCGGCGATCACGCTGCTGCTCGACATACCGGTGATCGGGATCGGCGCCGGTGCCGACACCGACGGCCAGGTGCTCGTGCTCCACGACATGCTCGGCATCTACCCCGGCCGCGCGCCGCGCTTCGCCAAGCAGTACGCCGAGCTGCGCTCGGAGATGCTCAACGCCGTCAGCAAGTACGCCGACGAGGTCCGCACGCGCCGCTTCCCGACAGCCGAGCACACCTTCTCGATCGATCCCAAGGAACTCGCCGCATTCCGCAAGGGCCTCGCCGAACTCGACGGCTGAGCGGTCGCGCTCGAAATCGCAGCTGCTCCCGGCTGGTCGCGCCATGCGCGGCCGGCCAAGCTCTAAGCCGCCGTCGCCAGCTTGCGCCGAGGGTCGCGGCGGCGCACGGTGGGGCCGCCGCCGAGCAGCGGCTCGAGGAAGCGTCCCGTGTGCGACGCGGCGACTGCCGCGACCTCTTCGGGCGTACCGGTCGCGACCACGCTGCCGCCCTCGTCGCCGCCCTCCGGCCCGAGGTCAATCAGGCGATCGGCGCTCTTGATCACGTCGAGGTTATGCTCGATGACGACGACCGAGTTGCCAGCTTCGACGAGTCGGTGGAGCACCTCAAGCAGCCGCTGGACGTCGGCGAAGTGCAGCCCGGTGGTCGGCTCGTCGAGGATGTAGAGCGTGCGCCCGGTCGCGATTTTCGACAGCTCCGTGGCGAGCTTGATGCGCTGGGCCTCGCCACCCGAGAGCGTGGTCGCCGGCTGGCCGAGGCGGATGTAGCCGAGCCCGACGTCGTTCAGCGTCGCCAGGCGCCGGCGGATCGCCGGGATGTGCTGGAAGAACTCGAGCGCCTCCTCGACCGGCATGTCGAGCACGTCGGCGACCGTCTTGCCCTTGAAACGCACCTCGAGCGTCTCGCGGTTGTAGCGGCGCCCGTGGCACTGCTCGCAAGGCACGTAGACATCGGGCAGGAAGTGCATCTCGATGCGAATCTGGCCGTCGCCACGGCAGACCTCGCAGCGCCCGCCCTTGACATTGAACGAGAAGCGGCCGGGCTTATAGCCGCGGGCCCGCGCCTCGGCGGTCTTCGAGAACAGCTCGCGGATCACGTCGAACAGGCCCGTGTAGGTGGCCGGATTCGAGCGTGGCGTGCGCCCAATCGGCGACTGGTCGACGGCGATGATCTTGTCGAGCGCCTCGATCCCGGAGACCTCGCGGTGAGCTCCGGGCCGCTGGCGAGCCCGATGCAGCCGGTTCGCGACTGCCTTGTAGAGCACGTCGTTGACCAGCGTGGACTTGCCTGAGCCTGAGACACCGGTGACGCACGTCAGCGTGCCGAGCGGGACACTCACGTCGATGCCCCGCAGGTTGTGCTGGCGGGCGCCGCGGATCTCGATCGCGCCGGTCGGCGCGCGCCGCGTCTGCGGCACCTCGATCCGTGCGGCCCCCGAGAGGAACTGGCCGGTGAGCGACTCTGGGACCTGCTCGACCTCGCTCGCTGTTCCCTGCGCGACGATTCGCCCGCCGTGCTCGCCGGCGCCCGGCCCGAGATCCACGAGGTGGTCGGCAGCCCGCATCGTCTGCTCGTCGTGCTCGACGACGAGCACCGTGTTGCCAAGGTCGCGCAGCCGCTCGAGTGTCGCGACGAGCTTCGCGTTGTCGCGCTGGTGAAGGCCGATCGAGGGCTCATCGAGCACGTAGAGCACGCCGACCAGGGCCGAGCCGATCTGCGTCGCCAGGCGGATTCGCTGCGCCTCGCCGCCCGAGAGCGTCGCGGCCGCGCGGTCCATCGAGAGGTAGCCGATCCCCACGTTCTCGAGGAAGCGCAGGCGCTCGGCGATCTCACGCACGATCAGCCGCGCGATGTGGCGTTCGGTGTCGCTCAGCTGGACGGCCTCCAGCCAGGCCAGCGCGCCGCGAGCCGAGAGGGCGCAGAACTCGTTGATCGGCGTGCCGGCCACCAGCACGGCAAGCGACTCCGGCCGCAGCCGCGCGCCGTGGCAGGCGGGGCACGGCCGCACGCTCATGTACTCCGCGATCTTCTCGCGGGCCAGCTCGGAGTCGGTCTCGCGGTAGCGGCGCTGGAGGTTGGGCACGATCCCCTCGAAGCGCGCGGCATACGCGCGCTCGCGCCCATAGCGGTTGCGGTAGCGCACCTCGATCCGCTCGCCGTCGGTGCCGTAGAGGAAGACTTGCCGTTGCTCCTCGCCGAGTGTTCGCCACGGCGCGTCGAGATCGACGTCGTAGCGCGCCGCGAGCCCGGTCGTCATCTGGTCGTAATAGCCCGAGCTGCTGCCCGCCCACGGCGCAAGCGCGCCCTGTCCGATCGAGAGCTCCGGGTCCGGCACGACCAGCTCCGGGTCGATCTCGAGCTGTGAGCCGAGGCCCGTGCAGCGGGGGCACGCCCCCTGTGGCGCGTTGAACGAGAAGATCCGTGGCTCGAGCTCCGGCATCGACGTACCGCATTTCAGGCAGGCGAACTTCTCCGAGAAGGTCAGCGTCTCGCCCGGCTCGCCCTCGCGCGAGATGACCATCACCGCGACGATCCCCTCGGCGAGCGCGGCGGCGGTCTCGATCGAGTCCACGAGCCGCTTTCGCACGTCGTGACGCATCACCAGGCGATCGACGACCACCGCGATCTCGTGCTTGACCTGCTTCTCGAGCGCGATCTCCTCCTCGAGCATCCGCAGCTCGCCGTCGACGAGCACGCGCGCGAAGCCCTCGGCGCGCAGTTCCTCGAGCAGCTTGCCGTACTCCCCCTTGCGGCCCCGCACGACCGGCGCGAGCACCATGAAGCGGGTGCCCTCCTCCAGCTCGAGTATCTGGTCGGTGATCTGCTCGATCGACTGTCCGGCGATCTGCGCCCCGCACACGTGGCAGTGGGGCACGCCGATCCGCGCCCACAGCAGGCGCAGATAGTCATATATCTCGGTGACCGTTCCGACCGTCGAGCGCGGGTTGCGCGAGGTCGTCTTCTGGTCGATCGAGATCGCCGGCGAGAGCCCCTCGATCGAATCCACGTCGGGCTTGTCCATCTGCCCGAGGAACTGGCGAGCGTACGCCGACAGGGATTCCACGTAGCGGCGCTGCCCCTCGGCGTAGATCGTGTCGAACGCCAGCGAGGACTTCCCAGAGCCCGACAGACCGGTCAGCACGACCAGGGCGTCGCGCGGCAACGTCAGCGAGACGTTCTTCAGATTGTGCTCGCGGGCCCCTGTGACGACGATCTGATTCGCGGAGGACAACTCATCACCAATTCTACCGAGGCGAACAGATGTTCGGTTGCGGCAGGGGAAAAGAACCCCGCCGTGTCGGGTAGACAAACCACAACAGAAGTGCGTCTTTCCGTCAACCCGCCGACTACACTCGTCGTCTTCGAAGATCGGCCACCAGCGAGGTGATCACCGTGAGCGAGCAGCACCGTGCCGGCGATGAATCCCCAGAGGATCTTCTCCGTCGAGCGCTGCTCGACAGCGAGAGCTCCGCAGCGGTCGCGATGCGCGTCGAGGGCCTCGCGCTCTGCGAGGAGCTGACGATCATCTTCCACGGCCGACGCGATCTCTCGACGATCCAGACCTACGTCGCGCTCGGCGCACACACGACGGGCGACGCCGTCAGCGGAGATGCGCTGCTGCGGGTCCCCTGCGACCTCGACCTCGCGCAGGCCGCCGATCGCGACGACGCCGAGCGCCTCTACCGCGACCAGGCGCGCGCGCTGCGCGACGCGCTGGTGGCCGCCGACACGGTGCTCGCGGTCTGGCGTGAGCCGCTCGCCGAGATCACGGCGGCGCGGATCGAGGTCGACCGCGGCGTCTGCAGCTCCGTCGAGGCCCCGGCGCCGCGCCTGATCCCGGTTGCCCTGCGCGCCGCCGAACGCCGGCTCAGCGTCGTCGCGGTCTGCAATGCCCGGACGCTGGCCGAGGGCCGGCCGCCGCTCGGGATCGCCTGCATCCAGCAGGAGCTCAGCCACGTCTACCCGCTGACCGACGATCCCGAGCACGCGCTCAACGACTTCCTCGAGCGTGCCGCCGACTACGCGCACCAGCTGGCCGACCAGCTCGCCCACCAGGAGGCCTCGGTTCAGCGCTTCATGGAGCTGTCGGGGGACTAGCTCCCGCCGCCCGGCGCGCGAGCTCTACGGCTGACCGCCTGCTGTGCGGGCGGGCGCATGCGCCCGCCCGAGGGTCGGTGCATGCACCGACCCTGGCCTCGGCGCATGCGCCGAGGCCACCCGCGATCCGGCCGTCGACTCCGACGTCGGGCGGCGTGCGGCGCAGCCAACTGCCGTTCGGGACCAGCGCCTCACGACACCGGCGGGCGGCGCGGGCGCGCCACGAGGAGCGCGCAGGCAGCGAGGCCGGCGACGACCTCAACCGCCCAGACCGACGCATCGCTGGTGTAGAGACCGCCGTAGTAGGCCAGCCACGCGAACGGCTCGAACACGAACAGCGCCGCAACGAGCACGCCGAGGGGCCTGGAACGCGTCATTTGCCACCGGGCTCCGAGGGCGCCGAAAGCCGGGCCGCTGAGCAGGGCGAACTTGAAGAAGTACCCGTCACCGAACGCGAGCCGGAGATCGACGAGCCACGGGTGCGGGCCGAGATGGAGCACGAACGAGTTGGCGACGTAGAAGCCGGCGAGCGCAACGAACGAGACCAGCAGGCCGATCTGCGCCGCACGCCCGACACGACCGCCGCCGGCCGTTGCGCCGGCAACGAACGGCAGCAGGAGCCACGGAGCACTGAGATTGGCGACCGCGCCTCGCACCGCGCCGCCGTCGTTGCCCTTCAGCACCGACATTCCGACGCCGAACGCCAGTGCGCCGGCGATGGCAAGCCCCACGGCGCGCCAGCTCCGCGACCCCATGGCGCAGAGCGTACCGGCGCGGGCGCTACGCGGTCGCCTTCGCCTCCGCCAGCGTGCGGCGCAGTTCGCGCAGTTCGTCGCGCAGCCGCGCGGCATACTCGAACCGGAGTTCCTGCGCGGCGAGCGCCATCTCCTCCTCGAGCTCGACCGCGAGCTTGGCGAGCTCGTGCGGCGCGAGCTCATCGGTCTTGGCCGCGAGGCGACGGCGGCGCTTGGGCGTCTTGGACTCCGCTGTCAGGAAGTCCGAGATGTCGCTCACGCCCTTGACGATCGTCGCCGCGGTGATCCCGTGCTCCTCGTTGTAGGCCAGCTGGATCACGCGGCGGCGGTCGGTCTCGTCCAGCGCGTAGCGCATCGAGTCGGTCACGCGGTCGGCGTACATGATCACCGTGCCCTCGATGTTGCGCGCCGCGCGGCCGATCGTCTGGATCAGCGAGGTTGAACCGCGCAGAAAGCCCTCCTTGTCGGCGTCGAGGATCGCGACGAGCGAGACCTCAGGCAGGTCAAGTCCTTCGCGCAGCAGGTTGACGCCGACGAGCACGTCGTACTCCCCCAAGCGGAGCGCGCGAATGATCTGGATCCGCTCGAGCGTGTCGACCTCGGAGTGCAGGTAGCGCGTGCGAAAACCCAGCTCCAGCAGGTAACCGGACAGGTCTTCTGCCATCTTCTTCGTCAGCGTCGTGACCAGCACGCGCTCGTCGCGCTCGACGCGCGTGCGCACCTCCCGCATCAGGTCGTCGATCTGGTTGCGCGTCGGGCGGACCTCGACCTGCGGGTCGACGATCCCGGTCGGGCGCACGATCTGCTCGACGACGCGTCCCGAACGCGTGCGTTCGAACTCGCCGGGGGTCGCCGAGACGAGCACGATCTGCGGTGTCACGCGCAGGAACTCCTCGAACGTCTGCGGGCGGTTGTCCATCGCGCTCGGCAGCCGGAAGCCGTATTCGACCAGCGTCTGCTTGCGCGAGCGGTCACCCTCGTACATGCCGCCGATCTGCGGGATCGTCTGGTGGGACTCATCGATGAAGCAGACGAAGTCGCGCGGGAAGTAGTCGATCAGGCAGTACGGCCGCTCGCCCGGCTTGCGGCCGTCGAGGATGCGCGAGTAGTTCTCGATCCCCGAGCAGAAGCCCACCTCGCGCAGCATCTCCATGTCGTACTGCGTGCGCTGGCGCAGCCGGTGCGCCTCGAGTAGCTTGCCTTCGGCCTCGAGCTGCGCGCAGCGTGCCTCGAGCTCCGCACCGATCTCGGCGACCGCGCGCTCGATCTGGCCGTCGGCGACGTTGTAGTGCGTGGCCGGCCAGATCGCGACGTGCTCGAGGTCGTCGGCGATCAGCTCGCCGGTCAGCGGGTCGAACTCCGAGAGCGCCTCGACCTCGTCGCCGAACAGCACGGCGCGATAGGCGGTCTCGGCATACGCCGGGAAGACCTCGAGCGTCTCGCCCTTGACGCGGAAGTTGCCGCGCGCGAGCACGGCGTCGTTGCGCGTGTACTGGATGGCGACGAGCTTGTGCAGCAGCGCGTCGCGATCGACGCTCTCGCCGCGGCGCAGCAGCTGCATGTTGCGCTCGTAGACGTCGGGAGATCCGAGTCCGTAGATACAGGACACCGAGGCGACGACGATCACGTCGCGCCGCGCGAACACCGCCGCCGTGGCGGCGTGGCGCAGGCGGTCGATCTCAGCGTTGACCGAGGAGTCCTTCTCGATGTAGAGGTCCCGGCTGGCGACGTAGGCCTCCGGCTGGTAGTAGTCGTAATAGGAGACGAAGTACTCGACCGCGTTGTCGGGGAAGTAGGTGCGGAACTCGTTGCACAGCTGCGCGGCGAGCGTCTTGTTGTGCGCGATCACGAGCGCCGGGCGCTGCACGGCCTGGATCGCGGCGGCCATCGTCATCGTCTTGCCGGTGCCGGTCGCCCCCAGCAGCGTCGTGAAGCGGTCCCCGGCGTCGATCGAGGAGGCGATCTGCTCGATCGCACGCGGCTGGTCGGCGGCGGGCGTGAAGGCGGAATCGAGCCGAAAGGCTGGCATCGATCCAGTATCGCGGATGGCGAGGCTCGACTCAGAGACTGCTGAGCGCAGCTCTCAGGACAGGCGTCTTACGTAGCTGCGGGCGCGCGTCTGGAAGCCCATCTGGTCGTAGAACGCGTGCGCGTCGGCTCGCCACTCGCCCGAGGCGAGGTCAAGACGCCGGCAGTCGTGACGTCGCGCCTCGGCCTCGGCAGCGCGCAGCAGCGCCCTGCCGACGCCCGCCCGACGGCCGTTCGCGGCGACGACGAGGTCAACGATCCGACAGGACGACAACTCGCGCTCGAGGCGCGGAACGACGTGGGTGGCCACCAGGCCGATCACCGTGCCTTCGGCCTCGGCGAGCTGCACCAGCGACGCCGGATCGCTTTCGAAATGGGCCAGCCGCTCCGCCGCGAACTCGCTCGAGACGGGATATCCGAGGTCTGCCAGCAGGCTTGCGACGAAGCCCGCGTCCGCCGGCTCCGCCTGCCTGACCAGGAGATCCATCGGCAGTATTGAAACACCTACAGCCCGTACTGCTTCGCGTAGCTCACCTGCGCCCGCTCGACGCGCATGACGTAGGCACGTGTCTGGGCGAACGGAATCGAGGCGATCGTGAAGCGCACGCCCGCGGCATGCGCCTTCGCGAGCCAGCTGTCGACGTTTGTCGCGCCGCCGTTGTAGGCGGCAAGCGCCAGCGTCTCGTCTCCGCCGTAGCGATCCAGCAGGTAACGCAGGTAATAGGCGCCGTAGCTGATGTTGACCTCCGGCTCGGCGAGGTCGGCGATCCGGAATGTCGTACCCCCGGAGCGATGCGCGAGGAATTCCGCGGTCGCGGGCTCGATCTGCATCAGTCCCAGAGCCCCGGTTGGCGACGTGCGCGCATCGAACTTCGTCTCCGCATAGATCACCGCGGCGATCAGTGCCGGGTCGAGGTGCTTCTCAAGCGCCTGCTGGCGGATCACCGAGCTGTACGCGAGCGGAAGCGTCAGATCGCGCACGATCCGGCTGACCGTGGGCAGTGCCAGCACGACGGCGGCCACCAGCACGACCAGCAGCGCTGCGGCTCGCCGTCTCGCACGCCCGCTCACCGTCCCAGCTTCCCGAGCACGGCCGACAGCTGCTCGCGCAGCTGCGCGACGGTTCCATCATTGACCACCACATAGCTGGCGCGGCGCGCCTTTTCGTGTTGCGGCAGTTGGCGCGCCTCACGGCGCGCCAACTGCGTCTGGTCGCGCTGCCCGAGGCGCTCCGCGCGCAGCGCGTCGTCGGCGACGACGGCGATCGTCGCCGTGTAGCGCGCCTGCGTGCCGGCTTCGAACAGCAGCGGCGCTTCGACCACGGCCGCTCGCGGCGGCGGCACGCGGCGCGACGCGCGCGCGTAGAACTCCTCGGTTCGCTGCGCGACCATTGGCCACAACAGCCCCTCCAGCCAGACGCGCTCGTCGTCGTGCTCGAACACCCGTGCGGCCAGCGCCTGACGGTCGACGCGCTCGCCGTCGAAGACCTCGCCGCCGAAGCGCTCCCGCACAGCTTGGACGACGTTGGCGTGCTCGTAGAGCTCGTGCACCACGGCGTCGGCCGAGAGCACCACCGCCCCAAGCTGCTCGAGCGCGGCGAGCGCGGTCGACTTGCCCGCACCGAGACCGCCGGTCAGTCCGACGAACGGCACAGCCATCGGGAAGCCCGCTCCGCTACTCGACGGCGGCGGACTGCTGCTCAGCCGAGCCGTCGTCGCCGTCGGGCGCAACGTCCGGCTTGGGCTCGGCTGCCTCGGCGACTTCCTGCGTCTCGGTGCCTTCGCCAACGTGCTCAACCGCATCGGCCGACTCGGCAAGCTCAACCGCGTCAGCCGACTCGGCAACCTCAACCGCGTCAGCCGACTCGGCAAGCTCAACCGCATCGGCCGGCTCGGCAAGCTCAACGCCGTCCTGCGGCTCGGCGACCTCGGTCGACGCGTCGGCGGTGGCTGCGTCCGCCTCAGCGGACCCGTCGGGTCCGGGCACGTCGACCTCGGGCGCGTCGCTACCAGCCTCCGGCTCGATACGGCGTACCGGCAGGACCTGGCCCTCAACGCGCTTGGCCGACAGCGAGAGCCGTCGACGCTCGGAGTCGATCTCGAGGATCTTGACGCGCAGCTCGTCGCCCGGCTGAACGATCTCGCGCGGGTTCTCGACATGGTGCGCGGCCAGCTCCGAGATGTGGACGAGGCCCTCGACGCCGTCGAGGATTTCGACGAAAGCGCCGAACGTCACGACCTTCGTCACAGTCCCGGCCAGCTCGTCACCAATGTTGTAGGTGTTGACGATCCGCTGCCACGGGTCCTCCTGGGTCTGTTTGAGGCCCAGTGAGATGCGCTGGCGCTCGCGGTCGATGTCGAGGACCTTGACCTGGACGGTGTCGCCGATCTCGAGCACCTCGCTCGGATGGTTTACGTGCGACCAGGAAAGCTCGGAGATGTGGATCAGCCCGTCGATCCCGTCGAGGTCGACGAACGCGCCGAAGTCCACGATGTTGGAGATCTGGCCCTCCACGACGAGCCCCGGGGCCAGGCGGTCGAGGATCTGCTGGCGGACCTCCTTGCGCTCTTCCTCGAGCACCGCGCGGCGCGAGAGCACCACGTTGTTGCGCGAGCGGTTCAGCTCGATCACCTTGCACTCGATCTGGGTGCCCATGTACTCGTCTAGGTTGGGCACGCGGCGTATGTCGACCAGCGAGGCGGGCAGGAAGCCGCGCACCCCGAGATCGATTATCAAGCCGCCCTTGACGACCTCGATGACGGTGCCCTCGACCGGCTCGCCCGACTCCGCAGCCGCCTCGATTCGCCGCCATGCCTTTTCGAAGCGCGCACGCTTCTTGGACATGATCAGCCGACCGTCCTGATCCTCCTTGGTCAGGACCAGCGCGTCGACCTCCTCGCCGAGCGTCACCTCGTCGTGTGGGTCCACGGCCTTGCGAATCGAAAGCTCGTTGGCCGGGATGACGCCCTCGGACTTGTAACCAATGTCGACGAGCACCTCGTCATGGTCGATCCGCACGACGTGGCCGGTCACGACCTCGCCCTCCTCGAAGGGGCGCATCGTCGCGTCGTAGTTCGGAACTATCTGCCCGTCGATCTCGAGCAGAAGCCCGTCCGAGCCCTCGACGATCTTGGCTGTGGGATTCTCCATCACGGTGCTCACCGCGCGAAAGCGTAGCGCAGCACCGCCGTCGGACCGTCCACCACATGCGTATGATCGGCGCTGATGCCCACCCGCGCCACCAAGCGCGGCGCGCAGCGCACGCCGCTCACGCGCGATTGCGACGTGCTGATCTGTGGCGCCAGCTTCGCCGGGCTCGCGCTTGCGCGCGAGCTGGAGGGCACCGGAGCACGCGTGCTGATGCTCGACCGCTACGAGATCGGCGAGCGTCAGACCTCGGCCTGTGCCGCGCCGACGGAGTGGCTCGAGCGACTCGGATTGCGCGACTCGATCCGCCAGAGCTTCGGCGAACTGGTCGTGCACACCGCCGCAAGCACGGTCCGCTGGCAGCTGCCGTGGACCTTCTCGACGTTCGACTACCGATCCCTATGCGAGCTGCTGTGCGACGGGGCGCCGTCGAGCGAGTTCGAGACCGCGACCGTCGAGCGGATCGACACCGGTGGCGTACACGTGGTCCACACCGACCGCGGAGAGCTGCGCGCGCCGCTTGTCGTCGACGCGCTCGGCTGGCGCCGCGTGCTTTCGAACGCTCCGGCGATCCAGCCGCCGGCGGCCCGTCTGTCGCGGGGTCTCGAGGTGCATCAGGACGGCTCGGGCGACGATCTCGAGATCTGGATCGATCGCCGCTACGTGCGGGCCGGCTACAGCTGGAGCTTCCCTGCGGCGGGCGAACTGCGCGTCGGCTGTGGCTCGTTCGAGCCGCGCGACCACGTCAAGGACTCGACCGTCGAACTGGCCGGCAAGCTCGATGTTCCAGCTGCTCGCTTCCAGGGCAACTGGATCCCGCACAAGCTGCGCGCGGCCACCGAGGACGGCGTGTTCTTCGTCGGCGACGCCGCCGGGCACTGCCTGCCGCTGACCGCCGAGGGCATCCGCCCCGCCTTCTACTTCGCGCTCGCGCTCGGGCGAGAGCTGCGCCATGCGCTCGCCGGACGCGCGACCCGCGAACAGGCGCTCGAGCGCTACAGCGCCTTCAGCGCCCAGCACGCCTGGATCTACAGCTGCATGCTGGCCGCGCAGCACCTCGTCGGCCGCACGACGTCGAGCGTGGCTCTGCGCGCCGCGGTGCGCGTGGCCGGCCTGCCGGCGGTGGGCCGCTGGGCCTTCCAGCACTACCTCGCGATCGCCCCGCCGCAGTTCGCTCAGTGCCGCAGGATCAGCCAGGTGCCGGCAACCAGCAGCAGCACCCCTGCGATCCGCGTCGCGTCGAGCGCGTGGTAGCCCGAGCCGAACAGGTTGAAGCGGTCAATCACGACGGCCAGCGTCAGCTGACCTGAGATCGTCGCTGCGGTCAGCCCGCCGGTACCCAGCACGCGTACTGAGACCAGGCTGACCGCGACGATCACAGCGCCCATCGCTCCGCCGGTCAACGTCCATTTCGGCAGGCTGGCGACCTTCGCGAGCGAGCCGAAGCCGCCGCCCAGCAGCGCGGTCAGGGCCAGCAGGATCACGAGTCCGATGATGAAATTGATCGTCGTGGCCTGGAGCGTGCCGATGTCGTGCCCAAGGCGCCCGTTGACGTTTGATTGGGTAGCCAAGAGCGCGCCGGCGCAGACGGTCAGCACAATCGCTGCGGTTCGGCTGAGCGTCACTTCGCCTCCAGCCAGTTCGCGCCGACGCCTAGATCGACCGCCAGCGGCGGGTCGAGCTCCCAGGCGCCGACCATCTCCGCCTCGACCAGCGCGCGCATGCGCTCCACCTCGTCGGGCGGACACTCGAACAGCAGCTCGTCGTGGATCTGGAGGATCAGGCGCGAGCGCAGCGCGGCGGTCGCGCTGTGGCAGCGCACCATCGCGACCTTGATGATGTCGGCCGCGGTGCCCTGGATCACCGTGTTGATCGCCAACCGCTCGCCGAGCGCGTGCTGCTGGCGGTTGCGCGCGCGCAGCTCGGGAATCTGGCGGCGGCGCCCCAGGAGGGTGGTGACGTACCCCTGCTCGATCGCCTGCGCGATCGTCCGCTCGATGAACTGCCGCACCGCCGGGAAGCGCTCGAAATAGGTCGCGATGAACACGGCGGCCTCCTCTCGCGGGATCTGCAGGCGGTCGGCCAGGCCGAAGTCGGTCAGGCCGTAGACGATCCCGTAGTTGACCATCTTTGCCTTCGATCGCATGCCGGCGTCGAGCTCCTCGGGCTCGACGCCGAAGACCTGGCAGGCAGTGGCTGTGTGCACGTCCTCACCACGACGGAAGATCTCCTTCAGCACCGGCTCGTCGGCGAGCTGCGCGAGGATCCGCAGCTCGACCTGCGAGTAGTCAGCGGCGAGCAGCACACAACCCGGTCCGGCAACGAAGCAGCCGCGGATCTCGCGCCCAAGCGGCGTTCGGATCGGCACGTTCTGCAGGTTCGGATTGACCGAAGAGAGCCGCCCCGTGGCGGCGACCGTCTGGACGAAGGTCGTGTGCAGCCGCGAGCGCTCATCGACCAAGCTCGGCAGCGGTTCGAGGTATGTCTTCACGAGCGTCGAGAGCTCCCGCCAGCGCTCGATCATCGGCACGATCTCGTGCTCGTCGCGGATCGCGGCGAGCACGCGGGCATCGGTCGAGAAGCCGGTCTTGCCGCGCCGCTTGCGCGAGAGCGCGAGCTTCTCGAACAGGATCACTCCGAGCTGCTGGGGCGAGCCGATCAGGAACTCCTCCCCGGCCGATGCGTGAAT
>ODAK010002214.1_pt1 | contig 20535 bp, 18 predicted proteins | sample 1539591 | NCBI WGS metagenome assembly ODAK01 (sample SAMEA3539303, study PRJEB22396) | soil metagenome | biome: tundra; feature: field; material: soil | place: USA | collected 2010-05 | depth 0.15 m | reverse complement strand
TGCAGGCTTCCATCCTCGACATGTACGATCCCGACCGCTCGCAGACCATAACCTATCTGGGCGAAATGAACACCTGGAGCGGATTCAACCTCGCTCTCAAGGGGGCGCTGAATTCGCAAAAGGCTGTCAAGGGAGGCGGGTTGCGGATTCTAAGCCACTCCATCGGTTCGCCAACCATGGCCTCGCTGATGGACCAGGTGCAGGCGGCGTATCCCGAAGCGAAGTGGGTGCAGTATGAGCCGCTGAATCGTGACAACGTTCGAGCTGGGGCGAAGCTGGCGTTCGGCCAGTACGTGGAAACACGTTACAACCTGGAAAAAGCAGACATCATTCTGACCCTCGATGGCGACTTCCTTTCCAGCGGGTTCCCCGGATTCCTTTACTATGCCCGCTCGTTTGCGGCCCGACGCAATCCCGACTTGAAAGAAAAGATGGCGCGCTTCTACGCCATCGAGAGCACGCCCACCAATACCGCGGGCAAAGCCGATCATCGGCTTCCTGTTCGTGCCTCGGAGGTGGAGCAGTTGGCGCGGGCAATCGCGTCGGGATTGGGCGCTGGTGGCGGAGCTTCGGCAAAACCCGAGCATCAGAAGTTTGTCGCCGCGCTGGTCAAAGATATGCAAGCGCACCGGGGGGCCGCGGTGGTGATACCCGGAGACAACCAGCCGCCGGCGGTGCATGCACTGGCGCACGCCATGAATCAGGCGCTGGGCGCAACCGGCAATACGGTCATCTACACCGATCCGGTCGAAGCCAAGCCGCAGGAACAGACGGCCGCATTGAAAGAACTGGTCGGCGAAATGAACGCTGGCAAAGTAGACCTGCTGCTCATCATGGGCGCGAATCCGGTCTATGACGCCCCCGCGGATTTCGACTTCGCAGCAGCCATGAACAAGGTGCCGCTGCGCGCTCAGCACAGCCTCTATCGGGACGAGACCAGCGACCACGTTCACTGGCACATTAACGGCACTCATTATCTGGAAGAGTGGGGAGACGGCCGGGCCTTCGACGGAACGTATAGCATCGTGCAGCCGCTGATTGCTCCCCTTTACAACGGCAAGAGCGAGTACGAATTCATCTTCTGCCTGGTTGGCTCCTCGGAGACCGCGGGCTACGACATCGTTCGCAAGTACTGGCAGGGCAAGATGCAGGGCGGTGACTTCGATGCTCAATGGCGCAAGGCGTTGAACGATGGTTTCCTGGCCAACACCGCGTTGCCTGCGAAGGGCTTTTCCGCCAAGGGCGGCGGCATCCCAGCGCCCAACACTAGTGGCAATAGCGACGCGATGGAGGTCATCTTCCGTCGTGATCCACTGATCTACGACGGAAGCAGGGCCAACAATGGCTGGCTACAGGAGACCCCAAAGCCGATCACCAATCTCTGTTGGGACAATGCCGTTTTGATCAGTCCGAATACGGCCAAAAAGCAGGGGCTGGCGACCGGCGACATCATTGAGATCGACGTCAATGGACGCAAGCAGAAGGGCCCGATCTGGCCGCAGCCCGGACATCCTGACAACTCCATCACAGTTTTTCTGGGCTATGGACGCACCAAGGCAGGACGCGTCGGCAACAACGTCGGATTCGACTTCTATCAGGTTCGTACCAGCGATGCGGCGTGGATGGCGACTGCCAAAATCAACAAAGTCGGCGCAGGATACGGGTTCGCCCACCCGCAAGGTTTCCAATACATCGACTATTCCGACCTTCCCAAGGGCACCGAGCCGCTCAGCAACCGTCACATTATTCGCAAAGCGACCTTGCAGGATTTCATCAAGAACCCCAACTTCGCGCACGAAGGAATCGAGTCGCCTGGGCCGGAGATGACGCTCTACACCAACTATCAGTACACCGAGCTGAAGTGGGGCATGACCATCGACATGAACTCGTGCATTGGCTGCAAAACCTGCATCGTGGCTTGCCAGGCGGAGAACAATATCCCCGTCGTAGGCAAGGAGCAGACCATGCGTGGCCGACAGATGCAATGGTTGCGGGTGGATGTGTACTACGAGGGTGGCACCGGAAATCCGTCGGTTTACTACCAGCCGGTTCCGTGTCAGCAGTGCGAGAACGCGCCTTGCGAAGTGGTTTGTCCGGTCGGCGCCACGGTCCATAGCACCGAAGGCCTGAACGACATGGTGTACAACCGCTGCGTCGGAACGCGGTATTGCTCCAACAACTGTCCGTACAAGGTGCGCCGCTTCAATTTCCTGCTCTTCCAGGACTTTGAAACCCCGCAGTTCAAGATGATGCGCAATCCTGAGGTCAGCGTGCGCAGCCGCGGCGTCATGGAGAAGTGCACGTACTGCGTGCAGCGCATCACCCATGGCCGCATCACTGCGGAAAAGGAAAACCGTAAAGTTCGGGATGGCGAAGTGATCACGGCCTGCCAGCAGGCTTGCCCGGCGGGCGCCATTGTTTTCGGCGATTTGAACGATCCCAACAGCCGTGTGTCGAAGCTCAAAGCTCAGCAGCGCAACTACAACCTGCTGGAAGACCTGAACACGCGCCCTCGCACCTCATACATGGCGGTGGTGCAGAACCCGAATCCTGAACTTGAGCAGTCGGAGCCCAGTTAGCGATGCAGCAGGGACCAGAGGAAAAAACGGTTTTGATGGACGTGCCCTGGCCGGATGAGCCACCGGTATTAGGGCCCGGGCAAACCTTCGGTTCGATGACCGATACGATTGCCGATGCTGTGCTGACCCGGCCCATCGGCCTGGGCTGGTTGGCTGGCTTGGCTATCGGGATGGGCTTGGTCGCGATCCTGATGGCGGCGGTGACTTATCTGTTTCTGATAGGCGTCGGCATCTGGGGCATCAACATCCCCGTGGGCTGGGGCTTCGCTATTATCAACTTCGTCTGGTGGATCGGTATCGGCCACGCCGGTACGCTGATCTCGGCCATTTTGCTGCTGTTGAAGCAAACCTGGCGCAACTCCATTAACCGTTTCGCCGAAGCCATGACGCTGTTTGCCGTGGCTTGCGCCGGCATGTTTCCGCTGTTGCACATGGGCCGTCCCTGGCTGGCTTACTGGATGTTTCCCTATCCCAGCAGCATGGGCGTGTGGCCGCAGTTCCGCAGTCCGCTGGTCTGGGACGTTTTCGCCGTTTCGACCTATGCCACCATCTCCGCGGTGTTCTGGTACGTCGGTCTGGTCCCTGACTTTGCGACCATGCGCGAAAGGGCCAGCCATCCGCTGACCAAAAAGGTTTACGGAATTCTGGGGCTGGGCTGGCGTGGCTCGGCCCGCCATTGGAAGCGCTACGAGGCGCTGTACATTCTGCTGGCCGGCATTGCGACTCCACTTGTGCTCTCGGTGCACACCGTGGTGAGCTTCGATTTCGCCATCGCCATCGTTCCCGGCTGGCATACCACCATCTTCCCGCCCTACTTTGTTGCCGGCGCAATCTATTCGGGCTTTGCCATGGTGCTGGTGCTGGCGATACCTATCCGGCACTTCTATCATCTCGAGTCCATGATCACCATGCGCCACCTGCAGAACGCGGCCAAGATCATGCTGGCTACCGGGTTGATCGTTGCCTACGGTTACTTCTTCGAGGCCTTCATGGCTTTCTACAGCGGTTCGACCTACGAGCGCTTCATGATGCAGAACCGCTGGTTCGGTCCTTATGCAGTGTTTTACTGGACGCTGATTCTCTTCAACCTGGTCATACCGCAGGTCCTTTGGATGCCGAAGATTCGCGCCAACACCGGTTGGTTGTTCCTGATCTCATTGGTGGTCCTGGTAGGCATGTGGCTGGAACGTTTCATCATCATCGTCACCAGCCTCAGCCGCGACTACCTGCCCTCGTCGTGGGGCCATTACGTGGCCACGCGTTGGGACTACGCGATCTTTTTCGGCACTCTCGGCTTCTTCGCTACGGCGATCTTTATCTTCATTCGCATCATGCCTTCCATTTCGATCTTTGAAATGCGCACCCTGCTGCCTGAGGCGGAGGTGAAAGCAAAGTGAGTCACGCCCAGCTCTCACCGGCAATCTACGGCATTCTTGCCGAGTTCGACTCGTCCACCGATCTGGTCTATGCGGCCAAGGCCGCGTATGCCGCCGGCTATCGCAAGATGGACGCCTACAGCCCGTTTCCCATTGAAGAGGCCAGTGATGCCATCGGATTCCACAAGAGCCGCGTGCCCCTGATCGTGTTGCTGGGCGGACTGCTGGGCGGTCTTTCGGGCTTTGGCCTCCAGTATTGGATCAACGTGATTTCCTATCCGCTCAACATCGGAGGGAAGCCATACGATTCCTGGCCGGCGTTTATTGTTCCGACTTTCGAAATGACCATTCTGTTCGCCGGACTTGCGGGCGTCTTCGGGATGTTCGCCTTGAACGGCCTGCCCATGCCGTATCACCCGCTGTTCAACGTCGATCGCTTTTCCGCCGTCACCCGCGACAAATTTTTCCTGTGCGTGGAAGCCGCCGATCCCAAGTTCGATGTGGTGGACACGCAGCGATTCATGGAGAGCCTGAAGCCGCTGTCGATTTCGGAGGTGCCCCATTAAATCGTCAGCAAAATTTGACAGCCGGGCATCGAAGCCGAGTCCGCAATGCGGAAACCACGAATACCCGGCGCGCAAAGCAGCGGTTTACATTCTGCTGGCGGCGGCCTTGCTGTTGCTCTCAGGCTGCCGCGAAGACATGCAGAACCAGCCCTACTATCGCCCGCTGCGCGAGAACGATTTCTACGCCGATAAACGTTCGGCGCGGCCCATTATCCAGGGCACGGTGGCGCGTGGGCATCTGGAGGCCGACACCTACTTCTACACCGGCAAAATCGGCAGCAACGATGGCGATTACATGCCCTTTCCGGTGACGGCCGAGGTGATGGCGCGCGGACAACAGCGCTTCAACATCTACTGTGCGCCCTGCCACTCGGAACTGGGCGACGGCAATGGCATGATTGTGCAGCGTGGTTTCAAGCATCCGCCCTCGTACAACACAGAGCGTCTGCGGAAGGCCCCGATCGGCTATTTCTTTGACGTTATGACCAATGGTTTTGGCGCCATGCCCGACTACGCGGAACAAGTTCCGCCGCAGGACCGCTGGGCGATCGCGGCGTACATACGGGCCTTGCAGTTGAGCCAGCACGCCACCGAGGCCGATGTTCCGCCCGGTCAACAGATCGCCCAACAGCCGCCACCCGGCGTTGTGATTACGCCGCCCTACGATACGCAAGGAGCCACCACTGCCGCGTCCGCTCCTCCAAAGCCGAATCCGGCTCCGGCCAAGGGAGGCGAAGCCAAACCATGAGCAAACAGATTCCACAGGTTGGACGGGCCGAATACGCTGTTCCCGCGCAGGCGGCGCAGTGGCAGAAGCGATCGGTGATTGTAGGTGTGGTCGGCGTTATCTTGTGCGTCATTGGCGCGGTGACCTCACTGGACCAGTTTCTGCGCGGCTACCTGATCGCCTATGTTTTCTGGCTGGGACTTTGCCTCGGTTGCCTCGCTTTGCTGATGGTGCAGCATCTTTCCGGCGGACTGTGGGGCCTGGTGATCCGCCGCGTACTGGAAGCCGCCAGCAAGTGTCTTCCGCTGATGTGGTTGTTGTTCATCCCGATCCTTCTGGGACGGCATCATCTTTACGAGTGGATGAACGACCCTTCGCTCACCGCGCGTAACGGTTGGTACTTGAACACGCCGGGCTGGATTGCTCGCTGGATTCTCTATTTTGTAATTTGGGGAGGGTTGGCGTTCACCCTGATCAGGCGTGGCAACAAGCAGGACCATCCTCTGGTTGCAGGCGCCTGGCCGCGCTTCCAGGGACTGAGCGGCATTGGGCTGGTGCTGTATTCCTTGAGCGTGTCATTCGCCGTCGTGGACTGGGTCATGTCGCTCGATCCCCGCTGGGGTTCGACCATCTACGGGCTCATCTTCATTGCTGGGCAAGGCTTGTCAGCACTGGCGTTTAGCGTCGTGATGCTGACTATCTTTACTCGCTATAGCCCGTACCGCGAGATCATCAAGCCGATGCAGTTCCACGATATCGGCAAATTGATGGTGGCGTTTGTCATGTTGTTCGCCTACTTTTCCTTTTCGCAGTGGCTTATCATTTGGGCTGGTAATCTGCCAGAGGAGATCGGCTGGTACCTGCACCGCATTCGTGGCGGATGGGGCGTGGTTGCCCTGATCATCATTCTGTTTCACTTTGCGCTGCCCTTCGCGCTACTCCTGTCCCGCGAGCGCAAACGCTCCGGCAGTCGCTTGATCGGGCTGGCTGTGTTCCTCATGTTCATGCGGGTGGTGGATATCTACTGGTACGTGGTGCCGAACTTCGCCCACGAACAGGGACACTTCTACCTCAGCCTCTGGTACGTCGTCGCGCCCATTGCAGTGGGCGGATTATGGCTGACTTACTTCTTCTACAACCTGCGGCAGCGGCCACTTTTGCCGCTCTATGAGCCGCAGATACCAAGCCTGTTGCACCAGAGGTCCCATGGCCACTGAGAGATCCAAATACGATCCCTTGCGGAATCCGGAGGTCGATTACGAACGCGCCGACCTGAGCGCGAAAGGAATCGTGCTGTTCCTGGTTGGACTCCTGGTGGCCGGTGTCTTTATTGAGCTGGTTCTGTGGGGAATGTTCCGCTTCATGGCGAAGAGCGATGTCCTGTTCCCACAATCCCAGCCCAATCCCATGATGAGCGCGCGAAAACTTGCGCCGACGCCTGCGCCCCGGTCCGTGCTGCAGAACAATCCGCCGGAGGACATCTCGATCTTTCCCGAACCGCGCCTGCAAACTGGCGATGCGGCTGACATGAACAAGTTCCTTAATTCGCAGCAGAAGACCCTGAATCCGGATCAGCCGTTCATAGACCAGAGCGGGGCGATTCATATTCCGATCTCGCAAGCCATGAAGCTCATTGAGGAGCGAGGTTTACCGGTGCGTCCGAATGTCCCTCCACCCGACGTCAACACCCAAACCGATGCCGGTAACACGAAGATGTTAAACGTCCAAGAGAAACCGCTTGCGCCGGAGACTTCCGGTATGAAGACGCAAAAGGCGGAGGGCAAAAACCCGTGACATTGGGGCAGGGAGTTAGTTGTGATTTGTTTTGGCGTGAGGATAAGCCAAACCGAAGTACCTCTGGGGCCAAAGCCCAAGCTGTAAATGGCAGTTTGCGGCACGGCTGAAGCCGTGCCCCTTCAAAACAAGGGTTTATGAGATAGCTCCAAGTCGGGTTGCAACAAAAGCGAGCCCGCAAGGGCGAAACAATAATAGCCCAGCGCGTAAGCGCTGGGTAGGTTGAGAGATAGAACCGAGTCCCGTAGGGACGGCACAGATTTTCAAGTGGTTTCGTAACATGCGCTCTGCGCAGGAATTGGATTTGTAACGCAGTGAAACGTTTTTGGTCTGAAATCTCGAAAGGATTGGCAATTCTGGCGGCAACCGGCGCCTTCGCCGTTGCCCAGCCGCCTTCTTCTTTCCAGGACAAGAGCTCGGGTTCCGCTTCACAGGTCAGCCCAGCCGACCTGTCGAACATCGGCATCGAGCAGCGTCTCGATCAGCAGGTGCCGCTCGATCTGCAGTTTAAGGATGAGACGGGAAAAACGGTAAAGCTCGGCGACTACTTCAAGTCGGGCCGGCCGGTTCTTTTGAACCTCGTGTACTACACCTGCCCCATGTTGTGCGGGGAAGAATTAGCGGGCGAGGCGAGCGCGCTCGGCGTGTTGCGATTTACTCCGGGGAATGAGTACGAAGTGGTATCGGTGAGCTTCAATCCAGACGAGACTCCCAAAGATGCGGCCGGGAAAAAGCAGGTTTACATCGCCCGCATGAATGAGCATCTAGAGCACAAGACCGATGGCGAGGGCTGGCATTTCCTGACCGGTCAGCCGTTCGAGATCAAACAACTGGCGGACGCGGTGGGCTTCCACTACCGCCGCGACGAGCGCACCGGACAGTTTATTCACGCCGCTGGGATCATGATCGTTACCCCCGCCGGCAAGATCGCACAGTACTACTACGGAGTTGAATTCTCTCCGAAAGACATTCGCCTCGGCTTGATCGAGGCTTCGCGCGACAAGATTGGCACCCTGGTCGACCAGGTGACGCTGTACTGCTACCACTACGATCCCAAAACCGGGCGATACGGCGCGGTGGTCACCAACATCATGCGGCTGGCAGGGGCCGCGACCATGCTGATTCTCGGCGGCTTTCTCATCGTGATGTTTAAGCGGGAGTCGCACGGCAGCAAGAACGGAACAGGACGGGCCCGATAGATATGTGGAAGAACCTCCCACTTTTTCCGGAGCGTGCCTCGGCACTGGCATGGCAGGTGGACGGACTTTATTTTCTGCTGATCGCGGTATCGGCGTTTTTCACGCTGCTGATTTTTGCAGCGATCTTCTACTTCGCGGTCAAGTACCGCCGTTCAGTCCATCCTCATGCGGTGCAGATTGAAGGCTCGCTGCCGCTGGAACTGGCGTGGACGCTGATTCCTCTGGGAATCTGCATGATCTTCTTCGCCTGGGGCTCGCTGATCTATTTCCAGGAGGCGCGCCCGCCGAAGGATGCGATGGAGGTTTACGTCGTAGCCAAACAGTGGATGTGGAAGTTCGAGTACGAGAACGGACAGCGCGACCTCAACCAGCTGCACGTGCCGGTTGGCCGCGACGTCAAGATGATCATGAGTTCGCAGGACGCGATCCACAGCTTCTTCGTGCCAGCATTTCGTATCAAGGCTGACGTGCTTCCCGGACGATTTACCACTACCTGGTTCCGTCCCACCAAGGTGGGAACTTATCACTTGTTCTGCTCGCAATATTGCGGCACGAACCACTCCGCCATGATCGGCGAAGTGATCGTGATGGAGCCTGCCGCGTACCAGGCGTGGATGACCGGAGGTGGCACCTCGGGTTCCCTCGCATCCAACGGGCAACAGCTTTTCCAGCAACTGGGATGTGCGACCTGCCACCGGTTCGATACCCAGGGACGCGGTCCCAACCTGACTGGCGTCTTCGGTAAGCCGGTTTTGCTGGAGGACGGACGCACCGTAGTAGCTGACGAGAACTACGTTCGCGAATCGATTCTCAATCCCGGCGCCAAGATTGTTTCGGGTTTTAAGCCCATCATGCCCACCTTCCAAGGGCAAGTTTCGGAAGAGAACCTGATGGCGCTTGTGGCCTACGTCAAATCGCTGGCGCAAACGCAACAAAAGGGAGCGGCGAGCGATATTTCGTCCGTTCCGGATACGCCGAAAGAGCAATGAGGCATTCGACCCTAAAGGTGTGACATGGCAACCGCTGTACAGACTGTCGAGCGCGAGAATTACCTGAATTCGAACTACGGCATCAAGTCGTGGCTGCTGACCACCGATCACAAGCGGATCGCGGTCCTGTATCTCATCTCGATCACCGCCATGTTCTGGCTGGGCGGGTTTTTCGCCATGATGATCCGCCTGGAGCTGCTGACGCCGGCGGGTGACCTGGTCTCGTCCGACACCTACAACAAACTGTTCACCATGCACGGAATCATCATGGTCTTCTTCTTCTTGATTCCTTCGGTGCCGGCGGTGCTCGGCAACTTCCTGGTGCCACTGATGGTTGGCGCCAAAGACCTGGCGTTTCCCCGAGTGAACCTGTTGAGCTGGTATCTCTATATGGCGGGCGCCATCACCGCCCTGACTGCCATGGTCACCGGCGGCGTGGACACCGGCTGGACCTTTTACACCCCGTTCAGCACCACCTACTCCAATACCCACGTGATTGGAGCGGCCCTCGGTATCTTCATCGCCGGATTTTCCTCCATCCTGACCGGGCTGAACTTCATCGTCACCATTCATCGTATGCGCGCGCCGGGCATGACGTGGCGCCGCCTGCCGCTGTTCTGCTGGTCGAATTACGCAGCCGCTATCATCATGGTGCTGGGCACTCCAGTCATCGCTATCACGCTGCTGCTGGTGGCGCTGGAGCGCGCTTTCCATATCGGCGTATTCAACCCGCAACTAGGCGGCGATCCTCTTCTGTTCCAGCACTTGTTCTGGTTCTATTCGCATCCCGCCGTGTACATCATGATTCTTCCCGGCATGGGCGTGATCAGCGAGATCGTCGCCTGCTTCTCGCGCAAGCGCGTCTTCGGTTATGAGTTCGTAGCCCTGGCCTCGATCGCGATTGCCGTCCTCGGCTTTCTGGTCTGGGCACACCACATGTTCGTCGCCGGAATCTCGGTTTATGCCGCTCTGGTGTTCTCGCTGTTGAGCTACCTGGTCGCCATCCCGTCGGCGGTCAAGGTCTTTAACTGGACCGCGACCATGTACAAGGGATCGATCAGCTACAACACGCCGATGCTCTATGCCTTCGGGTTCATCGGCTTGTTCACGGTGGGAGGGCTGACCGGCATTTTCCTGTCTTCGCTGGGCCTCGACGTGCACGTCCACGACACCTACTTTGTCATCGCGCACTTCCATTATGTGATGGTGGGCGGCATGGTGATGGCCTACATGGCGGGGCTGCACTTCTGGTGGCCCAAGATGACCGGCAAAATGTATCCCGAGGGCTGGGCCAAGTTATCGGCGCTGTTGGTATTCGTCGGCTTCAACACGACGTTCTTTCCGCTGTTCATTCTTGGCTACATGGGCTCGCCGCGCCGCTATCATGCTTATCCGCCGGAATTCCAGGTGCTGAACGTGCTCTCGACCGCAGGCGCCTCAATCCTGGCCGTGGGCTATGTCTTGCCGATGATCTATTTCCTGTGGTCGCTGCGCTACGGAGAGGACGCTGGTCCCAATCCCTGGAACGCGGTAGGACTGGAGTGGATGACCTCCTCGCCTCCGCCGACCCACAACTTCGACGAAACACCGATTGTGACTTGGGAAGCTTACGACTACGAACATCAGCCGCAGGAGGAGGTCAACGTTGGCCACTAGCGATATTGGCGATATTCAAGTCGCTGAACGCGCGCTGCAGCACCACTTTGCCGACATGGACCAGCAGCGGGAGACCTCTTCCTTTGGGATGTGGATGTTCCTGCTGACCGAAATCATGTTTTTTGGCGGGTTGTTCTTAGCGTATCTGGTGTATCGCGCTTCGTACTACCAAGCTTTCGTCGAGGGCAGCCAGAAGATGAATATCACTCTGGGCGCGACCAACACGGCGGTGCTCATTTGCAGTTCACTGACCATGGCGCTCGGGGTACGGGCGGCGCAGATGGGCAAACCCAAGCTGATGGTTATCCTGCTCCTGATCACCATCGTCTTCGGGTTCGGGTTTCTTGGCATCAAGGCGGTGGAGTATCACGAACACTGGGTGAACCATGAATTTCCCGGACCGAATTTCCATTTCGAGACCGGTGACCCGGCACATCCCGTGACCGATCCTCAGCATACTGAGATCTACTTCTCCCTTTACTGGGCGATGACCGGGTTGCACGCGTTGCACATGGTGATCGGGATAGGCCTGGTGGCGTGGCTGGTGATTGCAGGCCTGATGGGCGCTTACACTCCCCACTACTACAACCCGGTCGAAAACGTCGGATTGTACTGGCATTTTGTTGACTTGGTCTGGATTTACCTTTTCCCCATGCTTTACCTGATCAGCAAGAAACACGGCTAACGAGGAAGCTCATGGCAGAACACAAGGAAACGGGCTCAGTAGGACATATTGCACCGGCGAAGCTCTACGTGGCAATTTGGGCCATTTTGATGGCGCTGACGCTCACCACAGTGCTGGTGTCGTTTGTGGATATCGGCCCATTCAATGTGGTTGTGGCGCTGGTCATCGCGACGATCAAAGGAACCCTGGTGGTTCTGTTCTTCATGCACCTTCGTTACAGCCCGAAATTGACCATGGCGACCGTCATCGCGGCCATGTTCTGGCTTTTCCTTTTGCTTTCGCTCACCATGACCGATTACCTGACACGCGGGTGGCTTACTAACGCGGGCCATTGAACGATGCGGATTGGGACTGGCGCTTCCTTGCCAATGCAGGTACGCTCCGATATTCGCTGCGTCGCGTTTCATCATCCTGTAACACATGTATGTGTACTGTATTCCTGTGATATCTACACATGACAGTCCATCGCCTACCCTCGGCTACAATACAGCCGTGAAGCAAACCATCTTTGCCGTGGAAGACGACACGGACATTTCGCGGCTGGTCAGCCACCACCTGGAGGCCGCCGGATACGGTGTCCGAACGTTTGCTGCAACTGCGGGCGTGATCGCGGAAGCCGAGAAACAAGCCCCGGCGCTTTTCCTTTTGGACATCATGGTTCCCGGAGGAGACGGACTGGAGCTTTGCCGCCGCATTCGCCAGACCTCGTCGCTGGCCATGGTCCCGGTGATCTTCCTGACCGCCAAGACCAGCGAGGCCGACCGGGTGATGGGGCTCGAACTGGGCGCCGACGACTATGTTCTAAAACCGTTCAGCCCCCGCGAACTGGTGGCGCGGGTGCGGGCCGTGCTGCGTCGATTTGAGCGTCCGCTGGCGCCTGCGATTGTGAAAGCCGGCGATATCGAGATTGACAGCGGCGCCATGACCCTGACGGTGCGTGGGCAACTGACGCAGACTACGGCGACCGAGTTCCGGTTGCTGGAATATCTGGCCCGCCATCCCGGGAGGGTATTCACGCGCGACCAGGTGCTCGACGCGGTGTGGCGCGACACGCATTACGTTACCCCGCGCTCGGTGGACGTGTATGTGCGGCGCATCCGCGAGAAAATAGAAGAGAATCCGGACGAGCCGCGTTATCTTAGGACGGTACGGGGAGCGGGCTACCGCTTCGAGATTCCTAAGTCGTGACGAGCCATTCGTGAAGAACAGGATCTTCCTGAAGTTGTATGTGGCGGCGCTGTTGATCATCGTCGCTTGCACCCTCACCATGGCTGTACTCCTGCATCATGCCTGGGTGGGAATGCTGCGCGGCCAGATTGAGACCTCGTTACGGCAAAAGACCCTGATGTTTGCTTCCCGCGTCGCGGAAGCCCCCCCGGCGTCGCTCCGACAAATTACCCAGCAGGCCGCCGACTCCGCCGACGCGCGGGTAACTATCATTAACTCTTCGGGTAAAGTGCTGGCCGACTCCGAGGCCAATCCCGACGAGATGGAGAACCATGCCACCCGGCCGGAGTTCATCGCCGCCTTGCATGGCCAGGTGGGAAGCTCCACGCGCTTGAGCCACACCATTGGAGTGGAATTGCTGTATGTAGCGGCCCCGGTTCCCGGAGGAGCCGTGCGCCTGGCCTATCCGCTATCAGCGATCCAGGAGGCCAATCGCCATATCGGGCGCGATCTGCTGGAAGCGGCAATGGTGGCGGCGCTTATCGCCATGCTGCTGGCGATCGTGGCGACGTATTCCATCAGCCGCAGGCTGGTTCGCATCACCGACTTCGCCGAACGTATCGCCGCGGGTGACCTTTCGGCGCGCATTCAGGAGGAGGCGAGTGACGAAATTGCGCACGTCGCCGCCGCGCTCGATAAGACAGCGCGCAAATTAGAGGAGGGATTCCGCGCCCTGGAGAACAGCCGCCAGACGCTGGAAGCTCTGCTGAACTCGATGCAGGAAGCTGTGATTGCGGTGGCCCAGGACGGGCGCGTGCTGTGGGCCAACCAGCGCATGGAACGCCTGCTGCCGGGTGGACTGCGCTTGGGAGCGCCGCTGGTGCAATCGTTGCGCGATCCCGAGATCCTGGCGGCGGTGCAATACGCGTTGGCCAAGCGTGACGTAACCGTGGCGAATGCCGCCAAGATTTTCTCGGGACGTATCTTCGACGTTACGGCTGCGCCTATGCCTGGAGGCGGCGCGGTTGCGGTGCTGCACGATCAGACGGAAGTCGAGAGGGTGGAGAAAACACGGCGCGACTTTATTGCCAACGTCTCGCATGAGCTGCGCACCCCGCTAACTTCCATCCAGGGTTATTCCGAAACTCTCCTCGACAACCCCGATCTGGGAGAGGGCGCGCGCGATTTTTTGGAGATTATCCGCAAGAATGCCATGCGCATGGCCTGGCTCACCGAGGACTTGCTGGTCCTGGCGCGGGTCGAGTCCGGGGAGCAGAAACTCAATCTCCAACCGGCCACGCCGCGCGAATTGCTGGAAGATGCAGTCGAGACCTTTAAAGACCGGGCCGCCAGCCGTGGCATCGAGCTGTCGGTGATGAACACGGCAACTTCCGCCGTCGCGGTCGATCGCGATGCCATTCATCAGGTGCTTTCTAACCTGATTGACAATGCGCTGAAGTACGGTGACGGGGGCGGGAAGGTCCTGGTGGGGGCGTGCGAGGCCGAGGAAGGCGTGCAATTCTACGTTCGCGATTTCGGCTCCGGCATCTCCAGCGAACATCTGCCGCGGCTGTTTGAGCGCTTCTACCGGGTGGACAAAGCGCGTTCGCACGAATCGGGAGGCACCGGCCTGGGCTTGGCCATCGCCAAACACGTTGTGCGCGCCCACTCCGGGACGATTCATGCAGAGAGTGAACTGAATCACGGCTCCACATTTTACTTCACCTTGCCTCGACAGCCCGCGCCGGTCGAAGCCTAGCGGAACTGGCGTACCCAATTTGAAGACGCCAGCCTGTGAATTCAAGCGAACTTCATGGGGCTTTCATCAGGAATTCACAATCGCTACTTATTCTTCATTCCATCGCTCGCACATCACCCGCGGATGGTCCTGGTGCCCGGACCGTCGCGGTCGTGCCGGTTCGGGCGGTAGTTTTGAAACCCCATTATGAGTTCAGCCGAATTGGTCTCGCCCAGCCCGGATACGATCTGCGCAGAATTGCGGGAGCAGACCCTGCAGGCCTGTCGCGTGGCCCGGATTGCGGCCGGAATTGTCGCTGAGGGAATCGCCACCGGCGTGCCTTCTCTGTCGGACGGAGTGCGGAAGCGCGAGAAAGAACTCGACACGCTCGATCGCCTGATCGATCAGGGAGTGACCTCGATCATCACCAAGGTGGACGAGGAACATGCTCGCGAACTATTGGCGTGCCTCAAGTTCATCATTGACCTGGAGCGTATCGGCGATCTTCTGCTGAACTGTAGCAATCGTGCCGCCGCCGTGGGCAGCCGCATCGAGCTGCAGGACATCCGCGATCTCACCGTAATGGCGTCGCGACTGGAAAAAATGCTCGGCGATGTGCACGATGCTTTCGGCCAACGCGATCTCAATCGCGCGCTGGCGGTACTGCGTTCCGATGCAGAGCTCGACCGCCTGCGCAATCTCATTTTTCTTCGGCACATTGAAAATCACGATGGCGAACCCCGCCGTGAGAGTTTCCACGTGCTCTTCATGACCCAGTCCCTGGAACGTGCCGGCGACCATGCCAAAAATCTTGCGGAGGAAGTTTGCCATCTGGTCAGCGGACACAGCGTCCGCCACGTGTTACGCACCTACGACAAACCGGTCGAGCAGATGTTCATCGAAGACCTGAAGCGGCGGCAGAAAAACGCGAAATAACAGCTCGTCGTCCCGGACAGATTTCAAATGTGTGGAAAGCTCGCCTCGTCGCGTAAGTGCCTGTCTTCATGCGAAATTCACCCTCATGTAACGGAGTTGTAACAATCCGAAGGTAAACCTTACTAGAAGCCATCTCTGGCCAATCTCAGGAGGAAACTACGTGATTCGCTCTTTCAGGGTGCTCCTCTGCATCGCTGTACTGGTGAGCTGCGCTTTTGCGCAGACAAGGCTTAACGGGGCTGGCGCCACCTTTCCCTACCCCATCTATTCCAAATGGTTTAACGAGTATCACAACGAACATTCGGACATCGAGATTAATTACCAGTCGATCGGCAGCGGCGGCGGCATACGTCAGGTGCAGGCTGGAACCGTGGACTTCGGCGCCAGCGATGGCCCCATGACCGATCAGCAGATCGCGGAATCCAAGGTCAAGGTGCTGCACGTTCCGACCGTTCTCGGTTCGGTCGTGCCTGCATACAACATCCCCGGAGTGAGTGGAGAAGTGAAGTTCACTCCCGAGGCGTTGGCCGGAATCTTCCTCGGCAAGATCACCAAGTGGAACGATAAGGCAATCACGGCAGCCAATCCTGGGGTAAATTTTCCTGACCAGGGCATCACGGTGGCACACCGCTCCGATGGCAGCGGTACCACCTACATTTTTACCGACTACCTGTCCAAAGTGAGCAAGGACTGGGAGGGTACCGTCGGCAAGGGCACTTCGGTTAAGTGGCCCGTAGGAATCGGCGGCAAGGGGAACGAAGGCGTGGCCGGTTCGATACGCCAGTTGCCCGGCTCCATCGGCTACATCGAACTGATTTATGCGCTGCAGAACAAGATTCCGTACGGCAGCGTGCAGAACTCCTCGAAGAATTTCATCAAGGCCAGTCTGGACTCGACCACGGCGGCTGCGGTGGGAGTGAAGATGCCGGCTGACTTTCGGGTGTCGATCACCAATCCTCCCGGCAAGAATGCTTATCCCATCGCCAGCTTCACCTGGCTGCTGGTTCCGACAAGTCCAGGGGATGCAAACAAGGGAAAGATCCTGAAGGATTATCTTTTCTGGATGCTGGACAAGGGCCAGACCATGACCGAGGCGCTATCTTACGCTCCACTGCCTAAGCAGGTGGTGGAAATGGAAAAAGCCGCTATTACCAAGCAGGTCAAGCCTTGACAGGCTGCGAAAAAAGCGTGTTCGGGTAGCGACGCTCAGCGTCGCCAACAAGCGATGAGAAGGTCGCTCTCGGGCGGGGCATGAGAACCAAACTTGGTCTTTGCCGTTGGACGTGATGGGCGAAAATTCAGCGCCATGGGCGCGGCTCAGTTTAGCCCAGCACGGAGCCGCAGGCGGAGTGCTGGGTAAAGCGAGAAATGGACCCGAGTCCCGTAGCCGGGGTCCCCAACGAGCGCCGCTTTTGCGCTTGTTGGGGTGGTTGAGGGACGGCACAGTTCACACTCACACCCTGTAACGCTCCTGTAACAAATGCCTGATAGCGTTGAGCCAATGAATCCGACCGAACCGCCTGGACAGCTCCAGAAGCGCGCGACCGCGATCCCGTCTATGGCGCAGGTGAGTAGGGAGCGGAAGCCGGCAGCTGCCACCGTGCTGCAGAAGATTCGCACCAGCCATCCGCGCGCCAGCCGCATTCCGGACTCTGTGTTTGCCGTGATCATCCTTCTCAGCGCGATTTCCGTCTTTGCGATTGTCGTGCTGGTGGCTTGGGAGTTAATCGACAAGTCGCGCTTGTCGCTTCACCGATTCGGAATCGGCTTCTTCTACGGGCACGACTGGGACCCGGTGGCTGGTAGCTTTGGCGCGATGCCGTTCATCTACGGCACGCTGGTTTCGTCGTTTCTGGCCCTGCTGCTGGCGGTGCCACTGTCGATTGGAGTGGCGGTGTACGTCACCGAGATGTGCCCGCAGCGGCTGCGCGCCATCATTTCGTTTCTGGTGGAACTGCTGGCGGCGATTCCCAGCGTGATCTATGGCTTGTGGGGAATCTTCGTACTGGCTCCGTTGCTGCGCGAATATGTCGAACCTTTCCTGGCGCGCACGCTGGGCTGGACCGGACTCTTCACCGGTCCGATGTACGGTTTGGGTATGCTGGCGGCAGGCATCATCATGGCGATCATGGTGGTACCGGTGATTGCCTCGATTACGCGCGAGGTGATGACCGCGGTTCCGCAGAACCAGCGTGAAGCCGTGCTGGCTCTGGGCGCCACTCGCTGGGAGATGATCCGCATGGGCGTTCTCCGCAATGCGCGCATCGGTATTGTGGGCGGGGTCATACTCGGACTTGGGCGCGCGCTGGGCGAAACCATGGCCGTTACCATGGTGATCGGGAACCGCCCCGAGATCGCGAAGTCGCTGTTTGCGCCGGGCTACACCATGGCCAGCGTCATCGCCAACGAGTTCACCGAGGCCACCGGCGATTTGTACCTGAGCGCCCTGGTCGAGATCGGGCTGGCGCTGTTTATCGTGACGCTCATCGTCAACGCACTGGCCCGGCTGCTGGTGTGGAGCATCACCGGCGGGACTGCGAGGGTGCGTGCCTAATTTGTCCGCACAGTCAACCCCGCAGGAGGTCGGCCTCGTACGGCGTATTACTAACGCAGGAGCGACAGCGTTCGCGGTTGCTGCAGCCATCCTGGTACTGGTTCCGCTGCTCGCCATCTTTGCTTACCTGGTTATCAAGGGCGTGGGCTCGATTAACATCTCCTTTCTGACGCAGACGCCAAAACCTCCGGGCGAGGTGGGCGGCGGCATGGCGAATGCCATCGTAGGCACTGGAATCATCCTTGCGATGGCCAGCCTCATTGGCGTGCCGCTGGGCATCGGCTCGGGCATTTATCTGGCGGAATATGGCCGCAATCGCTTTGGCGACCTGGTGCGATTTACCGCCGACGTGCTGAATGGTGTGCCCTCGATCGTCATCGGCATTGCCGCGTATTCGCTGGTGGTGGTCCCACAGAAGCACTTCTCGGCATTTTCTGGTGGCGTCGCCCTGGGAATCATGATGATTCCCACGGTCGCGCGCGCCACCGAAGAAATGCTGCTAATGGTGCCCAACGTGGTCCGCGAGGCCGCCTATGGACTGGGCATTCCCAAGTGGCGCACCACCCTCTCCATCTCGCTGCGCACCGCTTCCGCTGGAGTGATCACCGGCTGTATGCTGGCATTTGCCCGGGTGGCGGGAGAAACGGCTCCCCTGCTGTTTACCGCTTTTGGAAATCAGTTTTGGAACTTGAAATTGAATCAGCCCACCGCGGCGCTCTCGTTGCAGGTTTTTACCTACGCCATTTCGCCCTATGACGATTGGCACAAGCAGGCGTGGGCCGGAGCGCTGATCCTGATCGTCTTGATCGTGGGCGCGGTTGCGGCAGTCCGCATCACCACCAGCCGCGGAATGATGAAGGGAGCGTAAAGCTCGAATGGGTGTTGGGATCGAAGTGCGTGGACTGAATGCCTGGTATGGCAAGAACCAGTCGCTGAACTCCATCGACATGACGGTGGCCGCCAACCACGTGACCGCGGTCATCGGTCCCTCAGGATGCGGCAAGAGCACCTACGTGCGCTGCCTCAATCGCATGCACGAGACCATTCCGGAAGCTCGCGCCGAAGGCTCGGTCAAAGTGGGCGAGATGGACGTTTACGGCAGCGGCTCCGATCCGGTCGAGGTGCGGCGGCGCATTGGCATGGTCTTCCAGAAGCCGAATCCGTTTCCGACCATGTCGATCTACGATAATGTCGCGGCGGGCCTGAAGCTGAACGGCTTTCGCAACCGCAAGCAGATGGACGAACTGGTGGAGCGTTCGCTGAAACTGGCGGCTTTGTGGGAAGAAGTGAAGGACTCTTTGCACAAGAAGTCGGGGGCCAGCCTGTCGGGCGGGCAACAGCAACGGCTGTGCATCGCGCGCGCCCTGGCGGTCGAGCCCGAAGTGCTGCTGATGGATGAGCCGGCCTCGGCCTTGGATCCCATCTCGACCAGTAAAATCGAAGAGCTCATATTTCAGTTGAAGCAGCATTACACCGTGGTCATCGTGACCCATAATATGCAGCAAGCCGCTCGCGTGGCCGAATTCACCGGGTTTTTCCTGATGGGAAGTCTCATCGAGTACGACAAGACCGAGAAGATCTTTACCACCCCCGCCGACAAGCGGACGGAAGACTACATTACAGGCAGGTTTGGATAATGCGCAGCCGCTTTCAGCAGGGACTGGACGAACTGAAAGAAAAACTGTTGCGGATGGGAGGCCTTGCCGAGCAGGCCATCGATCGCGCAACCGAAGCCTACCGCACCCGCGACAGCAAGTATTGCCAGATGGTGCTGGCCGGGGAAAATGCCATCAACGAAGCCGAACGCGAGATCGATGAACTCTCGCTCGACCTGCTGGCCATGCAGCAGCCCATGGCGGTCGATCTGCGCTTCATCCTGGCGGTGCTGAAGATCAATGCCGACTTGGAGCGCGTGGGTGACCAGGCGGTGAACATTGCGCAACGGGTGCTCGACCTGATCAGCGAACCCGAGGTGCAGTTGCCCGTGGATATTCCGCGCATGGCCGACAGCGTCAGCACCATGGTGCAACGCGCGCTCGAGGCTTTCCTCGACGGCAAAGCCGAGGTTGCCGAGGCCGTTCTCCAGATGGATGGCATTGTGGATCGCATGAAGGATGAAGCCTTTATTGTGCTGGTCCAGAAAATGCACAACGAACCCGCGGTGACGCGTTCGGCGCTCAATGTGCTGCTCATCTCGCGCAACCTGGAGCGCATCGCCGACCACGCCACCAATATCGCCGAAGACGTGATTTTCTGGGTGCGCGGCGCCGACGTGCGCCACGGAGGCGCTCACTACCGGCAATAATTGAACGTGGGGTGAAGCGTATGGGTCCGATCAGTGCCGCCGGAAACTGCGGCGGCGACTATAGCAGTTTCACATCTGGTATATAGGGGATGGGTGGAGCACGCCTTTCAGGCGTGCATAACTGCCGTCAGTTCCTGGATCGCGCTTTAGCGCCTGAGGTAATGTTTCCGTCACCTCAGTGGCTAAAACCGGCTCATTTCTGAATCTTAAACTGCACCGCTGAAGCGGTGCTCCACCCTATACACCAAGTGTGAAACTGCTTTA
>ODAK010002213.1_pt1 | contig 20549 bp, 19 predicted proteins | sample 1539591 | NCBI WGS metagenome assembly ODAK01 (sample SAMEA3539303, study PRJEB22396) | soil metagenome | biome: tundra; feature: field; material: soil | place: USA | collected 2010-05 | depth 0.15 m | reverse complement strand
GGGCGGGGCGGGACGGTTCGGGTCATGCCCTCGCCGGCTCGTCGAGGAGCGCCCTGTACACCGCCCAACCGGCCACGGCGCCGATGACCGGCCCAACGATGTAGATCCAGATCGAGCCGAGGTCGCCGCCGATGACGGCCGACGCGATCGACCGGGCCGGATTGACCGAGGCTCCCGTGATCGGCACCAGCGCCAGATGGATCACCACCAGGTCAGTGGGATCGCGAAGGCCGCGTGGCCCGGATCCTTCTTGGTGACCGTCAGGATCACGGCGATGAAGATCGCGGTGAAGACCGCCTCGATGACGAGCGCCTGGACATCGCTGCTGCCTGCGCCGGGATTCGTCCGCGTGCCAGCCACGGCGGCCTGGTTCGACATGACCAGGACGAATGCCCCAGCCCCGATGCCGCGGATCAGCTGGGCCACGATGTAGCCCACGCCGGTCATCGGATCGAGCCGCTTGTCCAGTACGGCGCCGATGGTGACCGCCGGGTTGAAGTGGCCGCCGGAAATGGCGCCGCCAATGTTGATCGCCACGAACAGGCCCAGGCCGAACCCGAAGGCGATCACCAGCAGGTCGGGACCTCCCGGGAAGGCCTTCATTGACAGGATCGACATGAGGCCGATCAGGAACAAGACGAACGTTCCGACCAGTTCAGCCAGCAGCTTCCGGGCGTCCAACGAGATCCTCGACTCCTGCCCGCCTCGTTTAAAGTCGCCGTGCCACCGAGATCGGGCCCCGCCAGTCTACCCGGGCCTGACGCTCGGTCGGACGCGCCTGGATATGCCGGGTCAGGGGTTCGGCAGCCCGAGGTCCGGCTGATTCAGGCCCGGTTCCCCCAGCTGCGGCAGCGGGAGAGGCGCCTGATGACCCAGGGTCGTTTGGCCGCAGCCCACCGTCCCGATCACCAGGAAACGGTCGAGGTGGGCGTAGGCAACCTCGAACAGCGGCCAGGCCGCGGTGGTCCCGGCATCAATCGACGGGAAGAGATGCCACGTGGCCCGGATCGTTTGCCCCGGCTGAATCGCCGACTGGTCGATCCCGATCGTCATGCCGCCGGACGTAACCGGCAGGAGCCCAATGCTCGGAGAGGTCGAACCGAACCAGCCCGCGGTCTGCCCGGTCGCCAGGTCAACAACGGTGGGCTGGTCGCTGGGCAGCCACTGTGTTCCATCGCCCTCCGGCAGGAATCCCGCACTGTCCCCGTCGGGGGTCGGTGCAAGCGCATGGATCAGCCCCTCCGACCACAGGTCGGTCCGGCCCCAGGTCATGTCCGCCGTCAGCGAAACCTCCTGGTCCTGGATCGCGCCGGAGCTTGGCGACAGCGGCATTCGGCCACACGTCATCGAGATGCGCAGGCCGAGGTCCGCGGCGGTCGCCTGGGTGGGGTCGGGAAGGACGGCCAGGAGGGGCGAGGCCACATTCGGGGCGACGAGCGACACGACCAAGGCTGCGCCGAGCAGCCCGCTCACCGGGGCGGACGCGGCGACGAATGCCCGTAACTCGGGCCAGGCCCCCCGGACGATGGCGAGGAGGATGAGGGCCAGGATCGCTCCGACCGGGATCGTGAAGGTGGACGGCGCCGCACTGGCCACCTGCCAGACACCCGAAACGACCCAGGTGACCACTACCCCGAGCGCATACCACAACGCCCAGCGCTGTCCGCGGGCCAGGGCCTGGTAGGCGAGCACGATGACCACCAGCCCGAGCAACTCGGCGGCAGTGCCGATGAGCGCGCGCACCGGTGTGGCCAGCGCGATTCCGAGGACGAGGCCGACCGACGACCAAACCCAGGTCAGGCCGAGGACGAAGCGGAGTGCGGTGACGACTCCAGGCCTCGTGTCCGGAGACACGCTGGCTGGCAGGAGCACCCCGATTGTGCTGACCCACAGCCGGGAGTGAAACGTCCGGGCGAATTCGTGCCCAATCTCTTCCGGCGCGCCGAATTCCGAGATCGCGCGGTCGGCAGCGCGGTCTTCGTCGAGACCTTCGTCGACGCCTGATTGCCAGCGCTCGACAAGGTGTCCGAACAGCTCTTCAGCCAGGTCGTCGCGCGTGGCGCCCGGGACCGCGGCGACGGCGAGCGTGCTGGTCACCTGGGCGCGCAGACGATCCTCGACTTCGGGCGTCATGGCCCGAGCACGCCCTCGGCGGCTGCGGCGAAGCGTCGCCAGGCATCACGGCCGCTGACAAACGCCTGTTGGCCCTTGAGCGTCAGCGCGTAATAGCGCCGTCGCGGGCCGTTCGCCACGTCCGACCAGCGGCCGGCCACGAGGCCCTCGCGTTCGAGTCGGCGGAGTGCCGGGTAGACCGTCCCCTCGGGCAGGTCGATGACGGAATCGGATCGTTGACGGAGCTCGGCTGCGAGCTCGTAGCCGTACATCTCTCGCTGGGCGAGCAGGCCCAGGAGGAGCAGGCCGAAATCCCCTCGATCAAGCCGCGGAGCCATCGATTCCTCTACCTAGAAGCTCTAGGTAGAGCCTAGACCGCCGCTGGCTCGGGCGCAAGAGCAGAAGCCCCGCAGGAGCTGAATCTCTGGGCGCTCTTGCCGCTCAGGGTGGGTGAAATTCCGGGCGTCGGGCGATTGACCTGCACCCAGCCTCAACCGATAGTGGCTCGCATGGAATGGGCGCGGAGGTTGGCGTGGTGGGCCACCGCGGCGGGCCTCGTGGCCGTCGCGATCGGCGTCGTCGTCCTGTTCGCCTACGCCCTGAGCGAGGTGCTGGCCGATCCGAGCCTGTCGCTGATCGACGGCTACTGGATCGGGCGGTTGCCCTGGACGGCCGTCGGCATCGACCTGGTGGTGATCGGCTCAACCGTGGCGGTCGTCTTCGGCACCTTGACGGCGTGGATCTCGGGTGGTGCGCTACGGTGGCTTGTCAGCCTGCTGGCCCTGGCAGTTGCGGCGTTCTGGTGGTTCATCGCGACGCTTCCGTTCGCCGGAGGTGCGTACTGCCCCTCGTGTCCACCACCGGGGCCGGATCCCCTGACCTACGCCTATTCCCTGCCCGACTCGACCCTGCTGTTCCTCGTGCTCCCAGCCGCAATCGCTGGCGCCGCGGCCCTCTCCGAGCGACGGCCCCGCCGTGCTGCAAGCCCCGGACCGGCGGTTGGCTAGCCGTATCTCGGCGCGCCGCATGCAGTGCAGGTCTGACGGCGCCGGACGTGCCTCCTACTGGCTGACCTGGACGCTGAGGCCAATTGGGCACGAGACGCCGGTCGAATGGTCCGGGCAATAACCCCGCGGATTCTTCGCCAGGTACTCCTGGTGGTCGTCCTCCGCGAAGTAGAACGTGTCGAGCGGTACGATCCCGGTCGTGATCGAGCCGTAGCCGGAAGAGGCCAGGCGCGGCTCGTACGCGTCGCGGGAGGCTTCGGCGACCCGGCGCTGGGCGTCGTCCGAGGTGTAGATCGCCGAGCGGTACTGCGTCCCGGCGTCGTTGCCCTGGCGCATCCCCTGGGTCGGATCGTGGTTCTCCCAGAACGTGGCCAGGAGCGCCTCGTACGAGACGATCTTCGGATCGAACACGACCCGGACGACCTCGGCGTGACCCGTCTTGCCGGAACAGACCTCGCGATAGGTGGGATTGGGCGTGTAGCCACCGGCGAAGCCGACGGCCGTGACGATCACCCCGGGCTTCTCCCAGAAGAGCTTCTCGGCACCCCAGAAGCAGCCCATCCCGAAGGTCGCGACCTGGCTGCCGGCGGGGTAGGGCGGGGTCAGCTTCGCGCCGTTGATGAAGTGACGCCCAGGGACCTCGACTGCCTCGGCACGACCGGGCAGGGCCTTGGCGGGATCCGGAAGGGAAAGTTTGCTCGAATCGGTGAACCACATGGGGCCAGTCTACCCGTGGATTGTGAAGGCTCGATGACCGCCTTCGGCCCGGGCTCAGCCTTCCTTCGCCGCGCGGAGGGAAGCCTTGTAGGCGCGCTTGCCGGCCTGGTACGTGGCGAGGGCCTCGGCCGAGTCGACATCGCCGAGGGTCGCATGCTTCGGCAGCGCCTCGGCCAGGCCGGGCAGGTCGAGACCGAAGCGCTTGGCCAGGACCGCGCTGATCGTGCGCGCCTTCATCTCGCCGATCCCCGGCAAGGCAAGCAGGCGGCGCTCCAGGTCGCGGGCGTCCTTCGCCTTCATCCAGACCGAGGCTGCGTCGTTGTCGTAGTCCGTGGCGATCGCTGCGCACAGCGCCTGGACGCGGCCGGCCATGGCACCTGGGAAGCGGTGGAGCGCCGGGCGTTCCTGGAAGATCGCAGCCAGCTCGCCGGGATCCATCGCGGCGACCGACTGGGCGTCGAGCGGCCGGCCGGTCCGTCTCGTCAGCTCGAGCGGGCCGCTGAACGCCTTCTGGACCGTCACCTGCTGGTCCAGGGTGAAGCCGATCAGGAGCGCCAGCGGATCCTGCGCGAGGAGCCGATCGGCCGTGTCATCACCGGTGAAATGGAGGCGATCGGGGCGTTGCATCGGGCAATCGTAATCGGCTGCGCGCAACAGTGCGTCCGTGATCCGGGCGAATCCCGTAGACTCGGGCACGACCCGCCCGTCCGGCCGCCTCCCCCCGGCGCCGTTCTCGATGGGCGCACAGGAGCCAACAGCCGCTTGTCGTTCGACACCCTCGGCCTCTCGGCCGACATCCTCCGGGCCGTGGCCGAGGAGGGCTACACCGAGCCGACGCCCGTCCAGGCGGAGGCCATCCCCCTGGTACTCGCAGGCCGCGATGTGCTCGCCGCCGCCCAGACCGGCACCGGCAAGACCGCCGCGTTCACCCTGCCGATCCTGGAGCGACTCAAGGTCCAGGCGAATACCAGCTTCTCGCCCGCCCGGCATCCGGTTCGGGCACTCGTGCTCACCCCAACTCGCGAGCTGGCGATGCAGATCGCCGAGAGCGTCGCCACCTACGGCAAGTACGTGCCGCTCCGCTCGGCCGTGGTCTACGGCGGGATCCCCATCGATCCCCAGATCAAGGTGCTTCGAAGCGGCGTCGAGATCCTGGTTGCCACCCCCGGCCGCCTGATGGATCACGTCGGCCAGCGCACGGTCAACCTGAGCCAGGTCGAGGTGCTCGTCCTGGATGAAGGCGACCGGATGCTCGACATGGGCTTCATCCCGGACATCCGCAAGATCGTGGCGATGCTCCCCAATCGCAGCCAGACGATGCTCTTCTCGGCAACCTTCTCCGACGAGATCCGGCGGCTGGCCAGTGAGTTCCTGACCAATCCGGCCATCGTCGAGGTGGCTCGCCGGAACACCGCGGCCGACAACGTCGAGCAGGTCCTCTACCCGGTCGATCGCGAGCGCAAGGAAGATCTGCTGATCCACCTGATCCGGCGCGACCACATGAAGCAGGTCCTGGTCTTCACCCGGACGAAGTTGGCCGCCAGCCGCCTGGCCTCGTATCTCGATCGGCGCGGCGTCGTCGCGGTCGCGATCCACAGCGATCGCAGCCAGCCCGAGCGGACGCGGGCACTCGAGGACTTCAAGACCGGCGAGGTCACCTGCCTCGTGGCCACCGATGTCGCCTCGCGCGGCCTCGACATCGAGGAACTGCCCTACGTCGTCAACTTCGAGCTGCCGTTCGAGCCGCAGGATTACATCCACAGGATCGGGCGAACCGGCCGGGCCGGCCTGTCCGGAATCGCGATCTCGCTCGTGTGCATGGACGAGGTCGAGCTGCTCAAAGGCGTACAGCGCCTGTTGAAGCACCAGATCCCCTACCGCGTCGTCGAGGAGTTCGTGCCCGATCGCTCGGTCGAGGTCCGGCCCCTGCGCGGATTCGGTCCAGGCGGCCGAGCCGGGTCCGGGTCCGGCCGCGGCAGCGGCTTCGGCGCCGGCGCGGCGACGCCGGAGCACGGCCACGCTCACCGCAAACCGCTCCGGGGTCACTCGGGCGCACCAGGCTGACGGCTCAGGCCGGGGCCGAGAGGCCGGACGGCCGGTTACACTTGAAACCCGCAATGGGATCCTGAATGACCGAACCTCGCTCGCTCGGCGCGGCCGAGCTGCTCCGGTCCGTTGGCCTCCTCGCCGACGGACCCGTCCACTGGGGCAACCCTGTTCGGGTCGGTGGGCCTGGCGTCTACATCGTCGAGCTGGCCGCGCCGCTCAAGTCGGCGCCGGTCGACCACCAGGTCGTCGGCCAGTGGATCGAGCGAGTCCCCGGCCTGACCCTCGACGGCGCCCGGCCCACGGCCCGCGAGCTGGCGGTCCGGCTGGGCGAGTTCTGGCTGCCAGATGAGACGGTCGTCTACATCGGGATGACCAACCTCTCGATCGGCGGGCGGGTGGCGGCGTTCGTCAAGACGCCGCTTGGGGATCGCCGGCCCCACGCCGGTGGCCACTGGCTCAAGACCCTCACGGTCCTGCCCGAGCTGCGGGTGTGGTGGGCGCCGACGTCGGCGCCCGAGGAATACGAGGACGCCCTGCTCTCGGGCTTCGCCCAGGCCGTCTCGCTGGCGGCGCGGGCCGGGCTGCGTGACGCAAGCGTCGTGCTGCCCTTCGGCAACCTCCAGACGGCGACGAGCGAACGGAAGCAGCACGGGATCCGGGGCGCACTCCTGGTCGACGAAGCGGGCGGCCCGGTCACCAAGGCCGAACGGCTCGCCGCTGCCGCCGCTGCCCGCGGCGCGAAGAGCGCCGGAGGCAAGCGAACCGGCGTCCTGCGCTCGAGCCCGGTGCGACCCCGCAGCACGACCCCACGCGCGCCGAGCGGCAGCCGGGCGGCCGCAGCGGCCGTGAAGGCCGCCGGTAAGCCAGCCGGGCCGGCCGTCCACCTGTCGCCCGAGGGCCTGCTCGCCCTGCGCGGCGAGCTCGATCACCTGACCACCGTCCAGCGACCGGCAATCGTCGCCCGGATCGCCGCCGCCCGGGAGCTCGGTGACCTGAAGGAGAACTCGGACTACCACGAGGCGCGCCGCGAGCAGTCCTTCGCCGAGGGCCGGGTCCGCCAGCTCGAGGATCAGCTGCGCAACGCGGTCGTGGTCGAGGGCGACGGCGGGACCGTCGTGTCGATCGGCTCGACCGTCGTCGTGGAGCGGATGGACGCGGCCGGCGCACTCGAAACCACGACTTTCAAGATCGTCGGCGCGGCCGAGGCCAGCCCCAAGACGGATCGCATCTCGAACGTGTCGCCGATCGGCGCGGCCCTCGTCGGGTGCAGCCCCGGCGACGCCGTCGAGGTGGTGATCCCGACGGGGCGGATCGGGTTCCGGATCCTCGAGGTTCGCTGAGGGGGTGGGGCTCCGGTTCGTCCACACGGGCGACCTGCACCTCGACAGCCCATTCCTCGGTATCGGCCAGGCGGTTCCCGAGCGAGTCGCGATCGCCCTGCGCGACGCCACGCTCCGGAGCTGGGACCGGATCGTCGGGCTGGCCGTCGACGCCCACGTGGATGCGGTCCTCGTGGCGGGCGACGTCTTCGAAGGCGCGAACCGGACCCTGCGCGCCCAGGTCGCCTTCCGCGACGGCCTGGCCCGGCTCGCCCGCGAGCGGATCCAGTCGTTCGTCGTGACCGGCAACCACGATCCGCTGTCGGGCTGGGAGCCGGCGATTGCCTGGCCGGACCTCGCCCATCGCTTCGGGGCAGCCGAGGTGACGAGCCGCCCGATCCTGCGTGACGGGGTGGAGCTGGCCCGGGTCCACGGGATCAGCTATGGCGTCCGGGACGTCACCCGCAACCTGGCCGCGGGCTTCCGGCGCGCTGGCGACGAACCGTTCGCGATCGGGTTGCTCCACGCCAACGTCGGGGGCATCGAAGGTTACGGCAACTACGCCCCGTGCTCGCTGTCCGACCTGGCCGCCAGCGGGATGGACTATTGGGCCCTCGGCCACATCCACCGCCACGGCGTCCTGCGCGCCGCCGATCCTGCGGTCGTCTACTGCGGCAATCCCCAGGGCCGGGATCCTGGAGAGGCGGACCCGCGTGGCTGCTACCTCGTCGACGTCGACGAGCGGGGCCGGATCGCGGCGGAATTCCGGCCGATGGACGTGGTCCGCTGGCAACGGCTCAGCGTGCCGATCGACGGGATCGCCAGCGAGGAAGCCCTGATCCAGGTCGTGGGCGACGCACTCGAGGCGGCCGGCGGTGCCGCCGGGCGCTCGATCGTGGCCCTCGTGAGCCTGACCGGGCGCGGCCCGATGCACGCCTCGCTCCAGCGTTCCGGCGTCCTGGGCGACCTGCACATGCTGGTCCGCGAGCGATTCGGCGTGGGCGAGCCGTTTGCCTGGCTCGAGTCGATCCGGGACGAGACGCGCCCGTCGCTCGATCTCATCGCCCGGCGCGAATCCGGCGACCTCCTGGGCGAGGCGCTGCGCGAGTTCGACCGGAGCCGGGCCGCCCTCCGCGACGGCCAGGAGGCCGACCTCCACAACCTGTTGGCCGAGCTGTACGAGCAACCCCGCGTCCGGCGGGCGCTGGTCGGGGCACGGCCGGCCACGCTGGACCTGCTGGCCCTCCTCGAGTCGGCCGAGGCCCAGGTGATCGACCAGTTCGACGAGGCAGGCTGAAGCCGGCCGATGCGGATCGATGAGATCGCCGTCGACGGGTTCGGCCTGATCCGTGATCGGCGCCTCGCTCCGGCGCCGGGCCTGACCCTGATCCGGGGCGAGAACGAGGCCGGCAAGTCCACCCTCCTTGCGTTCATCAGGTCGATCCTCTTTGGCTTCGAGCCGAAAGCCTATCCAGCCCTGGCCGGTGGCCGCCGCGGTGGCTGGCTGCTGGTCACGGCCGGTGACGGCCGGCGGGTCCGGATCGAACGCTACGGGATCACCGGCGGCAGCGGCCAGCTGCGCCTCCTCGACGGGGACGGCGACGACCTGGACGCGGAGCTCCTCCAGCGAATCCTGCAGGGGGTCGAGAAGACGGTCTACCGGAACGTCTTCGCCTTCGGGCTGGCCGAGCTGACCGAGTTCGAGAGCCTGACCGGGCCGGCCATCGCCGACCGGATCTACGGCGCCGGGATGGGCACCGGCGCCACGTCTGTCGTCGAGATCGAGAACAGGCTCGAGAAGTGGCGCTCGGACGTCTTCGTCAAGCAAGGCCGAATCCCCCGGATCAACGTGCTCCTGGGCGAGATCGACAAGCTCGAGAGCCAGATCGAGGCAATCGACCCGCCCGCCATCTTCCGGGCGGCGGGCGGGCGCCAGGACACTCTCGAGGCCGAGCTGGTTGGGCTGTCCCAGGCGGCCGAGGCGATCGCGATCGAGCGTCGCCGGCTCGAACGCCTGCGCGACGGCTGGGAGTCCTGGCTGGCGCTCGAGACGGCCCGAACCCGGTCGGCCGAGCTGCCAGCCCAATCCGTCGACGCGGTCTCGCTGCCGGACGACCTGCTCGAGCGGCTCGCCCGGGTGGAGCGCGATCTCGCCCAGACGAGGGAGCGGGCCGCCGAGCTTGGCGCGGAGCGAGAGCGGGCCAGCGCGGAGCGTGACGCCGTCGCCGTTGACGAGGCGCTCCTGGCGGCCCGACCGGGCGCCGAGACACTCCTCGCGGCATTGCCGGAAGCGCGCATCGATCGGACCCGGCTGGCCGACCTGGAGCGTGACCGGGCAGAACGCGCGGCTACCCTGGACGAAGCGCTCCGACGCCTTGGGCCCGGCTGGAACGAGGGCCGCCTGTTGCAGGTGGACGACTCGCTCGCGGCCCAGGGTGCGATCTCCGGGCCGTTCCGACTGTCGCTCGAAACCGCGGAACGTGGCCTGGCGAGCGCCCAGGCCGAGGTCACGACTGTCCAACAAAGCCTGACCGATGCGCGGGTCGAGCTGGCGGCCATCGACAGCCGGAGCGCGACCGCCGACCCTGCGGCTGGACCAGCTGAGCCATCGAGCGCTGGGCCGGCCCCCACCAGCCCGCTCGTCGCGCTGGCCGGGTTGCTGATCGGGCTGCTGATTGGAATCGCGGCCGGTGAGGCCGCCCTGCTGCTCGGCCTGGGTCCACTCCCGGCTGCCTTCCTTGCCCTGGTCATCGGCGCCCTGACGACCGTGGGTGCCACGCTCGCGAATCGATCCGGGGCGCATCTCCATCGTCCGACCAGCCCGCTGGCTCAGTCCGAGGCGGCTCGGCGCGAAGAGCGCGACGGACGGGTGCGCCTCCTCGAGGAGCGATCCCGGGTGGCGTCCGATCGGCTGACCGCGGCCGGTCGGACGATGGACGAGGCTGTGGCAGCCTGGGGAGCCTGGCTGAGCGGCCATGGACTCCCGCCGGACCTGGATCGGGAGACGGCCGCTCGACTCGTCGAGGGGACGATCACGGCCAAGGGCAGCCTCGCCGGGTTGCGGGCGATCGAAGCCCGGCGGGACGACACCGCGGCCAGGCTGGCCGCCCAGGAGGCCGGGACCGAAGCGTTCCTCGTTGAGCTTGGCCGCCCTGCACAGGATCCGCTCGCCGGGCTCGAGCTGGTTCGCCGCGATCTTGGGGCAGCCATCGTCGCAGCCACGTCGCGCAACCGGGCCGGACTGGAGCTCGAGCGGATCGAGGCAGCCATCGCCGCAAATGAGGCCGCCCTCAAGGCCGCCGAGGTCGAGCAGGCGGCCGTCCTTACCGATGGCCGTTCAACCGATGGCGCAGGATTGCGCGCCGCGGTCGCCGAGGCGAGTCGCCGAGACGCGGTCCAGCGTGAGATCCGGGCGGCACATGACACGCTCGTCGCCCTGTCCGGTCCGGGCGAGGCTGTTGCCGCGTTCGAGGTGGACCTGGCCAGCTTCGGCGATCGGGCCCGGATCCAGGCGGAGCTCGAGGCCGAGCTCGAGCGCGGCCGGGCCATCGAGTCGCGCCGGACTGCCCTCCTCGAGGAGCTCGGCGCCGAGCGCGACACGATCGCCCGGATCGAGCGCTCAGCCGACGCCGCCGACCTACGCCAGCAGCGGGCCGACCGGATTGCCGAGCTCCAGGAGCTGGCCGATTCGTGGTCGGTCACCACGATCGCCCTGGCCCTCCTCCGCCGGACCCGCGCCCGTTACGAGCGAGAGCATCGGCCCGAGGTGCTCAGCGTGGCCGAAGGGTTGCTGACCAGTTGGACCAACGGACGCTACGTCCGGATCCTCGCCCCGATGGGCAAGCCGGTCCAGGAGCTCGAGCGCAACGACGGCGTGCTCGTCCCGCTCAACGCGCTGTCTACGGGCATGGCCCAGCAGCTGTACCTCGCCCTGCGCTTCGGGCTGGTCGAGCATTTCGCCGGCCAGGCAGAGTCGCTGCCGGTCGTGATGGACGACATCCTGGTGAACTTCGACCCGATCCGGGCCGAGCGGGCCGCCCGCTCGATCGAGGACCTCGCCACCCGCCACCAGGTCCTCTACTTCACCTGCCACCCGGCGACGCCACTGGCGGCGGCCCGGACGATCAAGCTGCCGGCGCTCCTCGGCGGCTGAGCATGCGGTCACGGCTCGGCGTGATGTGCCTCGTGGTCGCGATCGCCGATCCAGAGGGCCGGCGGCGTCATCCAGAGTCCGGCCAGCTCGTTGAGGCGGGAGGCATAGCGGGCCCGGATCTGGGCGAACAGGATCCAGCCGACGTCGGGTCCCTCGAGTCGGAAGCCGGCCACTTCGAGGCGCCGGCGAGCGGCGTCGTACTCCGCTCGCTCCACCCCCACCCGGCCGTCATTGGTGAAGCCAAAGAAGCTCGAGACGTCCTCGACCAGGTGGACCCCGATCGCCACGAGCATCTCTGCCCGGCCGCGCGGCAGACCCTCGACCGTCGTCAGGATCAGGACCGCCGCGTCGAGCATCGCCCCGAGCGAGGCCACCCACGACTCGTTGTCGTGGCTCGAGCGGAAGTAGCCGAGGATCGGATAGGCGACGTGGCTGTCGAGGACCTCGGCGGCCCAGCGCTCCCATTCCCCGAACAGCGCCGGCAGGTCACCGAGCAGGTCCGTCCGCTGGCAGGTCTCGAGCAGGGCGACGCCCGACGGCGGCGCACCGGCCCGGGCATCGAGCGTGGTCACCAACACCTCCCGCCGCTGGAACGAGCCATACAGCGAGAAGAGGTAGGTGATCACCAGGGCGACCGTGCCCAGGCCCAGGCCGGCCGACATGATCACTGTCGCCCGGGTCAACGCGACCGTCGGCACGATGTCGCCGAAGCCGATCGTCAAGAGGCCCGTGCCCGCGGCGTACAGGGCGGTCCCGATCGTCCGGATCGGCGGATCGAAGTCGCTGCCGAGGGCGAGGTCGATCAGGCCGAAGCCGGCAATCAGCAGGACGACCCAGGCCGCAAGGAGGACCAGGACGACGAGCGGCGCGAAGGTTCCCAGCAAGCGCTCCCGCCGGGCGCCCGGCGCCATCCGGCGGGCCTGCCAGCACCATGCCCGCCACGAGTACCGGGTGAGGTTCCGGGCGAGGCGGTAGACCGACGGAGTCGGTCGGGGCAGGGCCACGGTGTTGAAGACGTCCCACGCGACAAACGCGATCAGCAGCAGCCCGCCGAGGACCTCGGCAACGTGGCTCGCGGTCTCCACCTCAGCCGGCTCGATAGCGGAACGGGATCATGGTCGGTACGCTACACGAACGCATGGCCGCCGACGGGCTACCGTCGGACCGAAGGAGTGGATGCCAGGTACCGGCGGGTCCCCCAACCTGCGTTCCCGGACCGCTCGCCCGACCGCGATCGGTCCCGCGGTCGCCAGCGCCCTGATCCTGCTCCTGGTGCTCGGCTTCGGCTCAGCCGCGCCCGTCCTCGCCGGCGGGCCATGGCCCGCCCAGTCCTTCCCGCCGACTCCGGGCGGCTCGCCCTCGGCCAGCGGCTCACCTGTTGCATCACCGAGCGTTGGCACGCTCCCCTCGCCCTCTCCCGTAGCATCGGCGACGACCGCTTCGGGCTCCGTGCCGCCCACGCCGCGAGCCCTCCCCTCGCCCAGCCGCATCCCGCCGGTCAGTCCGATTCCGGTCCGGCCCGGCGCGCTCACCTTCTTCGGACGGGGCTACGGCCACGGCCTGGGCATGAGCCAGTACGGGGCGCGCGGTCGGGCCCTGGCCGGCCAGACTGCCCCGACGATCCTGGCCCACTACTACCAGGCCACCACGTTGGCCGGCGTGAGTCCGGCGGCACCCGTCCGGGTCCTGGTCCTGGCACCGAGCGCGCCGACCGCGGCCAAGCCGATCGTCCTCCACGGCCGCGGCGCGCCGTTCACCATCGACGGCGTGACCGGCTCGTTCCCGATTGGCGCCCGGGCAGACATCTGGCGCTCGGGCAATGGCTTCGGGATCCTGATCAACTCGGCAACCGGGGCCGTGCTCCTGCGCACGAGCTCGGCCGTCGCCGACCTGCGCCTGCGGTCCGGCGCTGACCCCGGCCGGATCCAGGTCGACTCGAAACCGAGCACGCATGACACGTACCGGGGCACGATCCGGATCCTCGGCACCTCGAGCGGCGTGATCGCCGTCAACGAGCTGGGGCTGGACCTCTACCTGCGCGGCGTGGTTCCGCCCGAGATGCCTTCGAGCTGGCCGCTCGAGGCCCTCAAGGCCCAGTCGATCGCCGCCCGGAGCTACGCCGAGGCGCACGTCCACGTCGGGATCGGCGCGTACGACCTGTATGACGACACCCGCGCGCAGGTCTACCAGGGATCGCTCGGCGAAGTCAGCGCTGCCACAACCGCCGTGACCGCCACCGCCGGCCAGGTCCTCAAGGGCGGTTCGACGGTGATCACCGCGCTGTACCACTCGGCGGACGGTGGCGCGACCGAGAACAACGAGAACGTGTACACGTCGGCAACCGGCCAGATCGTGGCGTCACCGGTGAGCTACCTGCGGGGCTCGTCGGACCGCGCCCCGAACGGCGTCTCGTACGACAGCGCCTCGCCCCACGCGACCTGGCAGACGGCCACCTATACATGGCCCCAGCTGTCGGCGATCTTCGCCACCGATACCCGCACGAACGTGGGGACGCTGACCTCGCTCAACCTCTCGGCAAAGGGGGTCTCCGGCCGGTTGATCCGGGTGACCCTGGTCGGCAGCCTCGGCTCGAAGACGGTCAACGGTGAGATCTTCCGGGAGGTCTTCAACACCGGTTCGCCGGCGGCCGACCCGTACATGTGGAGCACTCTCGTCGACACCGCGCCGATCCCCTGATGGCGGTCGGCCGCTGTTCCTGGGCCGGCGCCGACGGTCCGCGGCCCGACCCCCTCATGACGACCTACCACGACGACGAGTGGGGCCAACCGACGAGCGATGACGTGGAGCTGTTCGAACGGCTCGTCCTCGAATCGTTCCAGGCCGGCCTGTCGTGGTCGACGATCCTGCGCAGGCGCGCGGCATTTCGGGCGGCCTTCCGGGGCTTCGATCCTGCGCTGGTTGCCTCGTTCGATGACGGGGATCGAGAGCGCTTGATGTCCGATACCGGGATTGTCCGGAACCGGGCCAAGGTCGATGCCTCGATCGGCAACGCGGCCGCCTACCTGGCCATTTGCGCAGAGTTCGGGGGCTTCGACGACTATCTGCGGACGATCATCAAGGAACCCGGGCGGTCCTTGCCCGCGACCGCAACCGGCTCTGACATCCCGTCGCGGACGGAGGCCTCGATGGCTCTGTCGCTGAACCTCCAGGCCCGCGGATTCCGTTTCGTGGGCCCGACGATCACGTACGCCTTCATGCAGAGCGTCGGCCTCGTTGACGACCACCTGCCCGGCTGCTTCCGATACCGCGGCTGAGGCGCTCGCGTCCTGGACCCGTCACGGGCACCGATGACCGGCCGTCCATGCGACGATGCCGCCATGACCGCCGCCACGTCTTCGGGATCGAGCTCGGCTCCGGCGATCGAGACGCATGAGCTCTCGAAGCGGTTCGGCCGGACGATGGCCCTGGCCGGGCTTTCGATGCGCGTCGAGCCGGGCGAGGTCTTCGGCTTCCTGGGACCGAACGGCGCTGGCAAGACGACCTCGGTCAAGCTGCTCCTCGGCCTGACGGCCGCCACCTCGGGCAGCGGTAAGGTCCTGGGCGCTCCGATCGGTGATCGCGAGACGCGCCGCCGGATCGGCTACCTGCCCGAGCTGTTCCGCTACCAGTCCTGGTTGCGCGCTCGCGAAGTGCTCCGGCTCCATGCAGAGCTCGCCCGGCTGCCGGCGAACAAGCGGATGGCCGAGGTCGACGCGGCGCTCGAGACGGTCGGGCTGGCCGACCGCGCGAACGATCCGGTCGGGACGTTCTCCAAGGGGATGCAGCAGCGGCTCGGCCTGGGTGCGGCCCTGCTCGGTACGCCCGATCTCGTCTTCCTCGATGAGCCGACCTCGGCCCTGGATCCGGTGGGACGGACGGAGGTCCGCCAGATCATCCGGGCTGCCCGGGATCGCGGCGTGACCGTCTTCCTGAACTCGCACCTGCTGTCCGAGGTCGAGCTCGTGTGCGACCGGGTCGCGGTCGTCAACCGCGGCCGGGTCGTGGCCGGCGGCACGCTCGATGAGCTCCTCGGCGAGCGAGCGGTGGTCCTCCGGGTGAGCCAGCTATCGGCCCAGGCCCGATCGAAGCTGGACGCCTTTGGAACGGTGGAGACGGACCCGGCCGACTCGGAGCGGATCACGATCAGGCCGATCGATCCGGCCAGGATCCCCGAGGTGGTCGCGGCGATCGTGCATGCCGGCGGCCTCGTCCATGCGGTCGCCCAGGGTCGCGAGACGCTCGAGGAGCGCTTCCTCGAGCTGCTCGGCGCAGCACCCGATCCGGAGGGGTCGGCGGCGGCTCACCGCGTGACCGACGACGGGGGCCATTGATGAGCTCGATCATCCTGCCCCTTCTCGTGATCGTCCGGCTGACGATCCTCGATGCGTTCCGGCGGCGAATCCTGTGGGTCCTGTTCATCCTGACGGTCGTGGTCGTGGGGATCTCCGGGATCGGCTTCGAGCGGCTCGTCACGCTCGCTCGCCAGAACGGCAGCAGCGAGCTCCTGATCCAGCTTGGCGTGAGCCAGATGCTCATCGTCGTCGCGTTCATGTTCAGCTTCATCCTGGCCATGACCGCGGCGTTCATCGGCGCACCGGCCGTGGCTGCCGACATCGAGAGCGGCGTGCTCCTGGCGATCCTCGCCCGGCCGATCGGGCGTTCGACGTTCCTGGTCGGGCGCTGGCTGGGGTTGGTGCTCGTCGCCGGCAGCTACGCCCTCGCCTCGGGCCTCCTCGAGATCCTGGCCATGAAGCTGGCCTCCGGATACGCGCCGCCCGATCCCCTGGGGGCCGCCGGAGCGATCGCCCTGCAGGCCGTCCTGGTCCTGACCCTGACCGTGCTCTTCTCGACCCGGCTGCCATCGATCGCCGGTGGGGCGATCACGGTCGTCCTGTTCGGGATGTGCTGGATCGCCGGGGTCCTCGGAGGCCTGGGCATCTACCTCAAGGCGGATCTGCTCGAGCAGGTTGCGGCGATCACCCGGGTCGTCTTCCCGACGGATGGGATCTGGCGGGCGGCGATCTTCGCGCTCGAACCGCAGGTGGTCATCGCGGTCGCCTCCGACAGCGGGCGCTCCAGCGAGCAACTGGCGGCCAACCCGTTCTACGCCGCAACCGGTCCGAGCACTGCCTACCTCGCCTGGGTCGCTGCCTGGTTCGTCATCGTGCTGGGCCTGGCGGTCCTCTCGTTCCGCCGGCGCGAGCTGTAGGCCAGGTCCAGGCGGTCACCAGGAGACGGCAGTCGCGACGCACAAAACGCGGGAGCCAGCCACGAACCATGAGTCCGCCCCCCGGGCTTGTGACACATAAGGTGTCACAAGGGGCGCGCAATCTCGGGGTATGAACACCGACACGTTCCTGCCCAACCCCGTGATCGCGTTCGACTGCCCCGCCTGCGCCGGGACGATCCTCGTCGATCAGCTCGCGCTGGACGACGAGATCCGCTGCCCGGGTTGCCTGGTCGCGTTCTCGCTCGCCGAGCCCGTCGTGGCCCCGGCAGCAATCGAGCGGATCGCCGCCTAGAACCAGGCTCGGGTCAGCGCGCGACGACCCCGCGGATCACGGTCGCCCGGCGAAATGGCCGGGACAGCGCGAAGCCGGCCGTTGCCACCAGCAGGGCGCTGCCCATCAGCAGCAGGGTCAGTCCGCCGCCGATGCTGTCGAGCAGGACGCCGGCCGCGATCATCCCGATCGGCTGGAGGCCGATCGACAGTGTCCGCGCCGTCGAGCCGACACGGCCGAGGAGCTCGTCCGGGGCAGCCGCCGAGCGCAGCGTGACGTAGGTGATCACGACGCTCGCCGAGGCGGCCCCGACGACGAACGCGGCGGGCATCAGCACGAGGACCTGGCCGTTGACCGCGACGATCATGGCGATCGCCTCGACCGCGGTGCCGACCAGCATCAACCGGCCAGCCGACCGAACCTTGAGCCGATTCATGCCGAGTGCGCCCAGGAGGTAGCCGACCCCGTTGACCGACAGGAGGAGGCCGAACGTCGCCGTCGACAGCCCGAGCTGCCTGGTGACGAAGTAGGTCAGGACCGGGATCAGCCCCGCCGTGATCACGCTGATCAGGCCCCAGTACGAGACGGCCAGGCGCAGGGTCGGGTGGCCGGCAATGTAGGCGATCCCTTCCCGGATCTCCGCCCGCAGATCGAGCGGCGGGCGAACCTGGCGCTCCTGGAGCGGCCGCCGGATGAGGGCCATCGCGAGCGAGCTGGCGAGGAAGCTCAGGGCGTCGACCGCGATTGTCGGGCCGTAGCCGACCACCGCGGCGAGGAGCCCGGCCACGCTTGGGCCGACGACGAAGCTGAGGCTGTACACGGTCTCCAGGGTGGATGTGGCCCGGCCGAGCAGGGGCCGCCCGACCAGGCTCGGCATCGCGGCGGTGTAGGCGGCCAGGAAGAGTGCCCGGAGCATCGACATCGGGGCCGCGATGAGCAGGATCACCGCGATCGTCGGGCCGCCCAGGAAGATCGAGAGCGGGATCAGGGCAGTGAGCAGCGCCCGACCGAAGTCGGCGCCCAGGATCATCAGGCGCCGGTCGCTCCGGTCGGCGATCACTCCTGCGATCAGCCCGAAGACGAGGTCCGGGATCGTGTTGAGGACCCCGACGATCCCCATCGCGATCCCCGAGCCGGTGATCGCCAGGACGAGCAGGGGCAGGGCCGTCAGGCTGAGCGCGTCGCCGAAGGCGGAGATCCCCTGGCCACCGAGGAGCATCAGGAAGTCGCGGTTCTGGCTGAGCGGCTCCTCCCGGACGCGGGTTCCGCTGGGTGTCGGGAGGGGCGGCTCGACGAGATCGCCGAGGCCACCGGCGCCTTCCGGTTCGATCACCCGATCCGAACGGAGGACGCCCCGCCAGTGAAGCGGACGAGCACGCGGTCGGTGGCCGCGCCATAGCCGGGACTCTCCGTCCGGCCATCGACGCTGGTCAGGCCACCCGAGGACTCGAAGCGGTATTCGACGCCAGCCGGCACTTCGATCGTGAACGCCGAGGCGCCCCCGGTGACCGAGATCCCGACCGCACCGCGCGGCCGGGGCAGGACGATCCGCGCTCGGGCCGCTCCCACCTGGAGCCGGGCGTCGACGATCGTCAGGGCACTCAGGTCCACGTCAAAGGTGCCGGCACCGGCATCGAACCGGAGGCGGGTGGGGATGTCCGAGGCGACCCGGATCTCCCAGTCCGTACCACCCCGCCAGCCACCGAACGAGGCCATGTCCTGGCGCAGCCGGACCTGGGCAAGGTCGCCGTCACGCCGCTCCTGGGCAGCGACATCACCATTCGATGAACGGACCTCCAGGAGCTGGCTCGAGCCGCCCCCGAAGCGGAAGGTGCCCGCGCCAACGCCAACCTCCAGCTCGAGCCGGGCGGCCCCGTCGCGCGAGATCGCCGAGGACGAGGCGCCGTGGCCGGAGCGGCCCACGCCCCAGCGGCCGGCGGCGTTCAGGACGAGGACCGCCCCGACCGCGATCAGGAGGATCGGCCAGAAGATGCGCCACGCGAAGCGGAAGATCCCGAACTGGTCGACGAGGAAGATCGTCCCGACCACGATCAGGATCACCCCGAACACCGAGATCCCGGCCCACTCGCCCCGACCTGAACCACGCCTGTTCCACTGACCGCTCATCGTCCTCTTCCTTCCCTCGGATTCTCGGTGCTGCGCGTCCAGCGTAGCGCTCCACCGTCGGTTGGGTTCGGCCCCATTGGGCGGCGCCTGACGACGTCCCGACCGCGCGGCCGTCGCGCCCCGCGGGACATGAGCCGCTCGCCGGGTCGACCGCCGCCTACCCTCCGGTCATGACTGATCCGCCTGTCCACTCGGCCTTTCATCAGGTCCAGGAAGCGCTCGGCGCCGAGTTCGGTGATTGGGACGGCTGGCTGTGGACGACCGGCTTCGGTGATCGCGACGGTGAGTACGCGGCCGTCCGCGACGCCGCCGGGATCTGGGACTGCTCCGCCCTGATCAAGTGGGACTTCCAGGGGCCCGATGCGCTGCGCGCCGCGGATCGACTGATCGCCAACGACGTGCTCGCCTACGGGCCGGGCCGGGTCCGCTATGCCCCTCTCCTCGACGAGCACGGCCGGCTGCTCGACGACGCCACGATCTACGTCTTCGGACCGGATCACGTCTGGTTCATGACCAACCGGTTCGACCTGGCCGATCACCTGCGCGACGTCTCGTCCGGTCTCGAGGTGACGATCGATTTGATCGTCCACGAGCTGCCCCACGTCCAGTTCCAGGGCCCGCGGACGCGCGAGATCCTCCAGCGGCACGTCGACTTCGACCTGGCCAGACTGCCCTACTTCCGGTTCCTGACCGAGCCGGTCAAGGTCGGACCAGCCCCAGCCTGGATCGCCCGGACGGGTGTCTCGGGCGAGCTCGGCTACGAGCTCTTCGTTCGACCCGAGCACGCCGAGCCGCTGTGGCGGACGCTGACGGCGGCTGGGGACGTCCGTCCCTATGGCTTCGATGCCCTCGATGTCCTGCGGATCGAGGCGGGCATGATCCTGCCCGGCTACGACTACACGCCCGGCGAGTCGAGCCCGTTCGACATCAACTTCGAGCGGTTCATGAAGATCGACGGACGCGACTTCCACGGCGGCGCGGCGATCCGGGCCGAACGGGACGCGGGCGAGCCGGCCCTCCGGCTCGTGTCGTTGACGGTCGAAGGCGACGAGGTGCCGGAGACCGGCGCCGAGGTCAGGCTCAACGGCGTGGCGGTCGGGACGGCCACCAGCCCCACCGGGTCAGCACGCCTTGGAACGATCGCCCTGGCAATCCTCGAACGCGCCGCGGCCACGCCGGGCACCCGCGTCGAGGTTGCCCTGGCCGATGGCAGCACGTTCGCCACGGTCGGCGAGCCGGCCCTCTACGACCCGCACAAGCGCCGCCCGCGCGCCTGAGCCCCTGGCGAGCGGCGCGGCGCGGCCACCCGCCGCAGCGCGTTTGGGCCGCAGCGCGTCGGGGCCCCGGCGCGTTCGCGTCGCTGCGGGGCCGCAGCGGGTCGGAGCTGCAGCGGGTCGGAGCTGCGCAGTTCGCGTCGCAGCGCGTTTGGGCCGCAACGCGTTTGGGCCGTAACTGGCGCGACGCCCCAGGCCAGCTGGGGAGCTCATGGGGGCCGTGGGTCCTCCAGGTTGGGACAAATGTCGCCCACAGACGCCGTCGGGACGGGATGGACTGGAGTGGGTCT
>ODAK010002212.1_pt1 | contig 20554 bp, 15 predicted proteins | sample 1539591 | NCBI WGS metagenome assembly ODAK01 (sample SAMEA3539303, study PRJEB22396) | soil metagenome | biome: tundra; feature: field; material: soil | place: USA | collected 2010-05 | depth 0.15 m | reverse complement strand
TGTATCTGTAGTGCTCACTCTCCGTATTCATGTCGCTACTTTCAGCACCAGGGCCCCTATCCAACCTCTCACGGTGTTCTCGTGGCCTCCTATAGTGGCAGGACCTAAAGTTGTGCGGCTACGCCATTCTTCCGGTCCTGAAGGGTGCTACCTAACCATTTGGCTGGTCAGGAGGGTGCTCTTCCTGGAGATCAAAGTCTCTTGTCAAATCTTGGCCCAAATTGGGAAAACTACAACCGCGTCTTTGTACGACTTGCACCAAGACAGCAGTTTGAAAGGCATAAATACTGGCCGAAGCAGCGGATTTAGCAGTTTGCTGCCAGCAACAACAAATAATCCTGCACCGGATCCCCGGTGTGGGGGGGGTGCTCCGTGCCGGGACCCGCAGACAGCGGGCGCGGGTGGGGCGACAATTGATGCGAGGAGAATATTGTGCATAACAAGACGCGGAAACATTCCGCCCTATTGCTGCTGATGGCACCGGTTATCGCCATAGGCAGCACCGCCTTGGTAGCTGGGAGCGCAGGTACCGCAGGCGCCGCAGCAAAGAAGGTCAGCCCGACAATCACGATTTGCGCGGCCGTTCCCGGGGCATTTCGCTTCGCGGTAAACGGAGTTCCGGTGTCGTTCAAGGCCCAGTGTGGAGTGGTCAAGGCCAAGATCGGGATCAACCATGTGACCGAGATCTCGTCTCCGGCGCTGTACAGGATCCTTGCCTCCATCTCGGTGAGCCCTGCCACGGCCCGCGTGAGCGCATCTCTGAGGACTGCGACTGCCAATCTGAAGCTTGCAGCCAATCAGGCTGCGACCGTCAGGTTCGTCAACTCCAAGCTGGTAGTCCAGGTGCCTACCCTGCCGACCACGCCTCCGGGCTCTCCGCCGACCTTCTCGGTCAACGGTGGGACGTCCTTCACGGTCCAGGGTGGAGCTTGCTCGACCCCCGATCGAGGTCCCGGCAGGAACGGCGACGGTTTCGGAAGTCATCGGGAAGAACCTCTTCCTCGACAGCATCTCGACGGTCAGCTCAAGCGACCCATTTGGCGCGCGGCTCCTGACCGGAGGCGGGCCGACGCTGGCCAACCCCAATGCCGTCCCGGTCAACCCGGCGTCCGTCACAGTGCCTTACGGCGACGTGGGCAACGAGACGGTCGTGACCTCCCTGAACGTCGTGGATCCGACGCAGTTCAAGATCTGCAAGCAGGAGACCTCGAGTGACGCCATGCTCGCTGGCTCGACCTTCAACTTCGGCTGGTCGTACGGCAGCATTGAGTTAAGACCGGCACCGTGTCCCTGACGATCGGTTCGGTCGCACCTGGTCTGCGTTGCTCGGATCTGATCCTCGGCGCGCCTGCGGTGAACCCGGACGGTACCGTGACCCCGATCTCGGTCACAGAGTGGAGCACGACCATTCCTGCAGTTGAAGCCGAAAGCATCACTTACCAGGACAATGGCTCGGTCGTGTCGAACGACACTGCCGGCGGCGCGGTCCTGGTCACCGGCGGGACGGCAGGGATTACCATCACGCCCGGTGCTGGCATCAACGTTGTGACCTTCACCAACGGGCGCACACCCGGATACACCGCTCCGGCGTAACTAGCAACATCCCTTAACGGCTCGAAGCTCGGGCCGTCGGAAGCAGGCATCGCGTCGCACAGCCGGCAAGCAGGCATCGGGGGATGACGTCTGACGGGGCTCAATACCGATGCTGAAGACGGCGGGGATGCCACGGTGAGATCAGAGTCCCAAGATGACACGCACGACAGCGACGACTCTCCGTCCAGGAGAAGCCAGCACGATTCGCGCCATGGTAGCTCCCCGAGCCCGCTTTCGGTCCGGCTCAGCTCGCGCGAACAGGCGATGCTACAACTCGCCGACGGCGCGACGAACAGGATCATCGCCGACGAGCTCGGGCTTTCCGTCCACGGGGTCAAGCACCACGTAGCCAACCTCCTCAAGCAGCTGAACTGCGCCAACCGGACAGAGGCGGCATCCACGGCGATGCGGCGTGGCCTCGTCTCGACCGAGCCGGCACGCTCAGTTGAACATGTGCAGCAAGGTTTCTCGGCACAAGCTGGCGGACTACCTCACCACCGGCAATCATGACCCGCGAAAACTCACGGACGACCGTCACGCACCGCCGCAGCACGCCAGAGCGATCCGCGACGACAGACGCAACGACAGCCGATACCGTACCTCGAGTGGGAAACTCCGAGTCGGGAGCTCACGAGTCGCTGGCGGAGTTCTTGCACCAGCCGGCGATTCAGGAAGTTACCTCGCTCTTCCGCCAGTTCATCGCCGCTACCGGCAACGGCCATGGCGCGCTTGGTATCGCGAGGGTGCTGCAGCAGCACACCCGAATGGCGGTGATCGTCCAAGATCCGGCCGGACGCGTCATCGCGACCAGCGGCGTGGAAGAGCGGCGTGGCGACTCTGACGCGCATCGGCCCGCGCGTTCACTCCCTGACGATGGCTCACACGCTGTCGCGACTTTCGACGTCGACAGGTGGGTAGCGGTCGCTTGTCCGCGAGGGAAGACACTCGGCGCGATCAGCCTTCTCGATCCTGGCAAACGGGCGACCGGCGCTGATCTCTTTCAGCTCGAGTAGGCGACGACGGTCCTCGGTTGGGAGTTCCTGCACGACCGGAACGTTGCCGAGGCCGAGGTCGCGTCGTGGGGCGACTTCGCGACCAAGCTGCTCGAGGACTCCGACGCCGACCGCGTGCGGTCCCACGCTGACAGGCTTGGTTACGACCTTGATCAAATGCACCGGGCCGTACTCGTGTCGCCATCGGAACCTGCATCGGTGGACCTACGAGACATTGTCCGCCGAGTGACAGCACGTCTTGGCATCGAGTGCCTCACGACTTCTCGCTCCAACGGCGTGGTGTTGGTCGTCGCCGAGGAGCTGAACTGGATTGAGCTAGCCAGTGTCCTCAGTTCGGATTGCGGGGGCAAGGTCCGCATGGGTGTAGGAGGTCGTTATCGGCTGCAGGATCTCAACAGGTCACTTGCGGACGCCGAGTTCGCGCTGAGGCTCCCGGACCTCACGACAGGCGGGCCGGTCGTCAGTTCGATGATCTCGGCGTCTGGCGCTTGTTGGCACGCCCGGACGCTGATGACTTACAGAACCTTGTGATCCACTGGATCGGCGCGCTGATCGACTACGACCGCGAGCACCACAGCGAACTGCTGAAGACTCTCTTTGCGTACCTCAACGAGTTCGGAGCGCTCGAAGCCACGGCCGCCAAGCTCTATGTGCATCGCAACTCTCTGAGATACCGCCTCATGCGCATTGCCGAGCTGACGGGCTGGGACCTGAACGACCCCGAGCATCGATTTCACCTGAATCTTGCCTGCCGGGCCTGGCTGGTGCTCCAGGCGCTCGAAGGCCCCTCACCGACGACTTTGAAGCCGCGAGACACCAACGGCAGCGGCGTCCCGACAGGTTCGTTTCTGTTGGCCGGGCGCCCTGGAGCCTTGCCCGGTGCCTTCGCCGGCAAGAACACGAAACCGAAGCCGAAGCGATTCGGCCTCGCGTGATCGCTCCCTCCCCTCGTTCCTCGGAGTCGAACCTCCGCAACAGGTGAGTGATGGCACTTGTGATCGCCGGCAGGAGCGCTCGACTGGTCGGTGGACCTGAGAGTGACGCGGTAGCGTTTTGAAAAGAACGACTGGAGGACAAGGCACGTGGTGCCAGGGCACCCAGACGCTGTGCCGGCGACGAGCCGGACGGCGGTCACCCCTTTGGAGTCAAACACCGAGTGGTCTGGTGACGGCGCGGTCGACTCCCGAGGCGGCACGGCTATCACCGCTGAAATCCCTGCTGTCCCGGTCGCCCCCGCCTACGGCGTATTGTTGCCGGACGGTTCGATCTGGTACCCGGGCTCGAAGCGCAAGCTTCCGGCACCGACTTTGCTCCGCGTCACCGTCTGGACGCTCGCCTTCCTCGTCGCCATCGCTGGCGCGGGACTCATCGTCGAGCACTACCACCCGTCCTGGACGGACCCGCTCCGCCACGTGGTGGGCACGCCAGGCCAGCCTGCCAGTCCCGGCAGCACCACCGTGACCACCCGCCCGGCAACGGGCTCCAACGAGATGAAGCAGACGTCGCATACAGCGAACTCGGTCACCTACTCCGTACCCGGCAGTCCCTACGTGCTGGCGATCAAGACGACGCAACGATGCTATGTCGTGGTGAAGTCACTCGCGAGCAGGACGAACCTCTTCAACGCGACAATCAGCGCCGGCGTGACACAGCCGGTCGTCGTGCCCCGCGGGTCGACCACTTTGGAGGCTTTCGCAGGCGGATCATCCCTGTCGGTCAGCTTCCAAGGCAAGCCGGTCGGCACGGTCGCTGTGCTCCGCTACGCCATCACTTACAACTTCAATCCGACTAGCTCGTGAGCCGCAGCCGCCAAGCGGCGTCGGGCGCCGATAGGAACATCGCGCGCCAGCGACGTTTCTGGACCCGCCGGGCGGTGAGCTGGGACCATGGTGCCGGTAACAACCCTGGTCTCGTCAAGGTGGTGGAGCGCGTACTGGGTGAGGCTGACCCGTCTCCTGAATCCTTCGCCGTCGATCTCGGCTGCGGATCAGGGCAAGTGACGCTCGCCCTTGCCAAGCACTGCAGGATTGTGCTCGGGGTCGACGTGAGCGAGGAGATGATCGCCCTGCTCCTCGAGAACGCCGAGCGGGAGGGCGTCTCGAACGTCGAAGGACGCGCCGTGCCGATCGAGCGCCTGGGGCTGTCGGAGAACTCCGTAGATCTGGTGGTCTCGAACTACGCCCTGCACCATCTCCGCGACAGGGACAAGCAGGTCGCCGTCAACGAGGCGTTCAAGTGGCTGCGCCCTGGCGGCAAGCTCGTGATAGGCGACATGATGTTCGGACGCGGCGGCGACGCGCGGGACCGTGAGATCATCGGTGCGAAGCTGACCTTGTTGCTTCGCAAAGGCCCCGGAGGTTGGTGGCGGATCATCAAGAACAGCGGCCGTTACGTGATCCGGTTCCAGGAGCGGCCGGTCTCGATGGCCGCGTGGGCCGCGATGTTCAACAAGGCGGGCCTCATTGACGTCGAGGCCATCCCGGTCGTGAACGAAGCGGCGGTCGTGCGTGGCGTGAAACCCAAACCGCCGAGCAACGGCGCAACCTTTCGAGAGACGTCATAGTGTGCCGAACGACGAACTGCACGCAAGCAGCGCAGGTCGCCGGCGCTCGAGCATGAACGTCGTCAGGTGAAGACGGGGTGTCTAGGAGGTTGCCAGGAACTTGACCAGCTCGGGGACGAACTTGGCCGCATCGACAGTGCCGACTCCCGATGCGAGATCGTAACCGCGCAAGGCCGGAAAGCCCTTCACCGTCTGGAGCTCGCCGTCCTGCGTGAACGAGACCGTGTTGTTTCCCTTGGTTATGTCCACGATGCCGGCCGCCCGTGAAGCCGACAGGGCGTAGAGGGCGGAGTTGATGAGCCCGAGTGGGTGGCCGGCCTCTTGGTCGGCCAGCGCGATGACGCCGGCGAACAGGGGCGTGGCGACACTCGTGCCACAAGACGGGTACCAGCCCTGCGCTTCTCCGGCGAAGCTCTGGTAGGTGTCGACCGCGCCATCGCAGGCTGCGCTCATGGAGATATCAGGCACACCTCGATGCTGGCCCACGATTGACGCCACGCCGTTCTGGTAGGTGGGCCGCGCGAAGATGATCGACTTGCCGCCACCGCCGGCAAGAGGATTCGGGGTGGAGCTTCCAGCGGTCCTGTTGGCCCCGGTGTTGTAGGTCTCGTTCCAAACGCTGTCGGGAGAGGTTCGATCGCCCTCGACGTCGAGATGTAGCTGTGTGCCTCCGACTGCGGTCACGAGAGGGTCGGTGTCCGGCCAGGAACTGGCCTGGAAGTCGTAGAAGGTCGAACCGTCGGGACCGACATCGGTCGCGCCGAAGTCACCCGATGCTGCGAGCACAGTCACGTTGTCGACGCTGTCGGCGGCTTCGACGTAGGCGGTCCGCAGCGCCAGCAGGGCCTGTGCTGTGGGAAATGTCTGTTCGGTGGCTCCGAAGCTCTGGCTGATGACACCGCCCAGGTGATGGTGGAGGACATAGAGCTCTGCCGTGACAATCTGGGGAAAGCCGCTGGTTCCTTCGTCCTCCGAGGTCGGCGTCTCTACCAAGAGGATCCTCGCGCCCGGCGCCATGGTGTGCGCCCACTCGACGTCGAGGGTTGCCTCACCGGCCCAGCCTTCGCGATCGTTGGAGGCCGCGTACGGCGGGACCGCCCCCGCAGGCTGGATCACCGTCAAAGAGGGGGGAGCGGGCAGGTTGAAGGCTCTGTCGAAGATGGTCAGGTCGTGGCCGATCGTCGGTGAGCCGAACGAGTCGACGATGACAATCGTTTGCCCCTTGCCGTCAGTGCCGGCTTTGAACAACGGCCCCAGGTCGTAGGCCTGTTGTATCTGAGCGGGCTCGTAGCAGGCGATGCCCAGGGTCCTCTCGCACGCGGACGTGCTCGGCGGACTAGACAGGGTCGAACCGACGTGAACTATCTCGGGACGTATCACGATGGCGTTCGGCGGGATGGAGAACGCTCGGGTGGCTGCCTGAGCTCCTGGGGGAGCCGTCCCAGCCCCGCTGGCGACCGCCGCTACCGCCGCGAGGATCACCGCAGTGCCACAGAGTCTCGTCCGGTTCATCCGTCTCCCCGTGCACTCGGTGATCTTCGTCGTCCATCGGCGATCGTAGTGTCGCATTTGTAGTCTGGTGTCGCCCTCGTGGCCGTATTGACACAAGGCCGTTTTCAAGGCGCTAGCTAAGCTAGCTAAGTGAGCCATCCGTCCAATGGAGGGGCGTAAGGATGGGCAGCCAGGACCCGCTCACGAGCCGTGCGGAGGTATCCCTCGTTGATGTCGTAACCGACGTAACGACGACCGGTCTCGACAGCGGCCACTGCCGCCGAACCTGAGCCAAGGAAGGGATCGAGAACAAGGTCATCGAGATACGTATAGAGCTCGATGAATCGCCTTGGCAATGCCACGGGGAACGGGGCAGGGTGTGACACCCGGCGAGCAGACTCTGGCGGGATCTCCCATACAGATAGGGTCGCCGCGAGGAACTCATCGCGAGCGATCGTGCTCACTCCCTTGCGGGCTCGGCTCCACCGCTCTTTGCTGAAGCAAAGGCAGTACTCGTGCAAATCGCGAAACGTCGGGTTGCTCGCCGATCGCCAGCTGCCCCATGCACACGACCCAGAGGCCCCCCTTGCCTTTACCCAGATGACTTCTCCCCGTGGGAGGAACTTGAGATCCTCCATGATTGCGGTGACGTGATCTGCGAGCGACACATACGGCCGACGCCCGAGGTTGGCTACGTTCACTACGGCCCTTCCGCCCGGTTCGAGAACCCTATAGGTCTCCTTGAACACGGCGCGCAACAGCGCTAGGTAGTCATCGAAACTGAGGTCCGAGTCGTATTCTTTGCCGACATGGTAAGGCGGCGACGTGACCATGAGAGCAACACAGTCATCCGGAAGCTCGACCATTGTCTCAGCGGAGCGGGCATAGAGGCCGCTTCGAACGACCTCCTGGGACGGCACCCGGCCCGAGGTAGTCTCCACCTCTTTCAACGCACGGTCGTAGAACGGCGAGGAGTCGTGGCCCTCTCGCCGACCCACTCCGAAGCGCGTGGTCCTCGTCGCCATCGGCCCTTCCTTCTCATGGTGATGCCGACTCGGAAGGTCAGCCTTCCGTGTGGCGACTTCTATGGAGGAGGCTAACACCGGCGTCAGGCTCTCCCGAGTCAGACCGGCGCAAGTAGGCCGCCTCAGCGAAGGTGCAGGCTGTCGAGCAGCCTCACCGGTCGGGCCGTCCAGGTGGGGTTGGCCGGCTAGGTCGGGTTGGCCGCTAACTCAACCAGACATCCTCCAACCGGTACGCACCGCCTGGGTTAACGGCGAATCCGTGCAGCGTCGGCTGCCAAGCGTAGATGTTCGGCGGGTAGTCGAGCGCGACGTACGGGACGTCCTGGGCAACCAGCGCCTGGATCTTCTCGTACAGCGCGGCGCGCTTCGCGCTGTCGAACTGGGTCTCGGCCTGTCTCACAAGCGCGATCGCCTTCGGGTCGTCGTAGTAGGTCCAGAACGAATGCGATCCGCCGTCTTGCACGTCGACCTGGAACGACGCCATCTCGTCGGGGTCGCTTATGTCGTTGGTCGCACCGTTGATCATCGCCTCGTAGTTGAAGGCCTCGAACGCTGCTGTGTAGGCGGCATCGTCGAGCTGGCGGATCGAGACGTTGATGTTCAGCGGCTTGAGCTCCTGTTGGATGATCGTTGCCGCTTCGACGTACTGGGTGTTGCCGCTCGGCACGAGGATCGCGGTCGAAAAACCGTGCGGATAGGCCGACTGCGCGAGCTCGGCCTTGGCAGCAGCGAGGCTGTAGCCGAGCGTCGGCACCTTTGCGTGGTACTGGAGGCTCGGCGGGAAGAACGAGTTCCCCGGTTCGGCGGTCCCGAAGGTCGTGACCTTGGCGAGCTGCTCGATGTTGATGGCGTGGTTGATCGCCCTGCGAACGCGGCGGTCCTTGAACTGCGGGATCTTCTCGTTGAAGAACAGCAGGTCGACCGCCCAGGATCCGAACGCCTCCAAGACCAGAGCCGGGTCCGCCTTCAAGGCGGATACCTGGGCCGGCGGGACCGCCGAGATCACCTGGACCTCCCCCGACTTGAGCTGGAGCACCCGCTGGTTGTCGTCGGAGATGTAGCTGAAGTTGACCTCGTCGAGATAGGGCTTGCCGGGCTGCCAGTAGTTCTTGTTCTTCGCCAGGACAGCGTTCCCACCCTTGACGAACGACTTGAGCACGAACGGTCCTGTGCCGATCGGATTGGCGAAAAAAGCGGTCTCGCTCTGGCCACCGAAGTTGTTCGGCAGGATCGCATTCGCGAAGACCGAGATGTCCGACAAGAAGGGGGCCCACGGCTGGGAAAGCTGGAAGGTGACGGTGCGCGAGTCGGTTGCCTTGTAGGACTTGATCGCGAAGTCCAAGAAGCTGAGCGGGCCGTCGGCGTCGGTGGCAGCGCGGTGGATCGAGAACACCACATCCGCCGAGGTCACCGGCTTGCCGTCGGAGAACCTCACGCCCGGCCGGAGCGAGAAGGCCCAGGTCTTCCCGTCAGAGCTCACCGTGTGGCCCTGCGCGAGCCACGGAGTGAGCGTGCCCTGCGGGCTTGTGATGTAAAGAGGCTCGAAGATCTTGTCGAGCGTGTAGACGTCACCTTCGACGATCGAGTTCGCCGGGTCCAGCTGGGTTGGTCCGGTCTGGCGGCCGAAGTTCAACGTACCGCCAAGCTTGGGCTTGGCTCCCCCGGACTTGCGGGACGTAACGGACGCGGCCGACGCGGAGCTGTTGTACAACAGCGGGCTAGCGCCGATCACGCTCGCGCCCACGACGCCGAAGCGGAGCATTTCACGCCGGCTGTAACGCCGGCGGTTGTCGCTCAGTGTCGCCCGATCACGTGCGTCCTCTCGATTTGTCACGTTCTGCCTCCGTTCGCGGCTGCGCTTTCCCCTGCGGTCCGGCTTGATCGCAGCAACCCTACAAATCCGATCAGATTACTCAGGTTAATGTAGTTGTCGCTGTGACGGCATGCAACCGAGGGTGCACGACGGCCGCCGTGCCGCGTTGGAAGACGCCTGTCACAGCTCCCGGCTCGCTCAGGTACGCCAGGTCGGTCGGCTCGTGATCGAGCACGATCGCGTCGAATTGGTAGCCCGGGGCGATTCGTCCAAGGCGGTCCCCGACCCCGCAGAGCTCTGCTCCTACCGAGGTCGCGGCCAACAGTGCCTCTTCGACGCTCAGGCCGGCTCGATGCAACAAGGCGAGCTCCGAGAGGTTGCACCCGTGATCGTCGCGATGGCCGAAGTCGCTGCCGAGCGCGACCTTGACGCCCGCAGCCCGGGCGATCTGGACGGCTTGCCCGAGGTGTTCACCGACCTCGATGGCCCTCGCCGCACGGTCTGGGTCAAGGTCACCGGAGCGTGCCAACGCCACCAGCCGCTCGTAGATGGCAAGGGTCGGGACGAGAAAGCATCCGCGAGCAGCCATGGCCGCTGCGTGAGCCTCGGTGAGGAAGATCCCGTGCTCGATGGAGCGGGCTCCGGACTCGATTGCCCAGCGGATGGCATCACCGCCGAGCGCGTGCACCATGACGGGGAGATGGCGACGGCCGGCCTCGAGCACGGCAACCGCGAGGTCCTCGAACGAGAGCTCCGGGTCGAAGCCGCCATCGGATGTCGCCAACACGCCTCTCGTGGCAACGAGCTTGATCCAATCGGCTCCTGAGCGGACGGCAAGACGGACCACCTTCCGCATCTCCTCGGGGCCATCGGCGAGATGCGGCGGCCTCCCTGGGTAATCCGGCAGCGAGTAGTCCACCGAACATTCGAAGCCGGGCCCGGTCAAAAAGCCGTCCGTGTGGCCTCCCGTCGAGCCGATGGCGACAACCGAAACTTGCATCGTGGGCCCGGGCACGTAGCCGGCCGCCACGCCGTCGCGCACGCCCGCATCGGCAACGCCGGCGTCGCGCACGAACGTGACGCCCGCGCCCAGGGTGCGTCGCAGAACGTCTGCCGTCTCGAGCACGCGGCGCGAGAACGGCGTACGCAGGAGCTCTAGGGTGTCAAAGCTCGACAGACCCGTGTGAACGTGACAGTCAAAGATGCCGGGTAACAGCCACAGCCCATCGCCATCAAGAGTGACCTGGCTCGCGCCGGGCGAAAGATCCCGCCCGACGGCTACTACGACTCCATGGGCGACAAGAACATCCACGGGGCCGGCAAACCCTCCGGTCTCGTCCAGCACGTTCGCGCTGTGTATGAACATGTCCTGTGGGGGCGCGTGACGGACACGCGGCACCGCCGAGCCAGCTTCTCCGTCGCTCGCGCTCACTTGTCGAGGAGGACCTCGGCGGCGGCGGCGGCGGCGGCGGCGGCGAGGATTGCTACATGATCGTCCACGCTGATGAAACCCGCTCTCATGGTATCTAGCGGGAGCTGGGTCACTCGGGCACTCCAGCCGGCGTGCACTTTCGTGGTGGCGACGTCCCAGCCTTCGTGGTCCGGCCCGTAATGGTGGCAACACCTCTCGGGCGACATGAACCCAGCGTAGCCCTGGCCTGCTCGGTTCCTAGTTCGTGATGCCGGCCGTGAACTCCCTGGTCGTCACCATTCCGATCGGTGTGGAGCCGGGGAACTGCAGGGAAACGGTGACTGGCAAGCGTTCGGTCTCCTGCCCGCCCTTTCCTCGATGATCGAAGACGTGCCTGTCGCCATCCCTTACAACCCCCTGAGCACCGCCCGACGGTTTCTCCTCCCGGCGGTGACGGTGACCTTCCCGTGCGGAGTCGCTGACCTCGCTCTCGCGGTCAGGCCCCTGACCTGCACTCGGACGGCTACCAGCCGACCGGCGACCGGGTGAGGGGCAACCGCGGTAACCGCGGTCGTCGTGGGTGACAGCCACCTGAACGTGGAGGTGCTGTCCACCGCGATACACGAGGTCGCCGACGAGCACGACACCGATTCGAAGGGGGTGCCCGGGTCGACGATGTCGAGGGACGACCACGTGCCGACACCGTAGGTGAGCGCGTTGCCTTTGAAGTCCACAGCCGCACAGAAGCTCGCCGACGGACAGGAGATCGATCTGAGCCCGCCTCCGTTCGGGTCGATCGTCACCGGCTTCGACCAAGTCCCGCCGTCGTAGGTGACGGCGTGGAAGCTGCGGTCCACCGCCGCGCAGAACTTCGCAGTCGGGCAAGAGACAGAGGTGATCCCGCCTCCGCCCGGATCAATGCCAAGAGGGGGCGACCACGTCCTGCCGTTGTAGGTGACGGCGTTGCCACGGAGGTCCACCGCGGCGCAGAAGCTCGCCGTCGGGCAGGAGATGGAGGTGAGCCCGCCTCCGTTCGGGTCGACGCGCGAGGGGGACGACCAGGAGCCGTTCCTATACGTGACAGCGTTGCCGCCCTTGTCCACCGCTGCACAGAAGCTCGCCGACGGGCAGGTGACAGAGGTGAGGCTGCTGCCGCCCGGGTCGATCCTGACAGGCTTTGACCACGTCCTGCCTTCGTAAGTGAGGGCGTGGAGGCCGTGGCCCAAAGCTACGCAGAACCTAGCCGTCGAGCACGAGATGGAGGTGAGCCCGCCAGCGCCCCGGTCGACGCTGAGAGGGGAGGACCAGCTCGTGCCGCCGTAGGTGATGACGTTGCCGCGCAGGTCCACTGCGGTGCAAAAGCTCGCGACCGGGCAGGAAACGGACGTGAGCCCGCCTGCGCCCGGGTCGAAGCTGAGAGGCGAAGACCACGTCCTGCCGTTGTAGGTGAGTACGTTTCCGTGGCGGTCCACTACCGCGCAGAAGGTCGCGATCGGGCAGGAAACCGACGCCGGCCGGAATCCGTTCGAATCGATCTTGACCGGCTTCGACCACGAGGTCCCGTCGTAGGTGAGCTCATTGCCGCTCTCATCCAATGCGACGCACAAGCTCGCCTTGGGGCAGGAGACGGAGATAAGGATGCCGGCATCGAGGTCGATGGTGTAGGGGCCAGACCACGAGCCGGAGGTGTACGTGAGGGCGCCCCCACCCTCGTCCACTGCGGCACAGAACTTCGACGACGAGCAGGAGATTGAGCTCACGTAGTATCCGCTCGTGTCGATGCTGACCTGCTTCGACCATGACGTGCCGTTGTAGGTGAGAGCGTTGCCCTCCGCATCCACGGCAATGCACAGATTCGCCTTCGGGCACGACACTGTGTCCAGGCCCTGTCCGCCCATGTCGACGTAGCGGAGCCCGACCCACGACCTGCCGTTGTAGACAACGGCGAAGCCGCCCCGGTCCACCGCTACGCACGATGTCGCTCTCGCGCAGGATACGGAGGCAAGGCCGAATCCTCTCGAATCGATCTTGATGGGCTTCGACCACGAACTGCCGTTGTAGGTGAGAGCGTTGTCGTTCTGGTCCACCACGGCGCAAAAGGTCGCGATCGGGCAGGAAACCGAGGTAAGACCACCTCCGCCCGGGTCGATGCTTTCGGGCGACGACCACGACTTGCCGTTGTAGACAAGGACGGTGCCATTCGAGTCCACTGCGGCGCAGAACCTCGCCGTGGGGCAGGAGACGGCAGTCGGCGCCCCGGTGAAGGGGTCAATCGACCCTCCCCGGGACCAGGTGGCCGCAACACTGGCGACCGGTGCAGCCACAACTGAGGGCTGCGCCCCGGCACCCGCCGGGCACACGATCGCTGCGACTGCAATCATCCCAACGAGAAGATGACCGTACAAGCGTCGCGTCATCGTGGCTTCTCCTGTCTGGGAACTCTTCGGACGACGCCAAGCGTGCGCTTGGAGAGCACTGGTCGGCACGCAGATCGTCACGTGCCGGGCGGACGCGCTCGGGTGATCAAACCCGGCCACCGACTGTGCTCGCCGCAGACGCGCAGCATCCCACATACCCGCTCCACCTGCCGGGCACACGATCGGGGCACAGTGTCGAAGGATCCGGTTCTTGCGAACCAGGTTGCGATCTGTAGTCACGGCAGTAGCTAGTATCCACGCCGTGCGGGCATCGCGGACCGGCAGCTCCTCGCCAGCGCGCGCCCTTTGAGAAAGTCCTCGGCCCGTCTCGTCGACGGGCGGCGTCTCACTTACTTGGGGCCATCCAGGTGAACGTCCTCGTCACAGGCGGGGCCGGCTACATCGGCAGTGTCGTCGTCGCCAGGCTCCTCGAGGCCGGCCACGAGGTCACGGTGATCGACGACCTCTCGACGGGTCATCGTGATGCGGTCTCCGACGATGCCCAATTCGTGCTCGAAAGGGTGCAGCAGGTGTCGAGCACGCTCGGTCGGCAGGCCTTCGACGGCGTCGTTCACCTCGCTGCCTCCTCGCTCGTCGCCGAGTCGATCACCGATCCGCAGAAGTACGAGACAAACAACGTCGCCGGCACACGCCATCTCCTCGAGGCCCTGCGCACGGCCGGGATCTCCAAGATCGTCTTCTCCTCCTCGGCTGCCGTCTACGGCGAGCCGGCTCGGGTGCCGATCGAGGAGGCCGCGCCGACCGTGCCGCTCAATCCCTATGGTTCCTCGAAGCTCGCCGTGGACCGGATGCTCGATGAGGAGGCCGCTCGGCATGGCATCGCCGCGGTCAGCCTGCGTTATTTCAACGTGGCCGGCTCCTACGCAACCCTTGGCGAGAGGCACGACCCCGAGACCCACCTCATCCCACTGACCCTGCGAGCCGCCCTCGAAGGCCGCTCGGTTGACGTCTTCGGCGACGACTATCCGACACCCGACGGGACCTGCATCCGCGACTACATTCACGTCGTCGACATCGCGGATGCCCACTTGCTGGCGCTCGGTGCCGCCTCACCCGGAACGTGGCGGGTCTACAACCTCGGCAACGGCGAGGGCTTCTCGGTCCACCAGGTCATCGCCGCTGCCCGCCGGGTGACCGGGCTGCAGCTGACCGAGCGCGTCACAGCGCGCCGAGCGGGAGACCCGGCAGTGCTCGTCGCCTCCTCTGAACGCGCCCGCCGAGAGCTCGACTGGGTCCCGAGGAGGCCGAGGCTCGACCAGATGGTCGATGACGCCTGGCACTTTCTCCAGCGACGGCAGAGATGAGCCCACTCGGAGTCTTGGGCGAGCGTTTCGGCCGCGTCTTTGGTCGGCCCCCGGAGGGGATCTGGTCGGCTCCCGGGCGGGTGAACCTGATCGGCGAGTTCACGGACTACAACGACGGCTTCGTGCTGCCGCTCGCTCTGCCTTTCGCCGCCCAGGCGTATGCGGCCCGTCGCGACGACGATCTCGTGAGAGTCGCCTCCGCCCAGCGCTCCGAGCGGGGTGAGTTCCCGGTCGTCGAGGCTGCGCTGGACCGGCTGAAGCCGGGAACGACGAGCGGGTGGGCATCATACGTCCTCGGCGTCGTTTGGGCGCTGCGCGAAGCCCGCGCGGAAGTTGCCGGCGTCGAGCTCCTCATTGACAGTGACGTGCCGATCGGGGCGGGCCTCTCCTCGTCGGCAGCGCTCGAGTGTTCGGTCGCCTTGGCGCTGCACGACCTCTACGCATTGCCGCTTTCGCGACAGGACCTGGCGCTTGTCGCCCAGCGGGCCGAGAACGAGTACGTCGGCGTGCCTACCGGCATCATGGACCAGACCGCCTCGTTGCTCTGCAAGTCCGGTCACGCCCTGTTCCTCGATACGCGCACCTTCGAAGTGAGACAGGTGCCCCTCGACCTAGAGCCCGTCGGCTTGACGCTGCTCGTCGTGAACACCGGAGTGAAGCACGCCCTCGGCAATTCGGCTTACGCCGATCGCGTTCGCGACTGCCGCCGAGCCGCCGAAGAGCTCGGCGTCACCGCGCTGCGGGACGTCGCGCCGGAGAATATGGATGCCGCCCTCGCTCAGATCGCCGACGGCGTGGTGCGGCGCCGAGCTCGTCATGTGATCAGCGAGCAGAGCCGCGTGCTCGAAGTGGTCCGGCTTCTCGAGTCGGGACGGTCCGCCGAGGTCGGCCTCGTGCTCAGCGAGGGGCACCGCTCGCTACGCGACGACTACGAGGTCTCCTGCGCCGAGCTCGACACGGTCGTCGACGTCGCGGTGGCCAACGGCGCGCTCGGCGCCCGCATGACGGGAGGCGGCTTTGGAGGCTCGGCCGTGGTGCTCGTCGAGCTCGCCAAAGTCGAAACAGTCACGATGGCCGTTGCAATGGCTTTCGCCGCGCGGGGCTACAGCCCGCCACAGACGATCGAGATCGTCGCCTGCGATGGAGCCTCGCGGATCGCCTGACCGCCGTCTCACCTATCCCCATGGCCGGCGAGACGATCGATGGTGGATTCGCGGGGACTTGCTCAACCTCCGCGAACCACGCACTGAGTGCTGTTCGAGGCGGCCGTAGTACTTGCTAAGGAAATTTGTTGCTGTTAGGTTTCTGAATTCGTAAGCAGTTTGGATGCAGGCCCAGTCCGCGCGAAAGCACGGATGATTTCGGCAAGAAACTGGAGGGCAGCATGGCAAAGGACATACCCGAAGAAATCAGCAGCACACAGCGAGAGTTGTCCAGACGGCGCTTCCTGCGCAACGCGGGAGCTGTGGCTTCATTGCCGCTGCTCGGAAGCGTTGCCGGGATCCTGGGTGCGGACGGGGCTGGTGCGCAGACCTACAAGCGCAACAGCGACCATCCGTTCTTCGCGAAGCACCCGGCGTACCACTTCGTGATGGACAACCACGTGACCACGAACTCGTTCTTCACTGCGACGAAGTACGGCTGCGAGGACTTCTGTGCCCTCACGGGTTGCAGCTACACCTGGACCGGCTCGCAGACCTCGGTCGTCGGCCAGATGGTCGCCGCCATGGAGAGCGCGATCGCGTCGAAGGCCGCCGGAATCGGCGTGCCGCTCATCGACAACACGGCTTTTAACGCTCCGACTAACGCCGCGCTCAACGCCGGTATTCCTGTGATTGCCTACAACGCAGACGTGGCGCCCGGTTTCGTCAACAACAGGATGGCCTACGTCGGCCAGTCAAACCTGTCGGCCGGTGCCGCGGTGGCACGAGGCATCCTGGCTCACGGTGTACCGCACCTGGGCAAAGGTGACCTTGTCGCCGGAATCATCGCTACTCCCGGAACTGGCAACATCCAGCCGCGGATCGATGGAGCGAAGCCGGTCTTCACGGCAGCGGGCGTCGACTTCGTCGAGGTCGGGACTTCGGCTACGGAAGGCGCGCCAGAGTACAACGCCATCTCGTCGTGGTACTCCGGTCACCGGGGCGTGAAGTTCATGATGACCGTGGACAGCGGCGACTCCAACGCCGTTGCGCAGTTCATTGTCACCAACAAGCTGAAGGGCAAGGTTGGCGGCTCCGGATGGGACACCGGAATCCCGGTGATGGACGCCATCGAGACCGGATCCCTCCTCCAGACGGTCGACCAGCAGGCCTACCTGCAAGGCTTCGACACGCTCATGCAGTTGTTCCTCTTCAACATTTCCGGTGGGCTGATGAAGCCGACCAACACCGACACTGGAACCGCCATCGTCGTCAAGGCGACCGTTACCCCTTACCTGAAGTCCAACAGGTGGGAAGGCACGTCCAACGTCGAGACGGTCAACGCTCCCCCCAAGCCGATTCCGTACTAATCGGCGGCAAGAGAGATAATCGGAGGTCGCCCGAACGGTGGCCTACCCTGTAACCAGCCCGGCCGAGCCCAAAAGCTCGGCCGGGCTACCATCTGGCGGCGTGGGTCGCTACCTTTGGCGTGCCTTCGTCGCGCAGCGCGAGATCACCCCGATCATCATCACGATCGCGCTGTTCATCTTCTTTTCTGTCGACTCGGCAAACTTTCTCACCTCCCTTAGCTTGAACGCTGCCGCCGGCTTCGCAGGGCCGGTCGGAGCGATCGCCGTCGGCGAGGTGCTTGTGCTCGTACTGGGCGAGATCGACCTCTCCGCTGGACAGGTGTTCCTGACCACGCCCTGGGTCATGTACTGGCTGTGGCAGCTCGGCGTTCCCGTGGGATGGGCCATTGTCGCCTCGCTCCTCGTCGCCGCCGGCGTCGGGATGATCAACGGCCTGATCACCGTGTTGTTGAACGTCCCGTCGTTCGTCACGACCCTGGCGACGAACTTCATCCTGTTCGGTATCGTGCTCATCAAATCCAACGACACCGAGGCGACGCCGATTCCCGGGTCGCTGCCGCCGCAGACCTCGAGCGTGGTTCCCCATGTGGGCTTCTTCGGCCAGGTGATCGGCGTCTGGCTGTGGTCTGAGATCCTCTGGGTGGTCGTCATCGCGCTTGTCATCCACTACGCGCTCAAGCGGACACGCTTCGGCGTGCGGGTCATCGCGACGGGCGGCAACCTGCTGGGCGCCGCCGAGGCTGGTGTGCCGGTCCGCCGCGTGAAGATCTGGTCTTTCGTGCTGTGCTCGTTCCTGTCCGGCGCGGTCGGGATCGTCGACGCGGTCAAGTACGGCAGCATGGACCCGGGCAATGCCGGGGTGAACTACATCCTCTACGCGGTGGGAGCCTGTGTCATCGGAGGGACCGCCCTCACCGGCGGCCGGGGCACCGTGATCGGTGCGTTCATCGGTGCCATCCTGATCGGCGTGCTAGAAGCCGGTCTCACGATCATCGGTGTCAGCACCAACGACTTCTATGTCTACATCGGCCTCATAATGGTCGTCGCAATGACCCTTAACGGGTGGCTTGACCGCTTGGCCGCTCACACACGGACGAGCTGACGGAGGCGACGAGATGATGAACGACGCCCCCACACCGGCCGGACCACTGGAAGACGATCCCAGCGACTCCGAAGTGGTGCTCGAGGTCCGAGGCGTGACAAAGAGCTTCGGACCACTCTCGGTGCTGCGCGGAATCGACTTGAACCTGCACTCGGGTGAGGTGCTCGGCCTGGTCGGGGACAACGGCGCAGGCAAGAGCACTCTCGTCAAGATCCTGAGCGGCCTCTTCTCGCCCGATGAAGGGCAACTCTCGATAAAGGGTCGCGAGGTCCGATTCCACTCGGTCGAGGACGCCTCCGCGCATGGGATCGAGACGGTCTACCAGGACCTCGCACTCATTCCCCAGCTCCCGGTCTTCTCGAACCTCTTCCTCAACCACGAGATCACCTACGCCGGGCCCCTGCGGTTGCTCAACAAGCGCAAGATGCGCGAACTCGCCAGACGCTACCTCGATGACATCAACGTCTACATACCCAACGTCGACACCGAAGCTGGCCAGCTCTCCGGGGGCCAGCGGCAGGCGATCGCCGTTGCGCGCGCTACCAGGGCAGATGCCAGCATCCTCCTGCTCGACGAACCGCTGGCAGCCATGGGCGCACGCGAGTCACGGCTCATCATCGACCTGGTGAGAGGGCTCGCTACCAGCAGGAAGGTCTCGATGATCATCATCGACCACAACTTCGCTCACCTCTTCGAGCTCTGCGACCGGGTCAACGTAATGCAAGGCGGGCGCATCACCATCGATCAACGCACCCAGGACACCTCGCTCGAAGAGCTGACCGAGCTGATGGTCTCCAGCTATCGGTCCCAGCTTCAGCAGGCCCTCGACTCCTGAGCGAGGCGCCCCGGGAGATCGGGGCGACACCCACCGCCTGACAACCCAGCCAGTGGGTGTCCTGCACGCAACCGCGGAGCGGACCGCGCGAGTTGGCAGCTCGCAATTGGGCGCCGTCCGACGAAGCCGGTTTGCGTGCGCAAAGCGAGTCGCCGGCGAGAGACGCTCAGGCCCCCGCGAGCGCGTCAGGCGGTCAGCGAGCCAGGCCCTGGGCGAGCCGGTAGTACGCCTGATTCCAGCGAAGCTCGCGCCTGAAGCCTTCTGTGGTCGTGGCGTCACCGATTCGGACCAGCTCGATACCGGCGATCACCGCGAAGTCATCGAGAGTCTCGATGGCCACCGAAGTGCTCAACGCGGTGTGGTGCGGGCCACCGGCCATCAGCCACGATTCTGTCGAGGTGGACAGGCTCGGCGCGGGCTTCCAGACGGCCCTCGCCACGGGGAGCTTGGGAAGCGGCGCGTCGGGAGGCACGATCTCGATCTCGTTCGCGATGAGCCGGAACCGGTCGCCGAGGTCGACGAGTCCGACGACGAAACCTTTGCCGGGCAAAGCGTCGAAAACGAGGCGGACCGGATCGGAGCGGTTGCCGATGCCGAGTGGGTGGATCTCGCAGCTCGGTCTCCGAGCCGCGATGCTCGGGCAGACCTCTAACATGTGCGCACCGAGGATCTTCGGCTCGCCGGGACCGAGATGGTATGTGTAGTCCTCCATGAACGAGGTGCCACCCGGTTGGTCCGCCCCCATGACCTTGAGGATCCGCACGAGCGCCGAGGTCTTCCAGTCGCCCTCGCCACCGAAGCCGTAGCCCTCGGCCATGAGACGCTGCACGGCGATACCGGGAAGCTGTCGCAATCCGCCGAGGTCTTCGAAGTTCGTCGTGAAGGCGGTGAACTTGCCGCCTTCGAGAAACGAGCGCAGACCAGCCTCGATACGGGCCGCGTAGTTCAAAGAGTCGTGACGGGCACCGCCCTTGGCGAGCTCGGGCACGACCGAGTAGCTGGCCTCGTAGTCGCCAGCGATCGCGTCAACAGTCGCGGGAGAGGCGGCCTCCACTTCGGCGACGAGGTCGTTCACTCCGTAGGTGTTCACGGAGATCCCGAGCCTGAGTTGCGCCTCGACCTTGTCGCCTTCGGTCACCGCCACGTCGCGCATGTTGTCGCCGAAGCGGACGAGCCGGAGCTGGTGTGCCGCGTGCCAGCCGGTCGCGGCGCGCGCCCATGAACCGATCCGCTGGCGGACCACCGGGTCGCTTGCATGGCCGGCCACCGTCTTTCGGCGCAGCGCCAACCGTGTCTCGATGTAGCCGAACTCACGATCGCCGTGTGCCGCCTGGTTGAGGTTCATGAAGTCCATGTCGATCTCGTCCCACGGAAGCGAGAGGTTCACCTGGGTGTGCAAGTGCAACAGGGGCTTTCGCAGAGCATCGAGCCCGGCGATCCACGCCTTTGCAGGC
>ODAK010002211.1_pt1 | contig 20558 bp, 18 predicted proteins | sample 1539591 | NCBI WGS metagenome assembly ODAK01 (sample SAMEA3539303, study PRJEB22396) | soil metagenome | biome: tundra; feature: field; material: soil | place: USA | collected 2010-05 | depth 0.15 m | reverse complement strand
GAGTCCTGACCACAAGCACCGTCTCCAGGTCCACTTGTCCGGGGATAAGGCCTGTCCAGCAGGCTTCGATTGGCCAACACGCACGAGTGCGTGCGCCACGGTTTAGTAGCAGGATTCCAGCAGCGCCAGGACTTCTGCTTGGGTCAGCGGACGATCCACTGCGCCGTTGTGTTCCAACTCGTGCGCGATGGGCGCGACGATGTCTTTGAGTTCTTCGCGCGGCACACCGGCTTCTTTCAGCGTTTTCGGCACATCGAATTGCGCGATGAACTGCTCGGTGCGATCGGCACAGGCGAGGGCGGCGGGTTTGGGATTTTCCGGATCGAATTCAATGCCGAAGCCTTCTGCAACGGGGCCGAAGCGCTGGGGGGCGATCCCCGCCATGAAGCGCATGGAGTTGGGCAGGGTGATGCACGATGTCACGCCATGGGGCACGTTCCAGCGCGGCCCGATCTGATGCCCCAGCAGGTGCGACAGGCCGAAGCGCGTGTTCATCGCGCCGTAGATCGAATACCAGGCAGCAAACTGGCAATGGCCGCGATGCGCCACGCTTTCGTCGCCCTTCGTGCGGATCGACGCAGGCAGATGTTTTGTCATCAGAGCAATGGATTTGGAAGCCAGGGCGTCGCTGATCGGCTGATGACGGATGGCGTAGGCGCATTCGATTGCGTGGTCGAGGGCGCGCATGCCGGTGGTGATCCAGAGCCAGTCGGGCGTTTCGAGGGCGAGCAGAGGATCGTTGATGACGGTGCGCGGGAGGACACGCGGATCCCACACGCCGCCTTTCACACGTGTGGTTTCGTCGGTAACGCCGCCCGCGTGTGTGTATTCGGCGGCAGAGAGAGTTGTCGGAATGGCGATGTGCACGAGTTCGCGCGCGGGCAGAGAGCCGTAGATCGCGACCTTGCAGGTGTCGATGGGACTGCCGCCGCCGAAGCTGATGAGCGAATCCGCATTGACGCTTTCGATTTCCTTTTGCAGCGCGTCGACTGTGCTGCGCGGGACATGCTGGATCACGCCGGTGAAGACCGACACGCAGTGGGTGCCGAGGGCGGCGGTGACCTGATCGAGAATCGGAAAGCCGCCGAGCGTGGTGACGACGACAGCTCGCTTCAGAGCGCGCCGCTCCATCTCGGGTTTCAATTCGGAGACCTTGCCGGGGCCGTAAATCACGCGTTCCAGACGTGTCAGATTGAATTCGCCCACGGGGGCTTCCAGTGGCCAGGTGCTCATCTCGGGTTCATGGTATCAGGCGAGTGAAATCGGCTTGCGGCGGCGGACTAGTACGTGATACGTTATTACGCGTAACGTACTAACCATGTCAGATCCCACACTTCTGGTTCTTTCGAGTCTTGCGGAGAGCGATAAGCACGGCTACGCGATGATGCAGGACATCGAGACGTTTGCGGGCATCAGGCTCGGGCCGGGAACGCTTTATGGCGCGATCACGCGGTTGGAGGAATGCGGGTGGATTCGGCCGGTGGGGGCGAAAGAAAGGCGTCAGCCTTACACGATCACGGCTTCGGGAAAGCAGCATCTGCAGCTGGAGCTGGCGTCGCTGCAGCAGATCGTGAAGACGGGTTTGTCGCGGATGAAGCACGCATGAGGCGACTGGTGCGGAGTTTGATTCGGTTGTATCCGGCGAACTGGCGGGAGCGGTATGGGGACGAATTCGAGGCGGTGGTGGAAGACAGTTCGCCTGGGTGGCGTGAAACGTTCGACCTACTTACAGGAGCGCTTAGAATGCAACTCTACGTACCCGCATTTCCGAAACTCGCGCTTGCGTTGTCGATTGCGGGGCTGCTGGGCGGACTGGCCGTTTCATTTGTGGTTACACCAAGGTATGTGTCGAGTTCGGAAATGCAGTATGCCGTGGCAAATCCTGACCCAGGTCATCCTGTCCGTGATCTCTCAGAAGCCCTGATGCAAAATCAGCAGGAAGTATTGAGCCGGACTTCGCTTTCCCGGATTATTCAGGATCCACGGCTCGATCTCTATCCTTCGGAACGCACACGAATACCGCTGGAAGACGTGATCGAGAAAATGCGCAGGGAAGACATTCAAATCACGCGCGACAACCCGGGCAGCCCAAGCCACAGCTATCTCGCATTCAAGGTCAGCTTCGCTTATCGCGACCGGATTAAAGCCCAACAGACGGTTCAGGCTCTGATCACGCGTTTAGAAGAAGCGAACATCATCAGCCAGCGCATCTCATTGCGCGTGAAACGGCAGCGATCGTATGGCGAGGTCGATCGAATGGAAGCCAGAATCGCCGCGTTGGAAAAGCGCCTTGGCATGCCGCCGGTTCCGCCCGAACCGCTGGATCAGTTTGCGCCGGTGGATGCAGGCTTGAATCTCGACGTCCTCGATCCGCCGAGCCTGCCGTTAAAGCCCGTTTATCCAAACCGCTTCGCGTTCATGTTCGCCGGTTTCGGCAGTGGGTTTGCCGCAGCGATTGTTATTGCGATTTTCCGGCGGCCGATGCCGCCGATACCGTTTCCGGTGCAGACCGCCTGAGTCGCCTCCGCATTTCGGATGTGCACAACCAGCCACTCCCTGACCCGGCTTAGCCGGAACCAAACAAGCTCCGTGACACCATGCCAGGTCCGCTCCCTCACGAGCCGGCACCCCTGAAGGGGATGTCCGGGTCGCGGCTCAGTCACATTCGCGAAAGTTGGGAGCTGTCAACAAGCCCTCTGAAGGCCTGTGAACATTGCAGCAAACGCATCTCGCGAGAAATATTCTGCCAGAAACGACAAGAATCCTACTATGTAGGTACTGACGGTCGTGGTTCGGAAGGAGCGTTCAGCGCGCACATCGGCATGAAGGAAAATACGATGAATGCCGGAACTGCCGGATATCGTCGCGTATATCGACGCGCTGGAGTCGCGCGTTCTCGGTCAGACGCTGGAACATGTGCGCGTAGCCAGTCCGTTCCTGCTGCGCACGACACAGCCGGCAATCGCCGACGTCGAGGGGCGAAGCGTTGTCGAGGTGCGGCGCGTCGGGAAGCGGATTGCGATCGGCGTCGAGGGGGATATCTGGCTGGTCCTGCACCTGATGATTGCCGGGAGGTTGCACTGGCGTCCCAAAGGCGCGAAGCTCGGCGGCCGACAGAATCTCGCTGCATTTGATTTTCCTGACGGCAGCCTCACGCTGACCGAAGCCGGATCGAAACGGCGCGCCTCGCTGCATATTGTGGCTGGGGAGGAAGGGTTGCGATCGGTCGATCCGGGTGGGATCGATGTCCTCGCCTCAAGTCTCGATTCGTTTCGCGCGGCTTTGGCGGCGGAGAATCACACGCTGAAAAGAGCGCTTACCGATCCGAGGGTTGTGAGCGGAATCGGCAATGCTTATTCGGATGAGATTCTGCATGCCGCGAAGCTGTCGCCCCTCGCGCTGACGCAGAAGCTGAAGCCTGAAGAGTGGGAACGGCTATTCGCTGCGACACGCGGAACGCTGGAATTGTGGGTTGAGAAATTCCGCGCTGAGGCGAAGAAGAAGTTCCCGGAAAAGGTTACGGCGTTCCGGCCGGATATGGCGGTGCACGGACGTTACGGCGAGCCGTGTCCGGCGTGCGGCGAGAAGGTCCTGCGCATCCGCTACGCCGATAACGAGACCAACTATTGCGCGCGCTGCCAGACTGGCGGAAAGGTGCTGGCGGACCGCGGTCTGTCGCGGCTTCTGGGTAAAGACTGGCCGCGCACGCTGGAGGAACTGGAGTCGCTGCATCGCCGTTAATACCTGTTACGCTGATTAATCAAAGAGGCATTCAGGATGGCTGGCGAAATTAAGATCAAAGTAAATGAGCGGCCGTGGACGGTCGCCTCCGCACCCGACACGCCGTTGTTATACGTGCTTGCCAATGAACTTCAACTGCAGGGACCGCGCTTCGGCTGCGGGCTCGCACAGTGCGGGTCGTGTTCGGTGCTGGTGAATGGCGTCGAAACCAGATCGTGCGTAACGCCTGTTTCGGCGGTGCAGGGCAAATCGGTGACCACGCTCGAAGGCTTACCTGCTTATTACGCGGTGCAGAAGAAGTTGACGAAAGCGCCGGAACTGCATCCGGTGCAACAGGCGCTGATCGACGAGCAGGCGGTGCAGTGCGGGTATTGTTTCAACGGCATGATCATCAAGGCGTCGGAGCTGTTGGCTAAGAATCCGCAGCCGACCGACGCGCAGATCCGCACGGCGATGAATGGGCATTTGTGCCGTTGCGGTACATATCCGAGGATCATTAAAGCGATCCAGCGGGCCTCGCGCACAATGTCGGCAGAGGTGCACGCATGAGCGCTTTCGATCGCCGGGATTTTCTTAAGACGGGCGGCGCGTTGATCGTGGGCTTCAGTTTGCGCGAGGCGCTTTTCGGGCAGAGCCATCTGGATGTGAATTCGCGTGCCGCGGTGCCTGGTCCGCCGGATGCGAAACAGATCGACACGTGGCTGGCGATTCACGCGGACAATACGGCCACGATTTTCATTGGCTTCGCCGAATTGGGTCAGGGCAATTCGACTGCGCTGCTGCAGGTGGCGGCGGAAGAGCTGGACATGGATATGAGCCAGCTCAAGACGGTGCGGCTCGACACCAGCATTACGCCGAATCAGGGCGGCACTTATTCCAGCGCTTCGATTCAGCGCGGGAGTCCGGCGATCCGCACGGCTGCGGCTGAAGCGCGTTTTGCTTTGCTGCAGTTGGCGTCGAAGAATCTCAACACTCCTGTCGACCAGCTCACGGCCGCAAAGGGTGTGATTTCGCTGAAGGGCGATCCGTCGAAATCGGTGACGTACGGCGCGCTCGTGGGCGATAAAACGTTTCATCTGGCGTTCACCGGCAGTGCGCCGGTGAAGACTCCTGCGGAATTTAAGGTGGTCGGCACGCGCGTGTTGCGCAATGACATTCCCGATAAGGTCAGCGGCAAGTACGTTTACATGCAGCACCAGCGCGTTCCGGGAATGCTGCACGGACGTGTCGTACGGCCTCGCGGGCAGTCCGCCTACGGGTCGGGCGCAAAGGTTCTGAACATTGATGAGGCGTCGATCCAGACAATCCCAGGCGCGCGGCTGATTCATCGCGGCGATTTTGTCGGCGTGGTTGCCGAGAACGAATGGGATGCGATCAAAGCGGCGCGTCAACTTAAGGTCACGTGGGATAACACCCCGACGCTGCCGGGCACCGCGGGGCTTTTCGCTTCCATGCGCGCCACGAAGACAACCGATCGCGTGGTTCTGGAGCGCGGCAACACCGCCAGCGCGTTTGAGACTTCGCCTGCGCAAATCGTTTCGCAAAAAGTTAACGGGCCTTATCAGGCACATGCGTCTTTCGGACCGAACTGCGCGCTTGCCGATGTAACGGCGGATTCTGCGACCGTGAAATGTTCCACGCAGGATGTCTACGCAACGCGAACCAACATCTCGCGAATTTTGAGTCTGCCTCTCGACAAAGTGCGCGTGCAGTATTTCGAAGGCTCGGGCACTTACGGGCACAGCTGTTATGACGACGTATCGCAGGCCGCGGCTATCCTCTCGCAGGCAGCGGGGAAGCCTGTGCGTCTGCAGTTCATGCGCTGGGATGAGCTGGGCTGGGACAACTACGGTCCCGCGCACATTGGTGAAGTACGCGCGGCGGCGGATGCGGCGGGAAAAATCGTCGCGTACGAGTATCACGGCTGGCAGCATAACTGGAGCCTGGTGGAGACGACCGAGCAGTTGCTTGGGAAGCCGGCAGCGGAGTGGCCGGGGGCAGCGGCGCAGCAGGTGAGCGCGGGTAATCTCGGCGGCATTTATGCGATTCCGAATCTGCGTTTGATGAATCACCAGGTGCCGGGCGCGGGTTATCTCAAAGGCGGGTGGCTGCGGTCGCCGCTGGATCTTTCCCTGTCGTTCGCTTCCGAGCAGGCGATCGACGAACTGGCTTACCGGCTCAACATCGATCCGTGGGAGTTCCGCCAGCGCAACATCAGCGATCCACGCTGGCGAGGCGTTCTGGATGCGGCGGCAAAGGCCGCGAACTGGACACCGCGACGGGCGGCATCCAATGTCTCGAAAGCGAAAATCGTCACGGGACGCGGGATCGGGCTGGGGACTCATCTTGTTTCCTACGGCGGGGCGGTTGCGGAAATCGAAGTCAACAGAGAAACCGGGCGCGTGGTGGCGAAACATATGTACGGGGCAATTGATGCCGGGCTTGCGGTGAATCCCGCGTTTATTGAAAACCAGATCAGCGGGCAGCTGGTGCAGACGTGCAGCCGGATGTTCAAAGAGGAAATCACGTTCAACAAGACGAACGTGACGAGTCTCGACTGGAACACTTATTCGATTCTGCGCTTCGATGAGTGTCCCGAGGTAACGCCTGTTGTGGTGCAGCAACTGGACCAGAAATCATCGGGCGCGGGCGAAGAAGTGATGGCCGCCGCGGCTGCTGCGATCGGCAACGCTTTCTTCGATGCCACTGGAGTGCGAATGACGGAGTATCCGATGACACCGGCTCGCGTGCTGGCGGCACTGAGAGCTTAGAACCACTGACTCACGCTAAGACGCAAAGACGCAAAGTTTAAAAGCTGAACGCGCCTGGTTTGACCCGGCATATCGAAGCTGACATACTAGCTTCCGATCATGAAACGACTTCTCCTTTTGACCCTTGCCGGAAGTGCGATTGCCGCCGCGGCCATTCAGGAACCGGTACGCGTCGATGCGGGCCTGGTGTCCGGGGCTGCGACCGCGAGCGATGTTCGCGTCTTCAAAGGAATTCCGTTCGCTGCGCCTCCGGTGGGCGATTTGAGGTGGCGTCCACCGGCGCCCGCAGCGCATTGGGAGGGCGTTCGCAAGGGTGACGAATTCGGCCCCGTGTGCATGCAGAATCGCCAGCCCAATGCGACTCCGGTGGCCAGTGAAGACTGCCTGTACCTGAATGTCTGGACGGCGGCGAAGTCTGCGAATGAGAAGCGTCCCGTGATCGTCTGGACTTATGGCGGCGGCTTCAATACCGGTGCGGGGTCTGAACCCCGATATGACGGCGAAGCGCTGGCGAAAAAGGGCGTGGTCGTCGTGACTTATAACTATCGTCTCGGCGCGTTCGGGTTCTTCGCGCATCCGGAATTGACGAAGGAATCGGGGCACAACGCGTCCGGCAACTACGGCATGATGGACATGGCCGCGGCACTGCAATGGGTGCAGAAAAACATTGCCGCATTCGGCGGCGACCCCGCGAAAGTAACGATAGACGGCGAATCCGCCGGCGCGTTTCTGGTGTCCGCAATGGTCGGCTCGCCAGTTGGCAAGGGGTTGTTCAAGCGCGCTATTTCGCAAAGCGGTGCATGGATGGGGATCAGCATCGCCCACATGACGACACGCGCAGAGGCGGAAGCGGCGGGCGTGAAAATGGCGCAGGGGATGGGCGCGAATTCACTTGCGGAGTTGCGGGCGAAATCCGCGCAGGATCTATTCAAGGCGGGACGGGGCGGGAGTCTGATCGTGGATGGCTGGTACGTGCCGGAAGATCTCTCCATCACGTTTGCGAACGGCAAGGAGAACGATGTCGACGTGCTGGTGGGTTCCAATCGCGATGAAGGCACTTTCTTTGCGCGTCCCGGAACCAACGTAAGCGCTGAGCAGTTCAAGACTCGCGCCAAAGAGCGTTTCGGCAGCCTAGCCGACAACTATGCCAAGCTGTATCCCGCAAGCACCGATGCCGAAGCGGCGGCAGCGCAGCTTGCCACGACACGCGATGAAATGGGCTGGCACATGCGCACCTGGGCTATATTGCAGCAGAAGCGCGCGAAGGACAAGTCGTACCTTTACTTCTTCACTCGTGTACCGCCCGCGGTGGAAGGCCGTCCTTCACGCGGCGCAACCCATACGGCCGAGCTTGCCTACATGTTCAACAACCTCGCTCCGGGCACACCGTGGACCGATGTCGACCGCAAACTCGCCGACATGATGTCTTCTTACTGGGTGAACTTCGCTGCCACTGGAAATCCGAATGGCAAAGGTCTGCCAGAGTGGCCGGTCTACAGCCAGAAGGCCGCACAAGCAATGATTCTGGGCGATACGGTCAGCGTCGGGACGGGCGTTGATCCGACGATCCTGTCTTTCTACGACGCGTATTACAAGACGCTCAGCGGCGGCGCTGAATAGGGCGTCAAGCAGGCGAAACTGATATGCTGACTCCCGTAGCCCGGGAGAAAACATAGCGGATGGTAAGGCGTTTCGGGAACCTGTTGTTCGTGATGGCAGCGGTCGGCGGGTTGGCCGTCACAGCACAGACGACATCTCCGTCCACCGTCGCGGGCAAACCGAATCTCACGGGACTCTGGCAATCGCTGGGCACGGCCGACTGGGACATACAGGCGCATGGCGCGCAGGCCGGGCCGTTCAATCAACTGGGCGCGATCGGCGCGATTCCTCCGGGGCAAGGTATCGTCGTTGGCGAAGAGATTCCCTATCTTCCCGAAGCGCTGGCGCAGAAGAAGAAAAATCTGGCGGAGCGCTGGAAGCTCGATCCGGTGGTCAGGTGTTACATGCCCGGTGTGCCGCGCGCCACGTACATGGCGTTCCCGTTTCAGATCATCGAGTCACAGAAGGACATTCTGATTGCGTATGAATTCGCATCCGTGAACCGTCTGATCAACATGGGCAAGCCACAGGAAGCGGCGGTTGATACGTGGATGGGCACATCGAACGGCCACTGGGATGGCAACACGCTGGTGGTGGATGTGACGGGCTTCAATGGCATGGCATGGTTCGATCGCGCCGGGAACTTCTCGAGCGACAGTCTGCATGTCGTGGAGCGCTATTCCCTGCTCGATCCGAACACGATGAACTACGAAGCGACCATAGAAGATCCGAAGACGTTCAGCCGCCCGTGGAAGGTGAACGTGATTCTTTACCGGCATCGGGAAAAGGACGCGCGGCTGCTGGAGTTCAAGTGCGTCGAGTTCACAGAAGAGCTGATTTACGGCGATCTGCGGAAGAAGGGCGGCAATTGATGAAGTGTCTTGTGGCGCTGGCGGCCATGTTTTGCGCCTTGAGTCTGGCGCCGCTAAGCGCGCAGACCAAAGGAACCTACGAACGCATCAAGGTTCACGGGAAATCGCTCGAAGGCAATCTCTCGGGCGAGCCGTCCGATCGCGATGTCTCCATTTATCTGCCGCCGAGTTACGCGACCGCGCGCAACAGGCGTTACCCAGTGGTTTACCTTCTGCACGGCTATACGAACACCGATGAAGGCTGGTTCGGGCCTGGCTTGAAGTCCGGCTTTCTGAGCGCCAATACTTCGATGCCGGCGGTTGCGGATAAAGTCATGTCGCCAGGCGGAGTGAACGAGATGATTCTCGTGATGCCCAATGCTTACACGATTTATCAGGGCAGCATGTTCTCGAACTCCGTGACTTCGGGCGACTGGGAAGGCTACGTCACGCACGACCTTGTCGCTTACATCGACAGCCATTACCGCACGATCGCGAACCCCGCTAGCCGCGGGCTTGCCGGACACTCGATGGGCGGCTACGGGACGATCCGCCTCGCCATGAAGTATCCGGATGTCTATTCGAGCATCTACGTTTTGAGCGCCTGCTGCCTCACCGCGAGTCTGAATCCGCAGGGTCAGGCATTCGCGCAGGCCGAAGCAACGAAGACGCCGGAAGACGTCGCGAAACTGGCGCGCGGGCCGATCACGATGATGGCTGAAGCGGCCGCCTGGTCGCCGAATCCGAAGAACCCTCCTTTCTTTTTCGATCTGCCCGTGAAGGATGGCAAAGTGCAGCCCGCCATCGCAGCAAAATGGGCGGCCAACGCGCCGCTCGCCATCATCGATCAGTACACAGGCAATCTGAAGAAGTTACACGCCATTGCGATTGACGTCGGCGATAAAGACGGCCTTTCGAACAGCAACAAAGAACTGAGCCGCGTTCTCACCGATAACGGCCTTGCCAACACCTTCGAAATTTACGACGGCGACCACACCAATCACATCGCCCTTCGCGTGGAAACCAAAGTTCTGCCGTTCTTTTCCGGTAATCTGACATTTGAGAAGAAGAGCCATCGGTAAAAGGAGATCCTGTATGTATTCACGAATCTTCGCAGTCAGCAGTTTGCTCGCTCTGGGAATTTCTCTGCCGCTCGCGGCGCAAAAAACTCCCTGGGGCGATCCCGATCTGCAGGGCACGTGGACCAGCGACGATACGCTCGGCGTTCCCATGGAGCGGCCCGTCACTTACGGCGATCGTCTCTACCTGACCGAGGACGAACTGAAGGATCGCGAGAAACGCGTCGAGCAATCGAAGCAGCGGATTGAAAATCCCAGCAGCGACAACCACTCTCCCGCGAAGGCGCAACTGGACGCCGAAGCCAGAGGCGCGGCACCCACCGCGAACGCACGCGGCGTGGATGCCGCGCCCGTGCCCGGACAGTTCGGAGAATATGCGCGCCGGCCTTCGAAACAGACTTCACAGGTGATCGAGCCGGCGAACGGCAGAATCCCGGCGTTGACAGCCGAGGGCAAGGCCAAACAAGCGGAGATGGCCGCCAGGCGCGGCAAGACGCCCGAAACATGGACCGACTGGAGCATCTACGATCGCTGCATCTCGCGCGGCGTGGCGGGCTCCATTCTTCCCGTGGTCTACGGCAACGGCCTCGAAATCGTTCAGACGCCTGGCTACGTTGCGATTCGCTACGAAATGGTGCATGACACGCGCATCATTCCGACCGACGGACGTGCTCATCTTCCGGCCAGCGTCCGTTCGTATATGGGTGATCCGGTGGGACACTGGGAAGGCAACACCCTGGTGGTCGAAACCACAAACTTCAACGATAAGATGGGCATCGGGGCAAATGGCGGCGGTATTCCGCAGAGCGAAGACATGAAGCTGATTGAGCATTTCACCCGCGTGTCCGACAACACCATCAATTACGAACTCACGGTGGACGACCCGAAGACTTACACGGCGCCATGGAAGATAGGCTTCCCGATCACGCACGAGCCTGGCTACCAGCTTTTCGAATACGCGTGCCATGAAGGTAATATGGCGATGCGCAACATGATCACCGGCACCATTGCGGAAAAAGCCGCCGCAGCGGCAAAAAAGAACTAGCGGAATATCTGGAGAAACAACATGAAAAAGAATCTTTGTATCGCGCTTGTGGGAGCCGGGCTGCTGTTGACCGCCGCCCCGGTCTGGGCGCATCACGCTTTTGCGGCTGAGTTCGATGTGAACAAGCCGCTGATCCTGAAGGGCACGGTCACGAAGATGGAGTGGATCAACCCGCATGCGTGGATCCATATCGACGTGAAAGACGCCGATGGCAAAGTGACGCCCTGGATGATCGAAGCCGGCGCGCCCAACGGGTTGCTGCGCCGCGGTTTCACGAAGAATTCGCTGCTGCCCGGCACGGATATCGTAGTGGAAGGCTGGCAGGCCAAAGACGGCTCCATGCGCGCCAATGGCAGCAACATCACGCTGCCTGATGGCAAGAAGCTTTTTGTGGGATCGTCCGGAACCGGCGCGCCTTTCGAGAAAGACGCCAAGTAAAAAAGCGAGCGTCGACACGAGTGTCGACGCGGCACGCACGAGTGCGTGCGCCACATTCAGAGCAGAGCAGTTTTCAGCGCAGAAATGTGAGCAGGGTGTAGAGCACGGGCAGCGCGAAGAGCGTGCTGTCCACGCGGTCGAGTACGCCGCCGTGACCGGGCAGGATCGTGCCGCTGTCTTTCACACCTGCGCCGCGCTTAATCGAGGACTCAGCCAGATCGCCCACTTGTCCCGCGACGTTCGCCGCCAGCGCGAGCAAGCCCGCCGCAAGCAAAGAAGTGCCCTTGATCGTGAGCGGCAGGTAGATCAGCCCGAATACAACTCCCGTCACAACCGACGCCGCGGCGCCTTCCCAACTCTTGCCCGGGCTCACCGCGGGAGCCAGTTTGTGCTTGCCGAATTTGCGGCCCACATAGTAAGCGCCCGTATCGCCCACCCAGTTCACCATCAGCCCGAACATCAGCCAGTTTGGATTGATGTCGTGCAGCAAAATGCCGGTTTTCCACGCCCCGAAAATGTAGATGATGCCGAGCAGCAGGGCCGAGCTGCGCGCGTAGCTCTTCGCCATGTCGCCGCCCGACATCATCAGACACATGGCGGCCAGCGTGGTCAGGATGATCAGCGGGACGGTTTCATGCTGCGGGGCGATCAGAATCAGCAGGCCCGCGACGTAACCCAGGGGCGCGAACGTTCCCGTGATGGCCGCATACTCGCGGAAGCACAACAGCGCCACCAGCGCGATTACCGCGACACAGAGCCACCGGGGAGCGAAGAGAGCTGAATAAACTGCGATGGGAACGAGAAAAAGTGCGGTGACGACGCGCTTCATTGCGAGGAGACGGCGATCTCTTCAATCTCCTGATCTTCCCCGCTCTCGTTTTCGGCTTCGGGCGGCAAAGGACCGGACAAGTCACCGGAAAGGCCGCCAAACCGCCGCTCCCGCTTCTGAAAATCGAGAACGGCGCGCAGTAGTTCCGTGCGATTGAAATCGGGCCACAGCGTGTCGGTGACGTAGAGTTCCGCGTAAGCTATCTGCCAAAGCAGAAAGTTGCTGACACGCATTTCGCCGGAGGTGCGAATCAGCAGATCCGGCTCGGGAAGGCCAGCGGTATAGAGCCGGCGCGAAATCATCTTTTCGTCGACGACCAGGCTGGAGAGCTTGCCTTCGATCCGCGCTTCGTCGATGATCGCGTTCACCGCGTCCACCAGTTCGATGCGCGCGCTGTAATTGATCGCCAGGTTCAGGCGCATGCCCTGGTTGCGGGCGGTAGCCCTCTCGACGGCACGAAGTTCCTCGTATGCCCGTTCCGGCAGCGCTTCCACATGACCGCTCGACTGCAGCCGGATATTATTGCGCTGCAGATCTTCGAGCTCGTGGCGCAGGTAGAACCGAAGCAGCCGCCAGAGCATGTCGACTTCGGATCGCGGGCGTTTCCAGTTTTCCGCGGAGAACGCGTAAAGTGTGAGGGCCTTCACACCAAGGTTGGCACAATCTTCCACCACGGAGCGCACTGTGCTGACGCCGACCTTGTGACCGGCGATACGAGGCAAACCGCGCTTTTTCGCCCAGCGGCCGTTGCCGTCCATAATGATGGCGATGTGAGCGGGAATTCGCGCAGGGTCAAGAGTCAGCGCCAACTCCCTGTCGCGGTCCCCCGGAGGCAGCGCATCCAGCATCTTCATGCGTTCTCCCCATGGTACACCGCGCCGCAAAGTGGTGGCGAAAACAAAGCGGCCTCGAACAAGCTGTGTAACCGCTCCCATGCCGTCGCGGCTCTGTAAGTCGTCTCGAATCAGCGGCTGCTTCTAGTGAAGCAGGTTCAGCGTGTTGTTGCCATCGTCGACGAAGTAGATGCTGTCGCCGCCGGGCGCGATGGCCAGGCCGAACAAGGTCCCGGCACCCTGGTTTGACACGTCAACCGCTTTGACGGCAACCTGTTCGCCCGCGGGCGTGGTTTCGACCATATTCCCGTCGTTCGAGTTCACGATTATGATGTCTCCGTTGGGCGCGAGGGCCAGCCCCAGTGGCCCGTTGAGCGCCCCACCCTGCGAGACTGTGGCGCCGTCACCGGCGTCGTCCGTGCGAAATAGCGCGTTGGGTATCACGGCGATCCGGTTTCGAAGGGTATCCGCGACAAACAACCGCCCATTGGGCGCAAGGCCCAGGCCTGTCGGGCCAATCACGAGCGCCGCGGGGTCTGTACGCTCCTCGAAACCGCTCGCGATCACGTTGCTGGCTACCTCCCGCGGGGTGCCGTTCGCGGGCGTCAGCAACACGATGCGCAGAACGGTGCCGTGATTGACCACCGAGCCGTTGGCATCCACTGTCCCGTTCAGCACATTAGTTACAAAGAGGACGGCTGCGTAACCGAGATCGAGGGCGGTCATATCCCATGGCCCCTTGATGCCTTTGCCCGCGAGCGTAAGTACCGGATGTCCTTCGCTGTCGAGTACGATCAGGCAGCCCGCCTGTGCGGTCGCGGCGGTTCCGTCCAACGTGGGTAAACTGCCCACAATCACGAACCCTGAGTTCAGAGCCACCAGCGCAGTCGTCAGGCCGATTCCGCCGGGGCACTTGCCCGGTAAATGCGCTGCGTCGATTGTGGCAAATACCGTCACGTCTCCTTTGGGGCTGATCTGATCGATCGTCGTGCCAGTGCCCTGAAGATTAGCGACGTTATTGAAGTTGCTGATGAGGATGTGGTCCCTGACAAGATTTCCCGTGGTGACTGGCACAACCGCGATGCCGTACGGATTCTGATCGCCGTTCGACGGCACAGTCGACCCAAGGGTCTTGATGTGGTTGAAGTCCTGGATAAGCGGATGGTCATCGTGATCCCCAAGCGCGGGCAAAGTGAGCAAGAGGAAAAAACCAGGCAGTGTGCATAAACGCTGTCTTGAAAAGGCCATTAGCGGCGAACTCCTTTCGATTTCCGGCCCTCAGTTTACGGTTGGTTTCTATGCGGGGTGTTACCGCTGCGTAGCCAGGATGTAAAACAAAATCCCTGCGGGGTTGAACGTCACATAGCGCTGGAAACTGAAAGCCGGGAAACCGAAGGCCGGACGGTTTCGTGTGCGGGATACTTTAAGGTTGGTTCCTCCGCCTTTCCTGAAAAGGCTGGCTCTCTGGCTGGCATCGGCTTCTGCCGTCGCGATTCTCCTCTCGATTGCCGCTTCGCAAATTCTTCTGGCGCTGGCGTTGGTGGTCCTTTTACTGTCGGGCCTGCCGCTGCGGTGGCCGCGAGTCGCGATCCCATTCGCGCTGTTCCTTGGCTGGACGCTCATCGCCCTCGCGTTCTCACCCGACCCGCGCTTCGGCATCCCCAGCATCCGCAAGCCGTTGCTGGTCTATCTGATGATGTTGCTGATTTTTTCGTGTTTTCGGACCCTGGCCGAGGCGAAATGGCTGGTGCTGGCGTGGATCGGCGTCGGCACTTTTACAGCGGGGCGCGGTCTCGTGCAGTTCGCCTCCGATGTCGCCGGCGCCAGAGCGGCCCATCGGGATTTCTATAACTTCTATATCGCCGACCGCATTCGCGGCTTCATGAGCCACTGGATGACCTTCTCCGGCCAGGAACTTTTCATCCTCCTGCTGGTAGTCGCATTTCTTCTGTTTGCTCCGGATCTCCGGAAGTGGGCGTGGCTTTGGGCGCCCTGCGCGGCGGTAGTGGGAATCGCGTTGATACTGAGCGACACCCGGTCCGTCTGGATCGCGGCCATCGTCGCCGGCTTTTACCTGCTCTGGGAATGGCGAAAGTGGGCTGCGGCTGCGCTGCCGGTCCTGCTGTTGCCCGGCCTGCTCGTTGCCCCCGCCGCCATCAAGGAGCGCGTCAGATCTCTCACCAACCCGCACGGCCCGACGGATTCGAACGGCCACCGCCTGATCGTCTGGAGCACTGGCTGGCAGATGATCAAAGCGCATCCGCTCGTCGGCGTTGGTCCCGAGGAAATCAGGAAGCCAGAGGTTTTCTTTGCCTACCTGCCGGCTTGGGTCAAAGGCCCGCTGCCCGATGGCAATTACCAGCACCTGCACAGTATTTACATCCACTACGCGGCGGAATGCGGCGTGCCTGCCGCGCTGTTCCTCACCGTGGCGCTCGTCCTGCCTCTGGTGGATTTCCGCCGCGCGCTGCGTACTTTGCCGCCTGGGCGTTCGGATCGCCGCTTCCTCCTGCAGGCTGGGGTGGCTACCGTAATCGGCACTATGGTCGAAGGCGTAGCCGAGAAGAATCTTGGCGACACTGAAGTTCTGACCATGTTCCTGGTCATCATGTGCCTTGGTTATCTCGCCGCCGAGCGCCCAGCGAATGTGCTCACAAACGTGTCGGAGCCAACGACAGCGCGGCCGTAACAGGCTGATATACTGCCTTTTACCCACTTATGCTTTCAGCAACACAATTGCGCCCTGGAATGGTGATCAAGTTCAACAACGAACTCTACTCCGTTTTCAGCATGACCCACCGCACCCCGGGCAACCTCCGCGGCTTCGTCCAGGCCAAATTGCGCAGCCTGCGGAACGGCTCGATGAACGAGCATCGATTCTCTACGGACGACAAGGTCGAGAAAGCCGTGCTCGATCAGCAGGATATGGAGTATCTGTACGACGACGGCGAATACTACTACTTCATGAACATCGAGAATTACGAGCAGATGCACCTCACCAAAGAACTGCTCGGCGATGCCACCGACTACCTTATCCCGCAATTGAAGATTACGGTCGAATTCCACGAAGGCAAACCGATCGGCGTGGAACTGCCGCCGACAGTCGATATGACGGTTATCGAAACTGAACCGGGCCTGAAAGGCGCCACCGTTTCGAACGTGACCAAGCCCGCGAAAATGGAAACCGGCCTGGTGGTGCAGGTGCCGCCGTTCATCAGTGAAGGCGAGAAAATTCGCGTCAACACGTCCGAGGGTACTTACCAGGAACGCGCGTAAGAATTCCCCGCGCTGACGCTTGGGGTCGTACGGCACCCTAACCAGCCTTAACGAAATGACGACGAAGGCCGACGAGGGCGTCGGCCGCAGACCGGGGGTCTGCCCCACATTACGAACTAGCTGAGCGCCTGAAGCAGCCGGTCTTCTTCTTCCGGCAGCACCGTTCTCAAATCCAGCACCACCTGATCGTCTTCGATCCGCGCGATGATTGGCGGATCGTTGGCACGCAGCTTTCGTTCTGCTTCCACGGCATTGCCGTCTTTGAGGACAATCAGCCAGGTGGGCAGCGACTGCTCCGGCGTTGCCCCTCCGCCAATCACGGAATGTCCCGGGCGGACGGTCACGCTCCAACCAAGGCGTCTTGCCACGGCCTCGGCGCGTACCTTGATCTCATCCGCCGTTATGCGGATCATGCGGAGCGCCGGAACCGCCGCCAATTCGCCCAGCGTGATGTGCCGCAGCGTCGTCTCCATCGCCTGATGCGATAGTTTGTCCTGACGCAGCGCCCGGAACAGCGGGTTTCGGCGCACCCGGCGCAACAGTTCCGCGTCCCCGGCGATGATCCCCGCCTGCGGACCGCCCAGCAGTTTGTCGCCACTGAACGAAACCAGATTCACGCCTGCGGACAGGCTTTCCTGCACCAAAGGCTCAGCGACGCCGTACGCGCGCAGATCGACTACGCAACCGCTGCCCAAGTCTTCATACACGGGAATCCCGCGCTCGCGGCCCAGTGCCACCAGCTCGCTCAGTTCTGGCCGAGACGTGAAGCCCGTCATGCGGAAGTTGCTCGGATGCACCCGCAGCAGCACACGAGTTCTGGGGCTGATGGCTTCGCGGTAGTCATCGATGTGTGTCCGGTTGGTGGTGCCGACTTCGTGCAGTTCCGTGCCTGAACGCTTCATGATTTCCGGAATGCGGAACCCGTCGCCGATCTCTATCAGTTCTCCCCTCGACACGACCGCCTCGCCGCCCATCGCGAGCTCATTGAGCACCAGGAACAGCGCCGCCGCCCCGTTGTTGACGGTGATGGCAGGCTTGCCCAGAATCGCCTCCAGCAGCGCTGCCAGGTGGGTGTCCCGGGCGCCGCGCTCGCCCGCGTCGAGATCATACTCCAGATTGCTGTATCCTTTCACGGGCTCGAACGCCGCCAGCGGTGCGCGTCCCAGATTCGTGTGCAGCACTACACCCGTGGCATTGATAACGTGCCTGAATGAAGGGCGAAGCCACCGGCCGAGCGCCGCTTCTACGGTGCTGCCAATCCCCGCCGTCGAGTCGGCCCCGGCCTTCAATGCCGCGCGTGCCGCTTCAATCGCGTCCCGGATTTCCGCCACCACCAACGCATGAGGCAAGCCCTTTGCTGCAGGACTGAGCGACTCCAGCACTTCGTTGACAGACGGCAGGTCCCGCAAATCGCGCAGCATCACGTTCCTTGATCGTAATCGATTCGAGACGTCAACTTGCTACATTGGAACTAGTTATGAGCTTTTCCGATTCCTTTTTCGCCGTTAAGTTCGGCATTTCGCGGCGGGATCTGGAAGACTATCTCTCCGAAGCCCTCGGGCGCGGCGGAGACTATGCCGACCTTTATTTCGAATACCTTGCGACCGCCTCCATCAGCATCGACGAATCCATCGTCAAGAGCGCCACGCAGGGTGTTTCGCTGGGTGTCGGCGTGCGCGTCATAGCCGGCGAGCGCACCGGTTACGCCTACAGCGACGACCTCAGTCCCGAGAAGATCCGCCACGCCGCCCGGGTTGCCGCGCTCATCGCAGCCGGCCCGGCGAAGATCGAGCGAACACCGCTCGAAGAAGGCCGCAAGCGCAATCTTTATCCCGTAATAACAGCTCCCAACGAGACCGCGTTTAAAGACCGCGTCGCGCTTGCCCAGCGTGCCGACATTGCCGCCCGCGCCTACGACCCGCGCGTCTTTCAGGTGCAGGTCACCTACGCGGACAGCCTGCGCCACGTGCTCGTCGCCACCAGCGAAGGCGTCCTCAATTTCGACCGGCAGCCGCTGGCGCGCCTCAACGTGATGGCGCTGGCTCGCGAACCGAATGGCGTCCCGCAGCAAGGTCATTCCGGCGGCGGCGGCCGTTACGAACTCGATTTCTTTCTGAACGACCGCACCCCGGAACACTTCGCCGCCGAAGCCGCCCGCCAGGCCATCGTGCAACTGGATGCCGTGGAAGCGCCCGCTGGTGAACAGGTGGTCGTGCTCGGGCCCGGCTGGCCCGGTGTCCTGCTTCACGAAGCCGTCGGCCACGGTCTCGAAGCCGACTTCAACCGCAAAGGCGTTTCGGCGTTCAGCGGCCGTATCGGCCAGCAGGTGGCAAGCCCTCTCTGCACCGTCATTGACGACGGCACCATCGGAGGCCGCCGCGGCTCTCTCAACGTCGATGACGAGGGCAATGAAACGCAGCGCAACGTGCTGATCGAAAACGGCATCCTGCGCGGCTACCTGCAGGACAACCTCTCCAGCCGCATCACCAAGGCCAGCCCCACCGGCAGCGGCCGCCGCGAAAGCTACGAACACATCCCAATGCCCCGGATGACCAACACGTTTATGCTGGCGGGCGAAAGCGACCCAGCCGATATCATCCGTTCCGTGCCCCGCGGCCTCTACTGCGCGAATTTTGCCGGCGGCCAGGTGGATATCACCAGCGGCAACTTCGTCTTCTCGGCGTCGGAAAGCTACCTCATCGAAGACGGCAAACTCACCCGCCCCGTCCGCAACGCCACGCTCATCGGCAACGGGCCGGAAGCCATGAAATATGTCAGCATGGTCGGCAACGATCTCAAGCTCGACGAAGGCGTCGGCATGTGCGGTAAAGAGGGCCAGAGCGTACCTGTTGGCGTCGGCATTCCGACCGTGCGCATTGACCGGATGACCGTCGGAGGAACCGCTTGAGCGACGCTTCGCGGTTCAAATCCGTCAACTGGGAAAACTTACCCGACATAGCCGCCGACGTCATCAAACAAGCTCGGGCTGCCGGAGCCACGGACGCCGAATGCACCATCTCCGAGGGCGATGAATTCTCCGCCAACGTGCGCATGGGCGAGTTGGAAACGTTGAAGGAAGCAGGCTCTCGCGGCGCCGGGATCCGCGTTCTCGTCGGCCGACGCATGGGAGCGTCCTATACTTCCGATCTCACACCCGAAGGCATCCGGCAGATGGTGCGTTCCGCCGTCGATCTGGCCGCGCTCACCACTGAAGACCCGCATGCCAGTCTTCCCGACGAGGACGAGATGGGCAAGCTCTCGACCGACCTCCAGCTCTTCTCAAACGAGACCGCCAACCTTCCGACGGAAGAGCGTATCTCGATCGCGAAACGGGCTGAAGCCGCTGCGCTTGCAGTCGATCCGCGCATCACGAATTCCGAAGGCGCCTCGTTTGATTCAAGTGTTGGCGGCCGCGTGTTCGCCAATTCGCGGGGCTTCCTCGGGTCGTACCGAACCAGCTACTGCTCCGTCTCCGCCGTTCCCGTCGCGACGCTTAACGGCAGCATGGAGCGCGACTACTGGTTCACCATCGCCCGTAATTATCACGGACTGGAAGACCCGGAAACCGTGGGGCGTAAAGCTGCCGCGCGCGCGCTTCGCCGTCTCGGGGCGGTGAAAGTCGAAACCCAGCGAGTGCCAGTCATCTTCGAACCGCGCACCGCCCGCTCGCTGCTCAACAACATCTTCGACGCGGTCGACGGCCGGTCGATCTATCGCAACGCGTCTTTCCTCACCGGCAAGCTGGGTGAGAAGATCGCTGACGAGCGCATCACTGTCATCGACGATGGCACCATCCCAGGCCTTTTCGGCTCATCGCCTTTCGACGACGAAGGTGTTCCCACGCGCCGCACTCCAGTCATCGAGAAGGGCGTGCTGAAGAACTACCTGCTCAACACGTATACAGCCCGCAAGCTGAACATGAAGACCACGGGGAATGCTTCCCGCGGCATCACCGGCAACGCGGGTATCGGCCACGGCAACTTTTTCCTCGAAGCGGGAACTCGCTCGCAGGAAGAAATCATTCGCAGTGTAAAGAATGGTTTTTTTGTGACCGAATTGATCGGCAGCGGTGTCAACATCGTTACGGGCGATTATT
>ODAK010002209.1_pt1 | contig 20566 bp, 10 predicted proteins | sample 1539591 | NCBI WGS metagenome assembly ODAK01 (sample SAMEA3539303, study PRJEB22396) | soil metagenome | biome: tundra; feature: field; material: soil | place: USA | collected 2010-05 | depth 0.15 m | reverse complement strand
CCGAGATCTACACTCTTTCCCTACACGACGCTCTTCCGATCTTGACACGGTAAACTTCACACGTGGCAACCACTCCATGCATTTTGGAGTCGACCTCCGGCCGGCCCAGTACAGTCAGCGAATTTCGAATGGCGCTGGCAATGCCATCAATATGTCCGTCGGCAAGGGGTGGACCCAGGAATGGGACACGGTCGTAACAGGTAGTGCCACCAACATATCGAACGGAAACAACTTCAGCGGGAATTCCATTGCCTCGATGTTACTCGGGACGATTGACTCCGGCAATGCCCAATATCAACCAAACAACTTCTATTCGTTCGCGTATAACGCTGCCTTCTTCGAAGACGATTGGAAGGTGAGACCTAACCTGACACTCAATCTCGGGATGCGATGGGAAAAACCCTATAACGGAAATCGGGATCGCCATAATCGACAGGTCGCGCAATTTGATGCCACGGACGTAAATCCAATCAATGGAATGATCACTCCTGGCTCTTTGCCTGTCCCGACGACCTTGCTTGGAGGTATTACATTCGCCGGAGTCAACGGAAGACCTCGGACTCCGTTTGTCCCTGTGTGGGATGACTTTGGCCCTCGCGTCGGATTTGCGTATGTCGTAAATCAGAAAACCGTTCTACGCGGCGGCATCGGAGTGTACTACGCGGACAATCCCAATCAGTTTGCTCCCCCACAAACCGGCTACTCCTCTAACACTGTTTACACCGGGACGCTGGATGGAGGGGCAACTCCGCTGCAGAATCTCGATAATCCATTCCCAGTGCTACAAACACCTACTGGAAATTGCGGCGGTGCTCTAAGCCCCTGCCTCCAAACCAATGCTGGCCAATCGCTCACCTTCTTCAACCCAACGTATCGCCCCCCAACCTATGTCGAATCGTCTCTGAATATTGAGCGGCAGCTGACCAAGCACGACACGATCGAGATTGCATATGCCGGAAGCCGCGGGTACAACGGAACCTATACAGACGATATCAATCACATCAGCAGCGCAGCTCAGGCGGCGTGTGATCCAGAGCGCGGTGGAGTAGGTACAAATTGCACGGCTGGCGCCAGTACTGGAACCGGGGGATATGTGAATAATCCGTTCAAGGGCCTCGCTCCATTTGCAGCCTCAGGAACGTATTACAGTGCCTCGACGATTCAAAGGATCAATTTCACCCGTCCGTATCCGATCTTCACGGGTGTGTCTGAAAGTAACTTGAACGGAACGCACCAGTGGTACAACGCTGGTGAGGTTACCTACAATCACCGGGTCTCAGCCGGTGCAACGTTGCATGTGACTTATACATATTCAAAGTCGATGACCCAGGGCGGCTATACGGATCTTGTGAACCGAGTCGTAACTCGGCAGATTTCAGGATCTGACAATCCACATCGCGTTACCGTATCGGGGATTTATCAAATGCCTATTGGTCGCGGAAGGTCGTACTTCTCTGGCATGAATCGGTTTCTCGATTTTGCGATTGGCGGCTGGCAGGTCGGAGAGGTATTCACGTACCAGTCAGGACTCCCATTCGGCATCGGTGGATATGAGATTAATCCAACTGCAAACGGAGGGTATATTCTCCCGAGGAAGCGATTCTGGGGAGGCAACACCAACTCTTACTGGCCAGGCGATAAGGGTGCGAGCGCAAACTCCTATGTCCAGGCATTCAAACCTTGTGTTGGCACTCGCGATCCCAACACCGGCGTAGTAGCTCTACAAAGCTACTCGGTTACCGCTGGGTGCGGGCAGGCCAACTTCATTCAAGTCGGCTCCTTTGGGGTGACGCCAGCGGTCGAATACACAGGGATACGGTTGCAGCGCATCGTCAACATGGACGCGAATATTAGCAAGAAATTCAACGTAATCGAACGCATCGGGATGGTGTTTGAGCTTCGTCTGGAGGCATTCAACGCACTCAATCACCCTATTTGGAACTCGAGCGGTTACAGCACAAGTGCCGGTGACTCTAACTTCGGCACTATCCAACTCGGCAATTCTGGTGGTCAGAATAACGTGGCGCGCCAAGTCCAGTTGAACGGCCGTCTCTCGTGGTAGTTCGCAGTATAGGTATCGCAATCGATCTGTGAGCCTAGATGGTTCAGAGCCCATATGTCTCGTCGGACGATCTTGCAGCAGGCCCCAGTCTTTGGATGAGGGTTCAAAGGATGGGGCCTGATGTATTTTGCGTGTGAAGAACTTGGGCCCTGATGAAGTCGGCTATTCCTTCTCGTGAGGGCCGCATGAGGCGCGAATCATCAGCTTCACCGGTAGCAATATCTTTGCCGGGGGCGACGGCAAGCCGTCCTTCGCTCCGTTGATCCGCTCGAGCAGGAGAACCATCGAGCGACGTGCCAACTCGACTGGCGATTGCGCGATCGTCGTCAGTGGAGGAGTGATTACACTCGCCAGATCGAAGTCATCGAAACCTACCAGAGCCATGTCGTCGGGAATCCGAATGTCTTGCTCTCTCAGGGCTTGAAGCATGAAGACGGAAGTACGGTGATTGAGCGAAAAGATTGCTGTCGGGCGGTTCTTGCTTGCCAGAATTTCGACAAGCCACTGGCGAATGTCATCGAGAGTCAAAAGACCGACCGCGACTTGCGGCTTTAGTCCGGAGGAGTTCATTTGTTGCGTATAGCCCTTCACACGTTCGCGAATTGTATAGGTGTCTTCGTCGTATCCGACACAAACGATGCGGCGGTGGCCATGTTCAATCAAATGTTGAGTTGCCTCTTCGGCTCCAGTCCTGTTCTCGACCAGGACGCAATCAGTATCGGAGCCAGGGAGCGGTCGGTCAAAGGCCACGATGGCAAGGCCGGTACTCTGCAACTGCGACATCCGTTCATCTCCGCGACCTGTTGAGGTAACAACCAAAAGGCCAGCTACCTTTCTACTGGCCATGAGTTCGGCTTCCTGAAACTCGAGTTCCGCGTCGCGCTCAGATGAAACGACCAATGTCATGTATCCATTCGCTCTGGCGATTTGCTGGACGGTGTGTGCACACGACGCGAAGAAGGTGTCGGAGAGATCTGGAACGATCAGGCCGATTAGTTTCGCCCGCTGGCCTTTGAGCAAGCGCGCTGCCTCATTTTGCCGATATCCAAGCTGAACGATTGCGGCTTCTACTTTCTTGCGAGTAGAAGCACGCACAGACGGGTGATTGTTGATGACGCGCGACACGGTCATCAGACCGACACGTGCGACTTTCGCTACATCTCGAATCGTTGGAACATGTTCTACGTTCTTGACCATACGATTATTCAGCATAACCGACCCTAGCTCAGTTGAGGGCAAATCACCGTCACTTGCAGCACAATTTTGGAAATATACGTGGCTGAGTTAGCTCATTTCACGTTCAGCGTGGTGTTGAGCGGCGTATTTGTCGATGCATCGCCGACCATCAAGTGAAACTTTCCAGGCGCGATTTGCCAGGTATGCAAGGACTCCGACCAAAACGAGAAAGCTCTCGGATCAAGTGGAAGATTGATAGTCTTCGATTCTCCGGGTTGCAGCATGACCTTGCGGAATCCCTTCAACTGGCGCGGCGGCTCGTCGCCATCGGGAATCGATGGGAAGTCGAGGTAAAGTTGAGCGACTTCCGCACCCGGGCGCTGGCCCGTATTCGTGACACTGAAGCTCACGGTCATATGGGCTCTCGACTGGGTGGCAACCCTCAGGTCGTCGAAACGGAAGGTGGTGTACGAGAGGCCGAACCCGAAGGGGAACAGGGGGGATACGTTGTGGACGGTGTAGGCTCGATAGCCTACCTCCAGGCCCTCGCTATAGTGAACATTGGTGCCATCGCCGGGAAACTGGTTGGGCTTGCTCGCGAGTGTGTCTTCCAGCTTACGCGGAAATGTGAGCGGGAGCTTGCCGGACGGGTTCACCGCGCCCAACAGCACAGCAGCGACGGCATTGCCGTCCTCCTCGCCTGGGTACCACGCCTCCAGAACCGCAGGCACATCCTGTAGCCAAGGCATCAGTACGGCAGATCCGCTCTTCAAGACGACAATGGTCTTCGGGTTTGCCTTTGCCACGGCTGCAATGAGCCGGTTTTGCGTTGTCGGGAGCTCAATGTTGTGGTCGTGGTCTTCGCCCTCTTCGTCGCCGACCATCAGGATTGCGACGTCGGCCTTCTTGGCCGCCGCAACCGCCGCATCGATATCGTTTCCGTCCTCTAGAGTGATCTTGGTTTGTGAGAGGAGCGCGGCATCCAGGCCATCGACCGGAGCCACACTGTAGAGCGGAATGACATGCGAGCTACCACCTCCGCCGGTCATTTGGCGGACAGCGTAGGGTCCCAGCAAGGCGATCGACTTGATTGACGCGCGATCCAGCGGCAGCAGATTCCCATCATTTTTGAGCAGCACCATCGATTGTTCCGCGATCTCGCGTGAGACGGCGCCATGCGCGAGCATAGGAATCGGCTTAACCTTGAGTGGTGGCCCGAACCAGCCCAGTTGAATCATCTTGGTGTATCGACGAACCAGCATTTCGTCAATCACGGCAATCGGCACCGCGCCAGAGTCGACCGCTTTGCGCAGCGCGGCACCGAAGTAGATGCCGGTTGGCAACTCGAGATCGAGGCCAGCTAGAGCGCTCGGCACGCTGCTGTGAACGGCGCCAAAGTCTGAAGTAACAAAGCCATCGAAGCCCCATTCAGCCTTGAGAACGTCGTGCAGCAAGGGCTTGTTCTCGCAGTTGAACAGGCCGTTGACACGCGGATACGCGCACATCACCGAGGCGACGTGAGCTTCTTTAACCGAGGCTTCGAAGGCAGGCATGTAGATCTCTCGCAAGGCTCGCTCGGCAATGATCTCGTTGATGGTGCCGCGGTTAGTTTCCTGATTGTTCGCGAGGTAATGCTTCACGTTCGCGATGACACCGGTGCCCTGGATGCCCTGGATATTAGCCACTGCAAGTCGCGAGACGAGAAAAGGGTCTTCGCCATAGCTTTCGAACACGCGGCCTCCCTGCGGCACGCGCGCGATGTTGATGTCGGGCGACTCGAGCAGGTTATTGCCGAGAGATCGGGTCTCCTCCGCGGCTATTCTGCCGTAGGTTCGCGCTAGCTCGGGGTCCCATGACGCGGCAAGGGCAATGGGAGCAGGCAGGGCCGTCGCCGGCTTTTGCGAGCCTGCTCCACCCGGGCCAACTCCCGCTGGACCATTTGTTACATGGAGTTCCGGAATGCCAAGCCGAGGAAGACCAGGCACAAATCGATAGTGTGCGGCGTCGCGAATGCCATGGACCTGCGCAATCTTCTCATCGAGCGTCATGCGAGCGACGAGCCGCCGCGCACGCGCAGCCGCTGGTTGCTCGGATGCTGGCAGGCCCTGTGCTGAGGCAGCCAGGGACGAGACCACCAGGATGGTCGGGAGGGCAGCACGAAGGGCCCGGAGGAGAGGAGTGCGCTTCACATGGTAACAATATCAACCAAGACCTCCTCGGTCCAGAGAGAAGTCTGCTCGCCAAGTGGAACGATCAATTCTATCGCCTTGCCAAATACGCCCCTGAGAGCGCATTATAGGTGTCGTCAGCCGTTATTCGTTCTTTTATGATAACGATCTCATTATTGAGATACTTCAAGTGTACTGGGCTGAGGTAAGTGTCTGTGAGCGGGAGGCGAGATTGAGACAATCGTTCATGGTCGCCACGGCTGGCCTCGCACTGTGTGTGTTCGCAGGGCATCCGGCGCTGGGACAGATGACTGCCAATGAGCGGAAGGCTGTTGTCGGAGATGCACCCGCGGATCCCGGCCCACTGGCGACCGATCTTTCTGGAGCGCTCAAACCGATCGACATTCAGGCCGCTATGCGCAAGGTGGCCGACTGGCAGAACGCGCGCATTGTCGACTCGCCGAGTCAAGATTGGACCTTTGCCACCCTGTACATTGGCATGCTCTCTGCCTCGGACACCTTGGGTGACCCGCGCTATCGCAATTCGGTCGCAAGTGTCGCCGATTACTACCACTGGACCCTCGGCCCGCGGAAGACACACGCCGACGATCAGGCGATCGGGCAAGCGTACCTCTGGATGTATCGACAAACGCCTGATCCGCAACGTATCCAACCATTGCGCGCACAATTCGACGAGATCATGCAGGCGCCTGATGACCCCGCCAAGCCTGTCTGGTGGTGGTGCGATGCGCTCTTCATGACGCCTCCGGTATGGTCCGGCCTAGCTGAAGCCACAGGAGATCCCAAGTATCTCGCCTATATGGACCACGAGTGGCGGGTGACCTCGGATCTACTCTGGGACCCGCATGAGCAGCTTTTTTTCCGGGACAGCAGCTACTTTGATAAGCGAGAGAAGAACGGCAGGAAGGTGTTCTGGTCGCGCGGCAATGGCTGGGTGATGGGGGGGCTGGTACGGGTGCTGGAAAGCCTGCCTGCGAACGACCCGCGTCGAGGGTTCTATGTCGCCAGATTGAGGGCGATGGCGGAGTCCGTTCGAAAGATACAGGGAGCGGACGGGCTGTGGAGGCCAGGACTGCTCGACGCAGCCGCATACCCTTATCCCGAGGTATCGGGCTCTGCATTCTTTGTCTACGCAATCGCCTGGGGCTTGAATCACAAACTGCTCGATGAGACAGAATTCGCTCCGGTCGTTCAACGAGGCTGGGCGGGCCTGATAGCCCATATCTATGCGGATGGCAGACTTGGATGTATTCAGCCCGTGGGCGCTGCTCCTGGAGCTTATACCCCGGGCGCAAGCTACGTCTTCGGCACCGGGGCCTTTCTTCTCGCCGGTTCCGAAGTAAATCGGTGGGCAATTCTTCGATCCGGAGAGATTGGACCCCGGAAATCCCCCTCCATGTAATCCCATCGACTTGATGCGGAAGGCATGGCGAACTCTTTGCAATAAATGTTGAACTTTGGAAAGCAAACGCATGAGCGAGACATATTCTATTGGGGTCGATTTAGGTGGCACTAACCTGCGAATCGCTTCCTATGGCGGAGGCGTTGAATTCCTGGATTCCATTCTGTTGCCGACACGTCTGGCTGAGGGACCTGATCGAGTTGTGCGGGACATGTGCGAGGGGATCGACGCCCTCAGGTCCAACCACAACGGCGGTCGTCGACTCATCGGCATTGGCATCGGCGCACCCGGTCCCATGCAACTTCCGGAAGGCACTTTGCGGAACCCTCCAAACCTTCCTGGTTGGGACGGCTTCAAACTCCGCCAGGCAATCGAGTCGGCGCTGGGAACACCTGTTCAGATTGAGTCCGACGCAAATCTCGCCGCACTTGCAGAGCAGAAGCTCGGAGCGGGGAAGACGCATCGCATCAATTCCCTTTGCGTTTTGACCCTCGGCACTGGAGTCGGCAGCGGCCTGATATTGGACGGCCGAATATGGCACGGTGCGACGGGTATGGGTGGAGAGGCCGGCCATATCGTTGTGCGGGATGCCGGCGGGGCCCCGTGTGGGTGTGGCGGCTTCGGCTGCCTGGAGCAATATGCGTCAGCATCTGCGGTATTGCGTATGGCGCGGGAAAGGATGGCAGACGCATATCCTGCAACCGCACATGAAGTTGCTCTCTTGGCCCGTTCCGGCGATTCAAGAGCGGCTTCGGTCTTCGAAACGGTCGGTCATGCGCTCGCCATTGCGCTTACATGTCTGATCAACACGCTCAATCTGCCGATGTATCTGCTCGGAGGTGGAGTATGTGAGGCTTGGGATCTTCTTGCACCGGCGATGTTCCGTGTGCTGCGCCAACGCAGCTATATCTACCGTCTGACTCAGCCAGACGTCCTGGAGCCGTCGAGTTTGGAGAGGAACAAGACTTACATACTCGGCGCACAACTCGGGCCTGCCGCAGGGCTGCTCGGCGCATGCCTGATGCCATACCAACCGAAACCACTCCAGCCGGGGATGGAGGAGGATCTACTTGTCCATCAATAGGTACATCGTACGAAGTACCTTTGTGGGTGCTCTAGGTGGACTGCTCTTTGGCTTCGACACGGCGGTGATTTCGGGCGCCACGACAGGCTTGACCCATGCATTCGGGCTGGTCAATCTGCATCTGCTCATTCCGATCATCCACCAATCCGTGACGGTGTCGGAACTTGGGATTACGGTCTCGATAGCGCTCTGGGGCACGGTGATCGGAGCCCTGACCGCTGGCCCGCTAGGGCAGCGTTATGGCTCCCGCGAGATGCTGCGCCTGACTGCGGTCCTCTACGTCGTCTCTTCGATAGGTTGCGCTTTCGCTCCGACGTGGTGGCTCCTACTGGCTGCACGGTTTCTGGGTGGACTGGGAATCGGCGGATCTTCCGTCTTGGGTCCGGTTTATATCGCAGAACTTGCACCGCCGCGTTTGCGCGGAAGACTGGTTGGCACGTTTCAGATCAACATTGTGGTCGGAATTCTGCTGGCTTATCTATCCAACTACCTCATCGGATTGATGAACCTCGGCGCAACTGAGTGGCGCTGGGACCTTGGCGTTGCAGCATTTCCGGCGTTCGTCTTTTTCGGTCTGCTCTTTGGCATCCCACGCAGTGCGCGCTGGTTGGCGACAAAGAGCCGATTCGATGAGGCGCGGGAAGTCCTGGAATTACTGGACACGCCCAACTCCGAAGCCGAACTCGCGGACATTCGCGAATCGTTGCACCTCGAGCGAAGCCAGCAAAATTCCTCACTTTTTGAGCGAACCGGAGGTAGGTTCCGTTATGGCAAGCCAATCTTTCTTGCCATTACGATCGGTGCATTCAATCAACTGAGCGGCATCAATGCCATTTTGTACTACTTGAATGACATCTTCGCTGCCGCTGGCTTCGACAGAATCTCCAGCAATCTGCAAGCTGTGGCTATCGGTGCGATGAATCTGCTTGCCACGCTCTTAGGGATGGCGCTGATCGACCGCGTAGGACGCAAGCTCTTACTGATGATCGGCGGTATTGGGACAGCATGCTGCCTAGCGAGCGTTTCTGCCATCTTCTTCACTCATAAGCACCAAGCATTGCTGGTCTGGGCATTGGTAGCGTACATCGCTTTCTTCGCCATATCGCAGGGAGCCGTGATCTGGGTCTACATAAGCGAGATATTCCCCACGCGCGTACGCAGCAAAGGGCAGAGCCTCGGTTCCGGCACGCACTGGATCATGAATGCGCTCTTGTCGTTCGCATTTCCTGTGATTGCCTTACGATCAGGAGCGTATCCGTTTGTCTTCTTCGCGGCCATGATGGTTGTGCAATTCTTCATCGTACTGTTCTTCTTCCCGGAGACGAAACAGATGTCGCTCGAGGACTTGCAACGCAAACTGAAGATCGTCTAATAGCCATGCGGACGGCCCGCGGTGTTGACTACGTCAAGTTCGTTGTGTTCCCCAAGATCGTTTGCACCGCGCCCTGCGGTGTTCATTCCGGTCGCGGGTTTCGGGCAGCATTGGCTTCCGGGAGATTGTGGACACGTGAATCGATAGCAGACACACTGGAGTAATGAGAATGCCTAATCTCACACGGTCCCTCCTGACGGTAGCCATGATCGTTGCGCCTGTGGCGGGTTCGTGCCAACTCCTTACCGCTGAGGGTCCCCTGCTACGGTCGCACAGCAACGGCGCGGTCTCGCAGGTCTGGTCGCCGGATCAGGGGAATGGGATGTACAAAAATCCCGTGCTGAATGCGGACTACTCAGACCCCGACGCGGTACGGGTGGGAGATAAGTTCTACCTTGTGGCGTCCAGCTTCGACAGTGTGCCTGGACTTCCAATTCTGGAGTCGTATGATCTGGTGAATTGGCGACTGATCGGTCATGCGCTCAACAGGCAGCCTCCCTTCGAGCGGTACAGCAAGACACAGCACGGAAATGGAGTGTGGGCTCCAGCGCTGCGCTTCCACAATGGAGAGTTCTACCTGTTCTATCCTGACCCGGATTTCGGGATTTACATGGTAAAGGCGAAGAATCCGGCCGGCCCGTGGTCAGAGCCGATACTGATAAAGGCCGCCAAAGGATGGATCGATCCCTGTCCGCTGTGGGATGAGGATGGGAAGGCCTACCTTGTCTCGGGGCTGGCTGCCAGCCGCGCTGGCGCCAAGAGCGCTCTTATCATGAGCCGTATGAAGCCCGATGGCACGGAACTTCTGGATGGCGGAGCCATCGTCTATGACGGCCATGGCGAAGACACAACTATAGAAGGGCCGAAGCTCTACAAACGCCATGGGTACTATTACATCTTTGCTCCAGCGGGAGGCGTGCCGACCGGGTGGCAACTAGTATTGCGGTCGCGCAATATCTACGGGCCGTATGAACGGCGGAAGGTGCTGGAGCAAGGGACCACGGCAATCAATGGGCCGCACCAGGGAGCATGGGTTGATGCTGGCACGGGAGAGGACTGGTTTCTTCATTTTCAGGATCGCGGTTGGCTTGGGAGGATCGTGCATTTAGAGCCGATGAAGTGGGTCGACGACTGGCCCGAGATCGGAGATATGTCCCATGGACAGATCGGCCAGCCGGTGCTGACATACAGGAAGCCGCGCACGCTACATGCGTCCGTTCTACAAAACCCGGCCGATAGCGACGAGTTCAACGGCGCGACTTTGGGACTCCAGTGGCAGTGGCAGGCGAACCCTGAGCCGACGTGGGGCTTTCCTTCGCAGGCGCTGGGGGCGTTGCGGCTGCTGAGTGTTCCGGCACCAGGTGCCAGGAATCTGTGGGACACGCCAGCGGTGCTGTTGCAGAAATCCCCGTCACCGACATTCATGGTAACGACCAAAGTTACGGCTCACTTTGCGAACATCGGGGACCGAGCCGGGATCGTGCTGTTGGGCAAGGACTATGGCTCGCTGGTGTTAGCGAAGACCGCGCAGGGGTTGGCGGTGCGGCAGATGCTCTGTATCGGGGCCGATCAAGGAGGAGTGGAGACGGTCGTGGGTGAACTTCCGATGACCCAGTCCGAGGTCTACCTGCGTGTGAAGGTGCGGGAGGGTACGGTCTCGTTCAGTTACAGCCTGAATGGCACGGAATTCCAGTCGATCGGGAAAACGTTTGAAGCAAAGCCCGCGGTTTGGATCGGGGCTAAGGTTGGGTTGTTCGCCCAAGGCGAGATGGATCACGGAGAGTTCGGATATTCCGACTTCGATTGGTTCCGGTTCACGCCGCTGGAGTAGCTCCCGAGTCCTCGGGCGTCACGTGCTTCAGGGCTTGCTGTCCGGTACGATGGACACGACTCCGGTTCGGACATTGATTCTCCAATTCTGGGGCTTCGGCAGGGAGAGGTTACCCGCGCCAATATCCAAAGGCATCCAGACATAACGGGAGTCCCACAGTTCCTGGGGCTTCCATCGATCGCCCACGTAGATGACCGAAGTGGTCTTCTTGCCAGCCATCTTGATCAACATGCTCGATTGCGAGTCGTACGTATTCATTTCTGGCGGGGCGATATCCTTCATCGCAGACCATGGCCCGCTCAGGCTGGGCGCGGTCGCATAGACGTTTGAGTTCGGCCGCCACCCGGTCAGGTGCGACCCGACGACGTAGTACAGATCCTTGTAGTGGACTACCGCGCCACCCTCAAGCGGAGCCTCGATGAAGGCAACCTGTTTATCCACGTCCATGTAGTCGTCGGATAGGCGGGCGATGAAGAAGCCCTTCGTCGGCCGCGACTCGAAGATCAAGTAAGCCGCACCGTCGTCGTCGATAAATTGCCCGATGTCACGGCTCTCCTGCCCTAGCGGTCGGAAGCTTTTGACGTAGGTATAGTTGCCATCCACGGTGTCGCTGGTGAGCACAGCGACGCGCGCTATCTTATATCCGGGTCCGTCGAGATGCGCATACATCACAAACCTATGGGTTTTTGCGTTGTAAAAGACCTTTGGACGCTCCAGTATCCACTTCGGGCCAAGGTTTTCCGGGTCTGCAATCACGATCACCTGATTGCGGAACTTCCAGTGCGCAAGATCTCTCGACGAGTAACAGGCGACGTAACGTTTGTCCGGATCGTTTGTCTGCGAGCGGTCTTCGCCGAACCAGTAATAGGTGTCCTTGAGTCGAAGGATGCCGCCGCCGTGAGCCTGGATCAACTGCCCGCGGTCATCCAGCCATCGCTCGCCTGGTTGAATGACATTGTCAACTCCCTGGGCGGGCGCGGGAGGCGTAATGCCGATCATAGACAGTGCGAAGGCCGCTACCGCGGTCCAGCAGATACTGTGGAACCTTCCGATAAGCCGAAAACGTATCAAGTTCTGATCCTTCCATTTCGAATGATAAGACCGCACATCTGTTACCAGTGGAGAATTCCAGCAATTACAAAGCAATTGTTTGTTCGGCGTGCGCGGGAAGCAATGAGCGCTTTTCCCAATCTGCTTCGGCCTCGATTTGGTCAAAGACACCAAGTGTCCTGGTCTTGAGATCAACGTAGATTGTGGGCCCGCCTGCCGCGTCCTCTAGCAAGCGTAATGCGGCCACATCGCCCGAATAATGGAAGTAACACAGCAACACCTCGCCCGAGTGCAGCTTAAAAGTTCTGGCACTCGACGACCCTAATGTGGTAACGTTCTCCGAAGAATACGAACGGTGGATATCAAATGTCAATAGATGACAGGTGCTCGTAGCGGTGCAGCCTGAAATCCATAGGCGTGGAGCGTCGGGTGAAACGGTAGATCACGGTCTGCTCTCAGGTAAGGGAACTGATGAAGGAGCATCAGCAATACTGCAATCTGACATGACTCTGGCACCATATAGCCCCCGGTAGGATGTGTGTGCGTGCGCGTCCGGGAACGCAGCCATTCACATGGGCCAACAGGTACAATAGATAACGTTAACTCATCAGGAGAACCGACTTATGGTCGAACGCAGAGAGTTCTTGAAGAGGGCAGCCAGCACCACGGCCGGCTGGATGTTCGCCCCAGCGTTGCTCGAACGACAATTATTTGCTGCTGCCCCGCCGGACATCAGCCCTGATGGTCTGGCGTTCGCCTCGGCAAGCATGCAAGCCGAGCTTTCAAAGAGCGCGCCGGAGTTCTCTGCGCTGAACATCGACGGCCTGGGTAAATCCAAGCGAGGAGCGAGCATTCTTCAAGCCGCGAGCGCAGCCACCGGCTTTGCACCTTTGGCCTCCACTTCAGGAGATGCCCATCGAGTTGAATACCGGACGTCGCAGCAAAGGCCTGCCGCCACTCCGGCTTGGACGGTCGAGCTTGCCGACCGCAAGATTACGCTCACATCGCAATGGTCGGAGGGGGTAGCTCCGGAGCCGTTTGTCTTTCGGTTTAACTTATCGAAGTGTCACAGCACAGTTCTTGGTGTTCTGCAGAAGGATGGCAGTATGACCGTTCCCGCGCTCATGCATTGTCCCGGACAAGGATCCATGCGGATTATGGCGGAGGATTCGAGTGACGTGGGATTGACCTATCAAGCCAAAAGACGGGAGACCCTGGCGACGCTTGGATTTCCTCCCGCGACCCCGGAGCGTATGCGCGTTGTTTACACGCTTGAAGTGACGGCCATTTATCCGAAGGTGCCGGGAATCAGCGACGACGTACGCTTCGATGCGTTTCGCAGGAATTGGCTCAACGTGCTCCAGCTAAATCCATTTATGGGAGCGCTCGCTAACAATACGGCGAGCACGACCTGCTCCTTTTGCTACTACGAGTACGCGGACGTCGCCGCCCTGACACCGCCGCTTGCGGAAGGGTTGACGGCCCTGGATGTAGTCCGGCAGACTCTGGACTTTATCCTCGCTGGCGGACATGCGTACGGGCTTTCCGCAGCGGGCAATTTCCCGGAGGATGCATCGGATGCCATGCCGGCTTTGTTGATCGCCTCAGCCAATTGCGTGCGGGGAGGGAAGAGCGACAAGTGGCTCGCTGCCAACTACGCGGGCGTCAAGAAGTGGGCCGACAGGATGTTGTCGACCGACAAGGACGGCAATGGGCTTATTGAATACGTCATCAGTGGGAATTCTGGCATTTGGCCTGATGGATTTCCGACAAGGCGGCCTTCAAACTGGTGGGACACGATCGGTTTCGGACACGAGGACGCCTATGCAAACGCGCTTGCGTACCGCGCCCTGGGCGACATGGAGATGATGGCGAAGCGCGTTGGCCAAGCGGCGGACGCTGCCCGATACGGCGCGGCAGCTACGAAGTTGCGCGACGTGTATTACAAGACCTTTTACAACCCCGAGACAGGTGTGCTGGGAGGATGGCGGAGTGCTGACGGGCAGCTTCATGACTACTACTTCTTATGGGTGAATGGCATCGCGATCCACTATGGGCTAGTTCCCAAGGACAAGGCGAATGCCATCATGGACAAGCTGATGGCCAAGATGAAAGAGGTTGGCTACGACAAGTTCAACATGGGACTTCCGGGCAATCTCATTACTGTCGCGCTGCAAGACTACGTCCACAAAGATGCCGATGGCCATCACGGTGGCGGTGTGCGGCCGGACAATGCAGACGGATTTCAGAACTACGAGAACGGTGGTGCCACTGGTTGCTTTGCGTTTTTCACGCTCGCTGCGCTCTATGATCTCGGCAGAGAAGAGGAGGCAGACCGAATCCTGTTTGCCATGCTTGGTGAATATGACAAAGGTGGCTTCGAAGGTCGCGGAGCCCTGGGGCGATCCAATGACTGGAGACGATGGGATGGTACCCCGATGGGGTACGAGGGCTTTCTCGTCGACAACTATTACACGCTCTTAGCGGTTCCGCTGCGGCAGAACGAGACGCCGTGGGCGGCCGGCTATCGGCCCAGCACGCCTCTTTCGTAAATCGGCCCTTGTGGAACGAAATCATTGTGCAGCGAAGCGAATCACTTCAATGAAGTGTGTGAACGGAGGAGGATCGAGTGACACCATGGCATCTCTCGCGTAGGGCCTTCAACCGGCTTCTACTGTCGGCGAGTGCTTCGCGTGCTCTTCTGCCTTTACACGCCAGTGGTGCTCCGGCTACGCACTCACCATTGCTGGGCGCGTCGATCGAGGATCTCGCAGAACAGTTTGCGCAGCCGCCTTCGTCAGCTTCGCCGCACACGTATTGGATGTGGATGAACGGCAACGTCTCGCGAGAGGGTATTACGCTTGATCTCGAGACGATGCACCGCTGTGGGATTGCGGGGGTGTATCTCTACAGCAATGCTGTCGGGATTCCGCGGGGGCCGGTCGATTATGGCAGCCCAACTTGGCTGGATATGGTGCACCATGCGGTCTCAGAAGCCGCGCGACTGGGGGTTACCGTGGCGATGCACAACGCGCCAGGGTACTCCGGCACTGGTGGACCGTGGATCACGCCGGAGCATTCCATGCAGGAACTGGTATGGACCGAGACGCTGGTGGAGAGCCGCGGTTCTGTCGATGCACAGTTACCGCAACCGCGGAGCCGCGCGGCATTTTATCGGGATGCTTTTGTCCTTGCCTATCCTTCGCTGAAGGTCGAGACCTCGACCATGCGCGATGAGGTAAAGGCAGCGTTTTGCAACGGCGAGCTGATCGAGAAAAGTCTTCTGTGGGAGGGTAATAGACGCAACAAAGCTCGCTTAGATCGCCAGCCGAGTGGTCAGATGGGCCCGCTCGATGTGCATTTTCTGAATCCCTATGAAGCGAGGGCTGTGTCGATCTATCGCTCCCCTGAGCCTCCGATTGATCCATTTGACGGACCGCGGGATTATCCACCTGTGCTGACGCTGCAGGTGTCCTCCGATGGACAGCAGTTCACCGATGTTTGCACCATTGCGATGCCAGCCCTGCGTAGCATGAATGCACCCGGAGTGCAGAGTTTCTCTGCCGTGAAGGGGCGCTACTACCGCTTGCTATCCTCTGCTCCGACCTGGATCACTGGCTTCGAACTGCACCAGGGGCCGCGTCTCCAGGGGTGGGCCGGGAAGGCAAACAGCGCTCCTCTCTCCAGTCACGGACCCGAGCCGGAGCTTCCCGAGGATCTCTGCATTGATCCCAGCGGCGTTCGCGACATCAGCGAACATCTACTCCCGGACGGACGGCTCCAATGGGCGGCTCCGGAGGGCAAGTGGACCATTGTGCGAATCGGGCACACGACCACCGAAGAAGAAGTTGCGGCCGCTCCGGACGCTGCGCACGGACTCGAGTGCGACAAGTTTTCTAAAAGTGCTGTCGACTTGCATTTTACTAAGTCACTCCAACCACTCTTCGATCGCCTCGGCCCTTTGGTAGGTACTGCATTTTCAGCTCTTTCTATCGATAGCTGGGAGGCGGGAAAGCAGAACTGGACGGCACTGTTCCCTCCGTATTTTCAGGATAAGCGCGGCTATGACCTGCGGCCTTATGTGCTGGCGATGACTGGCAGGGTTGTCGGCAGCGTCGTCCGATCGAGCCAGTTTCTCTTTGACATACGTCGCACTCAAGCGCAGATGCTGGCGGAAAACTACTACGGCCACTTTCAGGCGCGCTGTCACGAACGCGGACTGAAGTTGCACGCCGAGCCCTATGGTGATGGCACGTTCGAGAGCCTGCAAGTGGCGGAGCATCTCGATGTCACCATGGCAGAGTTCTGGGTGCGATACACCTATGGAGCAAGGTCGTATATCGATCTGGCATCTGGCGCGACGCACACGCTGGGACAGTCCATCGCCGCATCCGAGGCGTTCACAGGTGCCCCACTTACCTCCCGGTGGACGGGGCATCCATATGCGCTGAAAGCGGAGGGAGACCGAATGTACTGCGGTGGAATCAATCGATTTGTCTTCCACACGTTTGTGCACCAACCGCATCCTACCGCAAAGCCCGGCATGACCATGGGGCCGTTTGGAACACACTTCGATCGCAACACGACGTGGATGGATGAAGATACAGGATGGATCCGCTACCTCTCACGTATGCAGCTGCTGTTACAGAGCGGGGAGCCGGTTGCGGACATCTGCTATTTGAAGAGCGAAGAACCATCTTCGGGTGTGCCGGATGCGCGCTCTGGCAAACTCGCAGTGCCTGCTGGGTTCGCCGTCGATGTGGTCAGCGCGGACTCAGTGATGCAGCATGCAACGGTACAGGATCGCCGCGTTTCCTTCCGCGCGGGCATGAGCTATCGCTGCATGATTCTGCCTCCGCTCGTAAGCATCACGCCTGAGTTGCTGAGACGCGTATCTGACCTCGTGCGCGATGGGATGACGCTCATCACGTCAGCCATCCCGAGCAACTCCCCGAGCCTTGAGAAACAGCCTCAGGCCGATACCGGGATCGCTCATCTTACGTCCGAGATATGGGGCGATCTGGACGGGAAGACGAAACGTCAACGAACGTACGGGCAAGGGACTGTATTCCTGACGTCTTCCGTCGAAGAGACCTTCCGTACCTTTGGTCTACGGTCCGACTTCGAATACTCTGCAGATTCCGAAGGCGCTGACATCCTCTTCCAGCATCGCCGCATTCAGGGCGATGACGTTTACTTGGTCAGCAATCAACGTCGCAGGTCTGAGCAAGTGGTCTGCTCTTTCCGCGTAACCGAAGGCCGGCCCGAACTATGGGATGCAGATCACGGCGGCTGCAACGGCGCTCCCTTTTGTAAGGTCGAGGGAGGGCGCACACAGTTGCGGCTTGGCTTGGAACCGTCGGCCTCGATCTTGGTCATCTTCCGGCGCAATCTTGTACGACATCCGGAAGTTTCTGTTCTGCGCGGCGGAAGGTTGCTGGCGGATTCGGAGATGATTCGATCGCCGAGAGTGTCGGATGGGGATCTGACGGATAGCTTCTGCCTGTCTATATGGGCACAGCCGGAAACCTATGCAATGCCCAATGCCGGCTTCCTGGCCATCCCTGAGGAGGGCACAGCAGTCTATGGAGCCGGCCACTGCATCGCCGGTATCGCTGCGGGGCAGAATGGTGTGCGAGTCTATGAACGGAGCAGCGGACCGGCGCGGGTTGTCTTGCAGTCTGAGCAGCCGATCTCCGGTTGGACGCATATCGCTGTTGTCTATCGATACCGCCAGCCACATCTCTACATCAACGGCGTGGAGGTTGCAGCCGGCAAGACATCGGATTCCACAGTGCATCCTGCGAGGGACTGCAAGAGTTCTGGTGAACCGCCCAGGTACTTCGAGGGCAACATGATGCCGCCCGAGCTGACCGGCGTACTCTCGTCGGAGGAACTGCGGCGTATTGCGCTGGCCGGGCCACCCGCTCCGGAGCTTCCTCATGGCCTATCTCTGGATAGGAATCTCAAAGGAAAGCTCCTCGCAACCGCATGGACTCCAGGAACCTATCAACTGTTTGAGGGCACTCAAAAGCGCACGCTACGCGTCGACGCGGCCCTCAGCCCTGCCGTGCTTGACGGCCCCTGGGGACTTCGACTCCCAGCGCACGCTGGAGCGCCGCGCACGATTACGCTCCCAACCCTGATAGCTCTGAACCAGCACGATGACTTTGACGTTCAGCACTTTTCCGGGACGGTAACGTATAGCACGACGTTCAATGTCGAAGCGAAGCAATTGGAGAAGAACCGCAGGCTATTCCTCGATCTTGGACGAGTCGATGTTGTCGGTAGGGTGCGGGTCAACGGCCAGCTTGCAGGCACACTGTGGAAGCCCCCCTACCGTCTGCCGGTTACCGACTTTTTGAGGTTTGGGGAGAATCGACTGGAAGTGGATGTCACTACTCTCTGGCCCAACCGGCTCATCGGGGATGAGAGTCTGCCTGCAGAGAATGAATACGATTCTCACGGGCCCATCAAACAACTGCCAGCCTGGTATTCAGCAGGTGAGCCCAAACCTGGCCAACGTGTTACGTTCTCATGCTGGCACCATTACGGTCGCCAAGATCCGCTTCTTCAGAGCGGGCTATCGGGCCCTGCCAAACTACTTCAGGCAATCGTGTTGTAGATGTGCGACTGCAAGCGAAGGCACCGACTCTGAGCCATAGAGTTCTACAACATCCTCAACCACACCAACCTGTACCTGCCCGGCATGATCGGGGGCATCCAATGGCACCACTGCATCCACATGCACCAAATCACCAGCACCTTCCGCGCATCATCCAGTTTGGCATCAAAATCCTCTACTGAGCATGGGTCTCGCCCATGATTCTGAAATTGAACGAGGAAGATGAGGCTCAGGGTAAGTTTTGGAAATGGTTCCTGAGAGATTGCTGGTACGACGCAGGGATGCGCGATTTTAGGGATGCGGTTGCGGTGTCGCGTGTGGTTTCGTCGGTCCCCCGGATGATCGCCGAAGAGCTCGAACCGTGAGAAGACTTTGAGGCGGCATTCCATCTGCACAGTTGTGACCAGAATCCAATGCCCAGACGTCCGCCGGCATAAGGTAGAGCACCTTTATCGGGTGTTCATAGAACTGCAACGTGGCGTTCACGGCCTGTTGACAGGCTTGCGAGATGCTTAGCGCATCAACTCATTCCCTGAACTTCCTGGTGTGGGTCGTTCCAATCTCTAAAATTGAGGTTCCATGCATGAAGCTCTCCGGCTGCGGTAGAACTATGTCTGTCCTCTGGCTAGTGATATTTCTTCTTGGTCTCGGCAGCGTAGCCGTAGCGCAATCTACGGGAAGTATCCAGGGCGTAGTCCGCGACATCTCTGGCGCGTCCATTGCGCATGCGCAGATCAACATCACCGGTGCGGAGACCGGCTTGGTCCGCAGGTCGGACTCCGGCTCGACCGGAACCTACGTTGTCCCATCGCTTCCACCGGGGCACTACACGGTGACAGTGGCGGTGAAGGGCATGCGGGAGGCGCGCGAACAGAATGTACTCGTCTCGGTAGATAGGGATGTGCCGTTGAATTTCAGCATGAAGCTGGCGACCGCCAACTCTTCGGTGGACGTAACCGCGGGGCTGGAAACCTCGCTGGATCTAACGTCGTCGGCGCAGAGCCAGACCTTGAGCCAAAGGCTGGTGCAGGAGGTGCCGTTGAACGGTCGGCACTTCATCGATCTCTTTCCGCTGGCCGCCGGAACCGTGACGCCACCGCAAAGCGGCAGTCTTTCGGCGCCAACGCGGGGTACGGGAGCCAGCGGCTTCAACTCCGCAGGCTATCGCGAGGACATGACGAACCTGATGATCAACGGGATATCTCATACCGATCTACAGCAGAACCAGATCGCATTTCAGCCGACGATCAACGTTGTAAGCGAGTTCCGCGTGATCAACTCGGTCCCCAGCGCCGAGTTTGGCCGATCCAGCGGGGTCATGGTGAACGTAGCTACGCGCACGGGCACGAATGCATTTCACGGTGAAGCGTATGAGTTCCTGCGCAACAACGTCTTCGACGCGCGTAACTTCTTTAACCCCAGCTCTGTCGCGCAATCGCCCTTCAAGCGCAACCAGTTTGGAGGCGACCTGGGCGGACCTGTGTGGAAGAACCACACTTTCTTCTTCCTCACCTACGAAGGACTACGTCAGCGTCAGGGCGTCACCATCAACAGCGGCGTGCTCACCGCGGCCCAGCGCACCAGTTCCGACCCCACCGTCCAGCAGTTGATCGCCCTCATTCCCCAGGCCAACAATGCAACCGGCACCGCCTTCATTGGATCCGCCGGAGCGCCGGTTAACATCAACCAGTGGTCGGCGAACCTGAGCCATAGTTTCAGTCCGTCCGATTCCATCAACGGCTTCTATGTCTTCCAGACCGACAAGCGAAATGAGC
>ODAK010002208.1_pt1 | contig 20569 bp, 17 predicted proteins | sample 1539591 | NCBI WGS metagenome assembly ODAK01 (sample SAMEA3539303, study PRJEB22396) | soil metagenome | biome: tundra; feature: field; material: soil | place: USA | collected 2010-05 | depth 0.15 m | reverse complement strand
CGCCATCCCAGCCCGGCTATCCACCAGGTCCGCCCGGAGTGCTTCGTTCTCCAGGTTGAGCCGGCTTAGCTCCGCCTCAACCTCATCGAGAAAGGCATCAACCTCTCCCTCGTCGTAACCGCGCCGGAGCCTCGTGGTACTGAACTGCTTCTCCCGCACATCCGCAGGCGTCAGCGGCATCTCGTCTCCTGGGCACGCCGGAACTGTTGCTGCAGGCCACAACGGCGACCGAATTGGAGGCCGCTGGTATGCAAAACATACCGTAAGGTATTCGACGTGGCTTATGTGAGGCGGCCCGGCGGCGGGCGGCCGCGGTGGCCGGCCCGGAGCTGGCGGTTGCGGATCGCGGCCGGCGCCGTCACCGGCCTGCTCGTGGTGGCCGGTGTCATCACCGTGATACTGCATGGCCCGGGGCCCAGCGCGGCACAGGGAACACCGACCGGTACCCAGCTAGCGCAGCTCCTGCCCCAGTCCAAGGCTCTGCCGACCGGGTGGTACCTCGTTCACTCGAACGACAGTGGCGGCGCATACTCCCAGGCGGGGAGCGTGCCGCCCCGGCCGCTGCCTGCCTGCTACGACTTCAACGAAGGATTCGACCTCGGTGTCCCAGGCGACACCTTCGTCTCCTCGGCGTCTGAGACGGCGCAGTACGGTGCCGGTCCCGGTGACGGCTTCCTCCGGGTCGACCTGTTCGGTGTCAAGCCCTCAGCTGGTACAGCTGCTATTAAGGCAGTCAGGACATCGGTTGAGCGCTGCTCGTCCTACACCACCAAGGAGGGTCCCTACACCGTCCCCTATACCGTGACGGCCGCCCCGGTGCCCGGGCTCGGCGACGAAAGCCTCGCTGTGCACGTGACGCAGCAGAAGCCAGTCGGTGCGCTGTCTCAGATAACCGACAACGACACCCTTGTGGTGAGGGTCGGCAGCAGCATCCTCGTCATCGAGTGCCTGGCGCCACCGCGATCGCTGATCACGGCGCTAGACAGCATCGCCGGCCCGATCGCCAGGAAGCTCCCGGCCGCCACGGCGCTTCCGGCGTCACGCCCGGCCACTCCTGGCCCCGCTCCTGCCCCAAGCCCGGGCCTGACGGCCAGCCAGCTGGAGCGTCTCCTGCCGGTCCACACGGGCCTGCCGGCGGAGTACTACCAGGGGCAGCCACTCTCGGCCAGCGGCAGGAGCAGCACGGGCCAGTATCCGCTGGCCCAGCCACCCACGGCGCTGTCCTGCAACCAGATTCCTCGCCTGGAGGGCGCGGGGCTCACTGAGCTCGACGTCAACTACCGGGCAGTCGCCTACCTGGACGCCTACAGTCCCAACTCCAACGCCCTAGATGCCGTGATCGACGAGCCGTCCACCGTCGCCCTGGCCGATGCTGACTTCCGGGCGCTCCAGGCAGCGGCGGCCAGGTGCCCGGCGCTCAGCTATGACTCCGCCGGTCTTGTCACCACGTTCACGACTGTCGTGACATCGGTGCCGGGGCTCGGCGATGAGAGCCTGAACATCCGGATGGTCCCGGCCACCAGTAACGACCCGGCGGAGGGGACCGGAGGGCCGCAGGACATCCTCCTGGTCCGTACCGGGGGCGCCCTCGTGATGGTGGACTACAACCTGTCCACGCCGGGGCAGGCTGTCCCTCCAGTAGTCACGATCGCCCAGGCGCTGGTCAGGAGGCTCTAGATGGCCTACCTGGCGGAACAGAGGATCACCACCGTGGGCGGCCGCGCCGGCGCTCTTACGGGAGATGCGGACTTGCAGGGCAATCCTTATGTCCAGTTCGACTCGGGTGCGCTCTACTCTGTGCCACGCGAGGCGATCCCGGGCGTGCTAGTCCATACGTTTGACAGCACCGGTGAGGCGTACGACTATTCGCAGGCCAGCGACGCGATACTTGACGGCGATGTGCTGCTTGTGCCCGAAGAGGGCATCGCCGCGGTTCTTTACCGCGCGTGGCCGGTAGCCGTTAACGAGCCGCATGACGTTCAGCACGGCGCATTTCACGGGTTCAACGGAGGACCTGACGCCCTGGCCGCCCATGATGGCGGGCGGTACGCCGAGAGCGTGCGGAGGGCCAGGGATCTCATAGGCGCGAGCGCGGCCCCGGCAGATACCCGGCCGGCCAATGACCGCGCACCGCAGGAGGCGGAGATGGCCAGCCCCGCCGGCATGCCCGCCGTCACCGCGGCAATCCAGGAAATCAACGACCGCCTCGGCTACCCCCGCTCGCGGCCGAACCCGTGCCCCGCCCACATGGTCCACGACTACATGCCCATCGACGGCATCACGGTGACAGGTGACCCCTACTCGGGTGATCGCACCCAGCGCCTGCACATCGCGGGCGCCGAGGTCGGCGTTGTGGGGACGGCGCCCGTCACAGGCTCAAGTGCCACCTGCCTGCTGCCGCACCAGCCCGGCCGGGACCTGCGCCTGTTCGGCTGCGCCAGCCCAGGTGCCGCTCTCAACGGGTTGCAGCATCACGTTCTCACGGCACATCGAGGCACCGGAAAATCATCGTCCGCCGCCGCCCAACAGCGCGAATTCCCCCTCGCCAATCCACTTGCCGACGGCGCCTCAGACACCAGACCGCTACGGCGGCCACCCGCCGGCCCGGCAGCGCGCGCACTGCCCGCAACGTCGTCTGCTGCAACTCGCCGAGCTACTCGGTGAGGCCGGGCGTGCCTGATCTGGTCTGCCGCAGCCAGTAGCGATGACGCCAGGCTACCGGTGAGCTCGAAGGTTAGGCCGAGTTGCTGCAGGTCGAGGAGCCGGCGGATGACCAGCGCGGCGCGGTTGGGCAGGGAGCTGCTCGACGGCACGCGGGAGAAGATCAGGCCACTGTCAGTGAGACAGGCCAGCCACCCCCTGACCAGCGCTGCTTCGCCCGGTCAGCGGACGGAGCGGGGATCGCATGCGCGAGCCGTTCCGGACCGCTTGGACAGTGGTTTCCGGCCGGCGAATCCGCCCACGCCGCCGCGCTCCCTCGGAACGCCCTCCGCTCTCCGCGCGGGCCGTCCGCTGCTCACCCGTCCGGCCGGACGGTCCGCGGATCGCGCCGGGCAGCGGCCACGTGGCGTCAGCGGATCGGCGCCACAGCTATCCACAGGGGCAGCACACGCCCTGGACCCAGGTCCCAGGGCCGGCCACGGTTGTGATTCCGGCCCAGAAAACGAGGTGAGCGTCATGCACGAGATCGGCACCATGCAGGCACGCGTGGAAGCGGCCGAAGGGCTGGCAGGGACGCTGGCGGCGGGGTGGGCTGCGTTCGAGTTGCTGTTCGTGACGTGCGAGCAGTGCGAGGACCGCAGCGATGAGTTGTTCGCGGCGTTCTCCTTCGCGGCCGCCGCGGCCGCCGAGGGCCGCAACATCCTCACCGATGCGCCGTCGCTGCCGCCAGGTCCTGACGCCGGGACCAGCCAGGCGCCTTTCGTTGAGGCTGATCTTGAGAAGATCGCGGATGCGCTCGCCAGCCTCGGGGGAGTGCTCAGCAGCCGACTGTCTTCCGCGGGCCGCCAGGCGCGCGGCACCGCTGACCAGGCCCCGTGCCGGGACGCCGCGCGCGAAGCCAGGCGGATTCATGAGCTGCTGGCCCGGGGCGGGTCATGACGGAAGCAACGTTCGGCGACCTGCTGCGATCGGCCAGCGGCCATCTCGATACGGCCGCCCGGTTCTCGGACGCTGGCCTGCTGGATGAGTCTGTGATCGCAGTGACGCGGCAGGCATGCAGAGTCGTTGCCGCCATGTCGCACTACCTCGACGACATCGTCCCCTACAGCGACTACGAGAAGGCCGCGAGGCCTCGCATGGAGCCATGGATGCGAGCCGCCGTTGACGCACGCGAAGCGCTGACGCTGGTAGCCGCGAACCTGGACCCAGGTGCCTCCAGCCCCGGTAGCGCCAGCGGTCACGGCGCAGCGGTAGCAGATCCGCTGGGGGCCAGCCTCGCCAGGGCCGCCACATCCCTGATTGCCGGCCGTGACCTGCTCCATACTCATTTCGTCACCGGCGACGACGGGATCCGTTCAGGGCATTCGGACTGGTCGGCCGTCGTCACCTCTGTCCCGGTCACCCGGGCGCTGCTGGACGAGATCGCCAGCTGGTCGCGGCCACTCGCGATCATGGCTGGCCAGCTGACCCTGGCTTCTGCGGCGGACCCGGCCATCCCCGTACCCGTGCGCGAAGGGCTGGCCCGTTCTCGCCGCTGGTTGCTGGTGGCGGGCGCGGCAATCAAGGCGGGGCAGCGTAACCACCCCGTCACAGCAATGGACATCGCCCTGCTGCACGCCATCCCGGCCAATGCCCTCCCCCAGCGCCGTGCGCCTGGGGAGGCCGAACCAGCGGCTGAACTGTGTGAAGGGATCGCGGCCAGCGCCCGGCGTATTCGCCTCATCGCACACCGCACCGCTGGCCAGGCAGCCTGGCCCCCAAAGGCGACAGCGGCATCGTGGCGGTGGACCGCCAAAGCCGCGGGGATAATCTGCCACATCAGCGAGACCGCGCTCAGGCCGCTGGCCGATGGTGCCGGTCACACCACCGGCCAGGAAATCGGCGGAGCAGAACTGGACCCCGCGACCGAGGCCGTGGCGCACACGGGCGCCCGATGGCGCCAGGTCGCAGCGGCGTGGAATCTGATGACTACCGAGACCCACGGCCTCAACGCGCCCGGCATCACCGACACCGGCGACCTGGTCATACGGCTCGGCCGCCTGGTGTACAGCGACCCGCAGTGGACCCCGTCGCGCCCTCAGCACGCCCAGCGCCGCGATCCAGCCGGCCTCCCACCTGGTCCGGCCGGCGCCGCCATGATTGTTGCTGCCGTGCACGAGGCGGCGGACGCGCTGGCCTGCGTAGCCGCCGCCGAGCTGCAGGCTGTGGAAGCCGCCTCACGAGCCGGGCGGCTGTATGTGCCAACCAGGTCCCTGCCCGAACGCTACGACGTGCCGCGCCAGTTCGGCAATGCGACCCCGGATGGAGTACTCCCCTTGCTGTTCGCCTACCGGCAGGCAGCCAGTGCCAGCCTCGGGGCGGCGAGGGCGCTGGACGCCGTCGCTGTCACCCTTGGCGCGCCCAGCCACATACTGGCAGCGGCCAGGGCAGCGGTCGATCCCGCGCACGACACCAGTGCACCCTGGTCAGAGACCGGCCAGCTCCCAGACCTGGCCAGGACACCGTCCGATCCCAGGAACGCCGAAGGGCGGCGGCTGGCGGGCCCGGTGGAACAGGCGGTGCGGCGCGAGCTCGTGGCCCCCGACCCAGTCCTCATGTTGCGCGCCGCGGCGATCGACAAGGCAGCCCGCGAACTGATCGCGGAGGCAAAGGAAGCGTCCCGGCAGCTCCGCACACCCCGCCAAGCACAGGACGCCGCCCGCACGGGTCAGCCCGAACGCACCGCAGCGCAGATCGCCGCCCAGAGCTTCCCGCAAGAGCCCGCCACCTCGCCAGCCGGGCAGCACGGCACTGGCCCGCCGGTGCCTGCCGCGGCGCCGGGACCCCGGCGCCACCCACTTCCGCAAGGCCGCAGGCACCTCCGCTGAAACCACCCGGCAGTCGTGGCATGAAGGCGCACATCCCTGTTGTCTGAGTCCGGTTCGGGAACGCCGGGTATCAGGGCACGATGCACAGCAGACCAGCGGTCATGGCGATCAGCGTCTCGACCTCGGCTCGGGTGTACTTGTAGTCCTTGGTGCCCGGGTCCACGTGCATGGCCCCGCTGGCCTGGTCCTCCATCGCCGCTCGGATCAGGGCCCACCGCTCATCCGCAGTGAGTTCCCGCTTGTCCTTCTTGCCCGGCCAGCTCCAGCTGCTGGTGTTCTTGATGGTCTCTAGTGCCTTGCGCACCTGGAGCATCGCGGAGTCGATCTCGTTGCCGCCGAGCAGGCGCTGGGCTTCCCGCGGGAAGTTCGCAACGCCCCTGCGCGGGTCGTCATCGTCGGGGAAAGGGATCAGCATCTCCGCGCCGAGCGTGCGGCCGAGCCCTGCGAGCTGCTGGCGCCACCTGCTCTCGGCGATGCTGATGTACTCGGTGACCTCAGACCCGCCGGGGAAGCCGGAGGAGGCCTGTGGCAGGAAGCCTCTCACCTGAAGTTCCAGGCGCAGGTCACCGGTACGCCGCTGCTCCAGGGCCAGCAGCTGGGCGTTGGTGATGAGGTATTGCAGCGTCGGCAGCCGGACCTCGCCGGCCGGGTTGAAAGGGACGGACACGTTCGCCGACGCGAGCGGTACGCGCGGGCCGTTGGCCTGCGGAGCGTAGAGCGTGGTCTCCAGGCACAGCAGCCGCCCAGCCCCCGCATCGCCCTGCGGAATGGTGCCGTCCGGATCGGCGAAGTGCCGGAGGACGGGGGGACGAGCCGGGCCCACTGCGGCCCTGCCCCCCGTTGGCACTCCCCCACCGGGAGGCTGCCAGGCGCAGCACGCTCGCCGCCGCCGGTGCCGAACTCGCTGAAAACGTGCCAGCTGCCCGATAGCCACAAGTGTCCGCCCGGCTGTACTTGCCTCATACGTAACGGTATGTGTAGCGTACCGATCGGTATCTATTAAGTTCCGCCCTGCCGGACCCCATCCGGCGGAGCCGCCCGGATGACCGCACGGCACCTGCGTATGGAGGACCCGTCAATGGACCAGCCGCGCCGATCCCGCCTCAGGTTCGGAATGCCTCAGCTCCCAGTCCTGGCCACTGGCTGCGGCTCCCAGGCGGCCGGTGGCGGGGTTCCCGCCTCACCGGAAGCCAGGCGGGCCGCGAACTTGCCAGTGATCACGGTAGTGGTGGCGCGGCGGATGCCCGCGCCCAGGACTGTGCCGCTACGTGCCAGCCCGAAAGGACACCGCAAGAACAGGGCTCGCACGACCGTGCTGGCAGGTGCCCTGATCGTTCTGTCGTCGGTGCTCTCGCCGGCTCTCGCCTACGCGGCGAGCGATCAGGCTGCCGGACCAATGGTCGCGTCCGTCCATTCGCAAGAAGCGAGCGCGGCCTGCACGGAGACGTTCAGGGCCGTTGGTAACGGCGTGCGCGTTCGGACTGCCCCGAACCTCAGCGCCACCGTCGTCGGGGAAACATACCGTGGCCAGACGTTCACAGCTGGCTGCTATACGGTCCTGGGCGCGAAGTACACCGCATGTGGGTTTACCGAAGGCTGGTGGGTCTACATGAAATTCGCCGGTGCGTGGCGCTACTCACCAGCGGCGTGCTACACACCGTAGGACACCTTACCTACGGAGAATGCGCTTGCCCGGCAGCACAGATGGGGCCCTTCCCCGTCTTGCGCGCCCTGGCGGCTATCTCGCTTTGGGGCCCAGCTCCGGGTGAGGCCGCGTGCCGGCCGGCGGAGTCCGGGCCGACGGGTTCCTGCCGTCTGGCCGCTGTCACGGGAGCTCGCCGGCGAGCTGCAGGAGCGCGCTGGCCCGGCCGGTGACCATGTCGACGCCGATCGCGCACGCCTACTGTGATACGGGGCCGTGTGCGGCGTGTCGCTCCGCAACGGGTTTTGCCCGACCGGCCCGGCTGCGTGTGACAGCTCAGACTTTGTGGCCCTATGCGCGGGTCAGGCGGCTGGCCCGTCCCTCTATCTCATACATGGAGGGGCGGGCACGTCGAATAGGTGTTCCACTCGGCACATGGTTGGCATAAGTGTTTTCGGGGCTGGTGAGCACCCCACCGCAATGCCGGAATGGGCATCCGTGGGCAGGGCGGGGGACCATCCTCATCGGCTGGATACCGTGTGTGACCTGCGGCGGAAGCAGCGGCGGGCATCACTGGGTTAGCTGCCAGGCTCAGGACTGCAACGAGATCTGGTACGCCCCGCCGCACAAACCGCCGAGACCTGCTCCCGCTTGTCCAGATGTCCCTTGACGCCACCGGAATCGTTCCCGTTCCCCGGGCTATGCAGGGGCCGCCATGCCTCGTGACCTGGCTGTGCGAACCGGAGGACCCCCGCGCCGAGCGGCAGACGTTTGCTTACCGCCTGTCAACGCGCGCCGCTTGCAGCGGCGACACGCGCGGGAACGTCCCCCCACCTGAGCGTTCACGCGGCACCCCCCCTGCTGCACTCCGCCCTGTGCTTTACACGGCACGCGCCCCGGCCACGAAAAGAATCTTGGCAGCCGAGGTCACATTCGGGTGGCCTGGAGGCTCTCCTGGTGGGTCTGGCCGCAAGGGGCCGGGCCGGAGGCCTGTGGAGGGAAGTGACTGCTGGTGGCCGCTCAAGTTCCTCTGGAGCGGATGTGCCCATGGTGCGGGAAGGTCAGCCACCCGAGCCGGGCCGCCGCGGCGTGGTGGGCGCGGCGGGAAAGTAAAACCTCGGGGGTCGGGCTGCGGGTGTACCGCTGCCCGGTTACCGGGCGGTGGCATCTGACCTCGAAACGGCCGCCACGGCGCAGGCCTGATTCCCGTCGTCCGGGCGGGCGTGGCAGGCCACAGCGCCGGACGGTGCCGCGGCCGGCCCCCTCTGGCCACTGGTGAGCTCTGGAGGTAGCCGATGCTTTCGGAGACAGTGGCAGATGTGGACTTCGCCGCCTTCTACCGGGCCGAGCTGCGGCCGCTGGCGCGATTCGTCATGTTCTTAGGGTGCGAGGACCCGGACCTGGCCGACGACATTGCACAGACGGCGTTTACCCGGGCGTTCCCGGTGTGGACCACGATCCGCTTCCCCCAGGCCTGGCTGCGCAAGGTCGCCCAGAACGAGTACTTCCGGCACTGCCGGGCGGCGGCTCGGGAGACATCGCTGGACGCGGCCCCCGAACGCGCGGACCGGCCGTCCGGGTTATCCCCGGCGATGGCCCTGGAGCAGCAAGCTGCCACCCGGGAAGTCCTGGCCGCGATCGCGGGACTGCCGCCAAAGCAGCGGCAGGCGATGGCCTGGCACTGGGACGGGTTCAGCGATACCGAGATCGCCAGCCAGACCGGGGATTCCCCGGCGGCGGTGCGGAAGAACCGGAACCGGGCCATGAAGAAACTCAGGCGGTCGCTGGCGCACGTGGGGAGGGATGTGAAGTGAGCAGGCAGCGGTGGCGCACCGGCCTTGCACGGATCACCGACGATCAGGTGAACGCCATGGTGGCCAGGGCCCGCGCCGACATCGCCACGATCATGGGGAATGTCCTCGACGATGAGGCCGGCCTGGCCCGGATCTACGCGATGCACGGCCGGCAGGTCCCTGCCAAGCCCGGCCCAGCCGGACCCAGTGATGATGAGGGGGACGGCCAGGTCCAGGCGGTGTGTGATCGCATCGCCATGCTGGAATCCGCGCTGGCGCAGGCCGGCAGGCCGGATATGCCCTCCAATCAGGCCGGCATGTACCTGAGCATGGCCCGCCATTTCCTGCTCGAGTTGCGGTCCGGGCTGGCCCGCCGTGGCCTGGCCGGTGAGGACGCCTTCCGCCTCCTCACCAATGTGCGCCACGACCTGCACGAGGCCGACAGCACGCTCCGCAGGGAACAGCAGCTTCCCCTCGGGAAAACCAGGCTCACCCGGATCGCCGAACTACGGGAATTCACCAGTGACCTGGCCGGCCAGCTCGACAGCCTGAGCGGCCAGGTGATGAAGCTGTTCGGCCACTCCGACGACCCGGCCGTAGTCCCAGTCCCTCAGCACTGATCAGGAGAACAGATCCACCATGGGCAAAGCAGCACGCAACCGGCGCAGCCGGCAACAGCAGTCGCGGGCAGCCGAGCGGCTGCAGCGGCGCGGCTCCACGGGACCTCTGCGCGGCGGCTCAGCCGAGGCCCGGGAACTGCTCGCGAAGGTAAGCGCCGAGACCGAGATGCCATGCCGGGCGACCTTCATGGATGATCCGCTGTTCGGTGGCCACCCGGCCACGGTCACTGGCATAACGCCAGAAGGCGGCCTGATCACCGAGACCGGCGGGGCGGCTGGCCGGATTCCGGTTCTGCTGTTCGAGCCGGTGCACGCCCTCGCTGTGAAAGACGGGGTAACCGGGCTGATGCACGAGGCGCGCACCGATGGACTGGTCGGCGCCGGCTGGCAGCGCGTCCCGCCGCAGTTCATCATGGCCGGCCTGCCCGCCGACGGCTGGGGCCTTTACCGGACCGGCGCCGGGGTAGAACTCCGCGACCCGTACGGCTGCACCTTCGCCGAGGGGCATCTGGTCCTTGACCCAGAATGGGTATCGGCCGCCGTCAGCGCCCGCTCGGTCATGGTCCTCGTCGGGCCCAGGCTCGGCGTCCGTGTTCCACCCGGCCGGTCACCAGAGTCGTACACCGACCGGGACCGTGCCCGCGAATTCCGGGAAGGCCGGCAGTACGGCCTGCTGGCCGCCGCCACCGTGAAATGGCACAGCACCCTGCCCGCCGAAACCGTGTCCTGGGAACTGCTGGCAGAAAACACGCTCGGCCCGCAGTCCCCGCCGGTCGCGTACGTGCCGCTGCTGAACCTCAAGGCGCATGGCGGCCCGCAGGCCTTCGGCTTCACCGACCTGTCCAGGTTCGGCAGCGGGCCGCTGGAGATACCCGTCACTCCCGACCTGGCCGCCCGGCTGACCGGCACCGACGTGGACCTGATCCGCCCCGACGATGACACCGGCGGCTTCGTTGCCGGCTACCTCAACACCGGCGGACCGGGCGACGAGCGTTTCGCCACCTGGCGGGCATCTGCGGCCCGGCATGGCCGCATCCTGGTGATTACCGGATCCCAGGAACTCCTGCCCGCCGGGGAGGACACCGGCTTCGCGCACGTACTCGAGGTCGTCCGGGCCTCTCATGGTGCGCTCGTCCCGCTCACCAGGGAATCGGCCCGGCAGGCAGCTGCCCCCGAGCCCCAGACCACGGAAACCGCAGACTCCGATGACATGTCCGAGTACAGCGAGCTGCTGACCACGAAACTGCGCTCGCTGGACTCATTCGAGGTCTACATCTCCCACACGGTGAAGGGCGTTATTGACCGGGACAGCCTGGGCCGGTGGCTGACTAACCTGTGGCCCGTCACCTGCCAGACCTGCAGCGAACCGCTCGGCACGAAAGCTGACATCAGCGTCGACGGGCCCACCGCCGACAACAAGGTCCTGGTCAGCATGCACCACTCCGCCTGCCGGCCCTCCGGCGTGACCCCCTCGCAAGGGGTGACGATGCACCGGCCCACCTTCTCCTTCGTCGCCGGTTACCTCACCACACCTGGACGGGCACCACGCGCCACGGACATCCCGGTCATGGTGGTCAACCCCTCGTGCGAGCAACTGCTGCTCGAGCGAGACGGCACCGGCGGCTGGCGCAACGCCACCCTGGACGAGTTCACCTCGCTCGGCCTGTGTCCCGCCACCGGAGACTTCCCGCCAGACACCAAGCAGATCCAGGCCGAACTGCGCGACGGCCGCCTAACCATCACCATCGGCGCAGACTCGCCTGCCAGTCACCACTGGGCCATCGCCCCGCCACCGCACGTCTGCGATCAGCTGCGCCACCACCGCGGGTTCGCGATCTCCCTGACCACCAAGGCCCTGCCCGCGCTGCTGACCCCCGAGGACCTCCCCGGCGCCTTCGCCGACCCTGAAGCAGTAACCGGCTGGGTGAACCTGGTCAAGCCAGCACGGCCCCGCCGATGGCCAGCACTCCACCTGCCCCAGGCACGAACTGCACCACCACAGGCTAAAGCCAGCACCGGAGATCCCGGCTGAAACTCCGGGCCGGTAGCCACATCACCCCACCGCACGGAGCAGGCCGGGGGCCTCATGCTCACGCCAGAGAGGGGGGATCGCCCTCACCCTGCCTCTGCAGCAGAAGGCACCATCCGGAGCGCCCGCTCACCCCCGGCCGACTCGGCGCCCATCTGCCCGAGCTGGATCCGTCGCCACGCCGTGGCGAAACGGCGCTGATCTTCCTCGCTGCCGCCGCAGCCGGCGATGACCGCCACGACGACATCCAGGCGTGGCAGTTCGCCGTTACCCAGTGCCGTGCACAGCGTCGATGCGGCCACCTTCTGCCGGGTCCGGGCCGCCATTACCCGGCACGACGGCTTGCCAGCCCATCCTCGGTAATGCCGTAGTGCCGCGACCAGTTCGGCAGGCGTTCGTGCGGCGAGCGCATCGGGTCGCAACGTTATCCGCTGAGGTCCTAGCAGCACTCAGTGGATAACGATAGTTATCCGCTGAGCCTCCAGTGTCACTTGTCGTTCTATCTGGCGCCGCGGGCGCCGCTGCCTTGGAACCGAGCGACGTGCTCATGAGGCGAGCGGATGGGGTTAGCCTGGGGCCCGCGTCTGCTAGGAAGTTCGGGTGGGTGGCTATCGAGATGAACGGACGTTGAGGGCTGGCATGAGTGATGACAGGGTGTCGTTCGGGATGACTATCCCGCTCGACTCGGACGGGTTCCTTCGCCGCCAGTGCCCTACCTGCGAGCGCGAGTTCAAGTGGCGGCCGACTACGGGGGAAGGGGGGGAAGAAGGAGAACCGGCCCGTGATGGCGGCTACTTCTGCCCCTATTGCGGCGTGCAGGCACCCGCCGATGCATGGCTCACTGAAGCGCAGCGCGCCCTGGCGGAGAACATCATTGCGACGGAGGTCATCGGCCCTATGGTCAGCAAGCTCGGCACTTACCGGGGGCCCGAGAAGCTGGATCCGCTGACCGAGGTGGATGACATGACCCGGATCGACTTCCCGTGCCATCCCTCCGAGCCTTTGAAGGTCCAGGGTGACTGGCGTAAGGCGCTGTGCTGCCTGATCTGCGGTACGCCGACGCCCTAGCTGCCGACTCCGGCAGCGGGCACATGCTGGACGAACACGTCCACACCTTCCCTTAGCGCGTCCGAGAGCTCGTTTACCGCGTCCTCAAGCATCTTCTCTGCCTCCACGCTTCCGACCGGCGCGGACCGCTCGCCCGATTCCCAGGCAAAGTAGTTGCCCATAGTCCTTTGAGGAGCGACCAGGACCAGCAGATGAAGCAGGATGAGCCCGTCGTCGCGCAGCTCCAGGGAACGGCTCATTCTGAGCGCGGTGGACATGGGGCGGTCGGATGGCGCTACGAGGGTGCACCGCTGCCAGCGGAAAAGGATTAGCCTGGCACCGTTGTGTCGCAGGCTCCGCACGGTGTTCTGGGTCAGCTCGTCGGTCATCAGGTCGACCTTGGTCCGGGGGTGCAGGCTCCTCAGCCCTGCGTTCAAGGGCGCGGTCAGTTCCTGGAGGCGGCGCACAGCTCCGTGGGCGAGCTCCTTGCGCTGTTCCTCCGTGTCCTGCTCGGCGATCTCGGCCTGGAGTTTTTCGCGCAGCCGGGCGCGCGCTTCGGAGACGTCGAACACCGCAGGTACGGCCGCCAGTTCCTGCCATGCGGCCAGGTCTCGGGCGACCTGGCCTTTCGAGGGTCTCTCGTCAGGGTGAAGGCGGGTCATCAGGTCGACTTCCTGGTCCAGGACGCCAGACCTTGGGTGCGGCCGGAAGTCGCCGATCTCGAAGCCGCGCGTGCCGGCAGGCTGGTGTCCCTCGGGCGGCCAGGCCTGGCCAGTCGCCAGAACCCAGAGCGTCTTGCCCAGCGAGTAGACGTCGGCAGGATGAGGCTGGGCGGTCATCGGATTCAGGATCATCTCATATGCCGTGTAGTGAGCAGGCCCGACCTGGCGGCCGTCTGTTGTCAGTGACTCGGCGTCGGGCACGGCAATCAGGCCGAAATCGCCGATCAGCCATGAGCCATCCAGTTCATAGAGATTGCCGGGCTTGATGTCACGGTGGGCGATGTCGTAGTCAGCATGCAAGCGCGCCAGGGTATCCGCGATCGCCGCTACAGCCTCAATAACTGCAGCGAGCGGCCGGCTGGCCAGGGCCTGGGCGATAGGCGTGGCGATCGGCATGGCCAGCCACGCCCGGTCCGCCTTGGTCGGCTGCTCGGGCAGGTGAGCGTCGAGTAGCGGCAGCAGGCCCGGTATGGACTGGTGCTCTCGCAGGAACCCGATCTCGCGGACAAATCGCTTGTATGACTCATGTCCTGCTTTCGTTACGTTCAGAACCTTCAGGGCGACCGCAGTCTCCGCGTCAGGACGAGTTGCCCTCCAGACGATTGCGTTGCCCCCGTGGCCCAGCGGCGGGTCACCTAGCGTCCACGGGCCGACAGGCCGCCTGGGCAAATCGCTCATTTTTGCAGTCCTCCGCTCTCGCCCCCGAGGGGCCAGCGTGACCCCAGTTCCGGCGCGACGACAGTTGCCGGACCAGCACCGAGAGTAGCGAGCGTGCGCCAGTGCCGCGACTCCGTTTCGCCGGGCATGTCGCACAGTAGCCCGCGATATCGCTACTGCTGTGACCGGGCATCCGGGGGCTGACCGCGGCTAGCTTCAGCGACGCCGACAGCGGCCCACACCCCTGGCGGTACCCGGCGCCGCCGCGCCAGATCAGGGTGCGAAACCGCCACGTGTGCCGCCAGCTCAAGCGCGAAGACGCCAGATCACCTGTCCTCTGACAGAGCCCAGGGTGCACTGGCGGACCCCAGGTGGGCAAACTAATCTCATATATAGCTACGCAATGCGATGCAATTAGTTTAATGTCGGGACATGACCGAGACGACACCCGCCGGGCAGCCCGGCGCAGCCGCTGCCGCGGCGGGCACCTGCCAGTGGCCGTACGAGGACCAGCGGCAGTGCACCCGGAGCCCGGCGCCGCGCCGGGGGAGCCGCGGGCCGGCGCCGATCTACTGCGGGCAGGCGGACGGGCCCGGGCAGCGGGTGCACAGCGCGCTCAACGCGCACCGGGCCAAGACCCGCCCGGCCGCCAGCTCCCAGGACGGGGACCTGGACGGCGGCCGGGCGCCGGTGACCGAGGCCAGGGCCACGGCGGCCAGCGCCCTGGACCGGGCCGAGCAGCTCCACGCCGCGCTGCGCGAAACCACCGAGCACCTCGCCGAGGCGCTGGCCGACGCAGGGGACCCCGACGCCGCCGCCGCCCAGATCGCCGCCCAGATCGCCGACGCCGGGGAGCGGGCCGCCGTGGCCCAGGCGGCCGCCGACCGGGAGACAGCCGCCCGGCTCACCGCCGAGACGCGGGCGGGGGAGTCCGCCGAGCTGGCCGACCATCTCGCCGCCCAGACCGAGGCGGCGGAAGCCGCGGCGGACGAGGCCCACGCCGACGCCGACGCGTCCCGGGCTGCCGCGGAGGAGCAGGCGGTCCAGCACCAGGCGGAGCTGGACCGGATCCGGGCCGAGGCCACCGCCCAGATCGACGCCATCCGCACCACCGCGCAGGCCGAGACAGACGAGGCAGCCCGGGACGCCGCCCGGGCGCGGGAAGAGCTGCAGCGGGCCCGCCGCGAGCACGCCGCCGAGCTGGCGCAGGCCCGCCAGGACGCCACCCGCGACCGCGAGCACGCCGCCCGCGAGCGCGACGAGCTGCGCAGCGCCTTCGAGACCACCACCGGCGCCCTGCAAGCCGCCCTGGCCGGTTCCCGGGACGCCCAGCGCGCCGCCGAGGAACGCGCCGGCCGCGCCGAGGACGCCGCCCGGCAGGCCCGCGAGCAGGCCAGCGCCGCGCAGCAGGCCAGCGCCGAGGCCGAGGCCTCGCTGGACGCCCTCAGGCAGGCGGCCGCCACCGCCGCGCAAGCCTGTGAGCAGAGCCCCGGGTACGACACCGACACCACGCTGCGCCAGGCGGCCGCCTCGCTGCGCTCGGCCACCAGCACCCGTGCCGCGCAGCCACACCGCCGCAGCAGCCGGACCCGGGACGATGACTGAGCATCCCCCACCGCGGTTCGCGCCCGCCGCCTTCATGCGTCCCGGGGGGCCCGCGGTGATCCGGGCCCGCCGTGGAGCCCGTCACCCCCGGGCGGCGGCAGGCTGATGGCCATGCGCGCACCGAAGGCCCTGGCGGCATGGCAGGCGCTGAACGACCGCCAGCAGGGGACCCTAGCCGTGGCCTACGAGCTGGACCAGCAGGCCGAGGCCGATCACCGCCAGTCCGGGGCCCGCGGCGAATTCAGCCGCGCCCCGGCAACGGTCTGGCGGGCCATCGACTTCGCGCACGACCCGTCGCTGCGGGACCTGGTCGGCTGGACCGAGATGCAAACGATGCTGGAGCGGCGGGGCTGGGACAACCAGGGCAACGGGTCGACGGTGGCCGCCCTGGCCGCCCGCGGGCTGCTGACTCGCGGCTCGCGGCCCACCACCCTCGGCTTGATGCTGACGGTCCGCCTCACCGGCCCAGGCCGCGCCGCAGCGCGCGCCGGCACCTCCGCGATGCCCACCGGGACGCCGAAGGCGGCCCTCAGCCGCCGGTCCTGGGAGGTGCTGGCCCTGCTGTGGATGGCCGGCCAGCGCGGCGAGGCACTGAAGTGGGGCTATTCCCGCACTATCGAGTTCGTGCTCATCAGCAAGCACGTCCCGCCGCTGGCCGAGGACGTTCCCGGCGGCTACGTGATTACCGAGCGCGGCTGGTGGTTCTACCGCGAGCATTACGCTGCCCACGTCGCCGCCCACCCGGACGTCCGCGCCCCGCACCCGGACGGCGCCGACGCGGAGCCATGGCCACCGCGGGCCGACGACATCCTCACCTTGCACCGGGACTACTACCACGCCCTGTGTGCGCAATGGAACGAAGCCCGCGAGGCCTGCCAGGCAGCCGAGAAAGTGGCCGCCGCCGCCGCGCCAGAGCTGCCGGGCATCCTGCCCGCTGCCGTGGTCGAGCAGGCTGCGGCGCGGCACCAGCTGTGGACCGGGACCGCCAGCCAGCGGGCCGACCTCGCGGCCGCCCACGCCGAGGACGTCGGCGCCCGGGCGGCACGGGCGGCACGGGCCTACGCCGCCTCGGCCATGGCCGCTTTCGCCGCGGCGGCCTTGCGGTCCGATCCGCTGGATGTGCTCGAGCCGCCGGCGGAGGCGGATGACTGGGATGAGCAGCGCCTGCCCCCGCCGCCCGAGACCGGCATTCACGCTATCGACGCTGAGGCGAAGAAACTTCACGCCGAGGCCGTAGGTGCCCCGATGCGCCGGCGCGGGCCAGCCCCCCGGCGGCGCAGCCGCTACGCCGCCCTGGCCGCCTCCAAGCCTGAGTTTCCCGGCAGCAAGCTCGCCGCTCTGGCGGAGTTCCTGCGCGGGCACACCACCGGCGGCGCTCTCGTCCGCCGCCTGCACCCACCCAGCCGGCAGATTGGCCCATAGCCCCGCGCCCCCCGGCGGGTACGGCGGACCGATCCGTCATTGGGCCCAACGATCAGGAGTACAGTTGTAGACATCTGTACTCCTGACAACTACAGTCGTACTCGTATCTGGAATCGAGCAGGAGGGGCCCGTCGTGACTACTCTGTCGTTGCCGGTCTACAGCCCGGCCGCGCTGGCCACGGCCCTGCGCGAGCAGGGCCTGCCTGGCCAGCGGTCCAAGACCGCGATCACCCGGCTGCGCCGCCAGCGCCAGCGGCAGCGGGTGGTTCCCGATGTGCGGCCATCCGACCCGCTGGCCCGGACCAAGGCCCGCATGACCGCCCCTTACGTCGCGGAAATCCAGAGGCGGGGCGGGGAGACGGGCATCGACGGGGAGAACCGGACCACGCCGCTGCGGATCACCGACCGCAACCAGGGCCTGACCCTCCTGTACGCCCATGGCTGGCGCTGGTATGGCCGCCAGGCCAAGCCCCGGCTAGCCTCACTGTCCTACCTGTGCGGACGCGAGGACGGCCAGGTCTGGGCGGTGCGTGTCCCTGGCACCATCGAGACCGTCCGCGGCGCGCTGGCGTGGCTCACCCCCGCGGCGGTCACCCAGGCCCAGAATGCGGGCCGGCGCGTGGAGCGCCAGGGCGACGTGTACGCGATCGAGACCACCCGCGCCCATGACGGCGCCGGGGCCCTTCCTGATCGCCACGCCTGGGACGCCAGCCGCCGCGTCCTGTCCCATCCGCAGCACCGGGACCTGCACCTGCCCTACCCCGTGCGGTTCGTGCCACAGAACGCCTACGGAATGGGCCGCGGCGCTGGGCGGGCCTACGGTGACTGAGCCCCGCCCGGCCGTTTTGGGGGTGGTTGCGCGCCGCCGCCCGGGGAATGCGCCCTCCGCCACGCCGCCGGGGTCCGCCGCCCGGTGCCCGGCCTGCTGTACGAACTCTGGCCCACCCGCCCGGGCCCCCGGCCGACCGCAGCGGCTCAGGCAAGCAGCCGACCGCATGGCGTCCTATCCCCGCGACCGCGCAGACCAGGAACTCATCACCCGGCTGCGGTCGGCCCCGCTACGAAGGGACAACCACCGATGACCACCGACACCCGCATCCAGGTCCGCGTCGACGACGAGACCGCCGAATGGCTCGATCAGCGCTCCCAGCGGATGCACACTGGCAGCGCACACCAGCAGGCCCGTGTGGAGCTAGGTATCTGGCGGATGGCCCTGCGGGCCGAGCTGCGCCGGATCCGGCTCACCCTGGCGCAGGCCAACTGCCTGGGGGACATCCTCAACGGCACTCTCATCACCCCGGGCATCGCCGGCTCGGCACCCATGGTCTTCTACGAGGTGTCGGACGCCTTCCATCTCGCCCGCGATACGCCCGTCCCCGATCTTTCCAGTTACGGCGCCAGGTGGGGCATCGACGAAGGTGCCCTCCTGCACTACCTGCAAACCCTCGGGCCGACGGCAGACCACGCTCTGCACGACGCCGTCAGCCGCTGGTGGGAAACAAGCCAGGACTCAACCTTTGAGGGCTGGGCGGCCGTAGGCCTGACGCTGACGGACGCGCCCCGGTCACTGCCCGCCAGGCCGGGCGCACCAGATCCGGCAGGTGCATCCCCGGAAGCCGGAAACTGACGGTCCGGCACGTGACACTCCATTCAGGACAGAATGTGAGGACACCGCCGTGAGCGGCCGCCTGGCCTGAACCGAGACGACCTCGTTGCTCGTAGTAGCTGTGAGTGCGTAGAACACTCCTGGCGCGGCCGCCGCAGGGCGCTGCCGTCCCGACAAGAAGGTGACACGGCGGTAGACGGCAGCGACATGGAAGCACCGGAGCGGCCGCTAACGGCAGGGGCGGCTGCTGGCTCGGCTCCCGCGCATGACGACCCGGTGGTCGTCCTCGGGAGCGGCATCCTTGGGCATACCTCGTTCGAGCGGCACACCGACCGCTACGGGGCCGTCCACCTCACGGTCCTTGACTCCATCCCTGGCGAACTTGCCCCGGCAAGGACGGTCCCGGTCCCGGGCAATAACCTGGCGGCGCGGATCATGGAGGACCTGGCCGAGATCAACGCGCACGACGCGGCCTCCGCCGCGGCGGCAAGGGCAGCCCCTGCCCCCCGCCCCACCGACAGGGTTGTCGCGTTCGACCACCCGCCACTGGGAGCCACAGGCACCCTGGTCGCCCACGTCATCGCGACCACCGACGACTACGACTGGGGCGATTCCGCCCCCGAACTGCGACTGCCGAAGCCGGGTGAGCGGGTGGTGCTGGGATCGGGGACCCTGTTCACCGAAGAGTACATGGGAGCCCCGGTCATCGGGGTGCGCCCCAATGACGGCCGCGAGACTGAGTGGATGGACCGCAACGCGATCAGCCGGTGCAAGGATCATCTCGTCCGCCTGGAATTCGAGTTGCCAAAGGACAGCGCGCCTGCCGCAGGAGCTGCCCGTCGCGTGCAGGCGGCACGCCAGGAGGGCGGCCTCCAACCTGCCGCCCAGGCCGCCCAGCACGGCTTCCCTGCGGCGAACCCGCTTGCGCCGCCCGGGCGTGCGGCAAGCGCCGGGCGGCGCGCGGCAGCGGCCAGGACCGGAAGCCCGCCCCAGGGGCCGGAAGGCCCCCCGTCGGTGACCCGCACCGCGATCAGCAATGCAACTGCGCGCAGGGTCGCCGCCCCAGGCCACGGCTACCTGCGGTTTAATCGCATGTCCAACCCGGTGGCGGCTGACAGACTTCAGATGTGGACCCGTATCTGAAAGCCCTCGCGACATCTCTGCTGCGCGGCCTGCTGCCGTACCCGGATCCGGCGCGGCGGCGGCGCGTGTGCGGGAACGCTCGCGCTCTGGTGGCCTGTGAGCCGTGGCCGGACGATGCCACGACGACAGGCCCTGACGTCGCTCAGCTCGCCCTCCTGCGGGTTCTGTCCCTGCAACAGCAGATCCGGCGGGCGGCGCGTACCCGCCAGCGGGAGGCCGCCGTGCTGCTGGCCCGCTCGTCGCTGGAGTCGTGCATCCTGGGCATCTACTGCCTGCACAAAAATGACGCGGTCGAGCGCCTTCGGGCCGCGAACATCAAGGCGATGATCGAGGTGATGGGCTACCTCATCGACGACGGCCTCATGCCGAAGGACGTCTTCGAGCAGTGCCTGCAGGCGATCGGCGAACCCCGCAAGGGGCCGTCCGTGTGGGACATGGTGCAGCTAGTCGAGAAGACGCCGGACGGGGCCGGCGCGGTCAGCCTCTACCGCCGCTTCTACGTGCCGACCTCGACGTTTTTCGTCCACGCCAACGCCGCGTCGCTGCTGCGGCACGTGAAGTCCGACAACACGATCACCGAGCGCCCAATGTTCCCGTGGACCGCGCGATCGGCAGTCCGGGTCGGCGACGCCTGCGTCGGAATCCTGGCTACCGCTGTCGCCAAGAGCGCCGCGGTGCAGGTATCCGAGTTCGGTGCCTACGCCGAGGCCCACATCAAGCGGGCCTTCACGCCACTCGCCGTCATGGCGGGCAAG